>Ga0187874_10003244_pt1 | contig 11581 bp, 5 predicted proteins | sample June2016WEW_16_1_3_FD_132993 | JGI IMG/M metagenome (GOLD analysis project Ga0187874, IMG submission 132993) | Peatland microbial communities from SPRUCE experiment site at the Marcell Experimental Forest, Minnesota, USA - June2016WEW_16_150 | ecosystem: Environmental > Terrestrial > Soil >... | reverse complement strand
CCCCCGTCTGGAGACCTTGATAGATAGGACAGCAGAGTGCGATTTAGTTCGAAAAACTCAGTGTGTGCCCTTCCGGAAAAAGTTCCGAACACTAAGTCAGCTAAGGTATGAACTAAAAGAAGGAGTCATGAAACTTGTTTCTGACCGATTTACAGAACCAGTATTGACAACAACTAACATTGATGTAATATCTAAAACAAACCAAAATCTAATTCTGAACGCCAGAAGAAGACTACTGTTCGTCGTTAAGACGCCTATCATTCTTTTTGGACCAAGACCATACAACTCAGAGCACAAAAACTACGTTGAAGGAAATTTCTATCAAGCCTTAACTTCATGGATCGATGAAATAAAAAATGATAAAAACAGAAAAATGCTCTACCTATACTCCTCTGAAGACACCTACAACGAAATGAAAGAAAACAAACTTGAATCATGCGTCGAACAGAATCTTGAAAAGTACAAGAAAATTGAGGATGAAACCAACGGCAGATTTGAAATATCATCAATCCAAGAATTCCCCGGCAGAATCCTCATCAGCGACAACAGTTTTGGCATCCAATTCAGGGCACCAAAAGACAAGGTAGTTTGTGTTTATCGACAAGACGCAAGCATATCCTCAAACCTCTTCGAAGTTTTTTGTGAATACCGTGGAGCAGCTAACAGATCGTTAGTTGACCTGCTTAGTGAACTTAAACCTCGGTAGGATTTGAAGACAGTAAGCTTTTCCCGTTTTTGGGAAATACTCTATCCACAGTGATTTAACTCTCCAGTACTTTTGTGGACTCAAACTCATTATACAAGCCAACAGATTCTTAGCTGTTGGATTAGCAGAAACTTAATTATGATAAACTCATAAATAAACAAGAGACTTCAACATGTCCTCTAAACATTCAGCAATAACTGTTGCCGGCGACATCTGCATCGACTGGCTACAATTTCCAATAAAGGCAAAAGATAGCGGATTAAACTGGGGACTCTACCCAGGAACTTGCCTGATTGCAAAACCTGGTGGTGCCCTGCTCTTAGCCGAATTCCTGCACATGTCCACAGGCATAATTGTACTTTCACCTAAACTTGAAGGAATCGAAAACATACCGCCTGAACAAGTTCTCCATTCCAATGCCGAATTGGACTTTTTCCCGTATTCATCTGACCCAAAAGAGAAAAACAAACCTGTCTATCGGGTTAGGCGCTTCCTCGGATTCACAGGTCCAGTTAACACAACCTCGGGGCTTTCTCAGGTTGAGGATGATGATCCAGATTCAGACATAGTTATTCTCGATGATGCAGGAAACGGATTCCGCGAAAACACAGAATACTGGCCCAAAGCCATAAGGACAAATGGGAAAAAACCTGTTGTAATTCTCAAGATGTCCCGTCCTCTTGCAGAAGGCAAGTTGTGGGATCACGTGCGCGGTGTTCACTCAGAAAAGCTGATAATTGTCATAAATGCTGATGATTTGCGGGCGATGGGCGTCAACATTAGCCGCTGCCTTTCTTGGGAAAGGACTGCGCTTGATTTTGTGTGGCAGATGGCTTCTAATCCCAAATTGTTGCTTTTGGCAAATTGCGGCAACATTGTAGTGCGCATTGGACTAGAAGGCGCAATTCACTACATGCGCAAAGGCAACAAAGTTGAATCTCGCCTGTATTTTGATCCTGCCACGATTGAAGACGGCTTTAAAGTAAAATACCCAGGAGAAATGCAAGGGCTTTCTAGCGCTTTCGTTGCCGCACTTGCGGTCAAAATTGCTGATTCAATAGCTAACGGAAAGGAATTCTTTGATGCTGTGGGTGAAGGTGTTCGAAATGGACTTGCGGATTCGCGGCGTCTTTTCAAGTATGGTTTTGGAAACACCATTTATCAACCAGCAATTCCGGGGCCAGAATTCTTTCGGGAAAAGGAATCGGACGTCTTGGTCGATGTTGTTGTGCCGAATCCAACTGTTTCGGAACCGGCTGACCCGAATTTCTGGTGCATCCTCAAAGAGGCTAAGGGTACCTTGTTGGAAGAAATGGCCTTTGACATAGTTGTGAGAGGCGATAATGCGGCGTTAACCCATGTCCCAGTAGGTAGCTTTGGGAAACTGAAAACTGTGGATAGAGCGGAAGTTGAAAGCTTTCGCAGTATCAGCAATCTGATGCAAGAATACGTTCGTTCGGAAAGTTCTTCGCGTCCGCTTTCGATAGCGGTGTTTGGTTCTCCAGGTTCAGGCAAATCCTTCGCCGTGACCGAGGTGGCCGAAAGCGTCGCTCCAAATCAAGTCGAAAGGATTGATTTTAACGTCTCCCAGTTCAAATCTCCCTCCGACTTAATTAGCGCTTTCCATAGAGTACGTGACATAGCGTTGACTGGGAAAATTCCCCTGGTTTTCTTTGATGAGTTCGATTCCACCTTTGAGGGCAAACTTGGCTGGCTGAAATACTTCTTGGCACCAATGCAAGACGGAGTATTCAGAGAAGGAGATATAGTACATCCAATAGGAAAAGCCATATTCGTTTTTGCAGGAGGCATCTACAGCAGCTTTACTGCATTTTCTTCTGATAAACCAGATGTTCAAGAAAAGGATTTGGAGGATTTTAAGAATGCGAAAGGCCCAGATTTCGTAAGTCGCTTGCGCGGTTATGTCAATATCCTTGGACCAAATCCTGTTGATGACAACGATACCGTTTTCATGATTCGAAGAGCGATGCTTCTACGTTCCCTTATTGACCGAAAGGTAAAACACCTCAAAGACAGCAACAACCACGTCCGCATTGATAAAGGCGTGCTGAGGGCTCTGATTAAAGTCCCCAATTACAGACATGGCGCACGTTCAATTGAAGCAATCATCGAAATGAGCATGTTAAACGGGCAAAAATGTTGGGAACAGGCTTTTCTTCCCGCAAAAGAACAGCTCAAGCTTCACGTCGACGAAGAAATGTTCTCACGTCTTGTAGTTAGAGATGTATTGTTAGGTGCCGCACGAGAAATTCTGGCAAGAGCAATTCATGAAAAATACCTTGAAGATCAGAAAGATAACAAACCCGCTTCTGATCCTTCCATGCAGCCATGGGATAGGCTAAGTGAGAACCTTAAGGAGTCAAATCGTAGACAAGCCGATCATATTCCAGAGAAACTACGAGGGGTACGCTGCGGATTTTCGCCAGTGGTGGGCAGAGATCCTATATTATTTAAGTTTACACGACAAGAAATAGAAATTATGGCGGAAATGGAGCATGAACGATGGAATTCTGAACGACAATTGGATGGTTGGGTGTACGGTAAAAAAAGGGATGTTGAAAATAAGATAAGTCCATATATTGTTCCATGGAACATATTACCTGACGACGTGAAAGAATATGATAGACAGGCTATGCGAGAACTGCCTGCACTACTTGCAAAGGCGAAATTTGAAATATACGGACTGGGCAAGTACGTCGAAGCAAACTCTGAACGAGAGGCTTTGGCAAAAGCAATTCACGAAAAATACCTAGAAGATCAAAGAGGAAACAAACCTGCTTTCTGATCCCTCTATGCAGCCTTGGGATAAGCTAAGCGAGAACCTTAAGGAATCAAACCGCAGGCAAGCAGAACATATCCCTGAGAAACTCCAAAGTAGGTTACGGATTTTGCTCCCGTATCAGGCAGAGAACCGGTTACAATTGAGTTCACAGCGCAAGAAATAGAAATTATGGCGAAAATGGAGCATGAACGATGGGTCTCCGAACGCCTCACAGAGGCCTGGGTATACAATAAAGAAAGAAATGTTGAGAAGAAACTGAGCCCACACCCTGTTCCCTGGAATGATCTGACCAACGAAGTAAAAGACTGGGATAGACGGAGGTACGATTGATGCCAGAATTACTCGCCAAAGCAAAATTCGAAATATACAAGCTGCACTGAATCAAGTCAGAGATTACTCTTTGGAAAATCTTTGGTTGCCAATAATAACTTGCCTCATTACTAGTGAATTAGCCATGTGAAATTCAAGCAGTACAATGCCTATAGCTGATTGTAAATCAGAGATTGAGCTATTAGGGAAAAGTATTATGCTTTATTAATCATTTATTATTTGACCATTAAATGAGCGGCAATACAAAACAGACGCCTTTAGCAGTCTATGAGAATTGCAAGGCTTACCTGCTTTCAGGGGAGCCTCACGAGAGCCTTAGAGCTTGCGCCAAGGCTTTGCAGATAAGCCTTAAGGAGCAGGATGTAGAACTAGCCTTCAACTCCATTAATGGGCTTGCCGAACATGATCAATTGCCAGGTTATGACTGGGTACGAAAGCTATTATTAATTGGGTTAGCTGCCAAATTCTCAGAAGCTGACGATGAAAATGCTGCATTGGACCAGGTAAAACAGTTCGCATCAACGCCTTATCAACCCCTTAAAGGTCCAATAGTTGTTGTGGCAGGCGGATGCAGCTCTGAAGTTGAAGACCAAATGCGTACCTACCAAGAACTCATTTTGGAGACTTTCCGCGATTTTAAGGGAACCATTATCTCTGGAGGCACAACGTCGGGAATCAGCGGATTAATTGGCGAAGCACAACAAAAGTATCAAAACACAATAAGAACTGTTGGTTATGTTCCTAAGACCAAAACTGATTTGGTAGACAAACGTTACAGCGAAATCCGATTTACTGATAGCGAAAAGTTCAGTCCAATCGAGCCTTTGCAGTATTGGATAGACATTATAGCGTCAGGCATTAAGTCCTCTGATGTTAAGCTCTTGGGCATTAACGGCGGAAGAATCTCAGCTATCGAGTATAGAATTGCATTAGCTCTGGGGGCACATGTTGCCATTGTTAAGGGTAGCGGATTGGAGGCAGACAAACTGCTTTTGGATAACGACTGGAATAACTCAAAAAACCTCATCCCAGTGTCTAACGACCCTGCGACCGTTTGGCCGTTTATCCAGGCAAGAACAAAAGGGTAGCGGTTATCGGAGAATTACAGTTTGGCCAAGTTTAGTCGTTTTATTTTCCAAAGCTTATGTTCTTGACTCATTGTTTCTTCAGCATCTAAAACTATGTTTCTTAATTATTTTCCGTCTTGGCTTGTTTTGCGTCGTCTTCGATAAATGATAACTCATGGGCCACTATGCTGTATGACTGCGATAGATCTCTGTAGCTTCTTGCACCAATCCATGATAGAACTGCTACGCTTGCGGTTGTAGCTGCGCTCACAGCGTTAATTGGTAAATCGGCTGAGATTATGTTTACAAAAGCAAGGGCCACTCCAAGGGCTAAAAGAATCCACATTAGTAGTGTCATCCGAGATTCTTTTATGCGGGTCATTTTTGCTTTTCTTGAATACCAGGTGCGTTGATCATTAATGCGAGATTCAATTTAGAATTCCTTTCTTCGTCAAAACCAGCGTTTCCTATTTTATCCATCGTTTCACTTATCTGCGTCACTTCATGGTTATGAGTTAATTCGGTCCAGTGAAGCGCTTCTGATTCAACTATTTGTTTGAGCGCGCGCGCTTTTGCTTCTTGGTTGTTCTGTTGCTGGTAGGGTTTTGCTTTCATCATGCACAGCCAGCTTTCTCGCTTAATCATTTCGGCGACGGCTCGGCTATTAAACCAGTTCTTTTCAAACTTTTTATTTTCCATTATTACTGTGAAAATGAATAGTATCGAAAGACTTACTGCAATGACTAAAGGGGGAATCATTCCGAAGTTTGGAATTTTTGTCCACGCTATAGCTCCGAATATTGCGATGGCAACTAGCAGTGAAATCCTTATTTGAAGAAGCTGAAAGTGGTTTTTCTGGCTGCTTTCTGCGCAAGCGCTGCATTCACTGTACAATGTTGGTAGTCTTCGGGTTTCACCGTTATTTCCCCGATTTTTATTATCTTTTAGTACTTTAAGAATTTACGCATTTGCCAAATACAATTACACTTTGTTTAGCTTTTTGGAATTGGCAAAAACTAATAAGCAGAAAATGCAACTGCTAAACGTAATTGTTGGGATTCTTGGGGATGCTGTTTGCCTTCGTCTAGTCGCACGTTTAGAGTCTTTGTAAGTTCTACTTTTAGTGATTTAGAAGAGGAAAGGAATGCTCTTCAGAGCAAGGAGAAGGAATATCTTCAGAGTGGAGTGTTTCCTAAGTTGCGGGAACTCTGCATGCAGAACCGTTGCAGGTTCCAGGCAATTGACCTACGATGGGGCGTACGTGAGGAGGCGGGCTTGGATCAGCAAACTATGAAAATCTGCATTGAAGAGATCAAGCGGTGCCAAAAAACCAAACTAAAACCCAACTTTATAGTGCTTTTAGGCGATCGATATGGTTGGCGTCCCGCGCCGCCGGAAATTTCACAGGACGAATTCGAAGAAATCAAAAAGCATCTTTCCAAACAAGACACAGTCCTTCTGGAGAAATGGTATTTACTTGATAGTAACGCTAAGCCGCCCGTGTACTGTTTGCAGCCTCGAGTTGGAGAATATAGAAGACAAGAGAACTGGGAAGCTATCGAGGATCAGTTGCGGTCTATCCTGCTTAAAGGAATAGCCATGATGAGTCTGGCTGAGAAGAAACTTGTTAAGTATTTTGAGTCCGCGACTGAACAGGAAATCAACCAAGGCTTAGACGACCCAGAAGCACAAAAACACGTTTTCTGCTTCTTCCGTACAATCGAGGATATAAAAGAAAAACCGAGGCAGGGTTTTGCCGACTTGGATAAAAAAACAGGCAAACTTGACGATGAGGCATACGATCGATTAAATACGCTAAAAGACAAGTTGAAAACTCGTCTTAATACCCCTCTTTATAAAAATTGTTTTGAATATCAAGCGCGTCTAACAGATAATGGAATAACACTGGATCATATCGACAAGTTGTGCAATGATGTCTACAACTCCTTAGCCAACGTGATCCAAGAAGAGATTAAACACATCAAAAAAATTGATGTTTTGGATAAGGAGGTCGATGACCACGCAGTTTTCGGAGAGGAGCGGGCGAGGTTTTTTGTTGGAAGAGAAGCCGTTCTTGGAAGCATCAAAGATTACCTTGGAAGTGGCAGTCATCAGCCTTTGGCTGTATTTGGCGAATCCGGCTCAGGAAAAACATCACTAATGGCTCATGCAGTACAAAAAACCCGTGAAGATTTTCCTGATGCGGAAGTTGTTTTTCGTTTTATTGGCGCCACTCCCTCTTCAACGGAAGGGCGATCACTGCTTGAGACTCTATGCCAGCAAATCTACAAGATTTTTAACTTTGAAGAACAGAAACACCGGCAAATTGCTGGAATAGAAGTCACTAATGAGAACACTCAGCAGAAGCAACAAAAGCAACAGCAGATTGAGACTGAATACTCCATCCCAATTGAATACCAGAAACTGTCTATGACTTTCAACGAATTTATCAAAAAGATACCTAAAGAAGAAAAAGCAGTTATTTTCTTAGATGCTCTTGACCAACTCTCCAGCACAGATCATGCTCAAGACCTATCCTGGTTGCCCTCTGTTCTGCCAGAGAATGTCCATATCGTTGTTTCCTGTCTGCCCGGCGAGTGCCTGTCTGTTCTAAAGAAAAGGTTGCCGCCCCAAAACATTCTGATCGTAAAGCCGATGAGTCGAGATGAGGGCGAAGATTTACTAAAAAAGTGGCTATACAATGTAAATAGGTGTCTTCAGCCGGATCAGGAGAAAGAGGTTCTTGAAAAGTTCGCCGTTTGCGGATTGCCTCTTTACTTGAAATTTGCGTTTGAAGAGGCTCGCCGATGGAAATCCTTCACTGAAAAGAAGGAACTCAACCCAACCATTCCGGGCATAATTCTTGACTTATTCAAGAGACTTTCGTCTAACGAGAACTACGGCGAAAAAATGTTCTCTCACAGCCTAAGCTACCTAGCTGCTGCCAAGAACGGCTTAACCGAGGATGAACTGCTAGATGTGCTCTCGCTTGACATGGAAGTATTTGACGATTTTAGGAAGAGTTCTTTTCATGAGTTGACGGGGGATCGTTTGCCTGTTGTTGTTTGGTCACGTTTGTACTTCGATTTGGAACCTTATTTCACCGAGCGGAGTGCAGATGGCACGAATTTGCTTGGGTTCTACCATCCCCAACTCAAAGAAGCAGTCATCCAAGAATTCTTAAAAGAGGATATTAAAGCTGCTCGGCATGCTCTTTTGGGACGCTATTTTAATGGCGAATTCAAACAGCATCCTCAACCGCTAAAATTTGAGAATAATGAGACGATAAAAAAGGAAAAAGCTGTTTTTAATTTGCGTAAGCTTTCTGAGTTGCCTTTTCAGGAATCTTTTGGAGAGCTTTGGGCATTGCTAGAATGTACGCTTACGGATCTTGCCTTCATTGAGGCTAAGTGTGCTTCGGGAATGACTTATGGTCTGGTTGAGGACTTCAAGGTTGCGTTAGATGTTTTGCCTGAAAGGCAAGAAGAAAAACGCAGAGAAATTGAACATAAAAAGCGAATCAAGATGTACACAAGAGACATGATTGCCTACGCTCGCGGAGAAATCTCATCGTTGGAGATAATTCCTTCAGTTGAAATATGGAGCGAACGAAAAATAAAAGCAGAGACAGACAGAATCATGTGCAATCCAACGCGCTTGGATCTTGTGCGGGCTTTTTCTTTGTTTGTAAATTCTGAAAGTTATGCTTTGGTAAAGTATGCTTCTTTTCCAGGATTCTGCTTGCAGCATGCCTACAATTTTGCCCGTTCAGGTCCTATCGCAGATGCTGCAGAAAAACAAAAAAACATCGCAATGGAGAGAATTTTACTCCTTTATGAGTCCTATTGTCGTCCTGAATATAATCCTTGTTCAGCTTTGCTAAAAACCCTCGAAAGCGGTCCGGGGGTTGGTGTTTGTTGTACTGCTGATGGTAAATTAGCCATATCCGGAGGAATTTTAAATGATAAATCTTTGCGGGTTTGGAACGTGGAAACTGGAGAATGCAAAAAAACACTAACAGGACACAACTGTGGGGAGACTGGTGTTTGTTGTACTCCGGATGGCAAATTAGCCATAATAGGATTAGGGGATACGGCGTTGCGGGTTTGGGATTTAGAGATAGGTGAATGCAAAAAAACACTAACAGGACACACCGCCGAACTCAAGGGTGTTTGTTGTACTCCGGATGGCAAGCTCGCAATCTCAGCCAGTCAGGATAAGACTTTGCGGGTTTGGGACGTGGAAACTGGTGAATGCAAAAAAACACTAACAGGACACACCTGTGGGGTGACTGGTGTTTGTTGTACTGCTGATGGTAAATTAGCCATATCAGGAGGAAGTTATGATGATGGGACTGTGCGAGTTTGGGATTTAGAGACTGGTGAATGCAAAAAAACACTAACAGGACACCCTTCATCGGTGAAAATTAGTGTTTGTTGTACTCCAGATGGTAAATTAGCCATATCAGGAGGAACGACTGATAGGCCTTTGACGGTTTGGGATTTAGAGACTGGTGAATGCAAAAAAACATTAACAGGACGCACTTCTTCAGTAGCTAGTGTTTGTTGTACTCCAGATGGTAAATTAGCCATATCAGGAGGAACTGATGATAAGACTGTGCGGGTTTGGGATTTGGAGACTGGAGAATGCAAAAAAGAACTTTCAGGACACACGGCTTGGGTGACTAGTGTTTGTTGTACTCCGGATGGTAAACTAGCCATATCCAGAGCAAATGATGCAACTGTGCGTGTTTGGGATTTAGAGACTGGTGAATGCAAAAAAACACAAACAGGACACACCGCTTCGGTAAATAGTGTATGTTGTACTCCTGATGGTAAAATAGCCCTAAGTGCAGATAATGTTGCAACTATATTTATTTGGGATTTTGAGACTGGTAAATCCAAGCAAGTTACTAAAAATAGAGCCTTTGGTCATGGGTGTATTTATTGTGCTCCAAATGGTAAACTAGCTATTTCGGCAGGAATAAATGGCTTAAACAATGGTGGCGCTTTAAATGTTTGGGATTTGGAGAGTGGCCAATGCAAAAAAACATTACAAAGTCAAAAAAATTTTTCCAATAAGAGCGTTTGTTGTACTCCAGATGGGCGAATGGCACTCTCAGCAGGTAATAATTATGTTGAGAGTGGTGCTGTAGAGATTTGGGATTTAGAGACAGGTGAATGCAAAAAAACACTAACAGCAAGTAATCTGGTGACTAGTGTTTGTTGTACTCCTGATGGCAAATTAGCCCTTTTGGGAGGAAATAATGGGACTGTGCGGGTTTGGGACGTGGAAACTGGAGAATGCAAAAAAACACTAACAGGCGGTAGTATGGTGACTAGTGTTTGTTGTACTCCAGATGGTAAATTAGCCATATCAGGAGGAATAGATAAGACTGTGCGGGTTTGGGATTTGGAGACTGGAGAATGCAAAAAAACACTAACAGGCCACACCGACGGAGTCACTAGTGTTTGTTGTACTCCGGATGGTAAATTAGCCATATCAGCTGGTCGTGATAATACTGTGCGATTGTGGAATATAGAAAACGGAAAAATAATGTGGATTTGCCAAACAAGTAGTTCCATAGGATCTTTATTTGCGGGATCTCAGGCTCATTTTGTAATAGGCGATAATATGCACAAAGTAACAATGTTAAAGTTAGGTTTTCTCGATGCTTCGCCTCCGCTTTTGTCTTCTGTTCGACTTTGGCTCTTCGAACCCAACGAAAAGAATGGCCGTTGGGCTGACGAAATCACCACAACATGCACTTGGTGTGGTCAACGTTTTGTGGTAGAGCCGAAAATTATTGAATCAATCCAAAACTTATCTTCCAGAAAGAATTCAACAGCAACAGAAACAATCGAGTTTAGCCTCCAACAGAACCTAGCAGCTAATTGTCCCTTCTGCAATAAACCTGTCAGGTTTAACCCGTTCATCGTAGATAACGAGAAAGCCGTTAATGCCCTTTATGAAGAGCATACTGTTAGCAAGACTCCCGAATCTAATGTTCAATCTTTCACGCAAAGACCCAGAGCAGAACCCGTTTCAAATGATGCCCGTAGTACTCCCGAACCTAATAATGAGCCTTCCCCGCAAAAACCGCGAGAAGAACCTACAAAGCCGGAAAAGTCATCCGGTTGGAAAAGGCTATTTAAACGACGATAGGCTTCTGTACTCAAAATCGGTTATTGCCTTACGATCTCTGATAGTACATACACTGGAGACCGAGTAACTCAATTCTGCAGTGTCTAGTCCAAGAAGCACACACTACACAAGAGGGGGTCTGGTAGAGACTCAAATCAGAGATTGGCATAGCCTTGCCAAGAGCTTTTAAATTTTTGTGATTCGCTCTGCCAAGAGTAAAATAAGCGTTTTCTTGTGTGATTTGAACCTGAAATGATTTGAATCTCTATGGGATTCGAACCTGAATTATGGTGCGGTTAAGATGCGGTCACCGGGATTTGAACCCGGGTTGTCAGGTTGGGAACCTGATGTCCTAACCAAGCTAGACTACGACCGCAAATGTCTCAGCTCAGGCTGGTTTTTGTTGGGTTCGGGGCAATATATTACTTTTTATTGGAGTATTCCATTTCAGTAATAATAGTTTTTAAACTGATTGCGGGACTGAAAGCCATGTTGGGCAGTTCGCTTTTGGAGACGCAGAAGAATTTGGAT
>Ga0187874_10003241_pt1 | contig 11589 bp, 12 predicted proteins | sample June2016WEW_16_1_3_FD_132993 | JGI IMG/M metagenome (GOLD analysis project Ga0187874, IMG submission 132993) | Peatland microbial communities from SPRUCE experiment site at the Marcell Experimental Forest, Minnesota, USA - June2016WEW_16_150 | ecosystem: Environmental > Terrestrial > Soil >... | reverse complement strand
GAGCTGGCGGTCGTTCCATTCGAGCGCACAGCCCGCGGAGCTGGCCAGGCTGATATCGGGAACAACGCCCTGGTGCAGCATCACCACATCGGCGTCAATCTCGTTCCACTTCCGGCCGGTGCGAAAACGCAGTTTCTCCACCCGGCCGTTGCCGACGGCCTCGAGCCCGGTCACGCCGCGGACGAACCGGACCGAAGACAGCACCTTGACCAGCAGTTTCACTCCTTTCCAGAAATAGGCTGAACGAGTGAAATCCGGCAGATAGGGCACGGCTTTGGGCAGTTGCCGGCGATCGGTCGTATCAAGCACCGCGGAAATTCTGGCCCCCGCGGCCAGCAGTTGGTAGACCAGCAGGTAGAGCATCGGCCCGCAGCCCGCCAGCACCACCCTGCCCTCGGGCACGAGACCGGCAGATTTCAGTGCGACCTGCCCGGCACCAGCCGTCATCACCCCGGGCAAGGTCCATCCGGGCACTGGCATCGGCCGTTCGAAGGCGCCGGTGGCCAGGATGACGTGGCGGGCCCGCAACAGGCGGGCCTCGCCGGCAAGGGAAATTCCGACCTCCAACCCGGCGCCCGCGCCGTTCAAAGGGGCATCCCCGGCGGGAGCCAGACTCCAGACAGCCGTACGCGGGGCATAACTGATACGGCTGGCATGAAAAGCATCCACCAGCGCCGTGCCCTGCCAATAATCCGGCCCCAGGAACTCGTAGGCCTCCGGTGAGAGCCGGGTGATCGCGCGGTACATTTGGCCTCCCGGCTCGCTGCTTTCGTTGATGACCAGGGCGGAGATGCTGTGGGCCGCGACCTCGGTGGCGGCGGTCAGCCCGGCCGGCCCAGCCCCGACGACGATGATGTCGTAGGCCGGAGCCAGGTCCGTTGCTGTGGCGATTATCTGAGCGGTCATTCCGGGATCCTCCCATCAATGACGCGTGGGCCGTGTTGGCTTTGAACGACCATGCCTTCGGCCACGTCCACTTGGCAGCTTTGCCGGTTGGCGATGCCGTCGATGGTGACTAGGCAGTCAAAACAAATGCCCATCATGCAATAAGGCGCGCGGGGCTCCCCGCCGACGGCACTGTGCCGGAAGGCAATGATGCCAACCGCGAGGAGCGCAGCCGCGACGCTGTCCCCGCGTGCGGCCTTGAGTGGTTTCCCGTCGAAGGTGAAGGCCAGGGTCTCTTGGGGTTCAATGAGCTTGTGGAACACAAAACCTCCTCGCTGTGAACGGGCTAAATTCGGCGCCGAGCCGGCCAGCCAAGATCTGCGGCGCCAACCCGAACGCGTGGTTCGGCGCCAGCGTCACGCCGGAATGGCAAGCGGCGACGAAGGCGCTGGGGGCACTGCGGGACTGCTCGTAGATCGGGAATCCGTCCGGCGGCATGATCCGGAAACCGGTCCAGGTGCGCACGACGTTGAGCGTTGCCAGCTGCGGGAACACCTGGATCGCCCTCTTCGCGATGACCGCGCTGAGGGACTGGTTGGTCAGGATGGAATCCGACAGGGCTTCAGTGCTGGATCCGATCTTGATGCCGCCCTCATCGCCCTGGCAGATGACGGTGGAGGCGTAAGGGAAGAAGGGGGCGCATTTTTCGGTGACGAGGACCTGCCCTTTGTCTCTCTTCAGCGGACAGGCCATCCCGACCATCGGCGCCAATCGCTGGTTGTCGATTCCAGCCGCGAGGATCACCTTTCCGGCCTGCACTTCCCCCCAGTCACCGATGATCCTGAAACCCTCGGGCGTCGGCTCGATGGTCCGCACACCATGGTTGGCACGGTATTGACAACCCCGCGCCGCCACGGCCGCATGCAGGGCAAAGAAAAGCCGCAGCATGTTCACATGACCGTCCTTCGGGCAGAAAATCGACCCGACGACCGAAGGGCCGATGCCGGGCAGGCGTTCGCGGGTCTCGCGGTAGCTCAGGACCTCATAATTCGCCGATCGGCCACCGGTTTCGCGGGCAATCTTCTCCCTGGCGTCACGCTGCTGATCCATTTCGGCCTGGGACAAAGCGAATGAAAATCCGCCCATCTGGCGCAGCGCCACATCGATTCCGGTCTCGGCCTCAAGTTCCGAAGCGAATTGCGGCCAGCGTTCAGCCGCAGCCATGCACGCGAGGGCATAGTCCGGAAAACCTACACCTTTGCCCTGCACGAACACCAGCGCGAAGTTCGCGCGGGAAGCCCGCAGGGCGAGGTCGCCCTCGTCCAGAATCAGCGGCTTGACGCCGGCCCGAGCCAAACCCCAGGCGATGGATACCCCCACCACCCCGCCGCCGATCACAACGTAATCAGACCGTCCAAGATATGCCATAAGAACCCTTTCATATTCCAAAGACGATCGCCATGCCGATCAAACCGTCGCCCACCAAGGCCACATCGGAAGTTGTTGCTTCACTCATTTGAGACGATTTTCAAAGTTAGTGTTATTGATGGCTGTCATTGCCAAAGTTCCAATAAATTCTGGCTCCAAGGGTCAATTTAGGCCGCACCATAATATGCGTCAAATGCTTAATTTGTATCTACTCATGCATACATGTTATGGTCTTCGCCGTGTTCACTTCGCCCCACGGCCGTCCACCCGTGATTCGCCCGACCCCCTGATTTGGTGTCCCCGCCGGATTTGATCAAACAGATATCAACAAAGCAATTTTCATCTAAGTTACTGGGGAGGATTACCTGCCTTGTTCTTTGCTCTACATTTCATGGCTCGCACCCACTTGTCATGCCCACGTCGGTAGCTAAGCTCTGGGGCGGCTTCAGTGTCGTGGTGCTCATTGAATTGTCCTGGCGGCTTGCGCGCGAGATTGAGGCAAACAGCGGCATCCGCACACCGTTCAATAGTGGTTGCGTTATGGTTGCACAAACCAGGTGTTTTTTAGGGTTCTAACAACAGACAAGTGTAGGAGATTCAATCAGATGGCGATGGAAGACTACAGCCCTGAAAAGGCTGGCGTCGGCGGTTTAACTCCGTCCCTGGCCACCATATTTTCAACGACTTACAAGCCCTCAATATCACAAACCTGTTCCATTCTGTTCCAAAACTTAAACGGACACGCCGGAGTTTGCCTCAACTCCAAGACAAAAACACGCCGCCATTTCACAATCTACCGTCCATGCGGTTGGCGGTTCGGATGAAGGAACTTCGCTGCTCAACAATCGGGACCGTTGCGGATGCTGGAGTTCGCCTCAATTTCGAGCAACGGCAACATGGGATGTCTCCACGCTGACACAGACCGTTGAGCCTGGTTGATGAACCGCAGCATTGGACAAGCCAGAAAATCTGGACTAACACCGGTCCAACGGTGTCGGCAATTTTTGTGAAAGTCCAATAGCTAGACTCTAGTCCGGCGGTGATGGTGATTTAAGTAAAGTCCAACAGTTGGATTCCCGTCCAGCCAAAGCAAGCGGATGATAGCTTCACCTCCGGAGACCGTCCAGCGGTGCGAGTGCGAGCACACGAGCAGGTTCGGCTATCTGGGGCCGCGGCGGTTGAACGCCATAAAGATCCCAAGCCCGACGGCTTCGATGAGTGGTGCCGCGTGCGAGACCCGCGCCAGGATAGCGCCCATCCGCCCGTCTATCCATACCCATCCCCATACCCTCCGGGTGTGATTGTCTATGGCAGACCTGGACCGTGGTACTACGCACGATAACTTCACGTGGTCCATTTGCAACGGTGGCGACCACGCGTAGGCACATTTTGTGAGGCAAAAAGATGAGGCTCTCCCGCATTCTGTTTCAGGCATCGATTGGCTGCGCGATGGTGATGAGCGCGGTGGCGCAGGATCAAACCCAGGCTCCGCCGCCGAGCAAGCCCTCGGCTGCTCTGCCGGCTCAGCCTGCGCCGAGTCAGGCTCCGGTAGTTCCACTGAATCAGGTGCAAGGGTGGGTGCCGGAGGGGATTGCGGCACTGGGACAGAATGCCTCGTCGCGGACGGAGTTTACGCTGGATCACTCGATGCTAGTGCTGGCGTCCAAACTAGACAAAGCCAACGAGGACCTGCAGCGGGTAATTGCGGGAGTGAATGGAGTTTCGGTGCATAGCTTCCGTTTCCCGGGCACGGTTTCGTACGATCCGGCGATCATGGATTCGATTAGCCAGCAATATCGCGAGGCGGGCTGGCAACACCTGGTGAACAAACACAAGAGCAGCGATAGGGGCCTGACGACCGATTTGTGGGTAAACCTGGACCATGCGTCAATTCGCGATATCGCGGTGCTGTTTGTGGGGGTGAAGGAGCTGAACTTCGTCACGGTGTCGGGGTCGATTACGCCGCTCGACCTGCTGCACCTGAGCGGTCACTTTGGGATTCCCAAGATGGACGGGGGAGTAGTGGTGCCCGCTCGATAGTGCGCGTCCAAAGTGCGAGCGCGTACCCCATCCGGGGAGATTGTGCGATGAGGCCAAGCTCTAAAGTTTCTCCTGCCATCTTTATCCTCAGCATCCTGTGTTTTTTCTTTCCCTTCGTGACGATCTCATGTGGGGGGCACAAAATTGCATCCGCCACAGGTGTGCAGTTGGCCATCGGCACCACGATAGAAGTGCCGCAGGCGTTTGGGCCGAGCCGGGAGCAAAAGGTCGCCCAGGAACCATTAGCCGCAGTTGCGGGGCTTTGTGCTGTTATCGGTTTTGGAGTGAGCTTTGCCGGTGCAAGAGCAGCAATTGTCCCTACAATCAGCGGCGTTCTCGGAGCCTTGTCTCTCTTGATCATGAAGTCGCGGATAGATGGTGGGATTGTGAAGCATGGACAGGGCGTGCTTCAGGCCAACTATGAAATGGCATTCTTTCTGGCCCTGCTGCTGATGATCGCCGGTGCCGTATGGAATGGCTACCTATTCTCGCAAAGGGCCAAAGCGGCTGTCACGGGTCCGCCAGGCGGGCCACTGCCACCGGGAATAAGCGGAAATTCTAGCTAATTCCCATTTGGCGGCGATGGCTCCGCAACGTATCCCTATCCCCAAAGTGGTGATACGTGCCCCAACTGTCCGCACCCCTTCGTTCCGGGGTTTTTTGCAGAGTCGATTGCAGCCGGGGCGACCCTCGCTCCATGGTTTGGGTGCGGCTGGCTGGTACGGAGGTCACTGAGGCTTTTTGTACCAGCGCGGCGGGTGATTACTGCGGATGTGCCAGACGCGCGACTGGCCTCGTCGGCTCACGGTTTCCAGAAAGGATCGCCCAAATCACCAATGCTGCGGAAGTGCTCACATTTGTGGTTGACCGCCACCCTGAGCCTGGCTTGCCTCCGGCAGACATCCCCAGTGGATTGGACAAATATGGCGAAAACCGACGCGGCGCCTGTGATTGCCTGCATTTTCTCGTCCTGCAATCAGTGCCCAAAATAACAAGGAAGAGCGTAAGTTCTTGCCTCGGCAGGCAATTTCGGCTCTAACCGGTTCTTTCTGCCCTTTTAGGATCGTGACATCGTGAACCTAAGGATAATGATAAACTGCGTAGAAATATAGCACTTCAGTAATCACAAGGAGCCTCTTAATCGTCGCGCTCTGAGGCTTCCTGGGGCATCAAACTCCCTTGGTTATAAGCGGGGATTCGATATCTGCGACAGAGATTGAGCAGCGGTCACGACTAGTGGTGAAAATCTTTCCTCAGCTTCCTCCCGAGAGAAACGCGCCCGTGGCACCGAAATGTTAATGGCCCCTGCCGCGCCATTTTGGGCAAGAATCGGAGCGGCAATCGCAAGATCACCTAGGAAGAACTCTTCAAACGCCGTGGCATATCCGCGGACCGCCGATACCTCCAACTTCTTAAGCAAATCTTTCAGCCGGCAGGTAGTGTGGGGCGTGTACGCTCTCAACTCGGATCGGTTGAGGATATCAGCGACTTCGGACGGAGGAAGTTGAGACAGAATGGCAATGCCGCTCGCGGTACAGTAAGCTGGCATTCTTGCTCCCACTATGACACCAGTGTCATTCAGGTTTAGAAGTTGTCTGCACATGAAGCGCACAATGAAAACGACTTCGGTATCATCCCGTACGGTGAGATTGACCGTCTCCTGCGTCGTCTTGCTTAGATGTAGGAGATAGGGCATAGCCCGCTCAACCAGCAGATTTGCCCGAAGATAATGGTGCCCGAGGTTAAGCGCCTTCACCCCAAGTCCGAATCGCTTGGTGAGGGGATCCTTTTGCAGGTAGCCTAACTTCGTTAGGGTATGGGTGAAACGCTGCGCCGCGCTTATATCCAGACGGATCGCTGAAGCAAGCTGGGTGAGACTCATCGAGAAATTCGTTCCACCAAAAGCATTCAAAACGAGAAATGCCTTTTCGACTGATTTAACTGCCAGCGGATCTACCCGCGACTCTCGCACCTTATTAATGCGCTTCGCTGCGGACCTGGGGGAATTCATAACGCTTATTCCTTGGCAAAAGATTGTAAAAAATTCTGTTGACAACTCGAGCTTCCCGTATCATAATCCTCAACATTTATACAATATAATTTATTGCAATACAATAAATTATATCATTATTTGCCTGACGGAACCAAGATAGACCTTGGGTGGATTCTCCGCTTTCCGCACTCAAAAAGGGAATTCTCATTAACGGAGGCAAAAGAAATGATGTCAAAGCTGCTGAATGGTTTGCTTGTGATCTTGTCCTTAGTGCTCTTTACCCCTGCTGCCGGAGCTCAAACCTATAAGGTAGGAGCAACGCCAACGGGTGTTCCATTCACGTTTCTAGACACCAAAACGAATTCCGTTCAAGGGGTGATGGTGGATGTGATTCAAGCCGTTGCCAAGGATCAGGGATTTACTGTCGACATTCAGGGCATGTCTTTTAATACCCTGATTCCATCGCTCACGACCGGAAAGATTGACATTATCTCTTGCGCCCTTGGAATTACACCGCAACGGCAAGAGGTGGTTGACTTCACCACCCCCGTCTACACATACGGCGAGGGAGTAGTGGTAAATGATAAGGACGCTAAGCAGTATAAGTCTTACGACGATTTCAAGGGAGAGGCGGTTGGAGTCCAGCTCGGAACCGTTTGGCAGGAACCCCTCCGGAAGACTGGTATCTTCAGCGAAGTACGCGCCTATGACTCCATGGCCGACGCCATCAGGGATGTGAGCCTGGGGCGGATTAAGGCGGCCTTCGGCGACTATCCGATTGTCGCCTACCAGATCTCGCAAGGGGTCTATAAAGATGTGCATTTGCTAAAAGGTATCAAACCCATACTGACCGTCGATATCGGCATGGCCGTGCGTAAGGGTGATACGACTAAACTACAAACATTGAATAAATCTCTCGCCAAACTGAAGACCGACGGCACCATGGACAAGATCCTCTCCAAATGGGGTCTCAAGTAGGTTTCGCAACGGTGGCACTCATGGCAACGTTTTGGAATGACGCGGCGGAGTTTGCGCCGATACTCTTGAAAGGCGCGCAGGTGACGGTGATGGTTACCATCACTTCCCTTGTCCTATCAACCTTCCTGGGTCTTTTTTGGGCGCTCCTGAGGACATCCCATATCAAGGTGCTATCGTGGATAAGTGCCACCTTTGTGAACACCATCCGTGGCATACCGATCCTTGTGCAGTTGTTTTACATCTACTTTGTACTGCCGGAAATCGGGATCCAGCTTACCGCATATCAGGCTGGTAGCATCGGTTTAGGCATCGCCTATTCCGCCTATATGTCGGAAGTTTTTCGGGCTGGTATTGAAGCCATTGATGTCGGCCAGATCGAGGCAGCCCAAACCATTGGCATGACTCGGTGGCTTATTATGTCCCGAGTAGTGCTGCCCCAGGCCTTTCGTATTGCACTTCCACCATACGGCAACAACCTGATTATGCTCCTGAAGGATTCATCTCAGACCTCTGCAATCACCGTTGCCGAATTGTCGCTGGAAAGCAAACTGATCGCAGCCTCCACGTTCAAGAACACGACAGTATTCACCATGGGCGCGATTGGTTACCTGATAATGAGTCTTCCTCTCATTTTCCTGGTGGCAAGACTTGAAAAGAGGTTTAAGCGAGCATGATCAGTATCAAAAACTTGCACAAAGCCTTTGGAGCAAATGAGGTGCTCAAGGGCATTTCGCTCGAAGTAACCCAAGGGGAGGTGTTGTGCATCATCGGTCCCTCCGGCTCCGGCAAATCAACCATCCTGCGTTGTATCAACGGACTAGAAAGTTACGACAAGGGGGAGATTCGTGTAGAGAGTCACCATGTAAACCGGGACACGAAGGAAATCATCTGGATCCGTACCCATGTTTCCATGGTTTTTCAACGTTTCAACCTTTTTCCGCATCGAACCGTTCTTGAAAACGTCATTGAAGGCCCTGTGTATGTAAAGAAGGAGGACCGTACGCAGGCGATCAGCCGCGGCCGGGAACTCCTGAAACAGGTGGGTCTGGCGAATAAAGCGGACGCATATCCCAACCAACTCTCTGGTGGGCAGATGCAGCGAGTGGCTATTGCCCGGGCTCTCGCCATGCAACCAATGGCAATCCTCTTTGACGAGCCCACCTCTGCTCTCGACCCGGAACTGGTAGGAGAGGTACTAAGCGTCATGCGCAACCTTGCCGAGCAAGGCATGACCATGCTTGTCGTCACCCACGAAATGGCCTTTGCGAAGGAGGTGGCCGATCGGGTGATCTTTTTGGATGGGGGTGTCATCGTGGAGGAGGGACCGCCCAGGGAAATCCTTGTCAATCCCAGGCAAGATCGGACCCGAGATTTCTTGCGGCGGGTAATGCATGTGAAGTGAACCCGGCCTGCCGTGTATCTACTCAGGCCGGAGCTGAGCTTTATCGTTCATCAAATCACACGAGGAAGGAATAGAGATGAAAGAGGTCAGGAATATTACGGTCATTGGTACAGGTAATGGAGCTCATGGAGCCGCCGCGGATCTGACCTTACGTGGCTACGCCGTAACGCTTTTTGACTTGCCGGAGTTCAAAGGCAACCTAGAGGCAGTTGCCAAGACGGGTGGAATTCAGGTCATCCGGGGAGAACACCGACAATTCGTGAGAATCCACAAATTTACCACAGATGCCAAAGAGGCCTTTGCAAATGCAGACTGCATAATGCCTGTCGTTCCGACGTTTGCTCATAAGGCGCTGGCGGAAGCGTGTGCTTTCCATGCCAGGGACGGCCAGTCCATTATTCTGAACCCTGGCTCGACGGGCGGGTTGTTGCAGTTCATGAAGGTTTTCAGAGACAAGGGGGTAACAGCAAAAATTGACTGGGCTGAAACCGCAAGCCTTCCCTATGGTGCCCGCGTAGTGGATCCCGGGGTTGTCAACATCCTTTTGGATGCCAAGGCTATTTATTTTGCAGCGTTTCCCGCCACGAAAACGGACGAGATGTTTTTGGAATTTAAGAAAATGTTTCCTGCGGCTGTCAAGGTAAAAAATATTCTGGACACGGCCCTAAACAACGGGAACCCGGTTAGCCATCCGGCTGGATCCCTATTGAACGCTGGGCGCATCGAATTCACCAACGGGAATTATCTCCATTACAAAGAAGGGATCACCCCGTCCGTGGCTAGGGTGATGGAGGATGTGGATAAGGAGCGGATGGCGGTCGTTCGTGCCTATGAGCTCTCCGAAATTACAACTGCGGAACGTCTGGTAAGTTTGGGATACACCCATCCCGGGAAGGATTTATATGACCAGTATCAACACAGCGAAGTCTTTGCTCCCATGAAAGCTCCGCCTGATCTTCATAACCGTTTTATTATGGAAGATATTGCGTATGGACTGGTGACCTGGGCAAATCTTGGTGATCTGGCTCGTGTAGAAACACCGTTAATGGATGCTTTTGTCCGTATCGCGTCCTCCATTCACGGTGTTGATTATTTTAAGGAAGGTCGTACTCTCAACAACCTGGGACTCGGGACTCTGACAGCTAAACAATTGTTGACATACGTTAATACGGGTAACTGTTAGTAATAGGATGCAATGTTAAAGAGTGCATAGGGGCAGCGAGGAAGCACTCAGTCGAATGCGTTGCCCGTTTTTACCGTTGTTGGCCAAGTAGACGAGTTGAATCTGAGGGAGGATGTTGTGACCGATACGGTGCTGCAAAGTTTCACGAACCGCGAGCTGCAAATGCGTAAGGAGGCGGCAACGCCTCGGGGTGTCAGCACTACGTTCGACTTTTACGCCTCTCGGGCGGAAAACTCTGAGATCTGGGACGTTGAAGGCCGGCGCTTTATCGATTTTGCTGGGGGGATCGCGGTCAACAACGTCGGCCACCGTCATCCTCGGGTAGTGCGCGCCTTGAACGAACAGCTCGCGCAATTTATTCATACTTGTTACCAAGTCGTCCCTTACGCTTCATATGTGCAGTTCGCCGAGCGTATGAACCAGATCACTCCCGGCTCGCATCAGAAAAAGACTGCATTTTTCAGCACCGGCGCCGAAGCAATCGAGAATGCCGTAAAGATCGCGCGCGCGGCGACCAACCGGCCAGCGATTATCGCTTTCAGCGGAGGCTTTCATGGACGCACTCTGATGGCCATGGCGCTGACCGGAAAGATGGTGCCTTATAAAGTAGGCTTTGGCCCGTTTCCAAACGAAGTGTTCCATGTCCCGTTTCCGAACGCGCTGCACGGAGTAACTGTGGAACAGTCTCTCCACGCGCTGCAAAGCCTTTTCAAGGCAGACATCGATCCCCAGCGGGTAGCGGCCATGATCGTAGAACCGGTGCAGGGGGAAGGCGGGTTTTATGTGGCGCCGAAGGAATTCCTTGTTGCCTTGCGTTCACTTTGCGACGAGCACCAAATCTTGTTGATTGTTGACGAAGTACAGACCGGGTTCGGCCGCACCGGCAAGATGTTTGCCATCGAACACTACGGTTTGCTTCCCGATCTGATGACCTTCGGCAAAAGCGTAGCTGACGGCATGCCACTCACAGGAGTCTGCGGACGCGCCGAGATTATGGACGCGCCGGCGCCAGGCGGGCTGGGCGGTACCTACGCCGGCAATCCGCTGGCTTTGGCAGCGGCCAATGCGGTGCTCGATATTTTTGAACAAGAAGCCTTGTTGGCGCGCGCCAATGTGCTCGGCGGACGGCTGAAGGAATCGCTTGAAAGCCTGAGGGATGCCGTACCCCAGATCGCCGAGGTACGTGGGCTTGGCGCCATGATAGGCGTCGAGTTCTGCCAGCCGGGTAGCAATACACCGAATCCTGATTTTGCCAAACAAGTGCAGGCCCGGGCGCTGGACCGCGGCCTGTTGCTCTTAACGTGCGGCATCTATGCCAACGTGATCCGTTTTATGTTCCCGCTTACGATCTCAGATCCTCTCATGGCGGAGGGATTCGAGATCCTGAGGTCTGCCCTGTTGGACAGTGCAGCAAAACGGGTGTCAGTGCCCGCATGACCAGGCCACACCGGGCGTCCGTAGTCGATTTGTCGATGACGAGCTCTGTCATTCTTCTGCCTTGAAAAACTCGTTGAGTTCGTCCGCGATCTGATTCGAGAACAGCAGCATGGGGCAGCGGGCGTAGCGTCCAAATACTCGATCCGATTGAAAATGCTGGCCCGACAGAATTCACGGCGAGCGCGCAGATGAGGGTGGTAAGCTGCCCAGATGCCACGCACCCTTGATCCTTTCCGCCTGTTG
>Ga0187874_10003240_pt1 | contig 11590 bp, 13 predicted proteins | sample June2016WEW_16_1_3_FD_132993 | JGI IMG/M metagenome (GOLD analysis project Ga0187874, IMG submission 132993) | Peatland microbial communities from SPRUCE experiment site at the Marcell Experimental Forest, Minnesota, USA - June2016WEW_16_150 | ecosystem: Environmental > Terrestrial > Soil >... | reverse complement strand
GTACCTGTAACCGGGGCAATTGCGCGTGGGGGATCGCGACCCAGAAGCCGGAGCTCACGAAGAGGCTCGACCCCGAGACAAACGCGGTGCAGGTGGCAAACCTGATCCACGCATGGACCGACGAGATCGCGGAACTCATGGGTGCGGCCGGCATCAACAGTATCGAGAGCCTGCGGGGCAACCGCGACCGGCTCCGGGGCTACATGCTGGACGAGGGCCTCCTCCAGGTTCTTGATGTCAAGACCGTGGGAGCGTGAACGATGGCAGAAGTACGCATCGATGCAAAAGATCTGCACTACACCCCGCTCAACCAGCAGATCCGTAAAGCAGTCAGTGACGGCGCCAAGGAGATCGTGATCGACAACGTGCTCGGCCAGCGGTTTATCGGGGACGGCCTCAAGGGAGACGGCGTGACGATCACGGTGAACGGTGTCCCGGGCGGCGACCTTGCGATGTTCATGAGCGGCCCGACCATCATTGTCCATGGCAATGCCGATCATGCGCCGGGCAACACGATGGACAAGGGCAAGCTGATCATCCACGGCAGCGCGGGCGACGCGACCGCCCATAGCATGCGGGGCGGCCGGGTCTATGTGCGGGACAACATCGGCTACCGCGGCGGCATCCACATGAAACAGTACAGGGAGAAGCGGCCGATCCTTGTGGTCGGCGGTTCCTCCCGTGCATTCCTTGGCGAATATATGGCAGGGGGCCTCCTGATTGTCCTTGGCCTCAACGGACAGGTACCGGTCGCAGAGCGCGGTGTCGGGAGCGGCATCCATGGCGGTGAGATCTTTGTCCGCGGGAAAGTAGATGAGAAGTACCTTGGGGTCGGGGCAAAGCAGCTGCCGGCGACTGCCGAGCAGATGGCGATGATACAACCCATCATTGAGGATTTTGCAAAGGTGTTCGGGATAGATCCGGCCCCGCTCCTTGCCGCGGGATACTCCCGGATCGCAGCAGCGAGCGCACGGCCGTTTGCAAGCAAGTATACACCGGAGTGACGGCAATGGCAGAAAAAAGTTATCTCGATTTGAAAAGCGAGGTCTGGGACACAAAGAAATGTTCGGGATGCGGTGCCTGTGTCGCCGTCTGCCCGGCCGATGCCCTCTCCTTTGCGGAAGGGGAGCTGGTGGTAAGCCCGAAGAGCAACGGCTACTGCAAGCAGGCGACCGATAGCGTCCCCTGCGGTGCCTGCTACGACGTCTGCCCGAGGATCGGGGACCAGCCGAAAGATACGCTGGGCGCTCACATTGAACTGCTCTCGGCAAAAGCGGCCTTTGAGATCCCGCACCGGCAGAGTGGCGGAGCAGTTACAGCAATTCTTTCAAACGCCCTCGACGAGGGGCTGATCGATGCCGTGGTCACTGTGACCGAAGATCCCTGGACCCTTAAACCGACTTCAGTCGTCATAACAAAGTCAGACGTCCTCATCCATGAAGCTGGCAGCCGGTACAGCTGGTGGGTGCCGCTCCTTGCAGCACTCAAGGATGCCGCGATCACGCGTAAGTACACAAAAGTGGCAATCGTCGGTGTGCCCTGCGCCGTGCAGGCCGCCGCCCGGATCCGGGCAAGCGAGAACGATCTCCTGCGCCCGTACGCAAAGGCGATCCGGCTTGTTGTCGGCCTCTTCTGCACGGAGACTTTTGATTATGCAGCGCTCGTGTACGGCAAGCTGGAGAAACACTACAAACTTGCGCCGCACGAGATCAAGAAACTGGATGTGAAAGGCAAGCTGGACATCTTGAAGCAGGATGGCACGCATCTCTCAGTTCCGCTCGCGGATCTTGAGGAGACGATCCGGCCGGGCTGCCGTATCTGCACGGACTTCTCATCACTCTGCGCCGATCTGTCGGCCGGGGCAGTCGGGAGTCCTGCGGGATCGACAACCCTGATTATCCGGAACGACACCGGTAAAGGATTCGTGGAGAGCGCAATCCGCAACCACAGGCTCGTAACCGAGAAGAGTGTAGATGTTTCTGCAATCGAGAAACTCGCCAACAGCAAGATCAGGAAAAATTCCCGCTGAAATCTTTTTCCTTCCCCACTTTTTATACGGTGTTATGCCGGTCAACCCACCACCATGCTTGTTTTCGTTTTCAGGAATTGTTTTTACTCCTGAACCATGACAATCAATAAAAATATGGCGAGGGGTACCCACCTCAGGGCCCCCGGGGGGCGGCGGCACTTATCGTACATAGGGAGGAAACGTTCCCCTCCGTCAAAATGCAGGTCATCTTTTATTGAGACTCAAGGATTTCTCCAAAGCCGTTTTAAGTTCGACATTCCTCATTCTATATTACCGGATTTTTCCCGGAAAACGCGTGTGGCAACACTATGCACGATCCCGGGACGAGAGGTGAATACGATGAAGATGATCAAGGCAATGATACGGCCCGAGAAGTTCGAGGCTGTCAAGATGGCACTGGATGCAGCAGGATTCGGATCGATGACGATATTCGATGTTGAGGGCAGGGGCGTCCAGAAGGGCATCAAACAGCAGTACCGCGGCGCCGAGTATATTGTCGACCTGATCCCCAAGCGCGAACTGGAGATCGTTGTTGCCGATGATGCAGCGGAGAAAGTTATTGATATCATCAAGACCGCTGCATATACCGGCAAGATCGGCGACGGCCAGATCTTCGTGCTGCCGGTCGAGGACTCGATCCGGGTCAGGACAGGGGAACGGGGCTCGAAAGGGATCTGAAAACCGGTGCCCGGTATCGTACTGGGGTTCGACCTAATCCGGGCCAGATATGGCCCCCGATTACCCCTTGACCCACCCAAAAGAAGCCCATGTCGGGCTCCGATTCAAAATAACTCCAAATCCGCCTTATTTTGGGAAACGGACAAATTAAAACGACCTCATACTGCGATTTTAGGGCCCGAACCATGGCCCGTATGGGTTTTGATTGATAAAGGAAATGATAGCCGTTACAGGGACACTATGGCATGATAAAAGGTATTATATGGGGCTCAATTTGGGCTCTGTTAAGAGAACAGAAGCACATATGCCGCCAGATTTTTACTGTTTCAAATCGGACGGTTTTACGGGATTTTTTTCCGGTCTCGACCAAGGTGGGATCACCGGAATGCGGCGCGGCTGTGCAGGTATACCGGGATCGCGGGATCGGGATCTCGCCCGGCATGAAGATCCGGTATGTCGTGGCCGATGCCTGGGAGTACCGGGTGGAACCGGCGTGGCGTGCGAGATCGTTTGATTGTGGATATTACCAGGAGTTGATCGATAAGGCATATGTCGAGATCACGTTTGCGTATTCTAAAAAACCGCCGGTAAAATTCCCGAAAGTAATCCACGTATGAATGCTATTTGCCGGGACCGTGTAACCGGAAAGGATTCCTGTGATCCTGGCCGACACGGCCCGGTACTGGATTTCGTAAACAAACAAAATATTCCCGGTAACACTCTGACAGTCTACCGGAAAAATTAAAAAGACTCCCTACCGGCCCCGCGTGATTCTCACCAGCGGCGAGCACCGGGAAAAGAACCCGGCAATAAAGGCTGCAAACTCTTCCTGCCAGCAGTCGGCACCCTCAAACACGCACCAGTCCTTTTCAAGCGACATTCGTACGTGCCGGCCGACGCCCACATTTAAGAGCGCGGGGGAGGTGAGGAGATCGGCCGCACACACGAATTCACGTGGCACTTCCATCACGTACCGCCCGTTCTCGATAAATGGCCCGGGCAGGGTAGCGTCCCGGTATTTCTCCCGGAATTTTTCCGCATTAAGACGGTTCCAGACCGGGGGGCCTTCGTGGCGCCGGACCGGGGGAAGAGCATCGTTGAGCAGTTCGAAGAGCAGCATGCACCGCACTGTTCCCATCCGGTAGTGGGCGTGGTGGACGACAAAACCACTTCGGGCGAGAAGATCGCGGATCGCACCTGTGCTCCGCTTGAGCTGGGGTACCACGATCTCCTCGATGAACGGCGGGGTTGCAAACGTGATCGCATAAAGGGCGGTGCCCCGTTTGGAAATGATCTCCACAAGATCGTCACGGGTGACGCCCCGCGGTTCCGGGAGGGTAAAGAACACTTCCGATGGCGCCTCCCGGTAGCCACGGGCCAGTTCCACAAACTCCGCCATCCGGTCGATGGAGACCGCCGCCGCCACGTTCCGCCGGGGGTCGACCGGGTCGATCACGATCAGCGGCTCGTCAAACTCCTTTGCCGCGTGATGCTCAATATCGATCTTGAGGTGCGGGCCCCATTCCGAAGCGGCAGCAAGGAGCGGCGTAAACCCCCCGTAATGGAGTACCAGCAGCTCGCAGAGATAGCCCGAGAACCCCTCGGTCATCTGGTCGGAGCCGTAGATGCCCCCGGCCTTTGCGAACCGCTTCAACAGGAGCACATCGTCCACGAGCCCGTTGATCTTCTCCGTGATGTACCGGGTGTGGAACGGCGTCCGGTCGACCGCGCTCTGGATATGGGCGGCACTCGCGACATTGTAGCAGGGTACCAGGTCCACATCGATCGAATCGATCGTCGCATTGATGTATGGGTGCTCGGCGTACTTCTCGCAGAAGGTATTGGTGAATTTCCGCGCAATCGTGCGGGCAAGCGCGAGTCCTTCGGCTTCAAGCGCTTCGCGGGGCATCTCAGGGGAAAAGAGCAAAAAGACATCGAGGTCACGGTCACCTTTCACCCACGTGTTCCGGGCAATGGAACCGACGACCATCCCCTCCGCCTTCCCGTTCTCCGCAATCGCCGCGAGCAGCCGGTCTGCCACCCGTTGGATATACACCCTATCCTCCGCAGACGGCCTGAGCTGTTCTTTGAGGATCTTCTCTTCAAGCGGCAGCCTGCCGGTTCCTTCGCTCGTCCCGCTCACCATGTCACCTCTGCGAGATCTGCGTATACCGGCCCCCGGGGCGTGAGTGTGCTTTTCTTGAGTTTCAGGCCGGCAATTGTGCAACTGCCGCAGGGTGCACCCTTCAGCTCTTCAAGGCACCGGAAGAGCGACGGGTCGGCCTCTTTTACCCGGGCAAGCGTCGCGTGGGGGGTAAAGCCCCGGCTCTCGCGGGAAAACCCGAGCGGCGCAAGCGCGGTTTCCACTGCGGCAAAAACATCAAGACCTTTCCCGGAATCCTCGATCGCGCACCAGACCGTATGCGGGCTCCGGGGATTGTTCACCATGATCCTGCCACCGGTGACCGGGAATGGTGCGGCTTTTACGGACTTAAGCGCAGCGACAAGCTCCGGGATCTTCTTCTCGTCCACCTCGCCAAGGAACTTCACTGTTATATGGATGATAGCGGGATCGACGAACGTGAGCCGGGCAGAACTTTTACGCAGCACAGCCTGCGCTGCTCCCAGCTGCTGCCGCATTTCAGGGGACAACTCGAATGCCACAAACGCCCTGACCATCAGGGTACTCATTGTCTATTCACCTACAAATGGTGATCGCTTGGGAGATGCGGGTACGGAGCGCCGTGCAAAAGTACTAAACCACGATTTTTTTATCCCCAAAATGCGTAGTGCTAGATAGCAGAGGGTGCCTTTTATGACGAAACCAGTTCAGTTGATCGTGTATACGCTGGAGACCTGTCCGCATTGCGTAATGCTCAAGAATTCATTAAAAAAAGGCGGATACACATTTTCCGAACGTGACCTTTCAACTGCCGAGGCCCTCACGGAACTCCGGGTGAATGGTGTCTTTGTCAACGAGGCCCCCGTTCTCCAGCGGGGTGATGATTTCTACACGACCGCAGATCTTTTCCCGGGCGGCATGCTGGACGACAAAAAACTCAGTGGGATACTCGCGGGTGCATGATGGCGGCGCGCCAGGAGACCCGGCAGCTGACGTTTGACGGTAGCTTTTCCCCTGCCCTTCCCGGGGTCCGTACAAGTGACGGCCACATCATCGAGTGGGACCGGAACCGGATTGCCGAACAGATAAAAAAAGAGACAAAACTCGTCGAGGCCTTCTACGGGTACCAGGGTGCAGACGATGCGACCGCACAAGCGATTGCACGGCAGGTCGAGCAGCGCATCCTTGCCCTTGGCTTAAAGTCGCTCTCGGGCCCGCTCATCCGGGAGATAATGAACATCACGCTCCTTGAAAAGGGGATGGTGCAGTACCGGAACGTCTGCACCCGGGTCGGGACACCGGTCTACGATGCGCACCAGATCGATGTGGGGAAAGGCTTTGAGGCACACGACAACGCAAACCTCCAGGAGAACGCCGAGACCTCGCACAAGAAGAAGGCGGACAAGATCTCAAAGGAGCAGTACTTACTCCAGCTCCCGCCCGAACTTGCCGACCACCACCTTTCAGGCGAGATGCACATCCACGACCTCGAGTACTTCGGCACCCGGCCGTTCTGCCAGGACTGGGACCTGCGGTATTTCTTCTACTACGGCCTCATGCCGGACGGAAACGGGACAAAAGCATCGGTCGCCGGCCCGGCAAAACGGGCGGAGGTTGCGATCCTCCACGCGGTCAAGGCTCTCGGGAGCGCCCAGACGAACTTTGCCGGCGGACAGGGTTACTATAACTTCCTCACCTTCCTTGCCCCATACATGGAGGGGATGAGCTACGACGAGATCAAGCAGAACATGCAGATGTTTGTCTACGAGATGACGCAGATGATGGTCGCCCGGGGCGGCCAGCTCGTCTTCTCCTCGGTCCAGCTCTCGCCCGGAGTCCCGGCGCTCTGGCAGGACAAGCCCTGCATCTATAAAGGGAAGATCTGGGACGGGAACCAGGCGCCGCGCCGCACGTACGGCGAGTTCGAGCGGGAGGTCCGGCTGCTCTTCAAGGCACTCATGGAGGTAATGATCGAGGGGGACTACTGGGGCAAGCCGTTCAACTTCCCCAAGCCCGAGATCAGTATCGAGCCGGATTTCATGAATGAGCGCGAGGAGTTCAACCATGCACACCCCGACCTTCCGACCTTCCGCGACCTGTACCTCATGACCTTCGAGCTCGCCTCCAAGTTTGGGACGCCGTACTACGACAACCAACTCCCGGCATACCGGGGTGCCGGCAAGGGCATCTCCTGTTACCAGTGCTGCGCCTACCAGTTCTCCGCAGTCGCCGACAAGGACTCGGATTTTGAGAGGAAACTGGTCTTTGATGAGGGCCGGCACTTCTCGATGGGCTCGTGGCAGGTGGTCTCGGTCAACTGCCCGCGTGCGGCCTACAAGGCGGAAGGAAGCGACGAGCGGCTCTTTGCCGAACTCCGGTCGCTCATGGACGTGGCCGTCGAGCTATTCAAGATTAAGCGCCGGTGGATGGACAACATCCGGGCAAGCGGCCGGATGCCGTTTGCGATGCAGCGCCCCAAAGACCCCAACACCGGCGATCGCGGGGCAATTGCGGTCGACCTCGAAGGCCTCGTGTACACGATCGGCGTGGTGGGAGTAAACGAGATGGTCCAGCACCACACCGGTAAGCAGACCCACGAATCAAAGGCCGCGTTCAAGCTTGCCGTCAGGGCAATGACCGAGATGGAACTCTACGCCCGGAAACTTTCGGAAAAGAACAACATGACTATCGCTCTTGCCCGCACCCCGGCCGAGACGACCGGCCAGCGCTTTGCGGTCGCGGATCTCATCGACAAGCGGTACCATGACTTTGCGCTCAAGGTGATCAAGGGCGACCTCGACTACGCGCTTGAAAATCTCTGGAAGACCCGGGATCTCCCGATCTACTACACGAACGGTACGCATGTCGCACCGGGTGCGGATGTCCCGCTTACAAAACGCATGGAGATCGAGCATGTCTTCTTCCCGATTGTGGATGGCGGGAACATCTTCCACATATGGCTCGGCGAGGCACGGCCCGACCCCCGGGGGCTCATGGATATGGCAATGAACCTCTGCCGGAACACGCAGATCGGGTACTTCGCGTTCACCCGTGATCTCACGGTCTCGCTCCGGCAGTTCCATGAGTACCGGCCAGACAAGAAGACGATCAGTGAGTGGGCGCCGACGGATATCCCGGCAAAGGTATAAATCTTTTTTTTATCCGGTTTTCTTGCCCGAACACATCACCATGCGCACCGTGCGACAAAAATCCAGGTACGTAACCTGAATAGATCAGGTCAGCACGGGAATCATGGAAATCATCAATTGAAAATTTTTTCAAGAGGGCTCCCCGCCTCAGGGCCTCTCCGAGGCACAGTGGGGCAAGGAAGTATTTTTCTCCATTCCTGGTTACTGATCGGCCGCGGGGGTGCCCCGTCGGGGGCGGCGGCGTTCATCGCAAATAATGGAGGGGATGAACAATCCACTCATCGACTCTTAAACGATTTATTTTTAGAAACGCACGCGAAAAAAAAGACCGGGATATTACCGGTAATCCGGGATCTTCCGGAGCGTGATGTCCATAACACCGCGGTGCACCCGGTACGTGCTGTGGATGATATCTATGGGCTTATCAAGCTTGATGGTCGTGGAGTGGTTGTCGATACAGATCCGGACTTCGTCTTGTTGAATATCCGCATAGGGAGCATGCTCGGCCTCGGGCGGGATCGCCGCGGTAATGAAGATCTGGGTTTCAGTCTCCTGAACCTCGTACGGGATGTCGTCGTCGGCGCTGTTTGTACCGCCGGGGAAGATCCCGGGTTCGCCGGATGCATGCCGGGTCACGATGGTGTACCCGATGATGCGGGCGTGCTCGGCCTCGGGCATGTTCCGCACGATCTCTTCGACTATTTTGGAGAGGTTGCCGAACACTTCATCGTAGGGGTTGTTGGGATTAGTCTGCATGGACTCCTCTGAGTGTGATCCGGTTCTTTGTTCTGGACACAATCCCCCTCTTCTCGAACTGTGCAAGGATAGACCCGAGTTCCTCCTCGGGGCACTCGGTGGCCTCCGCGAGTTCGGCAGGGGTCAGGGGTTCGTGCGAGAGGGCAATTGCTACAGATAGTTCTCGCTCGCTCCTGAATAAATCATTATGGTTACGGGCAAGATCGGCAAGTTTCGTATCAATATCGTGGTTGAGCTGTTCGAGATGTACGACCAGCTGGTCGTGAGCCTGTACCATCTTTGCGAGCATGACGACGGCCTCTCTGGTCCGCCCGGCAGCCGAGTTAACTGTCACATCTTCATGCCCGGTCATGGCGCTCTGCAGGCTTCTCAGGCTGACGTCCACGAGGATGTCATTGGCGAGGTAATAATACTTACGCCGGCGGTCATCCGTCTGGCAGGACAGGATCTCCTCTCGCTCCATGAGATGGAGATGCTCAATGACTGCTTTGGGCGAGATCATCAGCGTTTCCGATATCTCGGTGACAAAGCACGGTTTCTGCCGCAGCAGTCCGATAATACGCCTCCGGTTCCGGTTCCCGAGGATATCAAGGAGCCGGGCGACCTCTGCGAGATCTTCCATGTTCACTTAATGTTAGTGTTATCAGGATTTAAATAATGGGAATGGGGGTTCTGGTGCGTCTTAGTGACTTTTGATAAATGCACCAGTGCTGGTGCGTGGCGAGACTTGTGGGAAGGGGTTCTTGATCTTATTGCTTCAATGGATCAAATAATATTTTATTTATCCATCTCTTTTTGAAGCTCTTCTTTTAATTTTAGAGTGATATTATCTGCTTTAAGCAACTCTTTTACCATATATTGGGTTGATCCAGTTAGGAGTTGGAAAATAGTTGGATCTGTCCGTTTCTCAAAGAGATTGCTGATAAGCGATCTCTCAGACTCAACAATTTTAATAGAAGTGTAATATTGACTTAAATCGAATGACAAATCCTTATTGAAGGATGCAACTTCTTTTTGATAGACAAAATATGCACCATCGTAGTAATACAATTTTTGGGGAAGAGAGACTGGTTCAACAATGTCCGATCTGGTCTTATATTTGTTATTCCATAAGGTTGCTAATGGATGAATGTGCTCATAAATTCCGTCTATTTCGAGATATAATGCGCGAGCAATGTTTTTTTGTTCTTGTCTTTTCTCTTCTTTCGATAGCCACCAGCTAAAAATCCCTGTTAGGACAGATCCAGCTATTGCACCTATAAATGCACCAATCAAAATAGCTTCGATTTCATCCATTTAAGAAATGAATTGCAATTCAGGCAAATGAATATTTTCCTTTGGTTTAAAAAAATTATTTTGTTGCTGCCAACCCGATCATCGTCATCCACCAGTTACCGGTTAAATCCAGTGGAACATTTGCCATTTGTGCCGGTGTCATTCCGTTAATTCTCTGATGAGGTCGGATATAGTTGTAATACGTCTGCATTCCCGCCGCAAATTCAGCCGCGCCGATTCCGCTGTCAAAACACTGTACTACCTTGGTGCGTTCTCTGAACGTTCCGTTCAACCGTTCGAGGATATTGTTATTCAACTTGAATCAGGGCCCATTATCAGATCACAAACGAGCAGTCACCCCCAGAAAAGACCGCAGGATCCCGACATTTGGATTTTATTTATTTTATAAAAACCATTAACCCTCCAGCGCACGTATATGATAATGGTGATACTTTTGGAAAGACAATCCGTTAAGTCCTGTATTCTTCGCTCCGTGGGATATGATGACGCTATGAAAAACCTGGAGATTGAATTTCACTCAGGACTTGTATACCAGTACTCGGGTGTCCCTTCAAAAGTCTACGCGGATCTCATGAGTTCAAGCGCAGTCGGGAAATATTTCTCCGAAAAGGTCAGGAACCGGTTCCGGGCAAAACAGCTGGTCGCATAAGTAAGCCCATAAGACTATTTTTTTTCTTTTTTTATCGATAGAAACGGTCAGACCCACATAAAAGAGAGGAGTGGGGCCTGTTATTTTTTCAGGTGCGTAATGAACTGATTGTTTACCGCATCCCAGTTCACGAGGTTCCAGAACGCCTCGATATACTTTGCCCGGTCGTTCTTGTAGTCCACGTAGTACGCATGCTCCCAGACATCGAGCACGAGCAGGATCCGGAATCCCGGGTAGACATTCACGTTGTGTTTCTCGATCTGGTTGATGAGGAGATGGTGCGTCGTTGTGCTCGCTGAAAGGACCGCCCAGCCGGAGCCCTCGACACTCGAAGCTGCCTGCGTGAACTCTTTTTTGAATCGCTCAAACGATCCGAACTCCGCATCGATCGCTTTCGCGAGTTCGCCTTTCGGGGCCCCGCCCCCGCCTTTTCCCGCCGGCGCGAGGTTCTCCCAGAACGTGTTGTGGAGCCGGTAGCCTCCGACATGGAAGGAGAGTTCCTTAAGCGTCGCCTTGATGTCAAGGTCGGCTTTGTCTTTCCTGGCCTTGTCCAGTTTCTCGAAGATCGCGTTCGCACCGGTCACATACGCCTGGTGGTGTTTCGTGTGGTGCAGGGTCAGCTGCTCCTTTGAGATGTACGGTTCGAGCGCCGCATAATCATACGGCAGCTTGGGAAGAGTATACAGTTTGTCGTTTGCCATGACATTCAACTCCGCGGAGTATATGCACGATACTATTCCCGCACCACTATTTTATGTACTGGATGGCGGCAGGCCACCGGTGAAAAAAGCAAAAAAATTAGGTGATTATCAACAATCAGCCCCCAATATGGTGAAAAATGTATATTTTTAGTCTGTAGAAAAGCGTTTTCGGGTGTCCTTGTTGCCCCCCTCTTGCGCCACCAGTCCCCC
>Ga0187874_10003239_pt1 | contig 11591 bp, 11 predicted proteins | sample June2016WEW_16_1_3_FD_132993 | JGI IMG/M metagenome (GOLD analysis project Ga0187874, IMG submission 132993) | Peatland microbial communities from SPRUCE experiment site at the Marcell Experimental Forest, Minnesota, USA - June2016WEW_16_150 | ecosystem: Environmental > Terrestrial > Soil >... | reverse complement strand
CCGGAGCCGATCAAGGCATGGTCGAAGCCCGGTAAGACCGAGCCCGGCGGCTGGGACCTGGCGGACCCGGCGCCCGCGAGTGTGGACCTCGGGGCCTTGCTGGACGGCGCCGTCGTGGTGGAGAAAATCCCGCCTCAGCGGAAGGACCGCCCCGCGCGTCCGTCTGCACCCGCTGATTCACTCGAACCCCCTGATATGCCTCCGCCACCGGGGAACGAGGACGTGCCGCCGGCTGCGGACGGCGGGAAACCTGGTCCAGCCGAAGCGCAGGACCGCCCGGCCGTGAATGGCTTCGAATGGAGCGCCCGTGGGCTGATGCACGTAAAGATCACGAACAAGAAAGACGAGGACGGCAACCCCAAGCCGCCAGAGCGTATTTGGATCGCCCCGCCTTTCACACTCCCGGGCCTAGAGCGAGGTGAAGGCGGCCGGGGGTGGCGCCTGCTCATTGGCTGGCACGACCTGGACGGCACGCCGCACGAAGAAGCATTACCCTTCGAACTGTTGAGCGGTGAGGGACAGGAGTTGGCCCGGCTGCTGGCGCAGGGCGGGATGGTCCTTCCGCCTGATACTCCTTTGCGAAAATTACTCTTGCGCTATCTCTGCCAGGCCGCCACCAAGGTCCAGGCCCGGGTGCGCCTGGTGGAAACCCTAGGGTGGCAGAATGACGCCTTTGTCCTTCCCAACGGTGAGACCATCGGCCAGCCGGAGGAGCCGGTGCGCTTCGTCGGGGAGGTCCCCGGTGGCCATTCCCTCGCCGTTCGGGGTTCACTGGAGGGCTGGCAGGAGGGCGTCGCCCGGTTCGCCGTAAGAAATTCACGCCTGGCCTTTGCCATCTCCGCCGCCTTCGCCGGCCCCCTGCTGGGATTGGTTCGGCCGGACGGGGGCGGGGGGTTCAACCTCATGGGTTTTTCGTCCAAAGGGAAAACAACCAGTCTGGAGTGCGCCGCCAGCGGGTGGGAGGACCCTGACCGCATTCCCACTTGGCGGGCCACCGCGAACGGACTTGAGGGCATCGCCGCCAGCCGGAACGATGGCTTCCTGCCGCTGGACGAAATGAGCCAGGTAGACCCGAAGGAAGCCGGGGCGACGGCCTATATGCTGTCGAACGGATCCTCGAAGGTTCGGGCGAAACGGGAAGGCGGGGTTCGACCGATGCACCAATGGCGCCTGATCTTCCTGTCCAGCGGGGAGCAAAGCCTAGAAGACAAGGTGAACGAGGACGGTAAAGTGATCCGCGCAGGGCAGGAGGTGCGGGTGCCCGATATCCCATGCCCGCAAGAGGGCATGTTCGAAGACGCCCACGGACTGCCCAGCATGGGTGCGCTGGCGGAGCACCTCAAGGCCCAGGCCCGAAAGAACTATGGCCATGCCGCCCGGGCTTTCCTGAAAGGATTGTGCACCGAGTGGGACCGGCGGGAAGCCCTTCAGGCCAAGCTCAAGAGCATGGAAGCCGCCTGGCTCGCGTCTGTCGTTCCTGTTGGCGCTGACGCCCAGGTGCACCGCGTGGCTGGACGGTTCGCCCTGGTGGCCGTGGCGGGGGAGTTGGCCCGACACTTGGGTATCCTGCCCTGGCCAGAGGGTGAGGCGGCCCAAGCCGTGGCCACCTGTTTCCGGGCCTGGCTGGATCGGCGGGGCTTCACCGGCGCCTCCGAGGTTCACCGCGGCATCGAGGCAGTCCTTGGGTTCCTGGAGCGCAATGGTCAAGCCCGATTTGATGAATACGGCGATCACGGCGCCCATGTCATCAATCGAGCCGGAACCAAGAAGCGGGCGGAAGGTCCGGTGGACGGCTGGGACTTCTTCATCACCCCGGGTGCCTGGAAGGAAGCCTGCATGGGATTCTCCTCCGCCAGCGTGGCCAAAGCCTGCGCCGACGCCGGAATTCTGGAGTTGGGCCCCAAAGGGGAGCACTCCCGCACCGTATCTATCCCTGGGCACGGAAAACCCAGGTGCTACGTCATCCGCGCCATGGCCGTAGCAAGGATGAGGGAGGATGGCCAATGAGCCGCGAAAATACCAAACAAGATGTCCCATGTGTCCTGTATGTGCTAAAGCCGCACCAGCATTGGATGAAAGACAGGACATATCCAGGTGTCACCAAAGATGTCCCGAATGTGTCCCTTTCACCTTCTTCCCTTGGTAAGGGGGGACAGTCTGAAAAGCTGGTAACACCTGGTGACACCTTTGGATCAGGAAATGTGTCCCCCCTCAAAGCCGTTCTACCATTGGCTTCTGGTCCATTCGGGACACATGGGACACACGGGACACCTGCTTTGGCAGGACCAAGACCAGGGGGTGTGTCCATGACTTGGCTGGATACCCTCTTGGCCCAAAATCCGCGATCGGTGTTTGACTCGACCCTGGAAGCCCTGTGCTCGGGCCTACCCACCGACGACGCCCAGGACCTTCGGGAGGAGCGCGCCGCGTTCTTCGAATACGAAGCTGGTTTTCCCCGGGGGGAGGCCGACCTGCGGGCGGGCCTGACCCCAGAACATTCAATTTCCACCAGGAGCACGAAGAAATGAGAGTACCTACCGTCACCGGAAACAGCCGGGAGGAGATCCAGATTGCCCTGCAACTGATGGGGACGCTGGTGGAGCAGCATGTCAACCGGGTGACCGCGCCCAAGCCGGCACTGGTGGCACCGGGAGGCGGGGGAGCCGGGACGCCCTCCTACGCCAACGCCGCGCTGGTGGCGCAGGGTGGGGTGAACCAGCAGAACAGCCTCGATTACCTGACGAACAGCGACAAGATCACGCTGGTGGCCCAGTGGTTTCAGGAGCTCGCCACTCAATGCGGATTTGAGGTGGAACTTGTGTCTGGGGGTTACGGGACCACGCCCTTCGGAATGTTGCCCTACGGCATGGGGAACGTATACGTGGGCGAGGCTTCGCCGGTCAACCCGGCCCCGGGGTCGCTCGACTGGCAGGCCAACCAGGTCGGGGTCAGTCACGCGGCGTACGACGGCGCCATCGAGGCGCTTTACAACGGCCTGATAGCGGCGGGGGCTCCGCAGAATTGGGATGAGATTTGGCCCGATGGGCAGACCTTTAAGGTGGCGGGAATCGAGACCGCGCTGGGGGGCTGGTGGCAGAACATCTCCCAGGCCCGGATCGCGTTACAGAATGCCATAGTCGGGGTTCCGGTCGCCGGCGTGAGCCAGCAGAACAGTACTTTGGTGCTGACCAACTCGGACCAGATCACCATCATGGGCCAATGGAATGCCGAACTGGCATTGCAGACCCAACTGGACGGCGAAGCGGTAAAGGCGGGCGTGAGCAGCGGGGCCTACGACACCGCCCTGTCCATCTATGAGGCCAACCTGATCACGGCCGGCGCCCCGTCGAACTGGACCACGATCTGGCCGGACGGAAACACCCTCACCCTGTTGGGAGGCACCACCACCACCACTATTGGCAACTGGTGGGCTGATGTGGTGAGCGCCCGCAAGGCCCTGGAGAACGCCATCCACTTGCCGGTGAACGGCCAGACCGGGGCAGGTGGCTTCGTCACCCTCCAAGGCGGCAGCGACACCACCGGCGCCAGCACCGAGTTCTGGGCCCTCCAGGTCGTCCTGACCCAGTTCGGCGTCACCAACTCCCTGCCGATCTGTTTCTACAACCCGACCATGGTCCTTAACCTGGCCACCGCTGGAGCGGGAGGGCTCCAATCCGGTTATACACTTACGGCCAACACCGTCTACGACGTTTACGCCATCGCCACCAGCCAGGGCGGTAACATCACGGCCTTCGCGGTCCCCACCGGAGTGACCCCGACCCTGCCGACCGGCTACAACTACAAGAAGCTGATGAGCTTCGTGCTGACCGATGCCAGCAAGAACATCGTCCCGTTCTGGCAGCAGGGGTGCGCCTACGCCTTCGACAAGCCCCAGCTAATCTGCTCCGGCACCTTGGGTACCTGGTCATACACCACGCCGACCTGGCAAGTCGAGTACGTGATTCCGACCTTCCTTCCCTACAACGCCGCCACCATCAAGCTCGGCCTGCAGAACATGGGCGGTTACATGATCTGCGCCGCGTCCGGAAATATCTACGGCGGACCCCAATCCACGACCTGTCCTAGCTGGGGCGTGCAAGCCCCCACCGGTAGTTTCGTCGGCGGACTCCAGTTCTACGAACTCGTTCTAGTTGGCACCCCGATCTATGTCATGTCCAGTGGCACCAACTGCTACGCCTGGTGCTACGGCTGCACCCTGAACCTCTAAGGAGGACCTCGTGCCTTGCTATGCCTACTCCAACCACGGAACCAGTTGCTCAGCGGTACCGGCGAACTATGTGCCGCAGCCCGACCCGACCGCCACTGACGGGGTGGAGGCGATCTTCCCCGACCAGGCCGCCGAGGCCGAGCTTCAGACCGCCTTCCCGCAGCGGGCCGCCCTGCTGCAAACGCAGGCGACCGCCGCCGCCAAAGCGGCCCTGATCGCTCAGATGGGGGCGCTTGATGGTGGCGGTCAGGCCAGGCATGTCCGCGAGCAACTCCTTGCCACTGTCCCAACAACTGCCACCACGGGCTGGAACCTGCTGAAGAGTTTAGAGGCCCAGATCGCCGCCCTCCGTGCCAGCCTGACCCCGTGATGGTGCCGCCCGCCGCCGGTCCCGGGACAAGGCGAACCAGGAACGCTGTGGGGCGGTGCCGGTTGTGGCCGAGGGAACCGGACCGCTCTTGGAACGAGATGGGATCTCAATAGATGGATGGATAAAAAGTTTACAGGAGCCGAAAAAAATCCACCAGGCAGACCAGGGCTTTGGGACGCCACATTTGCCTGCCTGGGAGGCTCATCCGCCAACCTGGCAGCCGGGGGGCGGTTCAGCGTTCATCGGGAAAAGGCAGGCTCCTCGTACTGGTCCCCCCTTACCCCCCATACATGATAATAATAATCATTTCTATTTGCAAATCCCGGAAAATCGAACCGAAATGGCGTCCGCGCAAAAATTGGGAAAGGGATTGAAAGCGGGAAGTCTAAGGGAAGGGGCCCGGTCTCCCTGAATTAATTAATTTCCGTGAGAAAATAAATAATTCCCATTTGGAAACTCGGTCCAATGTGGGAACGGTCGTACACATGTTCATCCTGCGGCGTCGGTTCATTCCCCCAGGCAGCCCCCCTTCTACGGTCCGAACTTTTCCACTTTCGCCAGGGCATCACTGGGGCCAAAGCAGGCCACCTGCCCTCAACCAGCACCTTCGGCAATCCTCCTATACTTGGTTTGCCCAAAGCCGAATGGCGTGCTGTGGTGCGCCCGAATAGCCTCTTTGAAACCACATTCGCGGAGGCACAGTGATATTCCTGATTGTGTCTATGCACGTGGTTGCCTTACTCGCCGGCGGTAAGACAAAATTCGCCTTTGGTTGAGCCAAAGACGAGGCAAGGCATTGCATGGCGAGGCATGGCATGGGCACGGCCCCTGGGCTTTCCGGGGGCCGCTTTTTAGGCCTGCGAGCAGGATTCGTCTGGGCCCTGACTTCGAAGCCGGTCCCAGCGGGCGAAGATGGAAGGGGCAGGACTCTTGGGACTGACAAGAAGGTGGCCCTCCGGGTTCAGGGAAGCGAGTTGGTTTACCCTCGGGCATTTCCTCCTCCCCTCTTAGTCATTGGTGGGATCATGTGGCATTCAAGCCCAGAGAATCCCCATGCGCATAGTCGCTGCCCTCCTTTCGTGCTGTATCGCTTCCTCCCTTCTCTTGGCTCAGAGCGGTAACACGCCGCCCCGTGCAATCGCCGTGAAGCCGGGAACCCACCTGCCCAAGGACCAAGAAGCCCGGGTGGCCCTGGTGATCGGGAACGGGGGCTATGCTGACGCTCCTCTTCGCAACCCGGCCAACGACGCCCGTGCCATGAAAGAGGCTCTGGAATCTTGCAATTTCGAGGTCACTCTCCTGACCGATTCCTCGAAGCGCGTCATGGAAGATGCTATTCGTGATTTTGGGGACAAGATCAGGAATGGTGCAGTGGGACTCTTCTACTTTGCTGGGCATGGGATCCAGGTGAAGGGAACCAACTACCTTGTCCCGGTTGGAGCCAACCTGCAGCGGGAGGACGAGGTTCCCTATCAAGCAGTGGACGCTGGGTTGGTGCTGGACAAGATGGATGCGGCGAAGAACAAGCTGAACATAGTGATCCTCGATGCATGCCGAAACAATCCATTCGCCCATTCCTGGCGAACTACTGGGGACAAGGGACTGGCGCAAGTGAAAGCACCCATGGGAACCCTGGTGGCGTATGCCACTGCTCCTGGAAGCATCGCAGCTGATGGCAGCGGAGATCACGGGCTTTACACTGGCGCGTTGATTCAGGAACTCCAAGAACCAGGTCTGCCGATGCTCGAAGTGTTCCAGAAGGTGCGGGAGAAGGTGGTGGAATTGAGCCAGAGGTCGCAAACCCCTTGGGAATCCAATAGCACCATCGGCACTTTCTTCTTCCGGGCCCAACGAACTGCAGAGGAAATCGCCCGGGAGCAGGCGGTTGTACAAGAAGAAACTCGCAGGCTTGAGGGGGAGTTGCAGGCCCAACTTGCCAAAGCTCAAACTGCAGAAGCTGCTCGCCAGGCCGATCTTCTAAAATCCCAGTTAAGGGTCCAGGAACTGGAAAGGCAAAGGCTGGAAGAAGAAGAATCGCGCCGGCAGATGATTGAAGCTGAGACTCGCCAGGTTAAAGCCGAGGATGCCCGCAGAAAAGAGGAGGCTACCCGACTTGAAGCCCTGAAACAGCGGTTGGCCCAAGAACAAATTGCTGTGAATGGAGGTTTGAGCATTGCCACCTTAGAAGATGCCCGTCAGGAAATGATTCGCCTAACTCTTCTGCGAGACAAAATCATTAAGCCTATTCAAGATGATAAGGCCCAGGCCCTTGCCGATCTGGAGAACGATTACGCTTTCCTACAAAAACGCTTAGAAGCACCCAAGGACGAGTTCGAGACCACAACCCGGTATCAGGCCCGGATGAAGGAGGCCGTGGGTCTTCAACTGAAGATGAAGAAGGAGCGCGCCGGCCTGGAATCAAAATACGCTGAACTGGCTAATAATCAGACCAAGGCAGTGGACCAGAGTTTAAGCGCCCTTAAGGCGAAAAAGCTCACCTCCACCTTCCAAGTTGAGCTTGGTACCTATGATGCTGACCAGGGGCGTTATACAGTTCGTGTCCCAATTCCGAACCATCGCTATGTTCAAGCAACCCTAGCCATAGAACCCGAAAAAGCCAAGGAATTGCAGAGCCGGAAGGAACTGCTTAAAGCGGAAGGAGATTCCACCTTGAGCGGGGACCAAGCCACCCTCCCATCGCGGCTTATGGATCCCGTTTGGGGGGCATTACCTCTCAAGGGTGCGAAAGTGAAATTCGAGGCAGGCGCTACCGAGAGAGTGGAGGCGGGGTACGGTATTCAACTTGACTTTGTTATGATTCCCGCTGGTAGATTCATGATGGGTGAGGGACAGAATCTCCACCAGGTGACGATTAGCCGAGATTTCTGGATGGGCAAGAGCAATGTGACCCTGGAGCAATGGAGGGCCGCATTGGGGGATGACCCATCAGTCGCATCGGATTGTATCCCCTGGGAGGGAGCGCAGGCATTCATCGCGCGATTGAACAAACGGACCCCCGGTAAGGGTTACCGGCTGCCAACGGAGGCGGAGTGGGAGTATGCATGGCGTATTGGAAACAATGATAATGCCTGGGGCCTTGATGATATGAACGGGGACGTTTTTCAGTGGTGCCAGGATTGGTATGGAAGTTACCCAAGTGGTTCTTTGACCGATCCCAAAGGCCCATTTCAGGGATCCCTCCGGGTATTTCGCGGTGGCAGTAAAGACACCTCAGGCAGGTTTGTCCGATCTGCGGACCAAAACTGGTACGACACAAACCACCGTCACTTTGGCTTAGGCTTCCGCATCGTGATGGAAACCTTTCCGTAGGCCGGTCAGATCGGCGCCGGAGTCCTCCAGAGAATTTGAGTTCCCAGTTCCTGTTTTCGAAAGGACTGCGCACCATGCCATTTCCTTCCGCACTTCGAGAAAAGGTTCTTCTGTGGTGTGATCGTCGCTGCTGCCTATGTAAAAAGGGATGCGATGTGTTCATTGAGGTGCACCACATCGTACCCGAGAAGGATGGGGGAACCGACGAAGAGGACAATGCCATTCCTCTCTGTTTCGACTGCCACGCTAAAGTGAGTCATTACGATTCCACACAGCCAATCGGGACGAAGTTCAAACCAGAAGAACTGAAGAAACGGCGCGACCAAGTCTATGACGAGTGCACCAGGAATCTCGTCCCAGTCCTCCAATACCAAGTCCACGCAAATGGTCGCGTACTACCCATGGTCGGCTTCACGCTCATACACAAAGGAGGTCAGGCTCCGGCGGTTCAAGCGACGGTAAACCTCAAAATTTTCATAAATGGGGTAGGAATAGACTATCCGTACTATGGGCTCTACGGAGGCCAATATCGGTGGAACCTGAATCCTGGAGAGGGTGTGAATGGGCAGTTTATGCTCCCACCAGAGGCGATGGAGCATGGCGCGGACGTGCGAGTGGGAATTTACATCACGGTCTTCGATGTTTACGATCGGCCCCACAAACTCCTACCGGTTGCCTATGTGCTTATGGAGGATAGGGCAAATTGGTATCTTGACCCAATGGATCCAACTATGAGTGCGGCTCAAGGGAGACGCTGACCATATGGATTCCACCCAATATGAGGAGCGCTATGGCGACAGAGTCAAAGGACTTGGACGTGCTCAAGGCATTGGGTAGCGTTACCCTCAAAGATGTCTGGGACCACGTGAAATGGGGGGTGCTGATCTGGGCTGCATTGACTGGTCTGGAATTTGCCGTCGGCGCGATCATCCCGTTGAAAGAAGAAACGGCGGATTCTTGGATTAAGGCACAGGTCGGAGCGGTCCCAAAATGGCTTTGGTGGCCGATTGGGTGGGCAGTGGCAACATGGTTCATTCGCGGCAAACATATAAACTTCACCTTGCCGGCTTCGAAATTCCTTTGGGCCCTGTTATCTTTTCAGCTTTTCCTAATCGTCGCCTGCTGTCAGTTCCTGCCTCACATGGCAGCTCTGGCTGTCATCAATGCGGTAATGACCGCCATGGGGGTTCTCGGGTTCCTCATCGATTTAGGCGCCCAGAACTTGGCGGAACGAAAGACCAAAGCGTAGAGACCGGATTCACTGATGAGGCCGCGGGTTTCCCGGTGCGCCAGGGTTCACCGCCGGGCCGCAAGATGACCAGGTGGACAGCCTCACCCAGGCGCTGGAATACCTGCAGCAGCCCATGCCGGGGCAGGGGTTCTTTGATTGGCTGGAGGAGGGCCTGGCCAAGCAGGAAGCAGAGAACACCGAAAGATGGAACGTGGCAAAGCAGCCTTACAGGATCGAACTCTTAGCGCCCCTATTGTTTGGGCCGTCCCAGCGGGTTCCCCCGGGGGGGCGTGCGGCAGATCCTGATCGCCCTTGTGGATCTGCAGGTACCGATGGAATCAATGAAGGCGTGGCCGGGCCCCAGGGGGGCGGGAGTGATCGTGTCGGAATTATGTAACCTTAAAATATATCAAACCAAACAATATCAAGAATTAAAATTATACGATGAAATCTGCATCGTGGAAAGTATCATTGAAGCTCAATTCAAACCTTTGGGTAATCCTGGTTGAGGTCCAGTTCAATCGATGATGTATTTACTTAAATAAGAAGTCTTATGCTGGCTGTGTCGCCATGAGTGCAAAGTTGACCCACTGGCACGGCAAAAATTCCGTGTTACAGTTTTGGTGGAGGCGATGAAAAACTTCAGACCTCTTGTCCGGCTGATCATCAGCAAGGTGATCGAGGAGAAAATTCTTACCGAACATGGCGTGACTAAAGAACTCGCACGGGAGTTTTTTGAGATGTACCAAAAAGTTGCCATACCTCACCCAATCGAACCTGGGGACCAGGCTTGGGATCCTCCACGCTGGGTCATCGAGAGGTATTACAAAAAGGTCCTCTATCGGATGGCCTATGTTTTAAAAAATCCTCCGGGAAATGAAGCGATTCTTGTGACCATGCTTCCTGAGAAAAAAATTAAGTACTGAGTCTGGGGAGACAGCGATGAAACAGACCAAGACCTTTGGTGAACTTTGGGAGGAGGGCAAAGTTTCCGGTTGTGCCTCCATTTCTGATGATGATCTCCTCGCCCTGGCCGAAAGAACCGAGATTCAGCTTGCCAGGCATAAGCCTGGAAGCCTAATGGTTCGAAGAAGGGGCGGGCGCCCACGGAACGGAACGGACAGCCTACCAACTGCGCTTCGCTCAATTCGTACATTGGTCTCAATTTGGGAATTGGTAAGCAACGAAGCTGATGCCTTGGGCATTTCGACAAACGCATGGGTCGAAGAAGCTATGATAGAAAAAATCCAAAAATCTTATACGCTTAAAGCAAACCAATTTATTCATGATCAAGTTTTGATAATAGGAGGAAATCAGACTCCTATTTACACCACCAAAAATGAATTTGTTGAGGAAGACAAATTAATCTCCCTAGGTGTTTAAAATGGAAAACATTCTAAGATCTGAGCAACCAATCTCGCAATCATTGTTGGGTCACATCGGAATCGGTGCGATCCACTCAATTGGATTTGAGGCAAGGCGTGAACCGGCAATGGACAAGATTGGTACTACACCAACACAGGTCAATGTGACCACTCAAAACAACCTGCAGGTTGGCATCAGCCACTCTCCAAAGGCGATTATCGCAACTGTTTCTTTGAAAACACTTGGCATTTGGGATGATGAAACTCTTTTTTCGATTACCAACAATTACAGAGTTATTTATCCCTTAACCGATGTCGACACTCAAGAAGCGGGATTTCCAGAAAAAGCTATTGATTTCTGCGCACGAAGCACGCTAGTTCACGTTTGGCCATACTGGCGGGAGTTCCAATGCAGCGCAACATTAGGCCTCGGTATGCCTCCTCTGGTGGCGGGCCTCCTTCTCCCCACGGCACCGCCAGGACAGCAAGCTACAATCCTACAAGCGCAGAGTTCAATGGTTACCGGGAAAAAACCAGCCAGTGATGCTGGAAAACTCCTCAAGAAGAATACCTCAACAAATAAAGTAAAAGAAGTCGCGGCAAGCGATCTTTCTCAAGCAAAAAGACCAAAAAAGAAAACCAGGTAAAACTTTTCCATTTAGGATAGGCCACGGTGATCTCTGGCAACTCCTGAAGGTGGGCCTTGGGCGTCTCCCGGTCTCAGGCCCGTCTTTCCCGCCGGATCGGAATGTTGCTGCCACGGTCCGGTCAACAACGGAAGATGGGCCGGTCCCTGGGGTGCATGTGGCCCCTTGTGCTGCCCCTGACGGGGAGTTGGGCCCTCTGGCGGCGGTTCGGGTGAGTGAGAGCCGGACAGGTTCAATTGCCACCCTGGAAGGGGAATCCGCATTTTTGGCAGGTGAAAGTGCGCGGGTGAGCAAGCTTTTCGCCACACCGAGGGCAGATGCCCTTGCCGATGCAGTCCGGGCAATCCGAAAGCCTTGCCGTGGGGGAATGGTCAGCGACAACACCCTGCCCGTGGCAAGTCTTGCAGGGCGATTCCTTCCT
>Ga0187874_10003238_pt1 | contig 11592 bp, 11 predicted proteins | sample June2016WEW_16_1_3_FD_132993 | JGI IMG/M metagenome (GOLD analysis project Ga0187874, IMG submission 132993) | Peatland microbial communities from SPRUCE experiment site at the Marcell Experimental Forest, Minnesota, USA - June2016WEW_16_150 | ecosystem: Environmental > Terrestrial > Soil >... | reverse complement strand
GGATGAGCGCGGCGTCCGCCGGCACGAACCGATCCGCGTCAATATAAATTTGGTGCCCCAAAACGTCACCCTTCCCGGCCAGATTGAAATAGGAATGCTGGGTCAAATTGACGATCGTGTCCTTGTCGGTCGTGGCCGTGAAATCCAGGCACAATTCGTTGCCGGCCGTGAGCGTATAGACGGCGGTGACGCGCAACGCGCCGGGATACCCTTCCTCGCCATCCCGGCTCAGGTAAGTCAGTTCCAAGGCGGGTCCCAGCGCGGCCTGTTTGGGCCGGGCCTGCCAGACGACTTTGTCAAAACCCTTGAGTCCGCCATGCAGGGAGTTGGGGCCGTTATTGATCGCCAGGGAATAGGTCACGCCGTTCAGGGTGAATTTGCCCTTGGCGATGCGGTTGCCGAAGCGCCCGATCAACGCGCCCAAATAGGGGCTGTTGGGCCGATAACCCTCCAGACTGTCGCAGCCGAGCACAACGTCGCCCATCTGGCCGCGACGATCGGGGGCGGTCAATGAAACGACGATCCCGCCATAGTTGGTGATCCGCGCTTCGAGGCCGTTGACGTTGCGCAAGGTGAAAAGCTCAACCGAGGCGCCTTCCAAAGTTTTTCCAAACGGCGCGCTGGTGATGCCGGCAACGGAGGAGGTGGGTGATGCGGTATAAGGCATAAAATCAATGTTTAAATCGGAGGCAGGGAAGGATATTTGAGCCAGGATGTCAACCCATTCTTAAAGTTTTGAGCGATTCAATAGATGGAAAAAAGAATTGTTTCCGGCGGGTTCTTCTCCCAGGCTCGTGGCCATGGCAAAGCAAGTTCTGGGTCGGGATTTGGGCGCGCTGCTGGGGCGCAAGCCCAAGGAGAGCGCGCCGTCCGCGCCGACTGCGCCGGAAGGGGCGCCGGTGGGCGCGGGCGTTCGTTCCTTGATGCAAGGACATCGGGCGCCGGCCTCCGCGGCGGCGCAAAAGGGAACATTTCCGCGCTGGTATCTTTTCGCCGCAGACATCGTGCTGGTTGCCCTGGCGCTGATCACGATTTACAGAAGCCCGCGGCCTGTTTCGTGGAAGACAGAACTTTTCTGCGGCGCAACGGTCCTTCTGGCGGCGGTGCTGGCCGTGATTGCGATATTGACGCGCGAAGGCAAGAACCCGGATTCCCGCGGTTGAGCCGGATTTTTCAAATAATTCCACAGGAATAAATGTCAGGCGCTGGCGCTGGTGTAGCGCCGGATGGAGAAACGCCAGAAAAGCTCCGACACGAAAAAACAAGCGCCCCCCATGCCGAACAATAGAAGCATCGGCCCCGGCGATTCCAGGCGGTTGAGCAACAGTTGCGCCGGCACGTTGGCCACCAGCAGCATCGGAATGGCGAAGGTGAAGAAGGCCCGGAAAAATCCCTGGAACGCCGCGTCCGGCAGCCGGGCGACGTTGAAAAGGCTGTAGTAGCCCCAGACAATTCCCTGCGCCCGCACGGTCCAAAACGCCACGCTGGCCAGGAGGAACATGAGCGAGTAGTGGATGAAGATGCCCGCCGCGGACAGGAGGAGAAAGCCGAGGATTTGCGCCGCCGAAGGCATGGCGTGCAATTGGCGCGCGGCGTAGGCCATCACCGCCAGAGCGGAGGCGGCGTTGACAAATCCGCCCAGGTCCACCTGCCGCAAGGAAATAAGGAAGCGGGTGTTGACCGGCAGCAGCAGCATGAAATCCAGGCGCCCGGTGCGGATCAGATCGGAAAGCTGGGTGCAGTTGGTCAAGAAGAAGGCCTGGAAAATTTGCTGGATGAAATGGCTGGCCCCCACCAGCAGGACGACTTCCCATTTGGTCCAGGTGGCAATGTGATCGGTGTGCAGATAGATCACGCCGATGAAGCAAAGTTGGAGCGCGAACCACAACACCTCGACCACGATCCAGAGCAGGAAATTGCTCTTGAAACTCATTTCCCGGACGACGGAGTTGCGCCAGAGGGCGTGATAAATGACGGCGTAGCGCCGCAGCCGCGCCGTGAAGTTGGAAGATTCAGGCATCGGGTTCATCCTCCAACGGCGGAATACTTGCGAATGCCGCGGTTCCACACCGCCCGCGCCAGCAGGTAAAAGAGCAGCGTCCAGCCCGCCTCCATGCCCAGCCCCTGCCAGAGAGCGGCGCCTTTGACCTGTCCCAGATAGACGCTGACGGGAAAAAAGAGCAGGTACGGAAAGGGCGTGCAGTTGAGCGCCTGTTCGACGGCGGGAGGCAGGATGTTGAGCGGAAAGAGATGGCCGCCGGCGATATACTCGAAGGCAAACATGATGAAGATGAACGTCGAGACTTCCAACAGCCAAAAGGCCGCCAGCGCCATGGTGTAGGACATGAAAAATTGCAGCAAACCGGTCAGGAGCGTCGCCAAGAGAAAGCAGCCCAAGGCCGTCCCGTCCGGCGGCGCGACCAGGTATTTGCGCATGAAAAAGACAAAGCATCCGACGGGCACGAGGGAGACGGCGGTAAAAATGATTCTTCCGGAGAAAAAGAGGCAGAGGCGGTAGGCCAAATAATTGATCGGCTTGAGCAGGAACTGGCTGATGTTGCCGTCCTTGATGTCGGCCGCGATTTGCCAGTCGTCCTCGTTGACGGCGGTGAGGGTATCGACAATCGTGACAAGCAAATAATAGGAGGTCATGCCCGCCAGGCTGTAGCCGGCGATCTGGGAGCTTTGACCGCGATAGACCGCGCGCCAGAGGTAAATGGTGGCCAGCAGCGGAATCAGACCGAAGGCCGCGCGCACGAAGAAATTGACCCGGTAAACGAGCGTGTTCTCGAAGCCGATCTTGATGACGTGCCAGTATTTTTGCATGGTGCGCCGCGAGGGCCAACGCCGGCCTCAGGGCGGGGGCGAAGGGGCGGTGAAGGCGGCCAGGGCCGCTTCCAGCCGTTCCAACGGCAGGCCGATGACGTTGCTGAACGAGCCGGAAATCGACGCCACCAGAACGTCGCCCTTCTCCTGAATGCCGTAGGCGCCGGCTTTGTCCAGGGGATTGACCTGGGCGTGGTAGCGCCGGATTTGCGCCAGGGTCAGCGGGCGAAAGGTCACCTCGGTCTGCTCGGAAAAAAGCAATTGGCGATGCGCCCGCAAATGGATCAAACACACTCCCGTCACCACCAGGTGGGTCTTCCCCTGTAGCGTCAAGAGCATTTTCTCGGCTTCCGCCAGGGTGGCGGGTTTACCGAAAAGGGCGTTGCCCAACGCGACCACGGTATCGACGCCCAGGGTGAGGGCGTCGGGAAACTTTTTGGAAACGGCGCGGGCCTTGCGGTAGGCGTTGATTTGGGCGACTTCGCCCGCGCTGAGTTGGCCGCCCGGCACTTCGGGGAGGTCAGGGGGGACGATTTGAAATTCCAGGCCGAGTTGCCGCAACAATTCGGCGCGGCGCGGCGAGGCTGACGCCAGGATAAGGATCGGAGTGTTCATGGCCAACATTCCCTCTCGGATTCGGTTCGCCGAATCGTCCGGGAAAACTACGGCACTGGCAGGGCCGTTGCAACTGTTTCCGGGGCCTGAGGGTGATTTGGTTTGATTTAACCGCAGAGAGCGCAAAGACCACAGAGATAAAGGCTTGCAACGGACAGAATCCCAAAGAACCGACAAACCCCCAAAAAAAATGTTAAATGTGTTCCGCGCCGACGAGATTCTTCTGCCAAAAACAGGAATTCTCAAGCTCCGCGATTTGTAAGCTGCTTTTGTTGTGTGGGTTGGAAGCGAATCAGTGAGTGGCTGTCCGAAGTGAGAAGGATGAAGGATGAAGGAAGAAGTGAGTGGGCGGCGCGGGCGGTTACGGTTTGGGGTTGGCGGATTTCAGATCACCGTCATGCTGCCGGAAGAGGATTGAACGGCGTTGTTCAGCCGTTTCCATTTTTTTCCATTGCACACACTGGCAGACTGCTTAAAACTTCTTGCCATGAGCACAACCGACATAACCCAAACCAATCCGGCGGGATTAAGAATTCCTTTTTGCATCAATTGACATGGACCAAACAGATCAAAACAAAGCTGCCTCGTCAAACGCCTTGGATACGCGTGTCCAGCAGTCCCTGCGGACTTGCTATGAATCGCTCTTGAAACGCGGTGAACTGTTGACGAAGGAACGTCTTTCCGAATGTTACGCGCTTTTCCGGGAGCGTTTCGGCCCGGATCGTCTCAAAGGTCTGGACGGCGAGGTGCTGTTGAACACCATGCACGCACACGGCAGCCAAGACAGCCTTGTGTATTGGCTGGAATTTAAGAGCGACGCCGAATTTCCTACCCGCCAGTTCGGCAGTATCTCTGGCGGCAGTGCGCTCAAATTCGGACTTTATAAAAGCAAGGATTCCGGCGAATGGATGGCTGGCCATCCGTCCAACCAAATCACGTTGCCGATAGCCGAGGCCATCGCCATCGCGCGGAAACACCGCGACCAGTTGGTCACCGCCGTGGCCGTGATTCAGGATTTACCCGCCGGAGCCGACGATCAGGCATACCTGGCCTTGCAGAATAAACTGGACGAGGTTGCACCGGATGTTTGCCGTTTGGCTTGGGGCCACAAATATGTAAGCCTACTTTTCCCGGACAAGCTGGACGATTTTCACGCCGAATATTTCCAGCGGCATAATCTCATTAAATTGCTTCAACTGCCGCCCTCTCAGCCCGGCCTGTATGTCTCCGCAGGCCGATTTGTCAGCTTTGCCAATCAAATGGGTTGGCCCATGAATCACTTGACCGCAGCGCTCAATGAGCGAAACGGCACGCCAACCAAATACTGGCGCATCGGCACCAAGTTGGGCGAAGGAAATAACGCACAAGATATTTGGCCAGCCATGAGAGCAGGCGGCTATGCAGCCGTTGGTTGGGCAGACTTGGGGGATTTATCCGCTGTGCTCGCTGGCGACAATGTGAAGGAAACAATCGCGGAAATGCTGATTAAGGGATACCAGTATGATGCAAATGTCGCTTCGCGCAAAGCCGGTGAAATTAGGAACTTTGCCAAGGACATGGAGGATAATGATGTAGTGCTCGCGGCGGACGGCGAAAGGATTCTCGGCATCGGTCTGGTTAAAGGCCCATACCGTTATGAGAAGACACAGCCGGAAGACGCACCGCATCGTCGCCAAGTTGAGTGGCATACGACCCCGGAATGGAGGCTGCCGGTCACGGAAGGGTTGAGAACCACGGTCTGGAAATTGCGTAAGGATGACCGGAACTTTGTCGCCGTGGAGCGCCAGTTTTTGGAACCGTCGTTGCCAGAGTCGCCCGCGCCCGCCGCACCAAAGCCGGTTCAACCAAAAACAATTAGCAAAATTGTCCGCTTGGAAGGCGTCATCCCTAGCAAATTGCAGGCGATCTTGGAACGCAAAGGCCAAGCCATTCTCTACGGCCCCCCAGGCACCGGCAAAACATATTGGGGTAAACAGACCGCCCTTGACTTGGCAGCCATCGGGGCTTTTGGGTGTCTGTATTCAGACCTCACTCTCCAACAGAAGGTGACTGTCAATGGTGACGGCTCAAATCCTGGCTTGTTACGCTGTTGCACGTTTCATCCGGCATTCGGCTATGAGGACTTTATTGAGGGCTACCGCCCGCAAAAGGGCACAGGCGGCCAGTTGATCTTTGAAAAGCGCGACGGTATTTTCAAAAAGCTCTGCCATGATGCCGCTGCTTCGGATGAAAAATTTGTTTTGCTCATTGATGAAATCAACCGTGGTGACATCCCACGCATCTTTGGTGAATTGCTGACGCTACTCGAAAAAAATAAACGCGGACAGGAAGTGATTTTGCCTTTGTCTGGCGACAAGTTTTCCGTCCCTGCAAACGTCTTGGTTATCGGCACAATGAACACGGCCGATCGTTCAATCGCCTTGCTCGATACCGCCTTGCGCCGTCGGTTTGGATTTGTCGAGTTAATGCCAAATTCGTCCACGCTGGTCGGTGCGATTGCAGGTGAAACGATTCCGCTCGGCCAATGGCTCGAAGCGTTGAATTCGCGTATCCGCGAACACATCGGCAAAGACGCCCGCAATTTACAAATCGGCCATGCCTACCTGATGGATGACAACGGGAAGCCAGTCACAGATTTTGCCAAGTTTTCCCGCATCATCGCCGAGGACATCATCCCGCTGCTGGAGGAATATTGTTACGAGGATTACGGCGCGCTCACGGAAATCTTGGGCGGGGCCATGATTGATGGTGAACGACAGCGCGTGCGTGAGGAATTATTTCTGCCCGCCCGCCGTCAGGATTTGATTCAGGCTTTGCTGGCACCCACGCCAGAATTGTCAACGACGACTGAGGCCGTTGCCCAATTAACCCCAACACCGGAACCAGAGGACGAACCTGAAGAACCGGCTAAATGACCACACAGGTCGTAAATTTGACTGAATGGGAGAGACGAGAACCAAGCAAGGGTAGCCCGCTTGTGGGGCCGGTATTGGCCAACCATCCGGCCGCTCAACGCCTAGCCGAGACGCTTACCCGCGATCGCCGCATTGAAATTCTTGAACTTGCGCGTGGATTGGAATTGAGGGCGTCATCTTTCGTCGGACGTTTCGCCTTGGGCGAATTGCTCATTACGATTAAGCCCAAGATTTCCGGCGTGCCGCTAATGAATTTGCTTCGCTACGCATACCGGCTACGTCATTTGCAGTTGTTCGCCGAAGTTGGCTATGCGACCTCACAGGCCAGTTTCGAGGATTTATTGATTCATCAGTTGGCTGCGGAATCGTCCGAATTGCTTTCCCGTGGCCTTCATCGTGATTATCTTCGCACCGAATCCATGCTCGCCAGCCTGCGCGGGCGGATTGATTTCGGTGGTTATATTCAGGTAGCCGCAAATGGTGGCGTCCCTTTGCCCTGTGTTCATTATCCCCGCAGCGAAGACACCTGCCTGAATCAGGTTTTGCACGGCGGCTTGGAACTAGCCGCCCGGATGACGCTGGACAGTGAATTAGGCGGGCGCGTACGGCGCTTGGCCAAAAGCTTCGCCGGACGGATCACGCCGAAAAAATTAGATGCCGCCGCTTTTGCCGAAGCTTGGTATTCACTCGACCGCCGCACCAGCGCCTACCGGCCAGCGTTGACGTTAATTCAAATGCTTCTTAATACCCACGGCGCGGCCTTGACCGACACCACTTCGCCGACTCCCGCCGCTGGATTCCTGTTTGACATGAATCGTTTTTTTCAGGCACTCCTTTCCCGCTTTCTTGGCGAAAACCTCATCGGCTACGAAGTTCGGGATGAACGGGTATTGCGCGGGGTTTTCACCTACGACCCGGCCAATAATCCTCGTAATCGTCGCTCGCCGTCACTTCGTCCCGATTTTCTCGTGCTGCGCAATCACAAGGTTGAAGCCGTTCTGGATGCCAAATATCGTGATCTTTGGGATACAAATCTGCCGCCTGAGATGTTATATCAGCTCGCGCTTTACGCTTTGGGCCAAGAGAGCGGTAATCGCAGGGCAACCATCATTTATCCGACATTGGAAGCCGCAGCCCGTCAGCAGACCATTTTCGTCAAAGACCCACTCCGTGGCGCTTCGACGGCGCAAATCATATTGCGCCCGGTGAACCTGCTGATACTTGACCAGCTTTTGCGTGATAAAAGCGTTCAAGCCCAGCGCAGTCGCACTGAGTTTGCCCGGTGCCTGGCATTTGGACCATCACCATAATTCGAGCGGGGCCTCAGAACTTTGAACCTTGAACTGGCCAAGGCAAGTCCCTACGCTACGCGGGAATGAATAAAGGTGTTCGTTGCAAGCTCTTCGTGATGATGGTGCTGGAGTTTGTCATTTGGGGGGCGTGGCTGCCGCTGATTTTCAGCTATCTCCCCAGCCTGGGCTTTTCCGCGTGGCAAACGGCCGCCATCCTCAACGCCTTTCCGGTCGCGGCGCTGGTGGCGATGTTTTTCAGCAATCAGTTCGCCGACCGGAATTTCGCGGCGGAGAAATTTCTGGCCTTCAGCCAGTTGGCCGGCGGGCTGGCGATGATGGGGCTGGCGTTCACGCGCGATTTCTGGACGTTCTTCGCGCTGATGCTGGCGCATTGTCTGTTGTATGTGCCGACGCTCTCCATCGTCAATTCCATCGCCTTCACCCATTTGAAGGATTCGAGGGATTTCGGATTGATCCGCATGGGGGGAACGATCGGGTGGGTGCTGGCCGCCTGGCCCCTGACGTTAATCAAGATGGACGTCAGCGACATTCGCTGGACTTACGTCATCGCCGGGATTGCCTCGCTGGTGCTGGCGGCGTTCAGTCTGGCCTTGCCGCACACGCCGCCGAAAAAGGCGGCGGCCGCGGAGGACAAATTCGCGTGGGTCGAGGCGGTGCGGTTGCTGGGCCAGCCGTTCGTGCTGGTGCTGTGGATCGTCGCTTTTGTGGATGCCTTCGTTTTGAACGCGTATTTCAACTGGGCGAGCATGTTTTTGGGCAGTCCGCAAGTGGGGATCGCGACCAAATGGATCATGCCGATCATGAGCATCGGGCAGGTGGCGGAAATACTGACGATGGCGATCCTGGCGATGACGCTCAAACGGCTGGGCTGGCGGCTGAAGATGATGCTGGGAATTCTGGGACACGTCGTGCGCTTCGGGGTGTTCGCGTTTTTCCCGCAGGCGACCGCGCTCATCATTGTAGTCTTTGCGTTGCACGGCATCTGTTACGCCTTTTTCTTCGCGGCGGTCTATATATTCGTCGATGAGTATTTTCCCAAGGACGTGCGGGCCAGCGCGCAGGGCCTGTTCAACGTGATGATCCTGGGCTTGGGAGTCATCGCCGCCAACACGCTCTGTCCCTGGCTGAAGGACCGTTACACCGCCAACGGCGCGAGCGATTTTCGGAGTTTGTTCGTGATCGCCGGCGGCGTGGCGCTGGCCGCGACGATTACGCTGGCCTTGTTTTTCCATCCGCCCGGGCGCGGCGCCGCCGCGGAACAAAGCGGTGGAACATGAAAGAATTCGACTCGTTACGCGGCCAACTCGACACGTATTTGCGCAAGCAACCGGTGTTGGGGAAGGGCGTCTATATCGCGCGGGGGGCGGTGGTGGTTGGGGACGTGACGCTGGGCGAGGGCGCCAGCGTGTGGTACAACGCGGTGTTGCGGGGCGACATCAACCGCATCGTGGTGGGCGCGGGGACAAATATACAGGACAACGCCGTGGTGCATCTGGCCGACGAGTTTCCGTGCCTGTTGGGCAACTATGTGACGGTCGGGCATGCGGCGATCGTTCACGCCTGCACGATTGGGGACGAATGCCTCATCGGGATGGGAGCGGTGGTGCTGGACGGGGCGGAGATAGGGCGGCAATGTTTGATTGGCGCGAGAGCGTTGATCACGCAGGAGACGAAAATCCCGGAAGGTTCGCTGGTCCTGGGCGCGCCGGCGAAAGTGGCGCGCGCCCTGACGTCGAAGGAGCGGGCCGGATTGAAGTACTGGGCGAGAAAATACGCCGCCAACGCCGCCTACTGCCTGGAACACAAGATCAACGTCGGCGGCCCGCTGCGGAGTTAGTTTCCCCTACGCCAGGGTGATCTTGTCTTCTTTTCTGAGGGTGACGATGGCCTTTTTCCAGCGGGGGGGCGCGGCTCCGAGAACGTTGCCAGGCAAGCGGGCGAGAGAAAGTTCAAAGGATTTGTCGCTGGCATTTGTCGTAAGGGTGAAATAGCAAAGCATGGTGGAACCGGATGAAGAGCGGGATTGGATACGCAAAAGTCAGCAAGGCGACCTCGAGGCATTTGAGGCACTCGTCAGGCGCCATCAGCGGATGATTCATTCACTGACATATCGGATGACCGGATCGCTGCCCGACGCGGAGGACTTGGCGCAGGACACGTTCCTCCAGGCCTTCCGGCAATTGAGCGGGTACCGGGCTGAAGCGCGGTTTTCCACATGGGTCTATCGCATCGCGGTGAATCTGTGTTTGAATTGGAAGCAACGCCGGAACCGGCAGGAACGCCTGCAGGCTGATTGGAGCCAGAATCAGGCAGCGTCGCGCCGTTCCGACAGCCCGGCGCTCGAGCAGGTTCAAGAGGCCTTGCTGAAATTGCCGCCCAAGCAAAGGGCGGCGGTGATCCTGACGGCCTACGACGGGTTGAACCACGCGGAAGCGGCGCGGATTCTGGGATGTTCGGAAAGCACTGTCTCGTGGCGCGTGTTCGCCGCCCGCGCGCACTTGAAGAAGCTCCTGGCCAATGCTCAAAGCGGGAATTTGCACCATGAAGAATAACGAACTGGATCGCCTGCTGCAATCGATTCGGGAGCCCGAACGCGCGCCGGAGTATTGGAATGAGTTTCCGAAGAAAGTAGTGGCGCATTTGCACTGGCGGGTTGGAGGGCCGTCTGGCGCGGATCCGAGGCCGGCGCCGGGAATAAGAAGGCTGGCGGGTTGGACACTAGGACTGGCCACAAGCGGTGTCATCGTCGCGCTGGCGGTGGTGTTATGGCGGGAGCATGAAAGCCGGCCGGAGGCGTCGCAAATGCTCCGCATGGGAAAATACTACCAGGAGATCGAGGCGCTGTTTCCCAACCAGCTTGAGACGATCGTTTTTGACCCGCAGGGGACGCATCTGGTTCTGGCGCCGGAGGCGGATGTGCCGGCTTCGCCGCCGCTTTACGTGCGCATTTGCGACGGCAAAAACTGTTCCTCGTTCGTGACATTCAGCGGTCAGGAGATTCAACTGGCGGGGCAAAAGATGACCGTGCTGTCAGACGCGCATGGCGGCATTATTCTGACGGGTGATCGGTTTCTCTGGTCGAGCGCGGAGCGGATTGATGGGGGCAGCCACTGGCAAATCGAAGCGCGGAATCTAAGCTCGATTCCGCTCTGAGCAGATGAAAAGGGCTTTCTTAATTCTGGCCATTTTAATTTTTGCGCCGCCGCTGCCGGCTCAAACCAACGAGCGGGTCCGGCTGGCGTTGATTGCCGATTCGGACGAGGCTTCCGCCGCCCTGGATGTTTTGACGGTCGAACTTTCGGGCGATAAAAAAGTGGAGTTGCTGGAGCGAAACGAGATCCAAAAGGTTTATCGTGAGCAGGGCTTGTCGGCGCTGAACCAGGATTATTTGAAACTGGGCCGAATCCTCGGCGCGGACGGATTGCTGGTCGTCCATCTGTCCAAAGAGGGAGATTCCGCGCTGTTGAGCCTGCGGTTGGTGGCGGTGAAACCGGGGATCGCGCTGGATCAACATGAATATCCGTGGCCCTTGGATGATCCGGGGCAGTGGAGCAGTCTGGTCGCCGCGCAATTCCGGTCCTGGTTTCCCAAATTGGCCGTCTTGCCCCAGGACGCCGTGCCGATTTCGATTTTAAATCTCCGCTCGGCGCTGGCGTCCGCCGGTTCCGAGGCGCTGGAGCGGGAATTGACCTCATTGCTCTACAATCGGCTGGTGAAAGAAAGGGACATTTTTGTGCTCGAACGGCGCCGAATGGAACTGCTGACGGAGGAAAAGGAACTGAACAATGCCACGGAGAGTTCCTTTTGGAACGGGAGTTTTCTGATAGAAGGTGTGATTGACAAGCAGGGGTTCAACCCGAACAAGCTCAGCCTCGACATCCAGCTCACGCCGCGGAACACAAAGGAAATTGTTTCCCTGGCCG
>Ga0187874_10003237_pt1 | contig 11593 bp, 14 predicted proteins | sample June2016WEW_16_1_3_FD_132993 | JGI IMG/M metagenome (GOLD analysis project Ga0187874, IMG submission 132993) | Peatland microbial communities from SPRUCE experiment site at the Marcell Experimental Forest, Minnesota, USA - June2016WEW_16_150 | ecosystem: Environmental > Terrestrial > Soil >... | reverse complement strand
GAACTCTTCGACACGCGTGGACTGAACAAATGTGGTGGAAACGCCCAGGCTGGGGAGTTTCTTGTTGAGGAAGTCGTACGCCGCCCCGTAGAGCGATCGCGCCGCTACTACGTGGTCACCCGCCCGGACGTATCCCAGGATGGCCGAGGAGATGGCGGCCATCCCCGAGGAAAAAGCCTGGGCGGCTTCGCCACACTCTAGGGCGGCCATTTTTTCTTCCAGCGCGTGCACGGTGGGATTAGCGTAACGCGTGTACATATAACCCGGCTTCTCTCCACCGTATACGGCGGCCATCTCGTCCGCATCGGCGGATGCAAAAGTCGTGGATTGGTAGATGGGCGTATCGAGAGCTCCGGTCACACGGCACGGGGATTCCCCGGCGTGGACCGCTAAGGTCTCAATTTCACCCTGGTTGACGGCCTCAACCTGCCCGTGATGGTCGAGGCGGAGTTTCCGGAATTTGTTGCGGCGCTCGGATCGCACCGGTTGGAAGGCGCCGTCAGCTATCCGGTCCGGATGTGGAAACGGCAAACCGCGCGATCGAGCGAGTGCGCGAATACGTGGTGTGAGTGGCCGACGCGCGAGGGCGCTGATTACAACCCGCGCGCGGCACGCTTCTTCAGGATCAGGTCAGAGTATGACAGCGGGGCGATGTCCCGTGAAACGCCTTGCCGTACCCTCCGACAGTTCAGCATTGGGTCTGCCCCGCAGAGCCGCCTCGCGTTGGGACAAGCGGCAGACGAATCAGCCAGAAGCTTGGCCCGTCTCATCGGGTTTCCGTCCATGGACCAACTGCGCGAGCGCCTTCTGGAGCAGGGGCTCGTGCGGATAGCCATGACCGAGGTGCTGGCGAAAAGCCTCAGCGTAGGCAAACCCACATTCGCGTCCAAGACCCTCCGCCCAGGCTGTCATTCTATCCAAATACTCGTCAAGCCCGTGATGGGAACGAAGCCATTCCCGTTGCGAGCTGTGGCGAGCTAGCATCTCGCGTTTGCTGGAAAGCTGTTTGCTGATGTCCACATAGAAATGCGGATAGATACGCTGTCCCAAAGGGTCCGTACCCTCCAACGCGTCCGCATAGTAAAGGGCGGGTGTGGCGCGGCAAACCTTGGCGGGCGGGTTCTGCCGGGTCTCGTAGTTCGGCATGGCCATTGCGAAGGTCGCTCCACGGACCAGGCGAGAGGTCTCTTCGTGGTCCAGCATGTAATCAACCGGCGAATGCGTAATCACTACGTCGGGGTCAAATCGTCGCATGGAGTCAACGACTCGGCGGAGGTTTTCGGCGTTAGCGAACACCTCAACATCCATCAAACCGGCGCAGGCGTACGTAGCGCCCAGGAAGTCCGCCGCAGCTTGTGCCTCGGCGTAGCGAATCCGCGCGATCTCTCCCGGCGGGGTCGTGATCGAGCCACAATCCCCCGCCGTCATCGTGAGGATCCCCAACTCCCAGCCCAGGTCTTTCAGATGAAATAGAGTTCCCCCGACGAGGATCTCGGTGTCATCGGGGTGAGCCATGACCGCCAGCAGGCGAGGTACTCGCGGATCTGGAGGCATCAGTTGACCTCCGCAACCAAAGGTCCGGCAAGAGCCTGGGTAAAGTAAAGGACACCCGGCTGCGTCGGCATCCAGGTTGAAGGAACATGGCGACTGGCAGGGTGCCGAAGCGTAACCCACAATGACAGGCCCTGCCACTGCATGCCGCGGCCGAGCTCGCCATCGGCACCGCCAATCGCATAGTCGGCGCGAGTGAAGAAAGCCGGTCCGATGGTGTTGGCGAAGGCCGGCACCAAGGTCGTCCGGCTCTTGAAGCTGGTAATGGCATTCTGCTCAATCGTCAGCGGGTGCAGCTTTGCGCCTAAACGATGGGTTTGTCTTCGCCATTCGTCGTCGTTAGCGAACTCCGCCCCGAAGTGAGGTTCCCAAAAGGCAATATGGCAGGCGCGCCCAATGCCATAAACCACCACGAGCTTTCCTCCTTCGTTGCGCAAAGAGCCGATGCGATCCGGGTACTCAGGCAGCAGTTGCTTCGTGGCAAAAAAGCGTTGCCGGGGCGGCACCGTTAATTCCCTGAGAGGACCATAGAAAGCGTTTTGCATGGCGTTCTGGAACGCGCCTGGATCCTTACTGGCAAGGGTCTTGCCCTCGCTGTCGCTCCACTCGTCCATGTTGAAACCGTGGACGTGGTCGCAGGAGACGCTCCAGTCGCGCAGGAAATAGACTGTCCACCGGTACATGCCCATGGGGCCGACGGGTAAAATCAGGGCCAGCTTGCGAGCGGTTTCACGGCAGCGCCGAATTTCCATGGCCAGTTCGTGGCCCAACATGACGTCAAAATCCGCCACGTCATGGGCCATGCGAATTGAGAAATCCTGATGCCATTTGGACTGCCGATCAAAGATGGCGTTGGGGTCGTCGGCCACACAAGCATCCCACTGCGCCAGGTCCCAAGCGGGGGGGAAAAAGGATTCGAGTAACGAGCCTTTCAAAGTTGTTAGTAAGTTCATCAGAGTTAACCTCTCGATTCCATATTATCTTTTAGAGATCATCTGTAAAAGGGGCAATCTGCCTCAGAGTTAACCCGGCTAGCTTCAGCGAGCCGCGCTCGTAAAGATGCGTTGTAGCTTCTTCCGTTCGGGTAGACATAGCAACAGTCTACTCGGTAAGCATACGACATATTTGACTTGCAGCTTCCTATTAAGCTACGAAATAGAAAGAAAGCAAAGAAAATATCTTGACCCCAAGCCTCTCACGGTGCTAATTAACTACGTGTCAAAAGGCGCGCTGGATTCGTGATCTGGGGAAACATGATGCCGGCTTTTACGTTCATGGTGAGCTTCTCGCTCCCCTTTATGCTCGAGCACCGTCGAGCACGTGGTTTCACTTTTGGCCAGACTCTTCGAGGTGTGGTAGCGCGGGTGATTCGAATGGCTTTGCTCGGGCGATCCTTTACTCGATTCAAGCCGGACATTACCACGCCGACCCGATCGAAACGCTGACGCAACTGCGTCTGTCGTATCTGGTGTGTTTCTTCATCCTCCGACTGGACTCGCACTGGAAGCAAGCGGTTGCCGCAGCTGCCGTGATGGCCCTCAACTGGGGCTTATATGTGGTATTCCCAGGGCCATCGGGCCCTTTTGACTACATCAACAACGTCGGCATCCGCCTGGACCGGGCGCTGCTCGGTATGGATCATGTCTATTACTGGCGGACGATGAACTTTCTCGACAGCGGCGTGACCGTTCTGTTTGGCGCCTGGGCGAGCCAACTGATGAGGAACAATCGGGAAGTGTCGCGGCTTCTGACATATTAATTGGCCAATGGTGGCACGCATTGGAGCAGATCGCAGCAAGGAGGCTGACTATAGCAACCGGTGTTTCGCCCACATCCACACTACCCCTCGCTACTGCTCCTGGACGGGGGACTCAAGAAGTGCTCCCTAGAAACCCATCCAGAAACCCCCTGTTTCTGTACGGGGTAAGACCGGGGGACCTGGTTTGATTGTGGTGCGCGGGCCTTACCTCCGACACCCAAACAAAGCGGAGTGCAGCCGAAGTATCGCTCCCAAAGGGCCCAGAGGACGGCGAAAAGGCCATCCCTGAGGTCAATCGAGGCCTTTTCGGCTGCGGCTCCCACTTGCTCTGCCTGCCGCCGGCAGAATCCCACCACCAAGGTCAGGTTGGCCACCACCGCTGCCATCACTGCTTGAAAGCAGGTTTTCTTCCTCCCAAAGTAGCGACTCTGGCGGATACCCAATCCCACCAAGCGCGCGATCCGATGCTCCACCACAACCCGCTCCCGCAAGCTCCTCCGCCCCGCCTCGGTTTGGTTATGGGCCCGCGCCTGTTGTTGCAACCGTTCTTCCGCTTGGATGGTAACCGTCCGTGGACCTCGACCTTTCACGCACTGCGCTCGGAGGGGACAAGCCTGACAAGTGGCGGCGGCAAACACGAATCGTCCCCCTCGACCTTCTCCAGCGGAGTGATAATCACGCGTGGTCTGGCCCGCCGGACAACGCACTTCCATCCGGTCCAAATCGATCCCAAACGCACGCTTGGGAAAACAATCTCCGTTGTGACTAGAGGGCACCTTGGCCGTCAAAGGGCGTTCGGCCTCCGCAAAGGCTCGCCGCGTCGGACCGCCCCCATAGGCACAATTGCCCACGGTTTCCTCCACCTTTGCCTCCATCACCCGCTCGCTTTGCTCGACCAAATTCAACGCCTTCTCCTGATCCCCGGCATTGCCCGGCGGCACCTCCACCGCGCTGATCAGTTGACTGTCGATCTCCACCGCCACCGCTGCCTTGTGCCCGTTAAACCGCTGACTCGCACTCTTCCGCCCGTGCCGCATCTCTTTGTGGACCTACAGTCGCACTGGAGCGTGGCGCAGATTAAGACGGGCGCCGACGCCATCTGGTTGGGAGATTGTAACGCCTTTTCTGGTATGCTCTCTCCGGCTCATTATTGAGAATTTGCAGCGGAGCCTTGCCGGAAAGTCATTCAGGCTTGCCAGAAGGCAGGTGGCATGGTGTTCCTGCACAATAGTGAAATCTCTATTCCCCATATCGAACTGGAATGTCAACTGAAGCCGGATGTCATTAGTGTCGGACCGGCCGCCGATTTAAAGGCTGTCTTTGGCGTCCCGCGCGGCAAAAGCTGCATCACCGGCAATGTTGATCCCATTGAAGTCCTGATGAAGGGAACCCCGGCGCAGATGGAAAAGGAAGTCGAGCGGATTATGGCAATTCGCCGCCAGGGCACGGGGTTCATGCTGAACAGCCGTGAAATGGTCCCGCGCGATGTGCCCGTGGAGAAAATGCATGCCATGATGCGCAAGGGCCACGAGTTGGCAGTGGAATGAAAGGAGTTATTCGTGCGATCGTGGTTCTTCCTTTTTAGCTGTAATCTGATGTGGGCCCTCCAGTTCACCTGTATCATGCTGGTTCAGGACCAGGTGGGCCCATTGTTCACCGTCTGGGCGCCAATGACCTTGGCCACGATTATGCTCTATCCTTTCGTTCGAGCCGAGAGGAAGAATTCATCTCCCCAGGGAAGGCGTGGCGGAAAGGACGTCCTTCTTTTCTTCACTCTGGCCGTGTTTGGAGTTTTCCCCGCACAGATATTGTTAACTTGGGGAACTCGCCTGTCGTTGGCGAGCAACGCAGCCCTGCTGATGCTGGCCGTGCCTGTCTGCACCGCAGTGTTGGCTCACCTCTTGCTGGGAGAAAGAATGACCGGCGTCCGATGGGCCAGTTTCGGACTGGCGATTTTGGGCGTTCTCCTCTGCTCCAATTTCAATTTCGGGAACTTGAATTTCGGAAAAGGTTATACGCTCGGCAACATGCTCATTGTTTCAGGAGCCATGGGCAGTTCCTTTTACAACTCCTATGTCCTCGGCGTTCTCCCCGGCGCCCAGGACCCGTTCGGCGAGCGCCCGAGCGCGGGTATCGCTCTCGAGGATCGTGGGGATGCCAAATTCTTCCTCGAAAAGCTTCTTGAGAGGGACCTCTTTCCAAAAGTCAAGGGTTGAGCAGAACACCGAGATTCCCTCTTGGACATTTACCAAACCAGGGTCAGCAACACCAATTCCTAGCAATTTCTCCTGCGCGATTCCCCCTTGTTGAATGGCCGCGCGCAGGCACGAGAACAACTGGCGTATAAGTCCCTCCACGCCCCCACCTAAGTAAGTCGGTTCGGTGACCTTGCTCTTTGTGCGCGGGAAGTGGGTCGTCACCGCCGCGAGAACCGTTTCAGAATCAAATTCGACCACCGCGACAAAGCCGTATTCTTCACTCAGTTGGAGCAGAGTCTGCTTCCGCCCCATCGGATTGCTCGAGCGGCCGACTTCCAGAAACTTCCCCTTGCTCAGCAGCTCTTTGACGATTTCCGAGATGACGCTCCACCTCAGGTGCGTCAGTTGACGAATTTCTGCGCGAGATATCGGGCCGTGCTTCCACACCAGAGCCTCGATGACGGCTCTGTCCCTTTCCTTCTTCTCTGAGACGTGTTTCCTGAAGGTCATATACATTGTCCTCGAGCTGGTTCTTGCAGGGTAATGTCCGAAGTAGGCATTCTTGATTTAGCGCGCGCTAATAACATTTTTCTGAGAAGTGAGCAAAGCCGCTCACCTTGGGAAGAACAGCCCGTGAAGGCAAGTGATTTCCTCTCGTGCTTGTGGTTGAAGTCATTTACATACAGAATCAATTGTAATAATACATCTTTGTGATTCAAACTAAAATACAAGTCTTCACTATCAGAAAAAATGCAGAAAAATGCTCGACAAAGAATGGAAGGTCTAGTGCAACATGTGCCATCCGTTATTCGGTTGGGCCAACGATCCTATAGCCCGGCTTCATTCTGAGCGGGGATAGCCGAAGACCTCGTCAAGATGGGCGGTATTTTTCCAACTCCATGACCTGTTTCTTGGATCAGATCTATGCGACGTTTTGCACTCCCACCAATACGCGCGATGACATGCTTCGCTTTGCGGCGCGTTGTGGCAGCGAAGTTCGCGTCTGTTGCCCGATCATCCGCGAGGAGATGGAAGGCATGGCGGAGGGATCGGGACTCCGGCACGAAGAGGTCGCACTCCTCACCCATCACGAGGAGAGGCACCACTGCGGGCTTCCTAAGCTGGACCCTAGCACTGCCGTGGCCGCCGGCCCGCCGGACACCAATGGCGGGGACCCTCACGTTGGTCAGAGGTGGAATTGGACGGCCTCAATGCTGCCGTGGAAGCGCCGGCTTGCCAATCGCACCCCGGCCGAGCCGGTTCGTCGGGAGGCGAGCGTTGAACAGAACACCCACGAGAGAAGGGGTAGGATGTATACTCATTCCCGTTCAGGATTGCCCGATGGCGCATGCCAGCAGGCGGAAGAAGCTGAACCGCAAGACGTGGCCGAGGCGAAATGGCTGACGTATTTACTCCCGAGCAGCGCAGCGAAATCATGTCCCGCATCAGGAGTTCAGGCACGACTCCGGAGGCGAGGCTTTGCGCATTAGTCCGGAAAACCTTGGGCGGAAAGTGGCGGATAGAAAAAAACGTGCGCACCCTTCCGGGACAGCCCGACGTGGTTGTCCCCAGCCTGCGTCTTGCAATCTTCGCGGACGGGTGCTTCTACCACGGCTGCCCCGAGCATGGCCATAAGCCAATGTCAAATCTGGAATATTGGCTTCCGAAACTGGCCCGCAACCGCAGGCGTGACCGGGCGAACCGGAGGGCTTTGCGGAAGATGGGGTTCGCCGTGTGGAGCTTCTGGGAACACGAACTGAAGGGGCGGCGCATCACCCGGACACAACTAGTGCTCAGTTGTAGAAGTTAGCGACCTTATTTGTCGGGGGATGGAAGGGCGGGGCTTCAGCCCCGCCGCAGGGCGCACGCAGGATTTGGGGGCTTTAGCCCCTGAAGCGACGCGGCTTCAGGGCCTAAAGGCCCATTCAACTCTCCGCCCCGCGGCGGCGGGGCTAAAGCCCCGCCCTTCCGAGGGTCATAATTAATATCGGGAATTAGTGCAACTACGCACTAGTACTGACCCGTAAGCTCAAAGCCCGGCTCGACCTTCACAGGAGTCGGCAGGAGACCGCATATGCCGAAGTTCCAGCCCGGCGATTACGTCAAGTCTGAGTTCCAGGATGAGGTCACAGGCGAGAGCGAGTGGATGTGGGTACAGGTGGATTCCTGCGACGACGAAGCAGGCCTCCTGTTCGGGAGGCTTGGCAACGAGCCGCTGCTGGGCTCAGCTCTCCACGTAGGCGACGAGGTCGCAGTGAGCTACAAGAAAATCGTCGAGCATAGGAAGGCCTCGGACTTCCAGAAGCAGTAGGGGCGGCCGCAGCAGTGAGCGGTACGGTACGATTGCAAGGTCTGAGGTGAGTTGGGATAAGCAGAAGACGGCCGGTTGTGGCGGTCCCAAGGGGCTGTGCTCTGCCGTCGTCCCTCTCATGGGGTCTTTAATGGCAAATAAATCAGTGGCTGTTCAGCAACGAAGTAACCCGCAGCCGTATGGATTCTTCAACGACCCTTCGCGGCAGTGCATGCGCACGCCGCCCATCATCCAGAGATATGTTGCGAAGATCTCCGAGCGAACAGTCGAGGTACTAGTTCAGCGTCTGCTTCGAGGATTCGATCTTTCGCCCGAGATCGCGCTCACTGTGCATGCTGCTGAGGTGCGCTTGCGCATTGCGAAGCCTGCCATGAACCGTCTTGTTGAGACACTTCCGTTTCTTGGTCACGGCGTCACGCCTCACATATACCCGCACCAACCATATCCGCGCGCCGCGGCCGATCACCTGACCAGTCTCACCTACCATCAAAACACCTCGGTAACACGCGGCACACGTGTGGCACACGGGATCGCGCCAAGTGATTCAATTGTTAGGAGTTAGATGAAGGAAGGCTGATCGGGGTTCAGTAACAGTTTCCCCTCCATTTCCCACAACAACACGTCCATCACCGACTGACAGAATCCTGTCCGCCAGCTCCCAGACGAGCGGTGTATGGCAGATGAAGATTACTTGGTGAAATGCCCCCAGGTCCATGGCCCGACGCAGCATGCGCACGTATTCCTTGCCATTGACAGCATCCAGTGCTCCCACCGTTTCGTCCCGGAATAGAGTTTCGTAACGAACGCCCTCACCTTGCCGCATGTTGTAGATGGCGATGCCCAGGTTGACGGCTTCGTTGACCAGAACGAACTGCCCACCCGAAAGCTCATCCACGAGGCACGTACGGTCCAGATTCTTGTTGCGGACCTCCACATCAAAATCGTCTACCATCCCCCGGCCATCTGCCTTGGGCCGCTGTGTCCTGAATCGGATTTCGAACTTGTTGTCGAAGCACCCCTCAAGCAAAGCGTTGACCAGGGTCGAGACTTCTGGTCCAGCAGCCTGGATCTCGCAGAGTTGGATCTCGTCCGGACCGAAGACCCTGGCGAGATAGGTGTAGTCTTCCTGTTCAGTCCTTGCCGCCCCGAGTTCGGCCTCGACCTGGGCCAAGCGAGTCCGCGCGGCCTCTCGTTGCTCCTGACGCTGTTTGATTTGGGCCTGGCGCGCAATGAGACCATCTCGCTCACGGCGGCAGGAGATGATCAGCCGATCGGTGTTTTCAATTTCTCGTCGTGAAGCCTGCATCTTGCCGTCGAGATCAGGGAATGCGGAGAGCGCGGATTCCTTCCTTGCCAACTCCTCGGTAACTTCCGCTCGGCCCTGAGCCAGGCGCTCCAAAGCCTTGAGCCGTTCGTCCCGCCGCGCCTCGACGGCACGCAATTCATCATAACCCTGCCGCTCCTGATCAGCTTTCCTGCGGTCCCGCTCGCAGCCTTCGAGTGTCCGGGTGAGCTCAAAGGATGGAGTGACAATCTGAAGGAGCGAACTGCGTTGGACCTCGACTTCGAGTGAGAGTGTCGCGACCTCTCCTTCCAATCCTGGAATCTTCTGGCCAGCTTCGACGGCGCGGCGAATCTTCGGGCAGGAGGCGTAGGCTCCCTCGCCCCGGCAGGGCACTATCGCCAGCTCTTCACGCTCCACCCGCAGACGTTCAAGTTCGGCCAGGTTGGTTTTTAGTTCGGCGTCCAGAGCTTGGACAGTACGCTCGGTCTCTCGATTGGATGTCTCCAGACTCTGTATCTCCCGGATCTGACGATGGAGTTCTTCGATGCGAGTAGCAAGTGTCGCGCCTCGTTGCGCCAACTCGGCGAGGTTTTTCTTTCCCGTCAGAAGGCTCTCATCCCTCCCTATCTGGCGTCTAGTTTCTGTGATCTCGGCGTCAGTTTTACGAAGGCGCTGTTTCAGAGTCTCAACCTCAGCCAGGAGCGGCTTCCGACTGGCCTCCGCGGCCTGAAGCTCCAGCACCCGTTGTTGTGCCATACGCTTCTCGGCCTCCAGGGTCTCAAGACGGGATGACACCTCCGCAAGCCGGGCCTCAACTTCTGCAGGATCCTCAACCCCAGCCTCCACCAGTTCCTTCAGGCTTCGTGCCTGCCCTTCAAGACCAAGCGTGGTCCCGGCCACTTCCTCGCCTTTCTCTTTGGCTTCAGCCGCAATCAGTCTCAGCCGGTCTAGCCCGAGCAACTCGCGGATGAACAGTTCCTTCCGCTCGCTCCGGTCCAGCGAGAGAAAGTTGCCTGTGCGCTTCTGGCTGGAGAAGATGCTGCTGAGGAAGAAGTCGGGCGTCCCAGCGCATTTGCGGACAAGCTCCTCAAAGGGCTCCTTTTTGCCGTTGGTCAGCGGTTTTCCGTCACCGTTGAAGAGGTAGCTCTCCATCTGGCGGGACTTGGGATCGATCTTGAGAAGCGACCGGTAGCGGGTACCATTGACGCTGAAAGTGAGGTCGATTTCCGGTTGGGGATGGGTGGCGAAGTCATATAGTGAACGCTTCTGGCCGGGCAGTTGGCGAAACAGAGCGGCGAAGACCGATCCGATCAGCGTGGACTTGCCGGCGCCGTTCTCGCCCACCATGGCGATTAGCCCCTCGCCCAGACTATCGAAGTCGATGCAGACTTCATTTGGGAATGCCTCAGTGATTCCCCGCAATCGCAGCGTACTCAACCTCATGTTTTGTCCTTTCAGGGTTGTTAGACTTAGGGCGCGTAAAGGTGACAGTTAGGCGTGTTCAGCTTTGTTGGTTGGAGAGTACCGCTTTCTCGACTTCCGCCAGCTTGGTAAGCAACCGCTCCTGGCGGTCGGCCGGCGGGGTGCCTTTCATCGCCCAGTAGGCACGCAGCTTCTCCTCCGCCGAGCGAGCGGCAGCGATAGGAGCAGGCTCCGCCAGCAGGTCTGTATCGTGCTCGATCTTCACCTTAAGTTCTGCGGGGTTGGCAGCCAATAACTTCTCCCTGAGATCCTCCTGCTGCTCGCGGCTCAGCGGGTGATCTGGTCCATTGGGGACCGTCACCACGACTTTCACCCGAGAGTCTTTCAAGGTGAGCAGATCCAAGTTGTCGGGTAGTCGCAGCTCGCCATCTTCGTAGAGGGCATGAAGCTCAACCATCCGCCTGGTCGGTGAGACCCTGAACTCAACGGTCAGGTCCGACAAGTCCGGGCGGAGCTCGGGAGCATTCAGTGTAATCAGGTTGTAGCCTTTGTCTTCGACTTCGCTGTAGTCGCAGCGGGAGAGGGACCCGGCATACCAAATGCGCGCAGCGAGCTGCTGTCGCAGGTGAATGTGGCTGAGACCTACATACTGGGCCTTCAAGCTGCGGAGTGGATCAAGGGGATAGTCCGCGCATCGCCCGACCAGGGGTTGGCCACTGCTTACCCTGGCGCCGGCCACCCCGAAATGCCCAAAGAAGAGCTTGTAGCATCCAGGCCGCTGCTCAAATCGCTGGTTAAACTCATCGAGCTGCTGTGCGAAGGCCTCACCCAGACTGTGCTCGTTGGCTGCCATCACAGCTTTGCGAGGGTACGGGAAGACCGCAACAGCAGCCGCACCCAGCTCAATAAACTCCGGCTCGGTGCAAAGGTATATCGGGTGCTTCCCCTTAGGGCTGACGCAACAATACCTACTCATCCGCAATCGGTCATCCATCATTATCAAAGTGGCAGAAGCCGGAAATCCGGATTTCGTAGCCTGCATCGCTATCAACGATCATAGGGTAGCG
>Ga0187874_10003226_pt1 | contig 11619 bp, 7 predicted proteins | sample June2016WEW_16_1_3_FD_132993 | JGI IMG/M metagenome (GOLD analysis project Ga0187874, IMG submission 132993) | Peatland microbial communities from SPRUCE experiment site at the Marcell Experimental Forest, Minnesota, USA - June2016WEW_16_150 | ecosystem: Environmental > Terrestrial > Soil >... | reverse complement strand
TGATGTGCAGGCGCACGGTTTCCATTGGCGGCCACAAGCTCGACTGCACTCACCCTGCAACCCCGGAGCCGCTGGTGCCGGCGAGTGCTCTGGCCTACTCGTGCAATTCGTACTTCACCAGCGTCGCCACTCGCCTGACACCCGCGCAACTGCACGACAGCTTTGTGCGCTTCGGCTTCAGCTCTCCCGGCGAACTGGCTCCCGATGAAGTCGCCGGAAACGTTGCCGTCGCCCATTCGCCGGAGGAATTGCAACTGCTAGCGATTGGCGAGTGGGGAATAAGCGTGACCCCGCTGGAGTTGCTGCGCGGCTATCTCGATCTCGCCAGGCTCGCTAAGAGCGATCCCAACGGGAAGCTATCGCCGCTGTTCGAAGGCTTGCAACAATCCGTTGCCTACGGTATGGCTCGCATGGCACAGCCCGATGCGCCAATGAAGGTTGCGGGCAAGACCGGGACCGCCGTCTCGGATGAGGGGCCATGGACCCACGCCTGGTTTGCCGGTTATGCGCCGGCTGAAAATCCTCAGATCGTGCTGGTCGTTTTCCTGGAAAAAGGACACGGCGGTTCGGATGCCGCCGGCGTCGCGCGCGAGATCTTCGCGGCCTTCGCGGCCGATCATAATGCCGGGGTCACCGAAGCCGCCAAAGAAGCGCGGCAATGAAGCGGCTGCTGGCGTCTATCGGTCTGCTGCTCCTGCTGTGTATAGCGGGTGATGCCGAACTCGGCGATAAGGCCACAGCCAAATCTTCCCGCACTGGATTTCCGCAGACCGTCCGAGTGCGGCTCTGGTGTCTCCATCCGCCTGACAAGTTAGATGTTCGCGCCGAAGCCGGGCGGGCTCGAATGCGAACCTGCGCAGCTTGCGCGGAATCCACTATCGCGACTGCCGACCTGCGCGCCAGGGGATCGAAGATCGAGGTCACCGGAAACAGATCTTCCTTTTCCGAGCTTCGCATCAGTGGCGCGTATCAAATGAACGCCTCAGGCGATCCGCCTCTGCACGCCGATTTTCCCATCGAGATCCGCGCCAGCGAGGGTCACCTGCTGGTTACCGCACTCATGCCGATGGAGGAATACATTGCGGGCGTGCTCGCTGGGGAAACGGGCAACTTCAAGTCCGATGAAGCGCTGAAGGCGATGGCCGTCGCAGCCCGCACTTACGCGATGCACTTTGGCAGCCGCCACGCCCTGGAAGGATTCGACTTCTGCGACACCACTCATTGCCAGGACCTGCGCATAACCGGCATAAACGCTCATTTCCGCAGCATCGCCGACGCGACTGCGGGCGAGGTCCTTTGGTATGACGGCGAACCGGCAGCCACTTACTACCACGCTAACTGCGGAGGCACAACCGAGGACGGGCGCTTCATTCTCGGCAACAATGAGCCGCGTGAGCCCTTCCTGGTTCAGCACTCCGATCAGTATTGCGTACGCAACGGAAGCACCCAATGGCGCACCGAGGTTGCGAAGCGTGAGTTGCAGCGCGCTCTTGCGGCTGATGGCATAGTTGTTCCCGGTACCCTGCGCGCGGTCTCCGTTTTGCATCGCACCCCCAGCGGTCGCGTGGAGTTCCTTCGCGTCACGGGCAGCAGTGCGGTCACGGTGCCGGGGCTGATCTTTCGCGCCGCAATCGGTCGCCACATCGGATGGGAGCGCCTGAAAAGCAACTGGTACGACGTAAGCGACGACGGCGATCGCCTCATCTTTCAGGGCCGGGGCTCGGGGCACGGAGTTGGAATGTGCCAGATCGGCGCCGAGGTCATGGGCGAGGAGGGTCATACCTATCGTGAGATTCTCAGCTTCTACTATCCGGGCACGCGGCTCGGCGTAAGCGCGCAGGGCATACCGTGGCAGCAGCTTGCCAACGAAGATGTCACGTTGCTGACCACGCGTCCTGATCGTGATCGCCCGCTCTTGGCGATGGCGACCGGGTTGGTGCATGAGTCCGAAGAAACTACTGGACTGCTCTATCGTGCTTCTCCAGTTATGAAGATCTATCCGACGGTGGCAGCTTTCCGCAACTCTACCGGCGAGCCGGGATGGGTTGCAGCTTCCACTCGCGGACACACCATCCAGATGCAACCCTCCGATGTATTACGCGAGGCAGGCACGCTGGAGAGCACACTACGCCACGAACTTCTCCACATGCTGATCGACTCGTACGCGCTTCCGGGAACGCCGCTCTGGTTCCGCGAAGGACTGGTGCTTTATCTCACCGAGCCCAACACCTCCTCAAAACCAAACGAAAACGCTGAGGATCTGAATAGCCTGGAGAAGACCCTCAAGTCTCCGGCGAGCGAAGAGGAATTGCGGCATGCTTACGCCGGCGCTCAAGCGCGGGTGGCGCAACTGGCGCGGCAACACGGGAAGGAAGCGTTAATCAACTGGATGCAAAACGGCATGCCGCCGGAGCTGACCGCCGACGGAGTGCGGCGACCGGTAGGGCGGTAGGGCTGAGGAGGCGCTCCTCGTGCGGACTTTCGTTGACAGACATTCACAGACAGAGCACAATACCTTGTGGTTGAACTAACTAATTAGTTCAGAAACTCGAAGGAGAATCGCCATTAACAACAAGAAGCCGCCTCAAATGCCAATGGTGATCTCGGCCTTGGCGGCTCGTACCCAGTTTGGTCAGATCATGCGCCGTGCTAGCCAGCAACAGGAGCGATTTGTGGTCGACAAACGGGGTGAGCCACAAGTGGTCATCATGGGAGTTAGAGACTTCCTGAAGGCCGTTTCTCCTGAATCAGGGGTCATGGCAGCGATTCGGACCGAAGCCAGACGCAACAAGAAATCGGCGTTGACGATGCGGCAGATCGATCAGGAGATTGCAGCATTCCGTCGCGAAAGAAGACTGAGCAATGCCACGTCCAAGCGTCGTGCTTGATACGAACATTGTTGTCTCGGCCCAGCTCAGAGTCGATGGTTTGGAAAGGTTTGTTCTTGATCTGGTCCTTGCCGGCGCCATCAGACTCTATTTGTCGCACGAAATTCTCGCGGAATACACCGGCGTGCTGCGGCGGGCAAAGTTTGGAATATCGACTGATCTGGTGGCTAATTCGTTGCAGATTATACGGAAGGCAGCCACATTCGTAAGACCCGATCAGATTCTTAGCATAGCTTCCGATCCCGACGACAACAAGTTCCTCGCTTGCGCCGAGGAGGCCGGGGCTGATTACCTCGCAACTGGCAACCGCCGCCACTTTCCCAATGCTTGGGGTAGAACTCGCGTCGTCAGCGCTCGCGAGCTCTTGGAAGAAATTATTCCCACGCTGAAAACCTAAACCTATTCGCAGTAAACAGCCGGCTTTGGTACATCATGGCGATACAATGACCTGATCAATTAGATAGATTATTGTGCATGTGCAATGGCGGAGTTTGCACCGGGCGAGTCAAGGGCGCGGCACAATCATCTCGGCGTCTTCCTTCTCCACCCGCGTACCGATGACCAGCAGCAGGGCCACCCAGGCCGAAATCAAGATCACGTACGCCAATAAGAATCGGAAGCCCATGCTCCATGCCTGTTTGCTCAGGTCGCTGAGATCGGGTATCCACCAGATCAGCCTGTACGGAACGTACGCGCCGATGAGCATCAACGCGCAGAACCACAGCCAGTAAGCGGGCCGCCGCAAGACGCGCAGGGAGCGCATCATCCGCTTAAGTCCAAGTCCCGCGGCTGCAACCGTGGTCGCGATAGGCAGCCACACCGCAGGCAAAAGCACCCAAATCAGGAACCACAGCAGCCAGTCGGCGCCGTGAAAAACCTGCCGTGGGCTGCCGAAGCGCAGGAATGACGGCGACTTCTGCCAGAACCACACGCCGAACTGCGGTGCATACTTGCGAAGACGGAACAGCAGCAACTCCACCGCGGCCATAAGAATAGCCCAGACTGCCAGCGCGACCATGTGCCGCAACCCATGGCGAAAGGCGCGCCACACGGCTGCATGGTCTCGAAATTCTCCAACCCGAAAGTAGGCGAACGTTCCAGCCCGCAGCCACACTCCGAAAAGGATGACCACCACCGCGACCACCGCTGAGACTCCCACCTGCCAGCCGCGCGCATCTGGCATCAGCAGCCAGAAATAGACGGCAGCCAGCAATGCGGCATTGCCCGCAAGGTTGAGCAGCCACAGCTTCATCGCGCCACTATGTTTCGCGGTCATTTCACCGTCACCGTCAACGCGTCGCTGGTCGAAAGATACTCAGGCTGATACATCGGTTCCACGCTGGTCGGGCTCACGCGGAAGACTCCAGGGTTCACCACCTTCAGCAGGTACACATATTCGTGCTGCCCTTGCGGGAAGTACATGTTGAAGAAGGTAGTGCGATCGTCGCGCAGTTCGCGGTTGCTGAACCAATGGCCCCACCAATTGGGACGCTCGTCGAGCTCATACAGATCATCACGCGCGATGGACTCGGTACCTGACGGGATCGGATCTTCAATCATCAAATAGCGCCAGTCGTTACCGCCGACGGTCAGCCGCACAGCCAGCGTGTCGCCAACCTGCACCGGTCCCGTGAGATTGTCGAGGCGATAAACCACGCGGCCATCCTTCTGTTGAGACGACAGCCGGTAGTATTGGCGCGCCACACTCAGCTTGAAACTGCCCGAGTTCACCACCTTCTTCTCGTTGGAGTAATACTCTCCTCGCGCCGACCAGTAGAGCCGCCCGTCACCTGACTTCGCGATGCGAATCTGGTTCACTCCAGGAGCCAGTTGCGAGTCATTCAGCACCACCGTCGTCGCAGGGGCCAGCGCGTCAGCCGCGGTGAACTTCCTGGTCGCCACCGTCTTGCCATTCACCTGGACCTCGACGCTGTAGTTCGGCTGCAACTCTTTTGTGCGCTCCAGGTAATCGGTCAGGCCGTAGATCACCATGGCCGTCTGCTCGGTCGAGTCCCAGTAATAACCATCGCTGCGATGGTTGACGAGATAGACCGCCGCTTTCGGAATGAGCGGACTGTTCGGATCGGCGTGGTTGATGAGCTTCAGCGCGTAGGCGGTCGATTGCGGAGTCGTGTCGCCGGAGTAGTCCATCAGGTAGTTTTGGTCGCTGGGCCACCAGGTTTGTGAGTCATCCTGTTTTGCCGCAGCCTCAATTTGCTCGCTTAATTCATTCGCCCGGCTATCGTTCATCTCCAGCATGGCCAATCCCAGCAAGGCCTGCCCGTAGGCTGTCAACGTAGAGCGCTGCTTCCACACCGAATCGAGTACCGCCGTCTCGTGAGTTCCGCTCAACACCAGAGCGTAGGCCATGTAGGCGCGCAGGTCGGTCTTCACTTTTTCCGACCGGTCGAACTGCGGGCGCAACCAACCGGTTCCGTGATCGATGGCGTCCTGCTTTACCTCAAATCCCGCCGCCTTCGCCTGGCTCAGCCCGGCAAGCACGTAGGCCGTCATAAATGCGTCGCTATCGTCGGTCTGCCACCAGCCCCAGCCGCCGTCAGGATGTTGATAGTTGTAGAGCCGGTCGAGACCTGCCTGCACCTGCTTGTTCAGCACTTGCGGATCGATGTTCGACTTCACTCCCAGCTTCTTCAGCGCGTCTGCCACCAGCACATCGGGCAGGAAACTCGACATGGTTTGTTCGGTGCAGCCATAGGGATAGGAGGTCAGGAAATCGAGTGCGGCAAAAACGGTGCCCGCGATGGACGGGGTAACGCCAATCGTCAGCTTGCGAGTTCCCGCCTCCGCGCCCGCAGGGAAGGTCAACGGCAGCGATGTGTCGCTCTTGCCCGCAGCCGCGAACGATCCCGATTTCGACACCGCCAGCTTTACCCCGAAAGGAACCACTGGCAGCGTCAGTTCCATGGCGTCGCTCTCGACGTCGGTAAGCGCTTTGCCCAGCACGCGCGCCGAATCCACATCAAGCACGCGCACACGGTAATCGACTTTGATCAATCCACGGCTTGGCACGTTGACATCGCGCTGCCCGCCATCGAGCACCTGGAGGCCCGTGAGTTCCATGGAGACGCGCGCTACTTTGTCCGTGGGCAGATAGTTCTGCACGATGGTCGAGATCGTAATCTCGTCGCCGCGGCGGAAGAATCTCGGCACTACCAGCCGCACCATCAGGTTCTTGCGCACGATGGTATTCACCACAGCGCTACCGACCTGGGTGTCTTGCGTGACACCGCGCGTAGTCGCGCGCCACGACGTAATGGCGTCGGGATAATCGAAGCGCACGGTGGCTTGTCCGTTGCTGCCCGTGCGCACGTCCGCCATCCAATAGGCAGTGTCGGGGAAGGCTTTGCGGACCTTGGGCTGCACCAGTCGTTCGGGCTTCAGTTGCGCCATCGCCTTCGCGGGGCGCACTGCGGCCAACTGCATCGCGCGTTTTCCTGCCTGCCCGCTGAAGTAGTACGTCAGCGAGGTCTCGGTGCTCACCTTCGAGTAGACGCGGCCATAGAAAGCGTTGACAATGTTGCCAACCGTCTCCGGTTTGATGGCGTAGATGGCCTCATCCACTACGCCCAGACTGAACTCCGCCGCTACCGGCTTGCCGCTGTTGTCCGTCGCCTTGATGGTGTAACTGGCCGCTTCGCCCGGCTGGTACTGCGGTTTAGAAGGCAGCAATTGCACATTCAACTCGTGCTGGACAGGAGGCACGTTGAGACTCTTCGATCCCTGGTATAGCTTGTTACCGCGAATGAAAACCGCCGCCACGTAGAAGTTCGGGGCGTACTCCGGCTTGATCGGAACATCGACCGTGATGCTGCCGCCGCTGCTCTTGATCACCTGGCCGGAATACAGTCCGTTGCCTTCAACCGTCACCAGGACCGAAGTCGGCTCCTTGCTGGTGACGATCAACACGTGCGCCGTATCGCCCGGCTGATAGGTTTTCTTGTCGGGGACAATCTGCACCCGCTCCTGCGCTGGACCGCTCCACCATGGACTCTCTCCCGGAGCCCATAAGAATGCGGTGGTCTCGATAGTGCGATTTTCCGGAGTGTTTGCGGTTACGCGCACGCGGAACTCGCCCGCATCGGGGATATTGAGCTTGACCTGTGCTTTGCCGCTCGCATCAGTTTGGCCCTGCGTGGTAGTGACCGATTGCCCCGCGCCTTTACGCCAATCCCAGCGATTCATCTCGACGTGAAACGTCGTCCCTACTGGCTTCTTGTCGTAGTCTTGTGCGGTGATAGTCACGGTCGCCGTGCTGCCCTTGGTGTAGACATAGGAGTCCGGCGTCGCGGTCAGGAAAAAGCTGCCGTAAGTTGCGAGCGCAAAGCCGTGTCCCGCGATCTCGCGATTGCCGGCATCGGTCACGCGCGCCTCGATGCGATAGGTCAGGTCCTGCTTCTTGCTATCGACCTTGGTCGGAATCGTGATTTGTAGCTTGCCGTCGGCATCCAGCGTGCCGCTGGTCTCGCTCGCCTGTTCTCCGCCGTCGGTGTCATCGCCCTCTGCATCGTCGGCTTCGGCAGAATCGCCTTCCTGGTCTGCGCCGGCCTCCTCATCGTCTTGATAGTGCCCCATCGGCCAATACGTCGAGGTATGCACCACCCAGGTCACCTTGGCGTTGGCAACGGGCTCGCCAAAGTAATAGCGCGCGTCAATGGTCGCCTTGATCGGCTGCTCTTGCAGCACGCGCGGTGTCTGCGCCGTCACCTTCACCTGGTACTCAGGCTTCTTGTAGTCTTCTACCGAAAAGTTGGTGCCCTCGACGTAACGCTCGCCCATCTGCATCGAGAGGTAGTAGGTCCCAAGGTTGGCTTCCGCGGGAATCACGTAGTTCCATTCCGCTGTACCCATGTCGGAGAGCTTCACCGTCTGCTGCCAGACCGTCCTATAGTCTCGCGGATCGCGCATCTCCAGTCTGAGGTCGCGGCTTTGCGGAACCACGTAGCCGCTCATGGTCTGGGCACGAACGATGGATTTGAAATGTACCGTGTCGCCGGGCCGATACACCGGGCGATCGGTATAGGTATAAGCGGTCAACCTGGCATCAGGATCGTCGCCCAGGTTCCACGCGCCGGGCGTATTAATCGCGAACTCATCTGCACTGGTTGCCAGCACTGCAACATTTTCGGGCTTCGTCCCGGTAAGCCTGGTATCCAACAGGCCCTGCTGGTCGGTAGTCTTGGCAGCAACTTCTTTCTGGTCGATCCAAACGCGCACCATGATCCCGGCAATTGGATCGCCGGTGCGCCGGTTGACCACGAAACTCATCAGCCGGCCGGGCGCAGCTTTAGTGATGACCGCGATATCGGTGACGACAACGATGGTGTAGGCGCGAAGCGTACCGTTGGTCGCCTCCACCAGGTACACGCCCTTCTCGCTTACCGGGATCGCAACGCTTTGACTCTCCCATCGATCATGCGCGGGCACCGTCCAATTCCAAACCGAGACCACCTGTTGCTGGTTGAGCACCGGCACTTGTGCATAGCTCTCAACCTTCGCTCCCGATCTCTTTTCGCTGCCGCCCATCTGCCACAGCCGAATCTTCTGCCGCGAGTCAGCCGAAAACTGTGCACGAACGAAATCGCGGATCCATGCCCAGATGCGGTGCTTCCACGCATGAAACTTTTCCAGCCAGGTATGGGCCTGCTTCGGCAAGGCGGGCGCTTGACCGCCGAAGCTATGCAACTCCTGCATCTGGCTGAAGAACTTCGCCGGGTCGTTCACCCGGTAGACGCGGAACTCCAACGCCTTCACGTTGTGGGAGTAGACCGAGACCTCCGGTTTCTCTCCCGGCATGTAGGTGCGTTGGCTGGTCAGCGAAAACGACTGCCCGATGTCGTTATCGGCATCGGCGTCGCTCTGGGCGAATAGCGGCAGCATCAGCGCGTAACACAGGAGAAGTGCGACGAAAGCGGATTTCAGGCGCATCAGTCCGCTCCCCGCAGGATGTTCCAGCGATAGACGCCCAGAAAGCCGGGATTGTCAGCGAGTGGCCGCCAGCGTGGGTCGGGATAGTTCAAGAGCTGTGCCAATGCAAGCCGGCGAATCTCGCCCGCCGAACGCCCGCTTGGCCCGGTGTGATAGACGACGTACTGTTCGCGATCAGGCTCAATTTGGCTTTGCCCCAGGTAAATCATCGCGTGGAATGGCATCCGCGAAGCATCCTGGCGGAAGAACAGCAGATCACCGGGCCGGGCGCGCATTAAGTCGTGTCCGACGAAGTGCGTGTTGTGCCGCCAAAGCGTTTCCACGTCCGCGAACTGCGCGAAGGCGCCGTCGCCAAGATCACTGGCCTGAAAGCTCCCCCCACGCACCCGAAACAGTGCCGCCGCCAGCGGCGTGTACGGGTATTGATACTGCTGGATGTCGCTTGCCGAAGCTGGAGCCGGCAGTGCCATCTCGCGCGCCCACGCGGCGTCATGCGGACGCAAGGCTTCGCGGTAGGCGAAGCGCAGGAGCGCGGCGCAATCGTCAATTTCCACCGGAAGCGCTCGTCCCCGGAAATACTGCGCCTCAGCGAGCAAGGTAAACCATCGCCGGAAAGCAATGCGATCGGACGGATCGTGCAAGCGCAGGAAGTCCGGAGTGCCGTCTCCGATCGCGTCACTGGAGTCGAGAAAGGTGTTGAATGCGATCTCTTGCGCCGCGAAGCCAGACCCCGTGACCCGAACCTTCGTCGCGCCCGGCAACACTCCGGCACGCAGCGACGCTGCCGCCGTGTCGCCGTCCACCGTCACCGATTCCACGACAGCACGGTGCGGATCTTCGACCGTGACCTGCAAGTCGCGCAGTGGACGGCCGTTGGAGGGCGTGATTTTGAGTTCTGTGGAAGTGAAACCGTCGGCGGGAACTGCGGTTGGGGAGAGTTGCAATATTAAGGCCGCAGGAGCCATCGTGTGTCGAACGGTGAAGGCACACACCACCGCACCGGTTGCGACCACGGCCAACACTGCTATCCAGCGAGGCACGCCGCGCATGAATCGTCACCCTCCGCGGGAGCACGGATTATAACGCAGTGACCATGATTTCCGCGGAAAGCCGGATGACGCGCACCGCAATTCAGCAACGGGCGGAACAACGGCTGGATGTGACCTTGCAGAAGGATCTCAGCCGCATCCAGGTCCCTCTAAGACTATTGATTTGATTGGTGGCGGCGGTAGGACTCGAACCTACGACCTACGGATTATGAGTCGCCCATCCGACTCTGATTCTAAACAACTTCAACAATTTAGCTCTGCAAAACGCGGCAAACCAAAGCAGAATCCGCAAACTATCCGCAAACAAAAAGGGGGCAAGGAAAATGCCCAGTAGCCCCCGATCACTAGGCTCTCCAGTTGAGTCACACTATCGTCCTTCTCCCGTTGGGGATCTGGTCGTAATGAACCCGGCCGCGGAGGTTCCCGCGCCCTACCGGCTCGTCACGCGCTCCCCCTCGGAGCTACATCCTCACCCCAGCTGGGTAAAGCACAATCTCGGCCTATCGGTGGCTCGGCTCTCGGCGATTGCCGCAAGCTGGAATCCGTCGATGCTCGACCCAATCTCCATTACCCGAGATGGAACGATATTGAACAGCCACGAGGTATGTGAGCTGGCGCGCAGAAGGGGGGCTTGAGCGAGTCTCTTGTCTGGAGTACGACCTGGACGTTTTGGATCGATACCGGCACTCCATGCGTTATTTCGGCTTGCTGGCACCGCGCACAAAGAGGCTGACCTCCGGCGCCGTGTTTGCCTTTCTCGGTCTCTCGCCCGAAAGCGACAGCAGTTTTCTGCCCGCGATCCGCACGTTCATGAATGGTAGGGGCCGTACCGCCTCGGCGCTCGCCAGCCAGACTCCAAGCCACAGAGCAAGAATCCCCGACCCTCCACGACATCCGCCTGCCGGTCTGAGTTTTTGATTTTCCTAGAGATGAACCGGCAGTTCGTACAACGCATCTCCGACAGGTCAAAGTTATGGAATCTGGTCTCAATAAACGCCATTGTGTCCATGGAGTCGGTTCAGCCGTGCCGATCGCCTGGCAGCGCACCACTTGTGATGACTCCAAAGTGGATACGGTAATCCGGCCAGCCGGTCGATTCGGATAACGACGCAAAAACGGTTGGGCGAGAGGCAGCATCATTTCACGGGCACAAATTTTTGGACTCTCCGTCCCCAATCGGTCTCGGCCACATAGATATTGCCTTTGGAATCGACCGCCAGAGTGTGACCGTGGGTAAACTCACCCACCTGGTGACCAGGACGCCCGAAGCTTGAGAGTACTTCTCCACTAGCATGGTCGAGAATTTTGACCTGCTCATCGCCTCCGTCGTCGACGTACATGTATCTCTGCTCCCGGTCGGGAGAAAAGCCGATCCACCACGTAGTGCCCCAATTATCGGGAAGTCTGTTTCCTCTCTTTATCCAGATGTTCCTCTTGAAGGTTCCCATCTTATCGAAGACTTGGATCCGGTCGCCCTGCCGGTCACAGGCATAGACTAAGTCGTCGTTGCCAATGACCACACAATGCACAACCTGCATGAACGCACCACCCGCACCTGCGTCCGCCTCTGCTTTTGTTCCCTGGTGCCCCCACTGGCGAAGGAATTTTCCCGATCGATCAAAAACGACTATGCGGCTATTGCCATACCCATCGGCGACATAGATGTCTCCATTGCTGGGATCCACTGCTATGTCGGCAGGCATATAAAACTGCGTGTGACTCGAATTCAGTGCCCG
>Ga0187874_10003222_pt1 | contig 11630 bp, 26 predicted proteins | sample June2016WEW_16_1_3_FD_132993 | JGI IMG/M metagenome (GOLD analysis project Ga0187874, IMG submission 132993) | Peatland microbial communities from SPRUCE experiment site at the Marcell Experimental Forest, Minnesota, USA - June2016WEW_16_150 | ecosystem: Environmental > Terrestrial > Soil >... | reverse complement strand
GTCGGACACGGGGGGCAGTACCCCGTCATCTCCACCATTCCCGCAGACTGCGTTTGCAAACGCAATGTGCGGGGATGACTGAGATTCGACGGCGATAAATGATTGTGTTTTGCGTGTCGACTCGCTGTGGCTGTCGTTAAACGGACACGGAACCAATAATTGCTACGACTGAAAAGCCGAAAGCATTCGCCGCTACAGCAGGAGCGTAGTTGGTAACGGGTCAGGGACACCTAGGAACAGAACGTCCCAATTCACTCTGGGAGGAAGTATGAAACTGATTTCTGTCATCCTGCTGTCTTGTGCGCTCGCGTGCGCGAATACTACGCCTCAATGCAAGAAACCTACGCCGGTGCCTGTCCAGCCGGTTCAGCCGACGCCGGTTTCGCCTACCCCGGTTACGTCAACTAACAACAACGTAAACCAGAATACCAACACAAACAACAACACGAATTCCAACACGAACAACGTGTCCGCTTCGGCGTCATCTAACCAATCACAGCAACAGTCCCAGAATCAATCGGCTGTGGCGAATGGTGGCAAAGCTACGTCCGCTATAAATGAGCGTGGCTCAGTCAGCGTGACCGCGCCAACGATTCTTAGCACCGGGCCTTGTTCTGGGTCGAGCGTTGCCGGGGGAGCGAGTGGCCCGGTCGGTGGGTTATCCTTCGGTCGTTCTAAGGTCGATGCAGGATGCGATGCCCGCATGAACGCAAATGAGATGTTCGGCATCGGTTCGAAGTTAGCCGGATGCAAGATTCTCATCCAACAGAAAAATTTCAAGGCCGCTGGCGTGACCCTCGAAGATTGTATGGGTACACCCGCCGAGCCTGTCGCGCCCGTCATCCAGATTACCCCTCCCCCGCCCTCCCCATCTATCACAGTGAATATCCCTGTGACGGTAATCGAACCGACGCCCGCGCCAATCGCACCAAAAGTCGCGCCGTCGGTCACAAAGAAAGCGGTCGTGCGACACATGCGGCCAGATTGCCAGAACGAGTTAGTGAGGGTTTGTAAGTGAATTGGGGCCGCACTTTAGCATTGACAATGAGCGGGGAAGATGTCATCATCTCCACAGTGTACCTAATTCAAGGGAACTGGCGAATGGCAATTTACTGGCTCGCCGCTGCCGTCATCGGAGTCGCGGTCGTCTGGTAATGCCGCCCTAGCTCAATTGGCAGAGCGCCTGATCTGTGGGCGGCTCCAAGAAAGGATTTATGAAACTCGCATTCCGAATCGTTGAAGTCTTCACTACTCTTCTAGCTGCGGTAGGATTCGCTGGATTACTCGGCAGCGCCATCGCATGGGACATCGAGTCGGCTGCAATCTCAGGTACAGTCTTCGCGTTCTTCGCGTTTGCCACGGTGCTCCTAGTTCGACTGGAGAAGTAATGGCTTACAACCCATCGACAGTCTCACAGAATCTGACCCTCTATCTCAATCAGTGGGTCAAAATCGCGTCCGGAGACCGAGTAAAACTGACGGGCGGGTCGAAATTGGAGACCTCTTCTGGCAACTCAGGCTATCTGATTTTCAAATGTAGCGAGTGTCATGACAACTGGCATGTCGGCCTCGACAATTTCTATCCTAGTGTGTCTGACCCGGCGGGGCTTCAGTTCGGGCAGTTCACGGACTTCGGGTTCGAGAAAATTCCTAGCGTCCTAACTGATTGGGTGAAGAAGCATCGACACGTTTGTAAACAGTTCAAAGACCAATATCCACCGGGAGTTTTTGAGCACCCCGGTGTTTGTCAATCTTGTAAATGGCCGTATGGTGCCCATGAGGAATCGTGGATTGTGAACGGCGCGAAAGCCAAACACGAGGCACTCGTCGCAAAGCAGCCGTTGCCATGTTCGGAAAACGGCTTTGGTACTTATGGCGATTACAAAGTAAAGACGCAGGTGTCATCTGAGGGCATGAAGCTGCAACAATTCACCGGGCGAAAATTCAGAGACGTGGAGGAAACATGCGAATCAACTTCAGCTACAGGCACAAAGAAGACTTCGACCGAGTGATGGAGATTTCCGACGCCTGCTATTCAGGCGACTACCGCCCTCCCCGACAGACAATGGCGGACATGGTGAGCGTGTCAGATGTCTGTGTCGCCCGCATCGACGAAGTAGAGCTAGGCCATTCCCTGATAGGTTTCGCAATCATCAAGAATGTCTCCCAGCCGTACATATGGAACATCGCAGTAGACCCTGCGTGGCAGAAGCGAGGAATCGCGGGCAACATGTTGCGGGAGATTATCAAGAGATATACGCTCAACAAAGATAAAGAAATCTCCCTGCATGTAGACGCGACCAACCCCGCGCAAAAACTTTATTTCGATTACGGATTCAGAGTCGTCAGTGTCGAAGAGAATTACTTCGAACCAAATGACGGGCTGATGATGGTCAGGAGATTGCTGTGAAAACGTGGTGGTGTTCTCGTTGTAGCCGATGGCGTCAGCTTCTGGCGAATATGTTCTATTGTCCAGAGTGCGGCTGTGAGATGCATCCTACGCGGAGGATAGTATGAGTGACCAAAGTAATGTTACTAAGGTAACGTTGGACATGGCAATTGGCGATGCTTTGTCAGAAAAATACTTGACACCAGTCGCTAGCCCTGATAAGCTGGTCACTGAGTCGAAACCGGAGGAACCAACCAATGCGAATAGCGAGATTGATTCTGACGTTGATTCTGGGGGTTATTGGGACGATTGGGGTGGTTGCACAGACCCCGACTGTGAAAGGTGTATCCCCGACACACGTGATTGGGACGAAGAATCGTGCGACGATCTCGACTGTTCCTGCGGAATGTGCTGATGTCTGCGGGCAGTATCGCCAGTTCTCTTGGGCGATTGCGAAGCAAGAGGGATTTTTCATCAAAGGTACGCTCCCCGCTCGCAACCATAATCCGGGCGACATAAAGTTTGTGACGGGGTACAAGTTCCCCGGACAGCGGGGAATCGACAGACACGGGCACGTCATCTTCAAGAACGATTATTGGGGATGGGCCGCACTAGAGAATCAGGTGCGAAAGATGTGCATGTCGCAGGGTCGATACTCTGCGGACATGACCCTCCAACAGATCGGTCGCAAGTATGCGAGGGACTGGAAACACTGGAGCACGAACGTTGCAAAGAATATGAAGTGCGATCCGCGAGAGACACTCGCAGAACTTTTTGATATCCCGCCAGTCTACAAAGTAGCATGGGAGGGCCGATGAAGATCACATGTAACAAACAGAAACCAACCGGGCGGGTGTATGTCGTCCAAGGCTTTGTCGAATTCGAAGGTGGAGAAGTCCTCGCGGTCACGACGAGTAAGAAACTCGCCCAACTCGCAATAGACAGCGATAAGGCAATTCGCAAAGCAGCGGGACGTTATCCGTTTGATTTCTACAGCAAGACAGCGTTCGCTCTGGACACGGCGGTTTACAAAGCCTGTTTCTTTACGAGCAAGAAGGTGAGGGCCTTATGATGTATCGACCACAACGCGGTGGGCTGGCCGAAAGTATGGCCGAGAAAACGTTCGTTCTGGACTTCGCTGACCTATGCACATTGCTTAACACGAGCGAGGATTCGGTTAAACTTCGACCATACGGGTACGACGTTCGTAATGACTGGCAGACTTACGCGGTGCTTATCAATAACCAGATTGTCGGATTCACAAATGGTGCCCTATGAAACTGCTGATACTGCATGACATCAACAACCCGACTCGTATCATCCCCATGGACCCTGCGGACTTCTCTATGGCCGCTCCGTATCTCTCCGGCGGCATGGTGTATGTGAAAGATCGTGAGGCCGTACTCGTACATGAGACGCCCGAAGCCATCGCAGCACTCTTGGAGGAAGCCCAATGAACTTTTTACAGACTTGTTTGTTCTTCGGTGTCGTTATCCTGAACCTCCTCATTTGTCGCTACTTCGCAGTACTCGACCCGTATGTGAAGCAGGAACGCATCACAGAGGCCGAGAAGCACATGACAAAGATGCTGGACGAGACGCTAGGAGAATGGAAACAATGAAAGTGACCCTCTAGTATCCACCTCGTCTCAATATGAGACTCCCACCCCTTCCGCATACCCCACCCCCGTCTCATTCTGGGACTCCTACCACCCTAAAAATACATACCCCCTACCAGCGAATAGAAAAAGAAGGTACTTAAGTCCTACTGTGCGTGTAGGATAGGGGCGAATTAGACTCCTGATTCCCAGATTCCCCCGATTCCCCGTTGGCTAGGCCCCGCCGAGCTGGCCCGCGAAGGGGTGGGGGACTCCCCCGGCCCGCCTTTCTATTCTGCTCAGTAACCCCCTGTAAGTCCCTTAGATTCAAAGATTTATGGACATGTCAATTATTTCTCAATTGTGAAAAATCTGGGGAATCTGGCAATCGGATTGCTACGCACGACGTCACCACATTGCCCCCGACCAGTACCCGTGCTAACCTATTGATTCCATTAGTGTAACAATATAACATTCTGGGAAATGGGCACGTGTGCCTAAATATATGAGATTCCATAGATTCCAAGATTGTCTCACTTTGAGACGGTCGAGCCTAGCCGTTGGGAATCTGGGGAATCTGGCATAGGTGTATTAGTCATGTAGAACACCGACACAGTCATCCATCCTCGTCCTACTCCTCTAGTAATCTCTTAGGTGACGCTGTGCCCTGTGGCCCGAATTGGCCGGATTATGCCGCTTGTACGTGTACACTAAAGGACTAGCACTCTTGTGCCATTGCAATCTTTGTACGCGTACACTATTTATAGGGACATGAAGAAAACCCCTAAAATCGAGATTGAACGCCAAACGGTAAAGGATATCACACCCTGCACCCTTTGTGGATTGCGGAATATGTTACACGTGACGTATATTGACGGAACTACAGGCAACCGTTGCCCCGCTTGCGGGCGAGTAAGGAGAAAAGCGCCTAGGACAATAGCGGTCTCCGAAAGCCTCCTACGGCGCGAAGCCGTCGAGAACGCAGTCGCGGATCTCCGTCTGGAGGGTCTCGCTCCCACTGCCGATGCGCGACTGCTGTTCGAACACTTTGTCCAAGGTGAACTGACTGAAGAACAGTTGGTGAATGCTATCCTCGCTCGATCCACGGCAATCCTGACACAATTTGTCACAAGCGATTGCCCGCATGTCGTTGTATATGTACAGTTTAACGAGGAATGGACAATAATTGTCTCTTAAATGGCAATTCTTTACATGTCTAAAGTAACAGTTACGCTCACAAGTTATTGATTCTATTAGAATGGCCCGATGGCGAAAAAATTGCTCTACCTTAAAAGTACCGCGATAGCGGACATGGAGAGAATATGGCGAAACAGGAACGGACACGGGAACAGGCAATGAAAGCGGAACAGGCAGCACGGGCGTTACGCACGCTCGAATCACTAATTGCCCTATCAGATGATCTAGATCGGGCCGATGTAGAATTAGCGGAAGAGATTGCCCGATTGGAGCGTGCATAATGGCCCGAATTACCTTTGAACGTGCAAAAGCTAAGTACGTCCATCGATTCACAATGGAGCATGTACCCTCATGGGCGCGTAAGCAAAGGCCAGATGGCAGATATTATGCGCCACAATACGCTAGTGACGCGGAATGGTTTGCCCTTACCTTGTTTCCACCTAATGAAATGTGCTACGGCACGGATTGTTTTTCATCGGGCCAAACATGGCCTTTGGGCGATTGTCTCAATTCGCCCTATGTCGTTTCTGCCCGATTCCCACAGGAGCGTGCATAATGGACTGGATTTCACTGTTCTATCTAGTCCTATTCTTTTCGGGCATTGCTGTTTTAGTCACGGTGAAACTATGATTACTCTAGTCGCTTGGCCCGTTTGTGCGCTTGCAATCGCTGTACTGATACACTATACTTGCCCAATGGAGTCTAAACAATGATCACTAGCTTATGCTGTGTTGCAACGTCCAATGATGCGCACGATTCAGAATGTCCGAATCGTGAGAAGCTTGCATTCTACCCCAGTGTTACACGGGGCCGTATGTATGCCTGTATCTACTGCGGCATAGATGCTACAGGCGGATTCGACAATGGATTCGTGACCGTACTTCCGTACCCTCACACTGCGCAGTGTCCTACTCGCACGGGAAGGGGTTTCTAATGACCCGGAAACATTTTGAACAAATTGCTGCAACGTTGCTGGCCCAAAAGCCAGTTTGTGACAGTCCAGATGCACTCGCGTTACGGGTACAATGGAATGAACAAGTACGGGCTATGGCCCGCATGTGTGCCGAATCCAATCCCCGTTTTGACAATGCCCGGTTTATGGTGGCATGCGGATATTCGCAAGCAATCAGGGAGCGTGCCTAATGACCCGGAAACATTTTGAGATGTTCGCAGAATACGCTAAAGAAGTAGGACTGACGGAAGGTCAAGTCCGTATTCTCGCTGATTTGCTAAAAACACAGAATCCAAGGTTTGATAGGGTTCGATTTTTTCAAGCGGCAGGTATACCGGCATGAGAACTATTACGTTCATTTTGTTTTCGCTCATTATATCGTGCATGGTACTAGCCCGCACGATTGCACGAAACGCACGATTCAACCGGGCATATCCCACGGAGTGTACATGTATACCGAAAAGAATTTCAAAACGAAGAAACAATTAAAGGATGCGGTCATTGCGTTTATTACGCTCGCCCATGCGGGCCAACATATCGCCCACGGGGACATTCCCGTAACGTTGCCAGTGTGCGAAGCCCAACAAATTTTATTTTCTCGCATGAAACCAGTGACGTACTATCAGCCCGGACCATTCGGCGGGAATGGACCGAAAGACGGCACGTTTTGCTGTGAGGGGCCACATTACCCTGAACCGCACAAGTGGTATGCGACATGTACCGCAAAAGACGGCGTCATTGTCAAAGTAAAGTAATTCAGATTCGCCCGGACACGGGCGTATGCTTCGGAACCATTAGCAAAATCTCAAGAAAAGACAGGTGGAAATAATGAGTGGATTGAAGTTATTGACTATGGAGAATGCTAAGACAATTAAGGGAGTCCCACTCGGATATCTCACGGGCATTTTGTATCTCGCTCCTGCTTTTGAATCGGGCGTTATCAATACTTGCCCAATGGCAACGGAGGGATGTAAGGCGGGATGCCTGTACACTGCGGGCTTAGCAGGAGTCTTTCCTAAGATTCAGATTGCCCGTGTGAATAAAACGCTATGGCTTGCCCGTGACAGGGCAGGATTCATTGAGCAACTGCGGGCCGATATTCGGGCGATAGTTGCTAAGGCGGGCAAGATTGGAATGATTCCCTGTATTCGCGTAAACGGTACGTCTGATCTCCCACAAATTGCAATGCAACTAGCAAGCGAATTTCCTACGGTACAATTTTACGATTACACTAAGATTCCCCGCCCATGGCAACGGACACGGGCAAACTATCACGTTACCTTTTCTCTCAGTGAGTCGAATTTCCAAGATGCCCATGATTGCCTACAGCATGGGCTAAACGTTGCTGTGGTTTTCAATGTCAAACGTGGTCACGAATTGCCCGTTAGTTGGCGCGGATTTCCGGTGATAGACGGGGACACCCATGATCTCCGTTTCTTGGATAGTCACAGACTCGGGCTAGTGATTGGACTGCGGGCAAAGGGCAAGGCGAAAAAAGACGTACACGGATTTGTGCAGATTGCGAAACTAGGTTAACTCGCCCGCATGGGCAGGAGCGTGCATGAAAATTGAATTGATCAGAACTACTACATACCTTGCGGAGAATGGCAAGCTAACAAAGACTGTGACAATGCGACCTATTCCGACACGTGAGGAAATGGCCCGCATTGCCCAAACGATTCGTGATGCAGCCCGCGAGTATACACGTACACTGACGACACGAAAGGTGGCACGCTGATGGATACCGCACGCGCTGAATCTCTCGCACGCGAACTGATGGCACAGCACGGGCTATCTCATCTAAGCTTCGATTGGCATCGTTCCAACAGGGCCGTCGGCATCTGCCATTACGCCCGGTTGGATAGCTGGTCACAATGGGCGGCATCGAAGATTACACTGTCTCTCGGGCTGGTACAAGTTAATGATGAGGTGGTCATTCGAAATACAATCCTCCACGAAATCGCGCACGCGAAGGCAGGTAATCAGGCCGGTCACGGGCCGCTGTGGAAGCTGGTCGCAATCGCGGTAGGCGCGAAGCCTGAAGCGACTTGCGGTATAGGTGTGAATCTGGTGCCAACAAAGATTCGTGCGGTCTGCCCGCTGTGCAGCCAAGTTCATTACTTCTACCGGATGCCTAAGAGCACGAAGTATTGTATGTGCCAAAAAGCGAAGCGACGGCAGGAATGGGTCGGACTGACCCCGGAGCGTGCATAGTGTCGAATCCTGCCATGTCCGCCAGACTCGCAAAAGAAAAACGTCCGGAAAACTACTGCCCGAAATGCCTGTTTCGCATTGTCGGGCGAACGGGCGAGTATACACCGTGCCCAAAACATCCGACACATTCGGGCATTGCTCATGCAATCGACATAGGACTAGACCCTTACGAAGTATTCAGCTAGCCCTGTAGTGGCACGCGGGCCATTGCTAGATGCCCGTGTGAGGGTACAGGAGCGTGACAAGTGGCAATTGATTATGAGCGTAGGGCCCGCGTCTAGAAGAACTGGAGTGTGCAACGGAGCGACCATAGCATCGGGCGAACCATAGCCCGTAGTGTCAAAGTGTATCAGTACCGGCAGGGCGTAGTGTGCCCGCTGATCAAATTGTATGGAGGGTGTGATGTGGAAAAGAGCGTACGCCAAGGGTGAAGGCCACGTCCGTATTGTTGCTGTGCGCAACCTTCGCCATACATCACGCTGGCATGTACAAGTGGGCTGGCATGATCTCGACTATAAGGATGCGACACGATATGTTTGGCTATTGGCGCAAGGTATACGCTTCCCCATGATCAAAGTAGTGCAGGGCCGGAATGGCCGTTATGTAGTGACTGATGGAAATCATCGGCTCTATGCAATACGTAGACTAGGCTTGAAGCGCGTACCTGTTATTGTTTACCCAGTCGCAGACTGAATTGGATGCCCGAATTTCGCTATTAGATGATCGGAGCGGGCCAGATGACCACTAATCCATACCGTAGGGCCAACTGTTCCTATAACTCGTTTAGAGTCAACAAACCGGAAATTACTGCCCCATTCCCGCTCATTAGAGCGGCTGTGACAGATAGTCTTTAGAATCAATGACTTACGAATCGTGTCTCAAAATGAGACGGACAAATGGCTCTATGGCACTCCAGACATGGGCAACCATACGGCCCATTCGAGGTTTTACCCAAAAAGGGATTCGGGGAGTAACGGTTACGACGGGGTGTACGCGGGCCGAATTTTCGTTGACAAGCGAAAACTGTACGCGTATCGTGAAAGGATGGCGAGCATAAGCGGCGAAAAGAAAACTGGAGCGGGCCAGTGGCGAGTGCCCCCGACCAATACTTTCATCGGGCATCTAGGCAGGCAAGACTATGACGATACCCTCGCACATTGGGCCGAATACACACCGTTTGTACATGTACAGAAAAATTGGCTTGACAGGGCGTGGCAATGGCTGGTATCTTTGTTTCAGTACAGGAGCAATTGACATGACGTTGAACAAAGAAAATTTGGATATGCTCATCAAGATGCTGGATGCGGGCATCGAAGCAGAAATCGACCGCATCTGTAATGCGAAGACAGAGCCAGTAATCTTCGATAGCGAACTAAATTTTGCGGATATCGCATTCTTGCACTCGTGCGGTGTCGAAGGGGACATTCAATGACCGACCTAATGATACCCGTAAGCGAGAGGAACTGAGGAGGATTTATGGATAACATGAAAAATCAAACGATTGAATTGCAAGTGCGCCGGGATGGGAAGGACGTTTGGGAACGGTCATGGTCATTTCCCGATAGGTATACGATGGATGAAGCCCAACGCATACTCGACCGCGATAACGGCGGCGGGCTATCATTCCGCATCACGCCATGGGTTCGCAAACCGTATCGCCGTCACGCTGCGGTCACGCCTTTGGAATTGCGTGGCGCACTGTGAGACGCCCGTACACACGCTGCACTAAATTGCCAAAGGGCGAATCACTGCTCTGGAATGCGTGGTCATACTTACTCCGCGTCCACGTCGATGACGAAGGCACGTTGCTCGAATCCGAGTGGGAAGCGGAAGAAATTCTCAAAGAACTTCTACACACGATGCGGATGGGGAGAGACTAATGATTGCGAACCTAAAGGATGATGAGCAGCACAAGCACAAAAACGGCGGCGGCTGGGTCGCCAATACCGCACGCATCGATGAGACGGTGTATGTCGGCCCGCATGCGTTGGTATATGGCAAATCAGAACTGTCCGGGCGTGTACGCGTGGAAGACTTCGCCCAAGTGAGTGGAACTGCTGTACTGAGCGGTGATGTAATCGTCCGTCGTTATGCGTGGCTGGATAAAGGCACGCACAAGACGGGCGTCTTCGCCCGCAATGAGCGGGTAGTCACGAAGGCCGAAAGATTGCGACCAGCGGAGGACGGTTTATGACCATGCGCGAGCGATTCGAAGTGAAACCGTATGAGAAAATTTTCGGGCTGTATCTTGATGGCGAATTGATTGGTACGTCCAAGCTGCATTGCGATTGCGACAGCACACGAGAAATTATTCTGCGAGCGGTCGAGAAAAAATCGACACTGCGCGAACACTACAGCGAAGATGGCTTCAACTGGCGGCAACGATGATTCGGGATAACGCATTGCTGCTTTGGGCGGGCTGTGTGCTGATCGTCGCACTGTATCTGTACAGTCACGGCATGCCGACAGGAGAATGGTTGCCGTGAACGGATTACTCGAATCTATTTTCTGCCCTCAGCACGGTTTACTGTCCCTATTCATGCCAGCGAATTGGCCCGCGATAGCGCCTTTATTCTCGCAAGTCGTTGATTATACACGTACAAGATGGTCACTAAAGTAATAGCACGAACGGGTAGTTGACTTCCTTTGCGTACGTGTTAGAATCTTCATAGTAAGTGATTAGTCTTTGACCGTGAAGTTTACGCGGGCAGGAGAATAAAATGGAACTGCCAAACATCGTTGATTATGAGTCGGACATGTACGCAGAGAATTTTGTACGCGTAGAAATTCTGGGGCAGAGCATGCCGTCTCAGGAAGTTCTTATGAAGTACACCGTCATCAACAGCGAGAACAAAAGAACAGCCGTGTCATACGGACACGCGGGGAGAGTCGCTCATGCATAAGCAAATTAAGCTGACACTGTATCGCATCAAGGGCACGACCGAATGGAAAGTGCTGGGTCAGTCGGCAGCAATCATGTTGCTGCGGACAGGCGCGAAGTACAGCACGAAAACAATCTGAAAGGGGCTATGCCCATAGGAGGAAATATGATTTTAGGATTAGACAAAGATGAACAGCATCAACACCCAAACGGGGGCGGATGGGTCGCAAATACCGCCACAGTCGATTCTACCGCATACGTAGATGGCGATGCTCGGGTGTCTGGCAATGCTCAGGTGTTTGGCAATGCTCAGGTGTTTGGCAATGCTCAGGTGTTTGGCGATGCTCAGGTGTCTGGCGATGCTCGGGTGTTTGGCGATGCTCGGGTGTCTGGCAATGCTC
>Ga0187874_10003215_pt1 | contig 11643 bp, 9 predicted proteins | sample June2016WEW_16_1_3_FD_132993 | JGI IMG/M metagenome (GOLD analysis project Ga0187874, IMG submission 132993) | Peatland microbial communities from SPRUCE experiment site at the Marcell Experimental Forest, Minnesota, USA - June2016WEW_16_150 | ecosystem: Environmental > Terrestrial > Soil >... | reverse complement strand
CCGGCGATCTCTGCCCCAGCCGAAGGCCGCTCGACCGGCCGTTCTTCGAAACGCTCGCCGCCCGAGAGCCGCATGCGCCGGTGGCGCTGTCGATCTCCGGCCTGTGGCTCGTCCATCACTTCGAGGATTATCGCTGGCTCATCGACCGGCAGGCGGCAGGCGCGCTCGACATCGTCTGGGTCGATCACACCTATCACCACCCCTATCGGCGCGGCGAACCCGACGCGCGCAATTTCCTGCTGACGGACGGCGTCGACGCGGACGCGGAGATTCTCGACACCGAGCGTCTGCTCATCGCCAACGGCCAGACGCCGTCGCTGTTCTTCCGCTTTCCCGGCCTCGTCTCCAGCGCGCCGCTGATGCAGGCGGTCAGCCGCCATCATCTGATTTCGCTCGGCGCCGACGCTTGGCTGGCGCTCGGCCAGCGGCCGGGCGAGGGATCGATCGTGCTGGTCCATCCCAACGGCAATGAAAAAGCGGGCCTGGCGATGTTCGACCGCGACATCGCCCGCGGCGCGATCGCCGCGCCGCTCGAACCGCTGACCGCCGCGCCGAACTGAAGGGGCGGCCATCCGCCCTCGGCCGACGAGGGGCGCCGCGGCCGCCATCGACGCGACCGAAGGGTTGTTCGAGGAGAGCGGCGCCCGCGCCGGCGAACCGCCTCAACGCGTCGTTTTTTCGGCCGGATAGAGCGCGCGGAATCGCCTGAGGCGCGGCGCCAGCAGCGCGGCGCGGGCCGCCTCGGGCGCGAACTGCCGCTGCGTCGGCGGTCGCTTGCAGACCGTCGCCTCGTCGCCCGCCCCGGCCGCCAGCATCGCCAGCCGCGCCGCGCCGAGCGCCGCGCCGGCTTCCGCGCCGGCGGCGAGGTCGATCGTCAGTCCGGTCGCGTCGGCGATGAGTTGTCCCCACAGAGCCGAGCGCGCGCCGCCGCCCACCAGCATCGTCGCCTTCGGCCGCGCGCCCGCCTCGGTCAGCACGTCGACGCCGTCGGCGAAGTTAAAGGCGACGCCCTCGAGCACCGCGTAGATCAGCGCCCCGGCGTCGTGCTCGGCCCTCAGTCCGGCGAACATGCCGGTCGCGCCGGCGTCGTTGTGCGGCGTGCGCTCGCCACTGAGATAGGGCAGAAACACCGGCGCGGTCTCGACCGCCTTGGCCGATTTGGCGAACGCCTCGGCGTCGGCGACGCAGCCGCCGACGTCGTCGCCGCGCTTCAACAGCTCGGCGATCCAGGTCAGCGCCGCGGCGGCCGACAAGTTCACCGCCATGCCGTGCCAGCGGTTGGGCAACGCGTGGCAGAACGCGTGCAGGGTGCGTTCAGGCAGGCAGACGAAGCGGTCGGTGACCGAGAAGACGACGCCCGAGGTTCCGACCGAGACGAAGCCGGCGCCGGGCGCGACCGCGCCGACCCCGACCGCAGCAGCCGCATTGTCGCCGGCGCCGCCGGCGACCGGGACGCGCCGCCCGGCGAGGCCCCAGGCCGCGGCGACCTCGGGCGAAAGATAGGCCGAGATCTCCGAGCCCTCGACCAGACTCGGCATATGCGAGAGATTGAGGCCGGTGGCGGCGAGCAGCTCGTTGTCCCAGCGCCGCTTGCCGACGTCGAGCCACAACGTGCCCGAGGCGTCGGACATGTCCGAGACCGCCTCGCCGGTCAACCGCAGCCGCACATAGTCCTTCGGCAGCAGAATGCGCTTGGTCGCGGCGAAAACTTGCGGCTCGTGCGTCGCCGCCCACAGCGCCTTGGGCGCGGTGAAGCCGGGCATCGCGATATTGCCGGTGCGGCGGCGCAGATCGGGGACGCGGCGTTCGAGCTCGGCGCATTCGGCGAAGGCGCGGACATCGTTCCACAGGATCGCCGGACGCAACGGCTTGCCGGCGGCGTCGAGAAACGTCGCGCCGTGCATCTGGCCGGAAAGCCCAATTCCTGCGAGACGGGCGAACGCGTCGGGCGCTTGACGCCGAATCGCCGCGACGGCGGCCTCGACCGCTTCGACCCAATCGAGCGGGTTCTGCTCGCTCCACAGCGGGTGCGGCCGCGATAGCGTCAACGGCGTCGAAACGTCGGCGACCACCTGTTGATCGATGTCGATCAGCAGGGCCTTGACCGACGAAGTGCCGATGTCCAGGCCGAGAAACGTTTCGGAAGGGCGTGCTTCGTTCGACATTCTTCATCCTCTCCGCGGGGCGCCGACGCTCCGCGCGCAGGGCCTCATGTTGGGCGAAACGCCCCGATTTGTCGCTGGGGCTTGACGTTCGATCCGCCGGGCGGGCGGAGCGAAGGGTTAGGCGACGCTGAGATTTCCGGCCGAGGATTTCCCGGTGCGCTTGTCCGCCACGATCTCGTAGGAGACTTTCTGGCCTTCGTTGAGCTCGCGCAGACCCGCGCGCTCGACCGCGCTGATGTGAACGAATACATCCTTGCCGCCGTCGTCGGGCTGAATGAAGCCATATCCTTTGGTGGCGTTGAACCACTTCACCGTACCGGTTGCCATCGGAGAGTTCCGTATATGAGTGTGTCGTTACGCGTTGGCGCGCCGGCGCCGGCGCGAATATCGATGCAGGGAGATTCGTCGGCGCCCATCGTGAGATGCGGGGCCAAGTCGTCGGCCGGTAATCGATCCTTCAGGGAATACCGGAACCCACCGTTCAAATCAAGGCGGCGCGTCGACCGCGGGGCCCGTGTTCGTCGCTCGCGCGGGGCGCGAAGCGCCGACAAGCGTCTTGGCGAATTGGCGCGGCGTCCGCCGCGCGGTTCGCCGAACCCTGACTGGCCCGCGCCGCGATTTCGTTGGTCGTTCGGCGCGATTTCAAGGGCTTGTCGCGCCGAACCGAGAGCGGCCGCGGCGCACGCGTCGACGAACGGAGAAAGGCGGGCGCTCGGCTTCCGAGATTCGCGAAGATTCCGTCGCCTCGGTTCCGCGATGCGAAAGGCCCCGCCCGGCCCGCGCCGCTATCGGCCTGTCGCGGCCGGCGACTTTGCCGCGCCCCTTTCAGAGCGCGTCGGGGACAGGACTGGGTTTGGAGGGCGGCGCCGTCGGCATGTGCGGCAGGCGCGCGAGGCTCACCGCGGCGGCGGCGATCGCGAACATGGCAGCTGCCGCCAGCGCGACCGGCGCGGCATGGGAGGCGAAGCGAAAGGAAATGGCGGCGAGCGTCGCGCCGAACGTCTGGCCGGTCAGCCGCGCGGTCGCCAGCATGCCGCTCGCCGCTCCGCTCCGCCCCATCGGCGCCGAAGACAGCATGGTGCGATTGTTCGGCGATTGAAAGAAGCCAAAGCCCAGGCCGCACATCGCCATACGCCAGACGACGGCGAAGGAGGTCGCGTCGCCGGGCAGCAGCGCGAGGCAGAGCAAGCCAGCCGCGAGCAGCGCGAGCCCGGCGCTGCTGAGAATGGGCGCCGGAAACCGATCGGCCAACCGTCCGGCAAGCGCGGCGGCGACGCCGGCCGCCAGCGGCCACGGCGTCATCAGAAGACCGGTGTCGACCTGAGTGCGATGCAGCAGGCCCTGCAGATAAAACGGCAACGATACGAAGGCCAGCATCTGTGCGCTGAAAGAAGCGATCGAGGTCACGATCGAAAGAGCGAAGATCCTGTTTCGCAGCAGGTCGATGGGGACAAGCGGCCGGGGCTGCGCCCGCGAGCGCGAGATGAGCGTCGCGCCGGCCATGGCGGCGAAAGCGAGCGCCGCGCCGCCGAACCAGGCGTTCCCGCCGCGGGTGATCAGATCGACGCCGACGAAGCCGAGCCCGAAGGTCGCGATGTTCAACAGCGTGCTGGGAAGATCGAGGCTTCCCGAGGTCGCGCTCCGCGGCAACGCCGCGCGGCCGACGAGAAACGTGAGGACGCCGATGGGCACATTGACCGCGAACAGCCATTGCCATGGGCCCAGCGCCAGGATCGCGGACGCGATCGTCGGGCCGAACGCCGAAGCGGCCGATACGACCAGCGCGTTCAACCCGACGCCGCGGCCGAGTCGGTCCGCCGGATACGTGAAGCGCAGCAGGGCGCCGTTGACGCTCATCACGCCGGCTGCGCCCAATCCCTGGAGGGAGCGGGCGGCGATGAGGATGGGAAGGCTCGGCGCGAGGGCGCAGGCGAGGGACGCGGCGGTGAACAGAGCGACGCCGCAGAGGAAAACCCGGCGATAGCCGATCATTTCGCCTGCCGCGGCGAGCGGCAGCAGCGAGACGACCACCGCCAACTGAAATCCGTTGACGACCCAGACGGACTGGTCGGGCGGAGCGGAAAGCGCGCGCGCCATCGTCGGCAGCGCCACGTTGGCGATTGTGCCGTCGAGAACCGACAAGGTGATGGCGAGCCAGATCGCGCCGGCCGACCAATAACGCTGCGGAACCGGCAGACCGTCGCGGTCGGCCATCGATCCTCCAATCCGGGAAGCCGAAGCGGCAAGCGTCGGCGGATGTCCGCGTAGCGCGGATCGCGCGCTTTGAAAATGGCTTCGACGCGTGGGTCTCTACACAAAACTTTGACTTCGCCGGAAGCGCGCGCGAGGTCCGACGTTCGCAGACAAGTGAGTCGCGCTTGTCATCCGCGCGGCCCGCGCCTAAGTCATGGCCTCGCGGCCGCCGTCGCCCCCTTCGCGAGGAATTTCATGCGGAAAGCTCTGCTCGGCCCGCTCGTCGCCCCGGCGGCCGACGCGCCGGCCGCGCGCATGCGCTCGCGCGGTCAGGGGCTCGAGTGAACGCCAAGGCGAAGAGCCGCGCCGCGAGAAGCGCGGGATCGGGCGGCGCGCGTCTCGAGCCGCTGGATCGTGTTTCCGCGCCCGCCGAGCGGCCCGTGCTCGCCGCCGCCGAGGGGGCGATCGGTTTTGCCGTCGGCGCGGCGGAGACCGGCGAGCGGCTCGATCGCTTCCTCGCCGCCGCGGCGGGCGAGCGGCGCCTCGTCCTTTCGCGGACGCGGCTCAAAGCGCTGATCGAAGAGGGGCGGGTCGCGGTCGACGGCGTTGCGGCGCGCGATCCCGCCGCCAAATTGGCCGAGGGCGCGAAGGTCGTCGTCGTCGCGCCCCCCGCGTCGGAGCCGGACCTCGTCGGCGAAGACGTCCCGCTCGATATCGTGTTCGAGGACGAGCACCTCATCGTCATCGACAAGCCCGCCGGCCTGGTCGTGCATCCCGCGCCGGGACATTCCTCGGGCACCCTCGTCAACGCGCTGATCCGCCATTGCGGCTCGAGCCTCTCGGGAATCGGCGGGGTGAAGCGGCCGGGGATCGTGCACCGCCTCGACAAGGACACCTCCGGGCTGATCGTCGTCGCCAAGAGCGACGCCGCGCATCAGGGGCTCGCGGCGCTGTTCGCCGACCACGGGCGCGCCGGCTCGCTCACCCGCGAATATCGCGCGCTTGTCTGGGGCGCGTTCGAGGGAAAGGCTGGCCTCGTCGACGCGCCGATCGGGCGCCATCTGCGCCATCGCGAAAAGATGGCGGTAGTCGCGCCGGAGCGCGGACGCGAAGCCGTCACCCATTGGCGGCTCGAAGAGGCGCTCGGACCGGCGAACCTGATCGCCTGCCGCCTGGAAACCGGGCGCACGCATCAGATCCGTGTGCATCTGGCCCATATTGGCCATCCGCTGCTCGGCGATTCGGTCTACGGCGCCGGCTTCAAGACCAAGGCGAGCCGATTGTCGGCGCCGGCCCGCCTCGCCCTGGAGGCGCTCGGGCGCCAGGCCCTGCACGCAGGCCGCCTGGGCTTCGAGCATCCGATCACTGGCCGGACGCTTTCCTTCGAAAGCGCCCCGCCGGAGGATTTCTTGCGTCTTGTCAAGGCGTTGCGAGAGGGGGACGATCGCCGCGGCGATTAAGAATTGCGGCGCGAGATGAACGATTTGTCATCTCGACGGCGAGCGAACTCTTGCGCTTCGCCCTCTTTCGGCCATGGTCGCCCGACCTATATTGTGCAGCGCGGCGCTTCGAGCGGCCGCCGGAGCGCCGGCTTTCCGCTCGCGCGCCCCGAGGAGAACCCGATGGCCGCGGCCCTGCCTATCATCGCCGGAGAGTCTGGCCTCTCGCGCTATCTCTCGGAAATCAAGCGGTTCCCGATGTTGGAGCCGCAGGAAGAATACATGCTCGCCAAGCGGTGGCGCGAGCACGGCGATCGCGTCGCCGCGCACAAGCTCGTCACCTCCCATTTGCGGCTGGTGGCCAAGATCGCCATGGGCTATCGCGGCTACGGCCTGCCGATCGGCGAAGTCATTTCCGAAGGCAACGTCGGCCTGATGCAGGCGGTCAGGCGCTTCGAGCCGGACAAGGGCTTCAAGCTCGCGACCTATGCGATGTGGTGGATTCGCGCCTCGATCCAGGAATATATTTTGCGCTCCTGGTCGCTGGTCAAGATGGGAACGACGGCGAGCCAAAAGAAGCTGTTCTTCAACCTTCGCAAGGCCAAGAGCCGCATTTCGGCGCTCGACGAAGGCGATCTGCGCGACGATCAGGTCGCGGTCATCGCCAAGCGCCTGGGCGTCGCCCAGCGGGACGTCGTCGATATGAATCGGCGCCTGGGCGGCGACGCTTCGCTCAACGCGCCTCTGCGCGAGGACCGCGAAGGCGAGTGGCAGGACTGGCTCGTCGACGAAAGCGCCAGCCAGGAGACCGTTCTGGCCGACCGCGAGGAAAGCGGCGCCCGGCTCGCCGCGCTGAAGAACGCGTTGCGCGTGCTCAACCCGCGCGAGCGCCGTATTTTCGAGGCGCGGCGGCTCGCCGAAGAACCGCTTACTCTCGAGGAGCTTTCGACCGAATTCGGCGTCTCGCGCGAGCGCGTGCGCCAGATCGAGGTGCGCGCTTTTGAGAAAGTGCAGGCGGCGGTGAAAGCCGGCGTCGCGCTGGCGCAAATTCCCGGCAAGCGCGCGGCGCCGGCGTTGCCCGCGCCATAACGCGCCGAAGGACGCCCGTCCTTCGCCGTGCTTTGAAGGCGCGCGTCCACCGGACCATGGTCAGCAGGCGAACCCAAACGCGGCGCGACGAAGAGTTCGCGACGAGGGGCGGGAATTCGTCTAGTATCGCCGCGCGCGCTGCTCCGAACGCGCGCTCCGTGTGTCCCCCGAGACCAAAGGAAACGTCATGCCGCCTCGCCAAATTCGCTTTCCGTGGCGCGCCGCGCTGCTCGCGACCGCCGCGCTCGGCGCGCCGAGCGCCAGCGCCGCGGCCAGCGACTTGCCCGCCACACCCGAGGGCGCTCAAAAGCTCAGCGCGTTTTTCGAGACCTACGCCGGAAAACCGGCTGCCGGCGCGCCCTCTTCGATCGTCGTCACGCCGGAGAGCGCGGACTACCTCGTCGCCGTTGATATCCGCGCTCTCCTCGCTCCGCTCAAGGCCGCAGGCACCAGCTACGACGCCGCGGTCGTGAAGTTCAAAGTGACCGAACAGGGCGACGGCGATTGGCGCGTCGAAATGAGCGACTTCCCGACCGTGACCGCCCATTCGAAACGAGGCGACGTCACCGCCGATTCGACCATGGTCATGTACGGCTTCAAGAGCATCTTGCTGATCGATCCGGCGATTTCCTGGGTCCGCAGCGGCCAAGCGAGCGGCGACAAATTCAATGGGCGCGCGCACGGGCCCGGCATCGACGAAGCCGTCATCGACACCGGCCCGCAGCAGGCGACGATGACCAGCGTGGCGGCGCCCGACGGCGCGCTGTCGACGCAGGTGCAGGAAACCGTCGGCGCCTTCGCCTTGACGATGGCGGTCGATCCAAAGGCGTTGAATCCGAAATCTGACGCCAAGCCGTTCAACGTTGACGCAAAGGCCGATAATTTCACGGTTGACGCCAAGTTGGGCGGAGTGAAGCCGCGCCCACTTCTCGATCTCTTGGCCTTTCTGGAGGCCCATCCGACGCGTCCGGAACTTGCCGCCGACGAGGCGTCGTTCAAGACGCTGCTGACGGCGGCGCTCGCCAGTCAGCTCTCGCTCGACGAAACCATCGGAATGCAGAAGCTCACGGTGCAAACGCCGGCAGGCCCGGTGGTTGTCGACAGCGCCAAGGGGGGACTTGGCGGCGCGGCCGCTGGTTCCGCCAGCCGATTCGAGTATCGTTTTTCCGTCGACGGCCTCACGCTGCCGCCCGGCCTCGTCCCCGCGGCGTTCCACGATCTCGTTCCGACTTCGTTCGACATCGGGTTCAAGGTCAGCGGCTTCGATCTGACGGCCGCGGGCGCGGAAGCGATCGCCGACATGCATCTGGCCGGCGACGCGCCGCCGATCTCGGAGGAAGACAACGCAAAGTTCTGGGCCAAGGCGATCCGCGCCGGGCCCCTGGTCGTCGACGTCCCGCCCTCGCATATCGTGGCGCCGCAGCTCGACATCGCGTTCGAAGGCCAAGTCCGCTATCAGAGCGACAAACCCACGGGGACGTTCACCGTCCACATGCGCAATTTCGACAAGACGATGGCCGCGCTGAAGGGCCTCGGCCCGGAGGCCGAGGCGAAGTTGATCCCCTTCCTGGCGATGGCCAAGGGCCTGGCCAACACCGAAGGCGATGGCGCGCTGACCTGGGTCGGGGAGCTCGGCGCGGACGGGATGATGAGGGTCAATGGCTTGCCGCTGGGCAAGGCGCCGATTTAGGGGCCGGCGGCCTTCAGCCGCGCGCCAGCGCCGCGCGCGCGGCGAACAGGGCGAGGGCGCCCGAGACCAGAACGTTCCAGTTGGCGAGAGAAAGGCCGAAAATTCGGAGCTGCACAACGTCGCAGGGCACGACATTCACGGTTGCGAGCTGATCGAGAAGGGTCTCGCCGCTCTTGGGGGCGGCGATCGAGCCGGAGCAGGCCGTCGGGCTCAGCCACAGGTGCGCTTCGACGCCCGAATGATAGGCCGCCAGGACGATGCTGACGGCGAAGATCAGCGCCAGCAGCCAGAACATCGCGCCCGTCACGGCGCGGCTCGAACCGCACTTCGCCAGCGCGAAAGCGACCGCGGCGAGCGGAACGCCCGCGTAATAGGGATAGCGCTGCGCGAGGCACAGATCGCAGGGGGCGTAGCCGAGCGCCTGGAACGTCCAGAATCCCACAATCGTCGCCAGGGCGACACCGCCGATCGCCAGCGCGTTGTCGGTCGCCTGTCTGGGAAGAGCCGCCGTAAGAAGAGACATCGGAACACCCGCATTGCGATGAGGAAGCCCGCCGCGATAAGCGCGAGAAAAACGGCGAAATGACGTTCGATTGCGAGGCGCAGGGGATCGCCGAAATGATTGAGCGCGCCCGCGCCGACGCATAGCCGCCGGCGACCGCGGAGTCCATTTCGCCGGCGTAGCGCGCGATCATGAGAATTTCCCGAATTCGAGCCGGCGACGCCGCCGCTGCGGGCGCGGGCGCAGGAAACAGCGGCGGCGGGCGATCCGAGTGTGGAAAGCAACCTGCCGTCGCGCTCGGGAAATAGGCCTCTTGCCTTTGGGCGACCCGATTGCGGATAGGCCAGGAGTTTGATCCCGGGCTTTCGGCGCGCCTCCTTCGCGCCTGAATGGAGGAATGCGCCGGCGGTCGGGTTCTCCGCGGCGGCGCGGCAAGATGTCGCGTTCTTCTGCAGCCGCCGGTCGACGGCGATTTTCGCGCCCGCGAACGAGGCGAGCCCGCGCGTCGAGTCGGCCGCTGCGTCGCGCCTTCCCTGTCGCGGCCTCCCCTTGCGCGCGCGCCCCCGCGTTGCGATAAGGCCGCTCGATTTCTTATCAGCCGAGCAAATCGAGATGGCCAGGTTTCCCGAATTGGTGTTTTCCGGCGTCCAGCCCACCGGCAATCTGCACCTCGGCAATTACCTTGGCGCGCTCAAGCGATTCGTCGACCTGCAGAAGACCCATTCCTGCGTCTACTGCGTGGTCGACCTCCACGCGATGACCATGCCGCACGATCCGGCGCAGTTGCGGCGCACGACGCGCGAGGTCACGGCGGCGTTCCTGGCTTGCGGTATCGACCCCACGAAGAACGCGGTGTTCAACCAGAGCCGCGTCGCCGAACACGCGGAGCTCGCCTGGATCCTCGATTGCGTGGCGCGGCTCGGCTGGCTCAACCGCATGACCCAGTTCAAGGAGAAGGCGGGTAAGGACCGCGAGAACGCTTCGATCGGGCTCTTCAACTATCCCGTGCTGATGGCGGCCGACATCCTGCTCTACCGCGCCACCCACGTGCCCGTCGGCGACGATCAGAAGCAGCACCTCGAGCTGACGCGGGACATCGCGCAGAAGTTCAACAACGATTTTGCCTCTTCGATCGCCGCGCAGGGCTACGGCGACGCGTATTTTCCGCTGCCCGAGCCGCTGATCCAGGGCCCGGCGACGCGCGTCATGAGCCTGCGCGACGGTACGAAGAAAATGTCGAAGTCCGACCCGTCCGAATACGCCCATATCGCGCTGAGCGACGACGCCGACACGATCGCGCAGAAGATCCGCAAGGCCAAGACCGACGCGGGCGCCCTTCCCGGCGAAGTCGAGGGCCTGGCGGGGCGGCCCGAGGCGGAGAATCTGGTCGGCATTTTCGCGGCGTTGGCCGGGCAGACCAAGGCCGACGTGTTGCGGCGCTTCGCCGGCAGTCAATTCTCGCAGTTCAAGAACGCGCTGGCCGAACTCGCGGTCGCCAAGTTGACGCCGATCCGGTCGGAGATCCTGCGGCTCAACGGCGACCCCGGCTTCATCGATTCCGTGCTGGCCGAGGGGGCGCGCAAAGCGCGCTTGATCGCGCAACCCAACATGGACGCCGTCAAGGACATTGTCGGCCTCGCTCGCTGAGGCGAACCCGGCGCCAATCGGCGCGGCGCAATTTTTTTGCCTGCCGCGAACCGGCCGCAAAGCTGGGAATCGCGCCGCGACGGCAAGATGTTGGGACGCGTTCTAACTCGCGTACTATATGCTGCGTGTGCGGCGGGGAGGGCGCGCGACGATCGAAAACGGTCGGTTAACGACTTTCGCGCTCGGTTTGCGTAAGTCTGGGAGGCGCTGATTCGGGCCTTCTTGGCGGACGGGGCCGACAGCGTCGGCGGCGGGTCGCGCGGGTTCGGCGCGCGCGCCGCGAAAGTCGCAGGGGGCCGAGGCTTGCAAAGGATCTTGCGATCGGCGCACGCGCCGGACAGGCCAAGCGGGCAGGGCTCGCCCGCGCCGCGCAATTGGCGCGCGGGGGCGTTTCTTGTCGTCGCCGGCTGCGCCGCCGCCTTGCCGGCGACGACGGCGGCGCGCGCCGCGCTCGGCGCCGCTTCGGCGCTGGCCGAAGCGCCGCTGACGACGGACATCACCGGCCTGGTCATTCTGCTGCTGCTGCTTTTCTCGGCCCTGACCGCCGCGTTGCACTTGCTGGGACGGCGGCGATGGACGCAGCGGGAGAGCGAACTCGCAGGCGAACTCGCCCGCGCACGCGCCGGTCTCGACCGCGCCAATCTCTTCCTCGCCAGCGAACCGCAGATTCTCGTCGCCTGGGACCGCCCCGACAGCGAACCGCGGATCGAGGGCGACTTCGCGCTGGTCGCCGACGCGCCTCTGCCGCGCCGCGTGCTGGCGTTCTCGTCGTGGCTCGAGCCCGCGCTCGCGAGCGCGGCGCAGCAGGCGGTCGAGCGATTGCTCGGCAGAGGCGAGGCGTTCTCGATCGCCGCGGCGAGCCTGAAAGGACGCCATTTCGAGATCGACGGACGCGCGGTCGCCGGCTGCGCCGTCATG
>Ga0187874_10003212_pt1 | contig 11653 bp, 13 predicted proteins | sample June2016WEW_16_1_3_FD_132993 | JGI IMG/M metagenome (GOLD analysis project Ga0187874, IMG submission 132993) | Peatland microbial communities from SPRUCE experiment site at the Marcell Experimental Forest, Minnesota, USA - June2016WEW_16_150 | ecosystem: Environmental > Terrestrial > Soil >... | reverse complement strand
CCCACCGTTCAACGACTTTTTTACCTGCTCGGCAATCGCGGTGATCGTGAGCGCCCGGTCCCGGTCCGTGATGCCGGTGAACGTGTTCTTGTGGTTGACCCAGAGTGAGAACGAGGAATGGTTCTTCCGGTCGTACGGGATGTCTCCCTGCTGTTCGGCGACCTTCGTGCTCTGGAGCACGTCGCTTGCGAAGGGAAGACCGAGCCTCTGTGCAGCCACCGGATCAACGGCCGTGCAGATCAGCCCGCCGCCATCCTTTCTCATCCGGAGGATGTGGCGGGGAGTCACCGCATCCGACCTTATCGCAAAATCCGTCTCTCCTTCACGGTCGTCAAAATCGTACAGCAGGATAAACCTGCCGTCCCGTAGTGCTGTTATCGCATCGTCAATCATGTGCCACCTCAACATTTACCCGGTCGTTCTCCTGTACACCCAGCGCCTCGCGAAGCCCGACTGCCGCAATAACTTCGATAATATCCTCGGGATAATGGCTCCGGCCGGGAACAACAATCCCGCACGGGATATCGTTGATCCGGCAGGGCAGGCAGCGGACTTCCCCGAATGTCCGGCCGTCCGCGGAGAACCCGTGGATCGGGATCCAGGTCAGTGCCTCCAGTTTCTTCCGGGTCGGGATGTCGGCCCCGGCAAGTCTCAGGTTGAGCGTTCCCGGGTACGGCTCAAAGCCGAGGTGCCGGAGGAACTGTTTTTTGTACGGCTCGAGACTCATGTAGTACCGGCCTTCGCCGAGCCCGTTGATTACGACGCCCGAGAGGGCGTAGTGCGCCCCCTCATGCGCGAAGAGCCGGCAGTACTCCGCATACTCGCGCCGGAGCTCATCTTCCCCGTTCTTTGTGATCGTGATATGCTGGCCGTCCGGGTTCATGGTCCGGGTGATCAGCCGCCGGCTCTCGAGCGCCTTGAGCCGGCGGGACGCCGTCTGCGGGCTTGCCTCCAGTACCTGTGCAAGCGTCTGCGACGAGACCCAGACCGGCCCCCTGCACCCGCCCATGAGGGCGATCGCTTTGAGACATTCGAGTTCTTCTGCCAGTACCATGTCTATCAAAATTGAGATGCTTACTATTTATGGATTGCTTTCCTCCCCATCACCCGCTTTCCCTCCGCCGCGGTTCGTTTGTTGTCGAAAGAACGTTCGTTAGTTATTTAACAGGCCGGGTCAATCTAGCTGAGCATGAAATCCGAATTGCGCAACCAGCTCGCCGAGAAGATGGCGGGAGAGATTACGCTGTCGGACTCACCGGGGCTTGCGCTCAAAAAGTGGCGCCAGAACTTCGAGATTCCTCCGGGAGTCCTGTCGGACCGCCTGGGTATCTCACCCTCCGTGATCAGCGATTACGAGAGCGGCAGGAGAAAGAGCCCCGGAACCGCCGTGGTCGGCAAGATTGTCGACAGTCTCCTCTCCATCGATGAGGAAGGCGACGGAAGACACATTCACAAATTTTCCTCCATGCTCTTTTCAGGCATCGATGATGATGTGATCCTCGACATCCACGAGTACACGAACCCGGTTGCCCTCGGTGCGTTCACCGAGGCGATAGGGTGCACGCTTCTCTGCGGGCCCATGGACCAGACCATCTTTGGCTATACCGTGATAAACAGCCTCAATGCGATCCTCCAGCTCTCCGCTGAGGAATTCAACCGCATCTACGGCTGGAGCACCGAACGGGCGCTCGTCTTCACGAACGTCTCAACCGGCAAGTCGCCGATGGTCGCGATCCGAGTCACGGCATTCAAGCCGCGGTGCGTGATCCTCCAAGGGATCGAGGCGGAGAACGTCCACCCGTTCGTTGCAAAGATGGCGGACCGGGATCATATTACTGTGCTCTGTACTGAGATGGAGATAGACAAAATCGTTAGTACACTGAGGGAAAAAGAATGGTAGGCATTATTACCTACGGTGCGTATATACCGCGATATCGGATCAAGGTTGAGGAGATCACCAGAGTCTGGGGCGCAAATGCCGCAGATATCACGGGAGGATTAGGTGTTTTTGAAAAGTCCGTCCCCGATCTCGATGAGGATGCCGCAACGATTGCGGTCGAAGCAGCCAGAAACGCCCTGAAGCGGCGCAACGTTGACCCCGAGAAGATCGGTGCCGTGTACGTGGGCAGTGAATCGCACCCGTACGCGGTCAAGCCGACGGCCTGCACGGTCGGGGAAGCGATCGGCGCGACGCCACGCATGACCGCAGCCGACTATGAGTTTGCCTGCAAAGCGGGAACCGCCGCGATCCAGACCTGCATGGGCCTCGTAAAAAGCGGCATGATCCCGTACGGGCTTGCGATCGGCTCCGATGTCTCGCAGGGTGCGCCGAGCGACGCGCTCGAATACACGGCAGCGGCCGGCGGGGCGGCATATGTTATCGGGAACGACGACCCGATTGCGATAATTAACCACACCTGCTCGTTTACCACGGATACGCCGGACTTCTGGCGCCGCGAGGGGCAGGACTATCCCCGCCACGGCGGCCGGTTCACAGGTGACCCGGGCTATTTCAAGCACGTGAAGGGTGCAAGCCTGCTGCTCTTCGAGCAGATGCACACGACCGCGAAAGACTACGATTACGCGGTCTTCCATCAGCCGAACGCGAAGTTCCCGCAGAAGGTCGCAAAGGACCTCGGCTTCAAGACCGAACAGATCAAGCCGGGTCTGGTCGTTCCCCATCTTGGGAACACCTATTCGGGCGCATCTCCTATCGGGCTTGCAGCCACGCTTGATATCGCAAAACCGGGCGACCGGATTTTTGTCTGCTCGTTTGGGTCCGGCGCCGGCAGCGACGCGTTCGACATCACGGTGACCGACGCGATCACCTCAGGCGATTTCCACCGCGAGGCAGCACCATCGGTGCAACAGCTCCTGAAAGACCCCATCTACCTTGACTATGCACGGTATGCAAAACACAAGGGAAAGATCGTGATGCAATCATGAGAGACGTAGCAGTCATCGGGATCGGGTGCACGAAGTTCGGCGAGAAGTGGGAGAGTTCGTTCCGTGACATCTTTGTCGAGGCAGGGGCGCTTGCCCTCGAAGATGCACAGCTCTCGGGCGAAAAAATCGACGCGATGTACGTCGGGAACATGAGTGCGGGCCGGTTCATCGGGCAGGAGCACATCGGCGCCCTGATTGCAGACTACGCCGGGATGGCGACCCGGCACATCCCCTCGACCCGTGTCGAGGCGGCATGCGCATCGGGAGGCCTTGCATTCCGTCAGGCAGTTATCGCGGTCGCGAGCGGGATGGAAGACATTGTTATCGCAGCGGGCGTCGAGAAGATGACCGATGTCGGGTCGGACGAGAGCACCGATACGCTGACCGGAGCTGCCGACCGTGAGTGGGAAGGTTTCATGGGCGCAACGTTCCCGGGCCTGTACGCGATGATCGCCCAGGACTACATGCACAAGTACCACATGACCCGCGAGCAGCTGGCACAGGTTGCGGTGAAGAACCACTACAACGGTGCGAGGAACCCCATCGCACAGTTCCAGAGCGAGATCACGCTCGACACCGTGCTGAAATCGACGATGGTCGCAGAGCCGCTCCGGCTCTTTGACTGCTCGCCCGTTACCGACGGGGCAGCCGCGGTGATCGTGGCGCCGCTCGAACGGGCCCGCGAGTTTACGGACACGCCGATTAAAGTGCTCGCAAGTGCGCAGGCAAGCGACACGATCGCGCTGCACGACCGGCGCGACATCTCGACGCTGGACGCGACGGTTGCCGCCGGCCAGCGTGCATTCAAAAAGGCGCACCTCTCGCAGAAAGACATCGACATGGTCGAGGTGCACGACTGCTTCACGATCGCGGAGATCTGCGCCATCGAGGACCTTGGCTTCTGCAAGAAAGGAGAGGCCGGCAAGTTTACCGCGGATGGCGAGACGGCTCTTGGAGGGAAGATCCCGGTCAACACGAGCGGCGGCCTCAAGGCCTGCGGCCACCCGGTCGGAGCGACGGGCATCAAGCAGGTCTGCGAGATTGTCCAGCAGCTCCGCGGCACGGCAGGCAAGCGCCAGGTCGACGGCGCGAAGATCGGCATGACGCACAACGTGGGCGGGACCGGTGCGACAGTTGCGGTCCACATCCTCGGGAGGGTATGATTATGTCAGTTGCACGGTTCTGGAGACATCTCCCCCAGCGGTACAACATGGTGGGAACGAAATGCGAGACGTGCGGCCGGCACTTCTTTCCGCCCCGGACCTTCTGTCCGGACTGCCGCAGGGCAGGAAAGATTGTCGAGCACAAGTTTGTCGGGTCCGGCACGGTCGTCACCTATACCGTGATTCACACCGCAGCCGAGCAGTATTCGATGCTGACGCCGTATGTGCTTGCTATCGTCAAGCTTGACGAGGGCCCGCAGATCACGACGCAGATCGTCATGGACCCGGCAAAGGTGAAGATCGGGATGAAGGTAAAAAGCGTCTTCCGCAAGATCGCCACCGATGGCGAGAGCGGGATCATCCACTACGGCACAAAGTTTGTGCCGGTGGAATAGATTTTCTTTTTTTTGCCGGGAAAACCTCCTCCAGGGATTATGCGGAGAGCGAAAGGCCGCTCAACCATTTTCCCGGCAAACCTGTTCCCCGAAGGTTTGAATCAGATCTTCGGGAGCATTGTTTCGGGTGCCCGCACGACGAGCACGGGGCACCGGGCATGCCGGACCGTCTTCTCGGCCACGCTCCCGAGGCGCAGGTACTCAAAGCCGGTGCGGCCGGCAGTCCCCATGACGAGAAGGTCCTGACCGGCTGAAGCCCGGATGATCTCGTTTGCGACAGAGCCCGTGACGACCACGGGTTTTACCACAATGCCGAGCCCCCGGCCCATATCGGCCACAGAATCTACGGCCTTCCGAGCGGCATCAGGAGTAATTTGTTCGGCATTTCTGCGAAGAGGGAGCGGTATGCTCCGGCCGCTGCTGACAGAGAGTGCGGTCACTTCGGCATTGAAGGCCCGGGCCATCTCAAGCCCGTGCGTGATGGCGGTCCGGGTGATGGAGGTCCCGTCCGTGGGGATCAGGATCCGGTGACACGCGAGGCCGCCCGGTTGATCGCCGCGGATGACGAGCACCGGGCAGGACGCAAACCTTATGACCTTCTGTGCCACGCTCCCGAGAAGCATGAGGGAGACTCCGGCACGGCCGGCGGTGCCCATAACGATAAGGTCGTAATTTTTGGAGGCATCGATAATTTCCCGTATGGGGATACCGGTGACCACCAGGGTTCTGACGTCGACGCCCATCTGCGCACCCCGATCCGCCACCGTTCTCACTGCGTTCTCGCATGCCTTGTAGTGAGGCGAATCAGTGTCCGGGGCGGATGCATCCCACGGGATTGCGTAGTTGGTGACATCGTTCACGCACATCGCCGTGACTTCGGCGCCGGTGATCTTTCCCATGCCAAGGGCGAACGTGATGGCGGCCCTGGTGTCGTTGCTCCCGTCCGTGGGGATCAATATTTTTTTGTACGGTATCATGATCGTCCACTCCCCCGCACTTCATCCCGGAACGGAACCTTCCCGTAAAAATCCTCGCGCGTTTGCGTGATATCTGCCATCTGTGTCATCCTTATCTTCCCGGATCGACTGGTCATTTTACCATCCCGCCCAGCTTTGAACTCCACGGTTTTATGACGATCACTTTGCTCAAGGCTGTGTTTACCACATGCACGCCAAGGCCGGTGATGCATGCCAGGATGACCGTGCCTATACCGACGCCCTCCAGGTGGCCGAGGAAGGCCATGGACAATAGCACGGACAGGACTACGCAGATGATATCGAACAGGGTCTTGATCCTCCGGTACGTGACATGGAAGAATATGGTCAGGTCGTTGAGGAACGTGTCGATTATCATCAGCGGGATCTTGGATCCCACCATCAGGGCGATGGCGACACACATGAGCGGGTAACCAGCGATAAAGTACAGGAGCCGTTGCCAGAATTCCGTTGGCAGGCCGGCAAGGGTGTGCACGAAGAAGTCCAGTATCATGCCGAAGAGTACCGAGAGGACGATCGAGATCATATATCCTGATTTGAACCTCTTCGTGATGGCGAGCAGCACGACGAGCAGGCCGATCTGGAAGACCGGGTTCCAGATGCCAAACGAGATCTGGTTGAAAATGCAGCTGAGCACATAGGGGAGCGACGAGATGGTGGAGATGCCGAATCCCGCGATCACCATGAGAGATATGGCAAATGAGACGAGAAGGAGGCCGGCCACAAAGGAGACTTCCCCGGGTATTGTGATCTTTTTGTCCATTCCACGCCTTCGCTGGTTCCCTTATCGATACGCGTAAAGAGGTGAATGCCTGGTCGCGTACGACTGAGATAAAGACAGGTTGCTATTTCGGCAGGAACCTAATAAAGAATTGGTGACGGGAGGATGGTTGAGCTTGCAGGCACGTTTACCGGGTCCGACACGGTCGTCACGTTCACCGGTATCCACACGGCAGCCGGGCAGTATTCGATGCTCAATCTGTACGTGCTCGCGATTGTGAAAACTGACGAAGGCCTCTGCCCATAGCGTCGTGAGGCTTGCCGACGGGGTGATACCGGGCAGCCCGGGGGCAATGGTCGGGAAGATCCCGGAACGGTCGAACCACCTGAGAACCGGTTCCGGAGACACTATAGAGATATAGTGTAAAATATTATGAATATTGGAAAAATATATATTGCCTGACGCCCATAAGAATCAGTGGGCATATTGGTGATGGCATTCGGATTGTTGGATAATCTGCATTCGATATCATCTCATTCCCATGAGAAAACGCGATTTTCCCGATTGCAAAGAGTCGGGTATGCACAACGAACCGGACGTACGGCATTTGACCGCAGCGGTTTCGAATACGAAATCCTGGATCTTTACATTCTGGGCACCTGTTACGCAATACGGCTGGAAGAGCTGGTCCGGGCAATAGCAGAGCACGGGGCTGTCCGTATAGAAGAGCTCATCCGGGAATGGAAATCATATCTCGGCACCGACTGCGGTCTTGCGCAGGTATCGGTCTCCGGAAAAGGCCTCAATATCGAGCTCTTCTCGGGCGGGCAGTACACAACCTCCCTGGTCGCACTCCGCCGGGTGATAGAGCGTAAAGAGCGATATGCAGCAATCGCAAAAATCCCGGAACAACCGGGAATGCCGGCATGGAAAGATCGCAGGATCTCACCCGGACAGCAGATGCTCAGCGCCTTTACCTGAAATGGCAAATAATGATAATTTTTTTGGACATTTATTCATAAGCACGCCGGGGGCCTGCTGCCAGCCCGCATGAAATTCGCGGGGTCGTGCCCCGTTTTCCCGCCAGAGTGCGGCACCACCTTTCCCCACTCCCCGCCACACATATCAGCAAGGTGCTGCACGGACAGAGCCGGAGAAAAACGGGCGGTTTTTGGGGAGGTGCTATCCTGTCAGGAGGACACACGGTCCGGGACACCCCCTTCTCCGACGGAGAGTATGACCCGAAAATGACGTATGCTGCCCCGGTACGACAGGAATTCGCGGAAAACCGACAGGAAATAGCGGTTTTCCTGCATTTTTCACGTCCGAGGATGAACGCACGAAATAGCACGAATCAGATGGCCGATCGTTTCCCGGACGGGCTCCCGTATGGGGGAAATGAAAAGAAGGCCTGTTTTAGGAGGCCGGATCGCAGGGCATTCCTGTCGGATGCCGTCGTAATTTTGCCTGAATGGACGGAAGGGAAAAGGACCGGGCCCGGGGAGGATCACCCTCCCTGGTCACGACATTTCCCCGGGAATGAAACCTACGCTTGGATCTCTATTCCCACTTCGTTCCGTCGCAGGAACCCGGGCGTCCACGGGGGATTGTACCGCATCAGGAACGGCTGGCCCACGGTTTTGATCGAGGCGTTCTCCAGCCCGTCACGCAGCCGGGATGTTGCTGCATCCACGTCGTTTTGCGAGGCATATCCACTGAATCGGACGACTGCAATATCCCGATCGGGCACGGTCTCGATCCGCACTTCCGGATTGAGAGGGTCCGGAATCTGATCGCGTGTTTTCCCTGAAGGCATAACAAATGCCATGGTAGCAGAATCCGAAATGACCGGTGAAGTCATCGGGATCTTTTGTTGGGATATTACCGGGGCCGTCATCGAAATGGTATCGTTTGCCTTATTGTTCCCGGAGATATACGCAAAGAGAAGGTTGAAACCGGCATCATTGCCGGGGCTGTCCGTGGCCGCGAGTACCAGTGCAGGATAGTGCCGGAACTCGATCTCACCTGACTTTCCTGTTACGGTATAAGGGATAGTATTTCCAACAGGCAGGACCAGCAGGAGAATGGAGACAAGCATGACAATCACCAGGGCAGATACCACCAGAACAGATCTGCGCATATAACCCACTGGGCAGATGCTGGTGATAAACAATACGGTCTTTACAGATTTTTTTTGGAGGATGAAAAAAATCGGGAATCCAATGTCCCAGTCTTATCATGAATACACAATGATCCGTATCATGGAATGATCCCCGTGCTTAACCGTTTTTCAGAGCCACAATGTCTCTTACGCCGGTCAATTTCCAGACTGCCGAACGCTCTTCTTTGACAATGACATCTACAGGATCATCCGGCGCGTGACCGAGAGCGGTAAGTACAACGGGCGAGAGCTTTTTTTCATAAATCATATCGACAAACTGCAGCCGAACCCCCTTTTTCTTTGCCGGATCCTGTACCTCTTCAAGAATACCCTGGAGGCTGACAAAGGTAAAGGCTGAAAGATCCGGATTATACTCTTCGATCTCAACTGAAACCTTGGGGTTCTGATGGAAATATTCTATCTTCCGGCCGTATTTTGTAGAAAGGAAATAGAGAAACTTTCCATCGAAAACATACAGGAAAGGAGCGATATAGGGATGATCGCATGCTCCAAAAGCTATACGCGAAATATACTGTCGTTTGATCAGGTTGTCGTACTCTGGTTTGGACATGCGGGGGATTTTTACCGGATTCGTCATACCATAATTCCTCATGGCAGGTATTTACCCAAAAGAGCTGATAAGATCTTTGTTTATCCGGGAATTCATAGTTGTTTCATTAAAGCACAACACCGGGCAGGAGCAAAAGACACCCCCCCTGATTCGCGCCAGACCGGGTGCCAGACCCTGAACCTGCAATAACCCTGCCTTTAAAAAAAAGGAAAAAACCCATGCGAATTGGCTATCCCTGCATCAACCGCTCGATCGGGTGCACCCCGTCAAAAACCTTCCGGCTTGCGTCGTATTCCGATGACCGGATCCGAAATACGGTTCAGGCAAACCTTTCCTGCCTCGAAAAAATCCTCGAATATAATGTTCAAAAGGGGCTGCTCTTTTTGCGGATCACCTCAGACCTCGTCCCCTTTGCATCGCACCCGGTCTGCCGGTTTCCCTGGCAGGAGCATTTTCTTTCGGTCTTTGCATCGCTTGGCAGGTATATCCGGGACCACCGGTTCAGGATCTCCTTGCATCCGGACCAGTTTGTACTCATCAATACACCGGATCCAGATGTGCTCAGCCGCAGTACCGATGAGCTGATCTATCATGCGGAGCTGATCGGGCTGATGGGTCTTGACACAACGGCCAAGATCCAGATCCATGTCGGTGGCGTTTACGGGGATAAACCGGCAAGTATTGAACGCTTCATCCATGCTTATGACGATCTTGATGAACGGATCCGGCGTCACCTTGTCATTGAAAATGACGCCCGGCTCTATTCGGCCGCTGACTGTCTTGCCATCAGCGATCGTACCGGGATCCCGGTGCTGTTTGACGTTTTTCACCACGCTGTCAATAACAACGGCGAGCCGGTAAGGGAGATCCTGGACCCGGTTGCAAAAACCTGGGCCAATAATGACGGGCTCCCGATGGTGGATTACAGTTCGCAGCAGACCGGGAAACGGCCGGGAGCACATGCAGAGCACATCGATCCCGTGGATTTCAAACGGTTTCTGAAAGAAACAGCGGCCCATGATCTGGACATTATGCTCGAGATCAAGGATAAAGAAAAGAGTGCGATGGCGGCCCTTTCCGCAGCACGAAACGATCCCCGCCTCATAACCGGATTATCCCTTACCTGATCTCCGGGGAAGTCGTCCTTTCGTCTTTCTTGTCTTTCACCGTTCCAGGAACCGGATCACCGTCCCGCTGAAACGGTCCGGGCACTGGTACATCAGTCCGTGTCCCGCACCGGGGAAGACCGCGAGGTCTGCACCCGGGATTTTTTCAGCAAGCAGCCGCGAGTTCCCGCAGGGGACCACCACGTCCTCGTCCCCGGTCAGCACCAGCGTCCGGGCCCGGATCTCCCCGAGCCGGGAGAACGAGCCGGGCCAGGAAAAAAATGCGGCCGCCTGCCGGGCCGCGATCTCGTCGCTCGTGGTCTCTTCAACATCCGGGCAGAATTTGAACGGGTCGTGCGTGGCAAGCCACGCGGGCGGGAAGAGAACGGAGAACAAACGGGCTGCCACCTCTGCCATCGTCCCGCTCCTGTCCGCGAGCCGGGCAAAGACCTTCGGTGCCATCCGTTGCGCTTCGCTTCCCCCGCAGTCCCCGGCCACAAGGACGAGCCGGCCGGATTTTTCCGGGAAAGCGAGCGCCAGTTCCTGTGCAATGCACGCCCCCATCGAGTGCCCGAGAATATGCGCACGGGAGATGCCCAGCGCGTCCATGAGCCCGGCCGTGTCCCGGGCAAAGAGGGGGATCGAGAACGGCTCATCCGAAGCGCCCGAGTATCCCGTGCCCCGGTTGTCAAAGACGATCACCCGGAAGTGCCGGGAGAGTTCCGCGATGACCGGCGGATTCCACGTTTTCATCGGGGCCGCGAGGCCGCTGATGAGAACGAGCGGGAAACCTGCGCCGTATTCGCGGTACGCGAGCGTCACATCGCGTGTCCTACAGGTCTCAGGTGGGGGCAGGGCCATGATACGATCTTGGCGACCGGGGAGTATAGAACATTCCCGCAAGCGCAACCGGTCAGTGCCGAAACGACCCTTAATGAGGATCATCATTAAGGTGATGTTCGACACCTCGCCTGTGGCGAGCGCCGCAGTTATCGCGTTTGCGGCATTCGGAACCATCAGGAGACTGCGGGAGGGGACCGTCATCTCTGCAGTCCTTGTCGGATACATCATCCTCGGCTTTGCCCTCTGGTACACCCGGAACGATCTCAGGAAATTCCTTGAGGATTAAACCTGCCGGCCCATGCCGGTCACAAGAAAAAAGGGCCTGTGCGGTCCCGGCATTTACCGCCGGGTCTTTGCCGCCGTTCAGACATTCTGCGCCGGGACAAAGCTGTTCCCGGTGTGCATCACAATGGTCCGGGGGAGCTCGATACCGAGCGCCTCTTTGAGGACCTCTTCAACAGTCCCGACCGGGACAAACGTCAGTTCGCCCCGGACATCTTCAGGCACATCCTGGAGGTCCCGCTCGTTCTCCCGGGGCAGGATCACCTTTTTGATTCCCGCCCGGTGTGCGGCAAGGACCTTCTCCTTGATCCCGCCCACCGGTAACACAGTACCGCTTAAGGTGATCTCGCCGGTCATCGCAAGGCCCGGGTCGACGGTCTTCCCGGTGATCAGCGATGCAAGTGCCGAGAAGATCGTCACTCCCGCCGATGGGCCGTCCTTGGGGGTGGCCCCCGAGGGCACGTGGATGT
>Ga0187874_10003209_pt1 | contig 11665 bp, 11 predicted proteins | sample June2016WEW_16_1_3_FD_132993 | JGI IMG/M metagenome (GOLD analysis project Ga0187874, IMG submission 132993) | Peatland microbial communities from SPRUCE experiment site at the Marcell Experimental Forest, Minnesota, USA - June2016WEW_16_150 | ecosystem: Environmental > Terrestrial > Soil >... | reverse complement strand
GTCGTCGGCTGTGCCGCTTCAGACACCTGCGAAGCGTCCGCGGATACTTGGCGGTCGTATTGAGGCTCAACGGGCATTATCTATTCAACTTTCCATGTCGCCAGCAAATTTCACGAGCCAAGAAGCAATTCGCAAAGTAAACAATCCGGCTCAAGTTTACTAGTTCAGCAAGGGTTAGGCAGCCCTCAATCCCGTCTAAGGCTGAAACGACACTTAGCCACACATCTTATAGTAAGAAAGCAGTTTTCTATAATCTAACACCAAACCTGGAAAACTCTTCACCGGAAACAGCATGCAAGCTCCCGGTGCGATCTTGAACGCAGCAATCAGGCATTCAGCACTGCCCGCAATTAGCCTTCTTGCCGTTAGGTTCGGGATGCTATGCTGACCCCTTTTACAACTTCTTCGTTGATTCTCTGTATGGCTGCCGCGCTACATTCAGGTCGAAGCGTGGAAACGTAGGCGCGGCCCGCACGCCCCATTTCAAGTGCGGCCTCCGGATTCCCGAGCAGATAACACACTTTTTCCGCGAGCTTGCAAGCATCGGTGCCGTCAATGGTGAAACCCGTACGACCATCAAGGATGGCGTCGGCAACGCCCCCGTCTCTACCGCCAATAACCGGTTTGCCGTGCGCACTCGCTTCTAGAAACACCGTCGGGCAGCCCTCCGTGTCGCGGCTACTCGCGAGACTTCGGTGAGGCATAACCAGAATGTCACAAATCTCGTACCAACACGCCAGTTCGCCATCATCTACCCCGCCAGCAAACAGCACATAGTCCTGTAATCCCGCCTGAAGAGCTAACTCCTTCAGCTTCTGCTCTTGGGGGCCGGTGCCGACGACTACATACAATGTCTCAGGGAACGACTGCAGAATAACCGGAAGCGCAGCGAGAACGGTAGCGTGTCCCTTGCGCTCCACTAGCCTGCCAACCGTCAGCAACACGCGGCAGCCCCGAATCGAATACCTCGCCCGAACCGCATCCGCCGCTTCGGGTTTTACGGGCGTACGCTTGTCTTCTCCCACGGGCGGCAACACCTTATGAATGCGTGCTGGAGCAGCGCCCAGCTCTTGCAGTACACCGCTGGTGTAGTCGGAAACGGCAATGATCGCATCTGCGTTTCGCAATACCATTTTCAGAAGGCGCAGATATACGGGGCGAGTCGTAATGTATGTGATCTCTTCCGCGTAAGTGAACAGCACATATGGAATTCGAAAGAGCTTCTTGGCCATTAACGCCGTTAAGCTCGCCACATTGAATTCGCCGATATTCACCACCTGCGGCCTTTCCCACAGGATGAACCACGCGGCAACAAGGGGCCACAACAGGTACTCGCCGATTCTCGCCAGCCTGCTCCTCTTGTATCCGTATGCCACGTGCGCGATGAACGGAAAGCGAATGATACGCTGAGGAAAATTCCGGTCGAATTGCTTTGACAGTGCCGGCTCGGCATTGCCTGTCACTACGACAGCCGTTTGTGGAGGCAACGAGGAAAAAACATTGAACAGATACTGCACCGACCCCGCAGCCGAAGGTGGAGGGAAGCTCTGTGCAAACAGCAGCACTTTCATTCCGTGCACCCGGCCAAGAAGTGAGGTTCCGAGAGCCAGCGTATCGTCTTCCGGAGCCCCTGTTGAAAATCGACCTGCGGCGCAAAACCGATGCGGCGAATCTTACTGATGTCGGCGTACCACTTGGGGACGTCGCCGGGGGTGACTTCGCCTGTCGGGACAATTTCGATCTCGGGATGCCCCATCAAGGTGGCGATCAGGCGCGCGAGATCGAGCAGGCGCACCGGCGCTCCGGTGGCCAAGTTGTAATCTTCCCCGGCTTCACCATGCTCGGCGATATAGCCCAACCCGCGGACAGCATCGTCGATGTACAGATAGTCGCGGATCTGCTCGCCGTCGCCCCGTAGTTCCACACGCTGTGGGTTATGCTGTATCTTCCGCACCAAATCGTGGATTACAAAGCGCCTCATCCCGACACCATATACGCTGAACATGCGGGCAATGCGGATGTCGGCGCCGTAGGCACGATGATAGGCGGCGCAGTAAGCTTCCCCGGCCACTTTGGCTGCGGCGTATGGCGAGGTGGGTCTGACGTATGCCGTCTCCGTCAACGGCAATTTGTTTCTGCTGTCGAAAACTGATGCAGTCGAGGGATAAATCATCCGGCAATGCGCGCGTCGCATGGATTCCAGAATCGCGAATGTTGCCAGAACATTGTTTCGAAAGTCACAACCGGGATCGCGTACGGAAGCGACGACATCCGCTCGCGCCGCCATGTGAAATATCACTGTGCGATCGTCGAGCAAGGGATCCAGTGCGCCCGGGGCCGTCAAGTCTACGACATGGCTAGGGCAGGCCAACGTCGCAGGAACCAAATCCACCCCGACAACCTCGACTCCGCGGAGCAAGAGGTGAGAAACAAGGGCTCCGCCAATAAACCCCGAGGCGCCGGTCACCAAGGCGCGACTTACCGGCTGCGCGCCGCCTTGCTGGATGAAGGTATCATTCATTTGCGGAATCAATCCCGACAAACTTCGAGCACGGGAGCTAAAACCTGGCGGTCCAGATCGAAGACAGGCAGATGGCCAATGTTGTTCAATTGCCTGCCCAGATCTGCATAGCTGAGACGACCGCTCTCATCGTGGGACTCGCGGAAACGAGCCGGACGAAACACGTCCGCAGCCTTGGCCGGACGAAGCGCTCCGGCAACGTCGTTGCGCACGAAAAATACGTTATTTCCGGCTGAGTTCCCACCGACCAACGTGTATCCCTTCGCGTGTCCCAGCGACTCCAGCGCAGCAACGGAAGCACCGTAATAAATTTTGGAGTAGTGCGCCTTGTCGCGCGAGAATCCAGGGTCATAGGGAATAGTCACACGGGCCTTGGGTCCAAAGAGGCTATTGTATTCGCAGACGACGATGCGAGGCGAAATACAGTGAATCGCCTCCCAAACCCAATAATCGTTTCCATCGATATCCACCGAGAGCAGCCCCAGATCTCCGCTGAAGCCATTTGACTTCAGCAACTCGTTGATATTCTCTCGGGTGATGAACGCGCGGACCGATTTAAGATTGCAGGCCCACGATACGGGATCGCGTTGAATGAGCTGAATGTTCTCCGCGCTGGCATCCATCACCAATCCGGACCAGCAGTCGTTCATCGCCAGAAAGCGGGTATTGGATTCCAGGTAGTTCTCCACCCCGAACTCTACGAACACCTTGTTGGGAATGGGAACGCGACGAATCAGATACTGGATGCGGCCGTCCTCCCCCCCATTGCGAAAAAACTCGAAACCCGGCGTCGTTGAAGCTGGCGTTGGCATCCAAGGCGACTTGCCGCGCCTCGATCCGGCCCAGGGCCTCCTGGATGCGTTGCAACCGGCGGGAGTTTTCATGAAACGTTAGAGCCAGACGCCGAAGGCGGGAAACAAGGGACATGAGTGCCATTAGATTTCGCAAATTACCTTTGCCGGATTGCCGCCTACGATGGTGTAGTCGGGAACATCTCTTGTCGAAAACTGCTTCCAGCACGATTTCCCGGCAAGTTCAAACTTGCCGGCCCTGCGCAGGAAATGATCGTCAACATACGCTGCCGCCTGCAATGGGAATATCAATGCCGTGCATGTAGTCCGAAGCGGGGGAGAGCAGAAGCTCTATCGCGCCCAGGATGTCGGCTGGGGTAGCATTGCGGCCCAGCGGACTGGCAGAGGCACTCATCTGCACAGCCAGTTCGGGGATCTCCCGGAGAAACTGCGTCTCCACCATGCTTGGAGAGATTCCGTTAATCCGAACCGAAGTAGAAGCGTATTCGGCGGCCAGAGAACGCATCAGTCCCAGTTGGGCGTACTTGAGAATGGTGTACATGGACATGAACTTCGGCGGCATTCCATGGACTACGCTCGATAGAACGAAGATAACCCTGGCACGCGGCAGCTTAACCATCTTCGGCAGGAATCGCTGGAGCAGGATCACCGCCGACTGCACCTGCACCGCCAGATCTGTCTGGAAACGCTCCCAGTTGAACTTCGTGAAGCGCTCATAGAAGAGGCGCAATGCGGGGAAATGCACAATTCCGGCTGGAGTTCCATACTCACTGGCAATCTGATCAGCCATCGTTGCGATGGAGGAACTCTGCGAAAAATCGGCCTCGATGAGCTGAATGCGCTTCCCGAACTCCGCCTGGACCGCGCGGATCTTATCTCCGGACTGGTGGTAGTGAGCGAGCACGAGCGGCTGATCCGAGCGGCTGAGGAGTTGGCGCACCAGGGCGCAACCAATGTCCGATGAAGCTCCGGTAATGAGAATCGGTTCAGATGCCATGGAAGCCTACTCTGATCTTAGCTTTGGACACGAGTTTGCCGTCTTCTTTGCGAATCGTAGCCTTGATTTCCAGCCGATGAAATGCTTCGCTGAGAAAGACGATCTCCCCTTGGACGCGCAATGGATCGCCGGCAAAACACGGCGCGCTAAAATCGATGTCGATCCCTTGCAAGAGAGCGAATTTACCCGGAAGATAGACCCCAACCAAGCGTGAGTACAGGGATGAGGTCAGCATCCCGAAGAGCACCGGCCCCTGAAATCCGGCTCCTGCCGCATATTCCGGGTCCACGTGCAGCGGATTCACATCGCCCGAAAGCTGAGCAAACGCAGCCGCCGCCTCGGCGGTGAAGGCTGCTTCGAACTCGTGTTTCAACCCGACGCGGAGGTCGCTCCACCTGTACTCGTTCATTTAGCGGCGAGCTTGACTTCGATCAGGTCGATCATGTCGCCAACGTCTTTCAGCTCCTGCAACTCCTTAAGAGCGAACCTGACCTTGTAATGTTTTTCGATCGACGTCACCAGGTTGATATGCGACAGCGAGTCCCAGTCCCTAACGTTGCTTGCGTTGGATTCACGCGTCAGAACCAAGTCAGGCTGATCGAGTATGTCGCGGAAGATCGGTTGCAACTCCTCAAGAATGTTATCCATGGGTAGGTTCCAGAATCTTAATGTGCCGGTTGCGCGAGATGTATCCGGCGACCTCGAGCGTCCAGACCGACGCCTTGGTCTCGGCATTGACAGAGACTGGCTTAAAGCCCAATTTATCATAGTGATCGGCAACCATGCTGTTCTTCTTTGTTGGCAGATAGTATCCCTGCACTGTATGAATGCAGGCAGCCCGGCACTCGTCGACGATCGTGTCCAGCATTGCCAACTCCATGTCGCGTTTCAGCACGCGGCAACTCATCAGCCAGAGGTCTAGGTGAAGCACGTCGTGCTCACGCCTCCCAAGCAGGATCGAGATCAGGCCGTTGTCTCCAAAACGATCGCGCAGTTTTCCATAGAGGCCAATGTACTGCTCGTCCCGGGAAATTGCTTCCATCTCGGCCAGCGTATAGCGGCGCGTCGTCAGGTTGAACTGATTTGTCTTGTTGGTCAGCTGCGCGATCCGTTCCAGATAGAGCGGCTTAAACTTCGCGATCTCCGCCGACATCAAGAGCGAATCCAGGTACTCGCCGTAGTTGGCGAATTTGGCCTCGTAAGAGACGCGGGCCGCATTTGCCTGGTACAAGCTGGCGCGCGACAGATCTTCCTGCGACATGGACACCGGCTCAAAGTACCGGCCAGCTTCTATGATCGCGGCGAATCGAGAAACCTCCGGCCCGATGTCCGGAACGGCAATCCCGCCGATCTGCGCTTCGACGATCGCGCGCTCCGCCGGGTTGTCATCCACAAAAACGAAGCTCTCCACGCCCAGATTCAGCTCCTTTGCGATCTCCAGGATGTTCTCGTGCTTCGGCGCCCAGTTGGCCTTGAAGCAGGAGATGTGCTCCAGCTTAAGAACGGAATCCGGATGCTCGAACCCCTGCTTCGCGGTCTCTTCGTCGTTCTTAGAGCAGACAGCCAGAAGAATTCCACGCTTCTGCAATGAGAGACAGTACTCCTGGAAGGCAGTATAGGCTTCGGCTACAGGTGTTTCGCGCCCAATCTGAATCTTGTCGATTCCGTCGTCTCCGATCACGCCGCCCCAGAGGGTGTTGTCGAGGTCGAGGACAAGCACTTTCCGGCTCTTACCGTAGATGGCACGGACCATCGAAGCGAGCGAGCGAGCCATTGCCAGATTGGCCTCCGCCGTCCTCAGGATTTTGTAGCTGAACCAGCGGTCCCAATCGAACCAGTGGTCCAAGCCGACTCGCGCCGACATGCCATGGACATCCTGGAGGAGCAGCCTGGGGTTAGACGCGGCCGCGCGCGCGAAGGCTGAGTTCAATTCGAGAAAAAAGCGGGAGGTTCCGCCGCTGGAGACAGCATCCATGTTGCCCAGGATGGCGACCGCCGGAAGTTCAAAATTGTTCTGGATGATCTGCGAAGCGAGGTTCTGTTTTATGGACTGCCATATCTGCTTGTAGCGATCCAACTCCGCATCGACATAACCCTGCAGTTCAGTTTCGGAACAATGAACCGGAGGCACCGTCTGGACGTTGAGGTATGAGGTATGCAGATAGACGATGTCAGGCGCGAATGCGATCAGACCGCTCGGGTCGAGCACAGCGTCCTCATAGAAGCGGCCATATTCTGACTGATGGAAGGTAGGCTGAAACCCGGCTGCAAGAAGAAGGACCTCCAGCAGATCGACCACTTCGTTCGTCGTCGAGCCGCCGAGGACGGCGATCCGGACGGACTGCAAGCCTTCCGCCGAGGCGAGTTCGCGGCGCAGGCTCTTTCGTTTCAGCAGGAGTTCGTCGATGGAGCAAATATCAAGGTTCATGACACTCAGGCGCACCAGGGATTGCACCATGTCCCAGTAGTCTTCCCGCGCGACAGTACTCGGGGTTGAATGCACTTATCTTGAAATTCTTGGTTCCGTACATAGACGCTCAGTCATTGGCTTTCCCCGCTAAAGACAAAAACAAACCTCAGATTCACGAAGTATTTTGGTTTCTAATTCCGCTAACAACATTTTCGTCCGGAACATCTTTACGAACCACTGTATTTGGGGCTACGATCGCGTTTCGGCCAATCGTTACTCCAGGCAGGATGACAGCGCCGATCCCGATCCAACATCCGGAGCAAAGCCGCACCGGAGCTTTGTAATAGTCGCCCTGCGATATGATCGGAGCCCCACGATCCCCGAAATGATGTTGGGCATCGCTGATATGAACACGATCGGCGATCATAACCTTGGGCTCGATGATCACTTCAAACCAAGCGTTGATATGCACGAAGCGACCAATGTAAGATCCGCTGCCGATAACCAGCGCAGGCTTCCCATCTTTCCGGCGTCCCTTCGTATTAAGCCACGCGTGTTCGCGGATCATAACCCGATCCCCAATTGCGATTCCGTCACCCTGAACTATCGTGGCAGGAGGCCAAATACGCGATCCGCGGCCCCAGGCCCCCACCCTCATCCGCATCGTCCAACTGAAGAGGAGTCTACGAACGCGGCTGGGGAAACTCCATATAGTCTCGAAAGCTTGCATGCTTTCCTAATCTCCTTGATTCGCCGCGCCAGCCAAACCCCGGTTTGCACTTCGAGGACGAAAAATGTAAAAGACAATTCCGAGAGAGGAGAGTAGTGCGATCTTCATGGGCACTAAAAGCAGCATGGATATTCGTCCGTTCATATACACGGAAAAGCCAATCACTCCGACGGCGGACATTGCTTGCCATAAAAGTTGCATCCCGATCCTGAATCGAACCATGCGCCGCGCTACGATCATCGACGCCGCCGTGACCACGCACGAAGTAAGCAAACTGGAAAGCACGGCGCCGTAAATTCCTATCTTCGGCACAAGCCAGAGATTGCCGAGAACAGAAATCGCGCCGCCAGCCAGCGATACCGTCATCGCGAGATTCGGACGATTGCGGTAAAGCACAACCGATTCGCTGATAAGTTTGAACCAGTACACTACATTGGCAATGATCAGGAGCACAAGAACGTAGTAAGCCCGGCCATAGGAACGGGGGGCAAGAATAACCAGCAGTTCGGAGGCAAAGGACGCGAACACTGCGGCGCCCAGCAGCATGGAAATAAAATAAATGCTGCCCAGACGCGACACCAGATCGGTCACCGCGGACTCATCGCTTGAGAAAATCGTCGGCTGGAATGACTTGCCGAAGGCCATGCCTACCAGGCTGATGACCATCGCCACTTGTTGGGCCAGGCCGAACAGGCCCACTTCAGCAAGGCCCACGTGACGCTGAAGAATAATGATGCCAAACCGATTCATCACGAAGAACGCGATATAGCTGATGACGACCGGCATGCCAAATTTCAGCGACACACGGATATGCTCCCAGTGAAAATTCCATTGGAGTCTCCGGAAAAGGAGTACCAGGAGAACAGCCCAGGTAATTCCTCCACTTAGGATCAGCGCCCCGAACAGTCCTGCGATTCCCGCCTTCAGCACAACCAGAAAAAGAATGACGCATAGCACCAGCAGCACCGCCGAAATGGCCTGCACGGCCACGAAGAACTTGGAACGTTCCTCGACCCGCAACAAGATAGAGAACAAGCCAGGCACAAACGAGAGGAAAGCCAAACCGGAAGCAATCCACAGGTACGGCATTGCGGGAACCGCGGGCGACAGCTGCCGCCAGATGAAATTCCCCGCTACGCCCAGCACAACCAGGAAAACCGCAACCGTACAGAAATGAAAGATCAGGATTGAGCCAATGTACTGACGCTGCTGTTGCTTCGCGCTGAAGATGAAGTAGACGCGAGCAACTGCGGAAATGATCCCGAACTGCAGAATGTAAGTAAAGATTTCACTATTTGCCCTGGTGACGACGAAGACACCGTAGTCGGCCGGACTCAGGTGCCGCGTATACAGCGGGACAAGAAAAAAACCTCCGACCGCAACCACCAAAAAATCGCCAATCGCGTAAATCGCAACGTTGGCCGCAAGTTTCTTCCAATCCATGGACTTTAGCGACCTGTTGTCTCAGCGCATTCGAGCTGCTTCCGCCGGTGTCGAATCAGCGCAACGGGTACGTTCTCATCAATTGCCGTTATTATCTTTTCAACTGCGGAATCTCTGTACAGCGTGTCGATTCCCATGGCTGCCCACTTAGGAAAAGCAAATGGAGTGAAGTCGGAAAACACCCAGTTACAGCACTGCGCCAGGTAATAGCAACACCAAGCCGCCCGGATTTGACTTCCGTCGAGTGAGAACTGGCCGTCGAGCGCGCGCCTGAGCATATCAAAGTACTCTATCCTGGAAGTGGCCGCAAAGACGAAGCCGAGGTTCGAGTAATAGGATCGCGCCGCGGTTATGACGATCTTCCCCATCGTCGCTGCCTCGATTCCGACTGTTGAGGTATGCGCCACAACGACCTTGACTTTGTCCAACAATGCATAAGTGTTGATCGGGCTGGCGGCGGCTACGAAGCGGACCCGCGGATGGTCGCCGAAACTTTGCCGAAGCGCCGCCTCATAATCGTCGTCGGATGCATCTTCCTTAATCCGCTCGCCGGGATGCTGGCGGACAATGACGCTGCTGTTGGTGTTGTCCAGCGCCCACCGCACAGTTTCGATCACCCACTCGATGCTGGTGCCGAAAACCGCATGCAAGCCTAATGCGGCAGAATCCCAAGGAGAGTTCAACGGGATCAGGATGGCGCCATCAGCCCCTACATCGCACGACTCCGTGTTCCCTGCTTGATAGCCAAACTTGTCTCGTCCCTGCTGACGCCTGTGTCGTTCGGCCTGAGCTTCCGCCACAGCCGAATCCACCGAACCCGGCTCGGCCTGTATCGCCTCGAACGCCCGCGGCACATCCTGTAACTGCGCCGCGATGCCATCGGTCGAAATCAAAACGCAATCAGGGCCACTGTCGTGTGTAGCGACCCGAATCCCTCGTTCTTTGGCCAACTGAAGCCAGGTACCGGATGATGCATAGATGCCACCGGGTACCAGCAGATATTCAAAACCTGGGTTAGCGCTGAGTAGAGCAGATATTCGCGGCGCACTTTCGCGCAGTTGGTCCGTGACCAGCTCCTGATAAACTCGGCGGCCGGAATTTTTAGTGTCGCCTCGCATAAACCAAATCGTATTGAGGTTTGCAAGTTCGGCAACACGGCTCTCCGGGAATGGCGGCAAGCATTCGGGTGCCGTCCCGTCCTTCCGATAACCGCTGAGACGAAGAACTTCGTAGTCACTCTCGAGTAGCTGTAAAGCTTCATTGATGCTTTCTAACGCCAGTTTGAAGTCCCGAGTGGAATTGCCGAACATCGCGTCGTCGACGATAAAGGTTACGCGCGCTCCCTTCCTTGCCAGCAACAGTCCCAGGGCAATTGCGAACCAGGGAGCACGAGTCAGCAGCCATGGAATTACTAAAACGCCGACCCTGTGTCCTTCCCCCACACCTGGTAAAGAGGGCGTTTCCTTCCATCTCGCCAGGGTCCGCTGGAATCTGAGCGCATCGCGCCGCCAGTACACCGGGCCGAGCAGTTCGTTTTTAAACTTTTTTAAGTGTCCTAATAGCAATACGAAATCCATACCTGCTCAGCCTTGAGCTGCCTTTCGAAGTACTTCATCACAGACTTTAATATCGAGTTCTTGGTCAATATCCAGTGAGCGTTCCCGGGGCATCACATAGCCGAGCGTGTTGGCTGCAACGAATGTCCGATGCCGGCGCAGCCATTCGCGCTCTGCCACATACACCGCCCCGTTGAGAATATATACGGGCGGCAAATCCTGGCGCCTGGCATAGTCGGGTTCGCCGCTCAGTAGCGGATTCATCCGCGCCTGTTCGTCCAGCTTGTACATCCAAGCCGGATGCTGCTCGACCTCACAAAGAGAGACGCAGCTCTTGGCTCCTTCAGCAATGCAAAGCTCAATACAGCCGTCGATGTCTGTGGTGGTGCGCAACGGCGAAGTGGGCTGTAGCAAGACGATCAACTCGTAGCCTGGGACTTGCTCAATCGCATGCAAAACCGGCTCGACTCCGGGCGTATCATCTTGCGCCAGTTCGGCGGGGCGCACAAACGGGACTTCACACCCCCACTGTTCTGCAACCCGAATAATTTCGGCGTCCTCGGAAGAAAGAATAAGTCGGTCAATATAGCGGGAAGCATGGCCAGCCTCGATTGCCCATGCGATCAGCGGCTTGCCGCCAACTTTGCACAGATTCTTTCGAGCTATACCCTTGGATCCTCCGCGTGCCGGCACGATAGCCAAGATCTTGAGCCCAGAAATCATGAAAAGATATGCTCAAAGTCGATGTTGGCTCTTCTAAAGTCATCCGGACGGCCGACGTCGAGACAATACTCGCGGAGCGGAAACGCCGTCACCTGCTCATGCCGCGCCATAATTTCCTGAAGGAGCATGGGCATATCGAAATACGACTGCCGTGGTATATGCGAAAGCACCTGCGGGTCGAGAACATAGACACCGGCGTTGACGAAGAAGTGATGCACGGGCTTCTCGGCGATCTCCATCACAAAGAAGTCTTTCAGCTTAACTACTCCGTACGGTACCTCGAAGTGGTAATCGCGCACGGCCATGGTTGCTTTCGAACCCTGGCGGGTATGAAACTCAACCATCTCGTCGAAATTGACGTTTGCCAGTAAGTCGCCGTTCATTACGATCAATGGCTTTTCAGGCAACTCAGGCAAAAGGCTCAAGGAACCGGCGGTGCCCAGGGGCTGTGGCTCGCGAAGGTAGCGAATGTC
>Ga0187874_10003207_pt1 | contig 11670 bp, 10 predicted proteins | sample June2016WEW_16_1_3_FD_132993 | JGI IMG/M metagenome (GOLD analysis project Ga0187874, IMG submission 132993) | Peatland microbial communities from SPRUCE experiment site at the Marcell Experimental Forest, Minnesota, USA - June2016WEW_16_150 | ecosystem: Environmental > Terrestrial > Soil >... | reverse complement strand
CGGACCTTTTCCGCGGCGGCCTGGGCTTTCTGCACCAGCGCCTCGCGCGCTTTGGCGCGATAGCCCCCCACGTCGATCATCACCTTGGGCGTGTTTGGGTCCTGCTGAAAGAGCATCCGGTTGGTCAAGTATTGCAAGTCGGACAGGGTTTGCCCCTGCCGGCCAATGAGGCGGCCGGAGTCGTCGGTCTTGACATCCAGAAGCAGGCCGTCGTCCAGCGGGTGCTCTTCCACGGTGGCTTCAAACCCCAGCAGTTTCAGGAGTTCTTCAAGTATGGCTTTGGGTTGTGCTGGCGTATTCATGCAAAATGTGTGCTTGTTGCCCGCCCATATTACCGCGGCGGCGGACGGGCCGCTACTTCATTTTCTTCACCGCTCCGGGCGCGGGCGCGGTGGCCGGCGGTTCGTTGGTCTTGGTGATTTTGGTCTGCAGAATGCTCAACAGATTCTGCACCGTCCAATAAAGCGTCAGTCCCGCCGACATCCGGTACAAAAGCGCGATGAACATCAGCGGCATGAATTTCATGATCTTTTGCTGAGCGGGGTCCATGCCCGGCGAGGCGGGCATCAATTGCGCCAGCCAGAGTTGGGTCGCGCCCATGATCAAGGGCAGCGGGTTGACGGGGAAACCGGCCAGGTGCGCCACCGTGTCGGGTTGGGAGAGGTCGTAGGCCCACAGGAACGAGACGCCGCGCAGTTCAATGGCGTTGCGCAGCATCCAGTAAAACCCAAAGAACACCGGGATTTGCAGCAGGGTCGGCAGGCAACTGCCCATCGGGTTGATCTTGTGCTCCTTCCAGAACGCCATCGTCTTTTCGTTCTTTTTGACCGGGTCGTCCTTGTATTTGTCCGCGATGGCCTTGAGTTGCGGCTGGAGGGCCTGCATCCGTTTTTGCGATTTGGTGCTGGCGTTGGTCAGCGGCCAGAACACCAGTTTGATGATGACAGTGATGGCGATGATCGTCAGGCCATAACTCAAACCCATGGCGTGGAGGCCGTTCATCCAGAGCAGCAGCAGTTTGGAGAAGAACCCAAACGGCCCGGTGAAATCCATGATCAAGTCCAGGTTGTTGCCCATCTTTTGCCCGATCTGCGCCAGGCGGTTGTACTCCTTGGGCCCGGCGTAAAACGTAAACGCCTCCGTCAACGTCTGGTGCGCCGCCAGCGCCGCCGCCGGATACACCAGCGCCGCCTGATAGCCGTTGGTCAGGGTGGCGCTCATCGCGTTGGACAGCCCGTTCAACTCGGGCGCCGCCACCCAGGTTTTGCGGATGACAATGCGCGGCGCCGGATTCGACGGTATGGCGGCCAGGGCGAAAAACTGGTTGTGAACGGCCGCCCATTGCACGTTGTTGGTTCCCTCCACGTACTCCGCCCGCGGCGTCCCCGGTATGCAGCCCAGCGTCCGGTTGGCGAACCAACCTTCCTTGATGTTTTGGGTTTTGACGCCGTTGTACCAAAAGGTCCCCATCGCCGTCGGGTCATCCAGCGGACCGATCGCCGTGGAAGTGCCGATGACCACCTCGCGGGCCGGCGCCGCCAGCGGCTGCGCGCCGGTGTTCTCGAACGACAGCCGCGCCTTGAAAAGATAATTGCTTCCGATCTCGAATTCCTTCACCACCCGCAGCCCGTTGCTCAACGTCCTCTCCGCCCGCACCGTGGCGCCGCTCAGAGTCAATATGAAATCGTCGTCCGTCTCCAGTCCCTCGCCCGCCACGCTGAGCACCGGCGCCGGCGCGTTCTGATTCAAGGTGGCCGCGCTCGTTTTCGCCGTCCGCGCGGACGGAGGGCTGACCGCCGCCGGGTATTTTGTCAAATCCACCGTTTTCAATCCACCCCCGCGCGAGGTGAAATGCCAGATCAAATCCGCGTTGGAAACGGTCAACGTTTCCTCCGGCCCCGCCGGCGGCCCCTTCCGGGCCGCGGGCGCGGCGGCCGGCGCCGGCGCTTGGGCGGCGGGCATGGCTGTCTCCGCGGGCTGATTGGTCCTGATCGGCTGGACCGTGATCGGCACCGGCTTGGGAGGAAAGAAATGGTCCACCACCGGCGACAACACCAGCAGCATCGCGACGGCCACGGCAAGGATGATGATGGACTTACGATCCATGACAGATTTTCCGCTTCCGCAGTTTTGCCAGGTCCAGTTTCACTTTTATCGGCCCGGCGGGCGGTGGATCGTCGCCCCATTGGCCCCAAGGATGGCACCGGCACAGGCGCCGGACGGCCAGTCCGCCCCCAACGACCGCGCCGTGCCGGGCAATGGCTTGGCGGGCGTATTGCGAACAACTCGGCGTGAAACGGCACCGCCCTGGCGGCCCCATCGCCGCCGCCAGCACCGGCGAAATCACCGCCTGATAGAGGCGAAGGCCGAAAATCAAAACGTGTTGCGGAATGTTCATCGTTCCCCCGCCCCGGTCCGCGCCTGGCTCATCGCCCGCAAAAAATCGCGCTCCACCTCCGCCAGCTTCTTGCCCGTGATCGACGGGCGGGCGACCAGCACCACATCGACCGGCTGCCCAAACTCGTGCTGGTGCAGCCGGAAACTCTCGCGCAGCAACCGCCGGGCGCGGCTGCGCAGGACGGCCCCGCCGATTTTCTTGCTCGTGACCACCCCCAGGCGGCTGGACGCGCCGGGCGCGCGCGGCCGCAGGTTGGCGATGAGGCATCCGCAAACCAGACGCCGCCCCTCCGCCCTGGCCCGCGCAAAATCCCCTGATTCCTTGATGCGGCGCGAGCGGGGAAGCTCGAACCTGACCGAAGGCGTGCCGGCCATGGGGGTCAAACCGGGGTCAGACGTTGGCGCCCGACACGGCGGCGATTGCGCAGAATGGCGCGCCCGCTTTTGGACGCATTGCGGTTTAAAAAGCCGTGCTGCCGTTTGCGCCGGATTTTTGACGGTTGATACTGGCGTTTCATGTCATTGATTCATTGCCGTTGCCATGTTTCTCAGGGTGCAACAACTCCTTCCGCGGCGAATCCGCGATTCGGAGTGTGAGAAGATACCGGCTCGCCCGATGGTGTCAACCGCGCAAATGAGGCTGCCGCTTGCCCAAGAACGTAATGCCTCAGTGGCGGGAAAAAACGGAGCCTGAAAAAATTCTCATTTCGCCGTCCGCACATTTTCCTTGACAAATAGAGAGAATCGACTCCAGCATACCCGCATTGCGGCTTTCAATGCGGGTATGCTCAATTTCGCATTTCCCGCCATCATTGAGGCATTGCCCAAAAACCAAGATTCAGGTTGAAATGTCCTCTTATCCGTGATAGTAGAAAAGACGTTCGGGACAATTTTATGAAATCCAGACGTTTCAATCGCCGCCAATTCCTGCAAACTTCCGCCACCGTCACCGGCGCGCTGCTCGTGAGTCCCGGCGCGCTCACGCCGGGGTGGGCCGCCCCAGCCAAACGCACCGCCGTGGACCAGATGACGCTGGGCAGCACCGGAATCAAGCTCAGCCGCCTCGGCATGGGCACGGGCACCGACAGCGGGCGCCTGCAACGCGACCTGGGGCGCGAAGGGTTCAACAGCCTGGTCAAATATGCTTATGACCAGGGCATCACCTATTTCGATTGCGCGCAGGCTTACACAACTTTCGACTGGCTCGGCGGCGCGATCAAGGGCTTGCCGCGCGAGAAGCTCTTCATCCAATCCAAGATTGGCGGCCAGCCCAAGGACGTGCTCGGCGCCATCGATCATCACCGCAAAGTGTTCGACACCGATTTTGTCGATAGCATGTTGATCCATTGCATGGTCAAGAACGACTGGACCGACCAATGGAAACGCATCATGGACGGCTTCAACGAGGCGAAGGCCAAGGGATGGATTCGCAGCAAGGGCGTCTCCTGCCACAGCCTGCCCGCCTTGCGCGGGGCGACGGCCACGCCGTGGGTCGAAGTCCATCTGGTGCGCGTCAATCCCCAGGGCCGGCACACGGACAACGAGGAGGAATCCATGTGGTCGGCGGAGGGTGACGGAAACAATATTGCCCCGGTGTTGAAACAGATCAAAGCGATGCGGGCCAAAGGCCGCGGCATCATCGGCATGAAGATCATCGGCAACGGCGAGTTCGTCGAGGCCGCCGACCGGGAGAAGTCCATCCGTTTCGCCATGTCGCTGCCGGAACTCGACGCCATAGTGATCGGCTTCAAGAGCCGCGCGGAGATCGACGAAGCCATTCAACGCATGAACCGCGCGTTGGCGGAGGCTTGACGCTCTCGCCGCCCCGGGAATAAGGTGCCCGCATGAGCGCCCGGCTGATCTGTCCTGCGTTTCTGCTTCTGATTTCGTGCTCGCTCCAGGCCAAGCCTCCCCATTTGCAGTTGCTCACAACCGAGGTGCCGCTGGCCGAGATATACAGAGGAACCGTTTATCCGAGCGATGATTTCCGGCATGTTGCTGCTCTCAACCATCAGCAAACCAACGTTGCCGTGTGTGTTGACGCTGAACCAGCGAGGGAATACGACGATGTCGGGTGGGTGGGCTTTTCTCCCGACAGTAAACAGACGGTTTTTTCCGCTGTGCGAAACGGAAAATCGTTCACCGTGGTCAATGGTCACGAAGGGAAGTTTTTTGACGCAATCGCCTATAAAGGCGGGAAGGACTGCCCCTTCGAGTTCAGTCCCGACAGCCGTCGCCTCGCTTACGTTGTCACGGAGGGGGACATCCAAAAGGTGGTGGTCGATGGCCGTGAAGCCGAACAATCCTACGAAAGAATTGAAAATGGATCGCTGAAGTTCAGCCCGGATTCCAAACATCTGGCCTATGCCGGTCGCCGTGGCACATATTCGCATGTCGTGTTTGACGGGGCCGAAGGTCCAGCGTGGGACGCAATCAACCTGGAGCGGAATTCTCCAGACGGTGTTGACCTGCCACCCATGGTCTTCTCCGGCGACAGCAAGCACTTTGCCTACGAGGCCAAACGAGGCGGAGAGTCAGTTATCGTGCTGGACGGAAAAATCCTGGCCCACGGTGAGGTACATGGTTTGGTTTTTAGTCCCAATGGCCGGCGCGTTGCCTGCGTGCAGGATGATGATCGCAACGATCCACTCCATTTTCTGACGCGGGTTGTCGTGGACGGCGTGGCCGGTGAGCCTGTCGAGGGCGAGGTGACGCTCCTCACGTTCTCTCCCAACAGCGAGCGAATCGTTTGTCTCCGCCGCCATATTCAAGCAAGCACGGAAGACCGAACCTACACGATTCTCTCCATTAACGACAAAGAGAACCGTCAGTATCAGGAAATCGCCCCCGAGAGCTTTCAGTTCAGCGCCGATGGCAAACACATGGGCTTTCTGACCGGGGAGAAGAGGAAAAAAAGTCGCCTGCTTGCCTGGCTCAGGGAAAAAATCCCACTGAAACTGCCGGATTCAGACGATGACGATGACGAGCGCACTCGATTTTTCGTCGTCGTCGATGGCAAGTACCGGGTGATTCAGGCGGATGCCCTGGACAACATCGCCTTTAGCGCCGACCTCCGCCGCTGGGGCATCGTGACTGAAACGGATACCAACCAATGCGCAATTGTGGATGGAAAAAGGATCGGTCCCTACGCAACGATCGAGCCGACGAAGGGAGAGAAGGAAATCCGCTGCCGGGTCTTCTTCAGCCCGGACAGTCGTCATTACGCCCTTCAGGCGTCCAACCAGAAGGGGGCGGTCCTTGTGGTGGACGGTGTGGAAAAAGTCATCAATGGGAAGTGGCGTTCAGACTGCAATCTTGTATTTGACACGCCGACTCACCTGCACGGCCTCTTTTCGCGTAGCACGAGCGAAGGCCGCGAGAGAATCTTCCGCCTTGAGGTCGATTTGATAGAATCCAGGTAGTCTTTCTTTCTCCATCTTTTTGCCCGCATCTTTTGCCAACCCCATTGACTTTCCTTGCAAGTGCCAGCCTTCCAAATTCAGATTCAGGGAAAATAGCGGTAAATCTCCCGGCGATGCAGGCAACGCACGAACGTGACCGCTCCCTGCTCGAAAACAAAACCGACGCGATAATCACCGAGCCGAATGCGGAAATATTTCCCCTTTGCCTCAAGACGCTTCAGGTTGGGAATCTCATGGAGAGTTCGAGCGGCTTCGACTTGTTCGATTATTTTCTGGATTCGTCGCAGCAGCCCGGCATCGGTGACCGCCGACAAATCCTTGTCGAAGGACTCGCGAAAGAAGGTATTCACGCCGCGCGTTCGAGGCGCCGGAAGACTTTCTTGCGACTGATCATCGGAGATTTTTCACCGAGTTGAATGGCTCGCATGATGGCCATGTCCTCCAGGCTCTCGCGGAGGGCGTCGCGCAGCAGATCCTGGCGTTCTGCCAAAACTTCGGTCACGGCGGTTTTAAGGAGTCCTTTCAAACGGCGTTCTTCGACGGCGGTCATGCCGGCAATCTACGCAAATAAAGTGTCTGAGTCAACAGGGTGCCAGCCGACAATCCGGTGCAGTTCAACAGTTCCTCAGGCAGAAACAGAACAACGCATCCGACTTCGGCAAAGCGAGTCAAGCCCCGCCAAGCGGACTTCATCCTTCAACCTTCTTCCTTCTTCCTTGTCCCGCTCAAGCCTGTTACACTGATTCCGCGCGATGAGAATTAACCTAGCTTACGGCCAGGGCCATCTGGCGGTCGATCTGCCGGAGGAACGCACCACCGTCATCGAACCCGCCCACCGGCCCGGCTTGCCCGATGAACGCGCCGCCGTCCTCGCCGCCCTCGATCATCCCACCGGCGCCCGCCCGTTGCGCCAATGGATCAAGCCCAATGACCGTATTTGCATCGCCTTCACCGACCTGACCCGCGCCACGCCCAATCACCGCCTCATCCCGTGGCTGCTGGATTATTTGGCCGGCGTGCCGCGCGAGCGCATCACTCTCCTCAACCAACTCGGCACCCATCGCCCCAATACTGCCGCCGAATTGGAGAAGTTGCTCACCCCGGAAGTCGCCCGCAACTACCGCGTGCTCAATCACGAGGCCGAGGACCCCGCCGCGCTCGCGGCCTTCGGCACGATGCGCGACGGCGCGCCCGCCCTCATCAACCGCCACCTCGCCGGGGCCGATGTGCGCATCATCACGGGCTTTATCGAGCCGCATTTTTTTGCCGGGTTCAGCGGCGGCATAAAGGGCATCATTCCCGGCTGCGGCGGGTTGCGCAGCATCATGAGCAATCATGGTTACAAGAACATTGGCGATCCCAATTCCACCTTCGGCGTCACCGCCGGCAACCCGCTCTGGGAGGAATTGCGCGACGTGGCGCTGCGCGTCGGGCCGGCCTTTCTCCTCAACGTCAGCCTCAACGACCAGCGCGACATCACCGGCGTTTTTGCCGGCGACCTGATCGAGGCGCACCGGGCCGGGTGCGAATTCGTGCGCCAATCGGCCATGCAAAAAGTCAAGGCGCCCTTCCAGATCGTCGTCACCACCAACAGCGGCTACCCGCTGGATTTGAACCTTTACCAGGGCGTCAAAGGCATGAGCGCCGGCGCGCGCATTCTGGAGAAAGGCGGCTTGCTCATCCTGGCCTGCGAATGCCGCGAAGGCATCCCGCCCGGCAGTCCGCTGGACAAATTATTGCTCAGCGCGAACAGTCCGGAAGAAATCCTGAGCCTGTTGAGCACGCCGGGATTTGTCCGGCCCGAACAATGGCAGGCGCAAATCCAGGCGCTCATCCAGCGCCAGGCCGAGGTCTTGCTCCACAGCTCGCTGCCCGACGACATCGTGCGCCGGGCCTTTTTGCGGCCCTGCCGGGACATCGGGGCGGCGGTGCGGCAGCGATTGGCCGCATTGGGGCCGCACGCCCGCGCCGCCGTCCTGCCCCAAGGCCCGCTGACCATCCCGTATCTGGCCTGAGGCGGGAAAGAATCGTTTGAATAGTCCGTTGCGCCTGCTATTCTATGGGACAATGCAAATGTCAAAGCGATTCACCTTTTGGCGGCTCTGGACACTGATGTGTCTGGCGGTCTTGCCCCTGCCTGCCCGCAGCCAGACACCGTCGCCGGCTCCGGCCCCGGCGTCCGCCCGGCCCATCCCCAAGCCGCTGGCTCCGCCGCCCCAGCCCGTCGCGTGGCCCAGTTCAACCGTGCCCAATGTGCCCGCCCTGGTTTTTGACGCGGAATCCAAGAAATACGACGCCGCGCCCGGCGAAGCAACTGCCCCCTTCACCTTCAACCTGACCAACGTCTGGACCAATGAAATTATTATTGACCGCGTCCAGGCCTCCTGCGGCTGCACCACCGCCAGCCTTCCGGCCTCCCCGTGGCATCTCGCCCCCGGCGCCAGCGGACAGGTTCACGCCCAGGTCAGGCTGGCGGGCAAAATGGGGTCGATGACCAAGACTCTCACCTTTTATACCTCCGTCGGCGCGCGCGTCGTCAGCCTCACGGTCAAAATCCCGCCTCCGCCGGCGTTGGGCGGCTCGCCCTCCGAGTCCGAGCGCAAAGCGGCGATGGCCAAGGCCCAGGCCGATCCCCAAGCCATCTTCAAGGGCGATTGCGCCGCCTGCCACGCCGCGAAGGGTCAGAACGCCTTCGGCCAGAACCTCTACGCCGCCGACTGCGGCATCTGCCACGAGTCCTCCCATCGGGACAGCGCCGTCCCGGACCTCCACGCCCTCAAGCAGCCGACCGACTTCGACTTCTGGAAGAGCACCATCACCTATGGCAAACCTCACACCATGATGCCCGGTTTCGCGATGGCCCAGGGCGGCCCGTTGAGCGAGGCCCAGATCACCTCGTTGGCCACGTACCTGGACCACGTCATCTCGCACCATCTTTCCCCCTCCATCACCAACGCCGCCTCCGCCCCCATGATCCGCACCGCCATCACCCAATAGGCGCACATCGATTTTTTGACACTCATCGGCGCCGCTGGATGGCAAGCGTCGATCCAGCGGGGAAAATGACTAATGACGAAGCACTAATGACTAAGGAATGTTCAAATGACCCAATGACGAAAAGGTGGTCGGGCATGAGTTTCGTCATTCGTCATTCGTCATTATTTCGTCATTCGAGCTTGGACATTCGTCATTCTTCCTGGGTTTGGGTGCGGGGTCCGCGTTGCTTTTTCAGCTTGGAAACCGCTCCCGGAACGCCTACCGTCATCGCATGGCAGGCGAGCCGAAAAAGAAAAGAAAAGCCCTGATGCTGGGAGTCGGCCTGGATTCCGATGGCCATAAACGGCTGACCACCGGCCCCAATTTCGCCCTCGTCGGCGGCACCCGCGAAACCCACGATGCCATGACCGAGAAAGCCCTCAAGATCAACGAGAAACTCAACGCCAAGGGCAAGCGCCTGGAGGAGATCAGCCGCGAAGAATTCGATGACATCGCGCACTCCGTCGGTTTGGAACGGCGTCCCAAAAAGGAGAAAAACGAATAACGCGCCCGCCCCCCGTCCCGGCCGCGCCTGGCCGGCCCCCTTTGACCTGTGAACCCCCGCGGCACATTAAGTCCCCAAGCCAAAGCCACCGTCCCCACCCACGTGGCCATCATCATGGACGGCAACGGACGCTGGGCCAAGCAGCGCCATTTGCCCCGCGTCGAGGGCCACCGCAACGGCGTCGAATCCGTCCGCGCCGTCGTGCGCGCCGCCGGCGAAGTCGGCGTCAAGTACTTGACACTTTACGCCTTCTCCGTCGAAAACTGGAACCGCCCCAAGGAGGAAGTCGAGACGCTCATGCAATACCTGGCGCGCTTCCTCAAATCTGAAATCGCCGAGTTGAACCGCAACAACGTCCGCCTCGAAGCCATCGGCCAGATTTACCGCCTGCCCGAATTCGTCCAGGAACAACTCCGCAAAAGCAAAGCCGCGCTGGCCCGCAACAGCGGCCTGACCCTGATTCTGGCCCTCAGTTACGGGGGCCGCACCGAGATCATCGAAGCCGCCCGCGCCATCGCGCAAAAAGTCAAGGACGGCCAATTGGAGCCGGCCGAAATCAACGAACAACTCGTCTCCCAGCATCTCTACACCAGCCCGTATCCCGACCCCGACCTACTCATCCGCACCAGCGGAGAGATGCGCATCAGCAATTTCCTGCTCTGGCAAATCTCCTACGCCGAGCTGGTCGTGACCCCGACCCTCTGGCCCGATTTCCGCAAACCCCAGTTTTTCGAAGCCCTGGAAGAATACACCCAGCGCCACCGCCGCTTCGGCCTGGTCTAGATGTGAACCCAATTCACGGTGCTCTGCCATGAGCCTCAATCCTCAACCCGCCCGGCCGGATGATGTTGTTTCTCTCCTTTGTGAGGCTTGCCATGCACCATCCAAAACTGGAGAAGGCGGGCGAGTTCCATTCCTGTCCTTTCGTCACTCGTGCGGCTGCCAGAAAGTTCCTTCGCAGTCGCGGCGAGCGCGGCAAGCCGCTTTGTGATCTGCGCTTGCAATTCCTTGGCAGCCTTTTCTGTTTTCGGCAGCGGCAACGCTCCATGAATACCGTGCTGCGTCAGCAAATACACCGTTTCCGCGTGCGCGCGGCTGGGCAAGGGAACGGGTTGCCCAACGGTCTTGCCTCCCTGAGACTGACGGAAGAAAACCGTGTTCGCGTCCAAGAAATCATTCGCGTCGGGCAGGCTGGCGTGGCCTTCGGGAATGTTCACCGGCAACCCATCGCTAACTTGGAGGGTAATCCATTCCAGGAGCGGTTTCTTGTCTTCATCCGGCAGACTGTCCCACAAATCGGCGGCCAACTCATCAGTGCGGAATTCCCTGCCGTCGCTTTTGCCGCGTTGCTCCTGCTTTTGAACTTCGACGATTCGGATTTGCCGAAAATGCTTTGCCGTTTCGTAATATAACTCGTCGCAAAGCTTCTCACGTTCCACTGCCTCGTTCACGCCGAGCAATTCAAACACCGCCAAGTCAAGCGCGCGACGGTCAGGCATCTTCAATTCACAGGGCAAATCAACCGGCCTTTCCGCCAGCTTTTTGATGCGCGCGGACGAACGACATTCCATGAACGCTCCCTCGACCATCGGTTGCGTGTCGCGCTGCGAAAGGTGATCGAAAGCGTCCTGCAATTTCCTGGCGACAGCTTTGGTGACGTGGCGCGGGTCGGGGATTTCCAGCAGATTCAAATCAATCACCATCATTTCAAAACTCCCTTCCGTGCCAGTGTAGCGCCCGTAAAACGTTTTGAAATAGGCAACCAGTGTGGAATTCGCAATCGCTGCGACAATTTCGGCGAAATCCTCCAACCCATCGACAAGACTAACATCGTAAAGACGGCAATTAGCCGCTAGCTTGCTTTTGTTGAAAACGACAACGTGACGGTATTGCTGGCCCTTGGCCCAAATCAATTGGCCCGGCTTGGTATAGGTCAAATCATACCATGGGTTGCGGTTAGCGCAGGTTGCTCGTTTTGAGACTGTTAAAGCACTGGTTTTTTTGTTGGTTGTGACGCTGTTGGTTTCACCATAACGCAAATACTTCAAAACATAGCTGCCCTTGAGTTCCTCTTTTGCCTTGCTCACCATCAAGACGCGAGATTCCACATCGCCAGCTTCCACTATGGGTCGGTGAATTGTCATCATGCTGTGCAGTTCCGGTTTGAAATATTCAGCTTCCACCGGATGTACTGTGCCGTCACCCGCTTCCATTAATTTCACTTCTCCAGATTCGACTTCCGCCCGTTTACAATGCGTATGCAACGGCGCATCGTTCCACTCCAGTTTTGAATAATCCTCCAAAAACCTT
>Ga0187874_10003206_pt1 | contig 11679 bp, 31 predicted proteins | sample June2016WEW_16_1_3_FD_132993 | JGI IMG/M metagenome (GOLD analysis project Ga0187874, IMG submission 132993) | Peatland microbial communities from SPRUCE experiment site at the Marcell Experimental Forest, Minnesota, USA - June2016WEW_16_150 | ecosystem: Environmental > Terrestrial > Soil >... | reverse complement strand
GATTGCCGAACTTCTTGAGGATGATCCCGATGCTCTTGAAACCCTTCACGAAGAAGCCATCGAGCATGCTCTGCGCTTCGATCCCGAGGTCGAAGAGGTCGAGATAGAATGAGGGTTTGGGACTGCGATCCGCGTGACCTGTGCGACAAGCATCTCCGAGCACAGCACGCGGAGATTCACTTTGCCATTCGCTGCATCGAAGGCGGCTGGAAAACGAAGTGGAAGGACGTGGATCGCTTCCGCTACAGCCATTGTCCTCGCGGGCTTGCGTGGCTAGGATTCTGCCACGAAGTCACGGTCCGTGAGCTAGTGCGCCGGGGCCGGTTCTCTGGTCACAAGACGCCCGTGACCACCGTTCACCGAGAGGCGCTGGATGCCTGGATCCATCCCGGCAACGCCATCGAGACTTACCTGGACGTGCTGGCCCTGTACGGCTACCCGTGGACCCAACTCAACCAGGGCACGCCATGGGAGCGGGACGGGGTGAGCTACGCCTGGTACCGCCAGCATGAGAAGGACTGGACCCGACAACTTGCGAAGGAAGAGCATGGACGAGTTCATTCGTGAAGGCGAGCCGCCTCTTGTCTCTGGCATCACCGTACCTCACCCTTGCAAGTGCGGCTGCGGCGAGATGATCGAAGACGAACCGCGTTCAGGCAAACCGACTAGGTTCGTCAACGACCGCCACCAGAAAAACTACCGCAACAGGTCCGGATACTACAAGCAGATGGAAGCGAATCGGAAGCTGCGCCGTCAGAGAAGGATGTTCCGATGAACAAATTCGATGGATGGACTGACGAAGAGCTAGAACAGCTTTCCGAAGCCATCGAAGTCTGCTACTCTGAGGGTATCGGACCTGACTCTCGCGACCTTGAGAGGGCGCTGATCGCGGAGCTAGAGGAGCGCGTTCTGGACCGCCCTTGGTGGGCCGATCAACTACAGAAAGGCGAACCCATCGATGACGAAGATTGACGAACCCCGCGACGACATTCCCGAGGTCGTGATCGTTGTCAACGGTGCTCTCAAGATGGGCGAGGGCAAGTCGGTTGGACAGGCGTTCCAGCTTGCAGCCCGTGCATTCGCGCACCGCAAGCTAGCCTTCCACGAAGGCGACTGGCTGCTCAACAAAGACATTCAGCGCTGGTTCGAGATAGGCACCCGGACCGTCGTCAAGCGGGCCAAGACGCAAGCCATCTTCGACCGCGTTGTCCGCGAGGTTCCTGGCTACGTCATGGTCGATGAGGGCTTCACGGAGGTAGAGCCTGGGTCCGCGACGATGTTTGTGTCCTGGCCCTTCTTGCACAAGGATCGTCCCCAAGTCCTTGACAACAAGAAGGTGCCTCTGCTGTGACATGTAATATCCCTCATTGTCCGGAGCCGAAGTTGCCCGGACGCGGTAAGTGTCGCTTCCATTGGAACGAATATGTTCGTGAGTGGTATCGGACGAGTCCAAAGGGTGCGACAGCAAAGCGCCGAGGAACACTCGCTAGATACGGCATAACGCTAGAGTCTTATGACCGTCTTCTTGAGTCCCAGGACGGTGTTTGCGCCATTTGCGGCGAAGCAGAAGAAGGTCAAGAGCTTGCTGTAGATCATTGCCACAAATCAGGTCAAGTACGTTCGTTGCTTTGCTTTACATGCAACAGCATGCTCGGTTGTGCCAAGGACGATCCCTCTCGTCTACGAGCAGGTGCCGACTACCTTGACAAATCCGACTATCCTCTGCTATAGTCCCGGCCATGACAATCAAAGACAACTGGAACAAGGAACCGCTGATCCCGCACAAGGCGATCATCAAGGTGCTCTGCCTTGTATGGGCGATCATCGTAGCGTGGATGCTAGTTCTCGAAGACGACCCCACGGTTATCCTCATCGTTCCAGCCGCCGTCCTCGCTCTCATCTACCTGTTCGTGAGGCTCACGCCGTGAGCGACTACGACGACAGAGTGGCGATGCACGAACAGCTTCGCGAGATTCGCGAGCTTCCCTGTACCCAACCCGACGACTCCCAGGAGGTCATCATCATGGCCCCAAACGAACAGACCCGCCGAGAGCAGCGCAACGACGAGTTCGAGCGGCTATACAAGCGCCGCGACGAGTTGATGGAGGAAATCTGCCGACTCACGCGCGAACATCACAACACCCTAGACGACATCGAGAGGCTGAACCAAGATGAGCACGCAGAACGACACCCCGTCTGAGCCGACCGTTCAAGAGCAGCTTGAACAGCACGTCAGGGCGCACCCAAACGACCTGATCGCCAACTGCGTGCTCGACATCTACCGCCGCAGCATACTGGCTCCGCTCAACAAGCCTGAGCCGTGCGGCAACCGCGCATGCGTGGCCTGCTACGCATGGCCGGTGAGCATCATGGACTACCCGCTGCACTGCGTCACGACTGGCGAGGTCGTGCCGTGAAATGGCCGTGGCAGAAGGAGCAGTCCCGGCCACCGTCGATGTTCGACCTCTGGAATGAGCCGGTTGACCATGAGCAACTGGCTGACAACTTCGCCAAGATCGATGCCCATGACGGGAGTTCGGGAAGAGGCGTATACCTCGGTTCACCCACCCGCGTCCACTTCAAGGATCCCGGCGTATTGCTATGAGCAAGGGAGGGCCATCCGGCAAGCTCAAGAGCGAGAAGATGAGCGTCGTGGCTGAGCTTGTGATCACGTCCTCTCTCGGCACCGAGACTGTCCGCTCCTTCGACAAGGCGTGGCACCGCATGCGCGAGATAGGACAGACCACCACTCCGGTCAACTGTCGGCTCACCGGATTCGTACGCAAGACCGAGGCGGAAATGAAGAATGACCTGTGACGACCAACATCTAGAGCCTGATGTCAAGTGCGAACTGTCGCCCGAGCACATCCTCTACGACCCCCACCATGAGGCCCGCAAGGACTACGGCGGGCTAGGATGGGCCACGGTCGAGTGGACCCGTTGGAAGTCATGTATCTCTACCCACCGCACGTTCGATGGATGACTGGATCTGCTCCTGTGAGGCGTGCATGGGCACCCTCTCGCCACCTGAGCCTGACGAGGATGAGCTAGAGCGCTGGATCATTCGCAACGACCCGCGAAACATGGTAGACTACCTAGAATGGGCTATGACACCAGACAACTGACGGTCACGGCGCTAGTCTCCCGCCACAACTCGCCGCAGGACAAGATCGATGACGAGGCGTGGGAGCACCTGGGCAACGTGATTCGAGAGGAGATAGACACGCACCCCGAGCGCTACGAGAAGATGCACGTCCAGGTGGTGCGATGAGGCTCAGGAAGTTCATCGTCCACATGCGCCTCACCACGCTCGAAGATGTGGAGATAGACCGCTGGATCCTGGCGAGGACTCGGAAAGAGGCCATGCACGTAGCCGAGCACAACTACCCGTACTTGGTGATCCTGAGCGTGAGCAACCCTCAGATGCCGAGCGCCGCCGAGCGCTATTGGTGGAGGTTCCGCCGCTTCCACCGCCCCAACGAGTTTGGGAACGCTAGGCGATGAGAGGCCGTGAAGTCGTCGCCTATCTCCGCCGCTGGTTCCTGTACGTCGCCCACATCGAGCATTGGGAAATCCTGCCTGAGCAGAAGCGCCGCTACTGCGCCATCCAGATGACAGCCAGCGGCCCGGTGACGGTCATTTGGGACCACTGCGTCGGCTGCCGCGTGTGCCCCAACCTGCCCGACTCCCTCTGTCCCCACAGGCCCGGAATATCTGCTACAGTATGACCATGCCCGGTGATGCTCCCAAAGGATACTCCTTCTACGGAGGCCCGTTCTCAAACTTCGCATCCAGCCCGATCAGGCTGCCGCATCCGTTCCCGCTTGAAGACGACGAGCAGTGCATCTATCCGAGCGTCGAGCACCGCTTCCAAGCGATGAAGGCCAACGACCGGGAGGAGCACGACCGCATCGCGGTCCGGGGCACTCCTGGCGCTGCTAAGCGCGCAGGCCGTGCCCTCAAGATCGACGCTGCGGCCTGGGATGCCCGTGCCTACGACGTGATGGTCGAGGCTCTGCGGGCCAAGTTCCAAGACGTGTGGTTCCGCGAATGGCTGCTCGCCACTGAGAGCGAATACATCTACGAGGACTCTCCCACCGACGCCGTATGGGGTCTGTGGAACGAGAAGGAGAAGGCATGGACAGGTAAGAACCAGTTGGGCAAGGCACTCATGCAAGTGCGTGAGGAGATTCAGAACACCGAGCGATTCCGACTAGAGGGAACGACGTGCCGAAGCCACCCGAAGGAAAGTCGGGGCGCTGGCGAGGCCATGACGGATCAGGCACCACCCAAGCCGGATGAGTGCTGTGACGACTTGTGCGACAAGCGAGGCTCCGGGTACTGCCGGTGTGGGTCGAGGCACTACGGCTACACACTGGCAGAACTCGGAGCCTACGGCGAGGAGGCCCGACAGGAGGCCATCAAGGATCGCATCGACATCCTGGGGATGGGTGTTCCATGGATCCCGTAGAGGTCTGCGGCGCACAGGATTGGTACCGGGACGACGACGGGAGAGTCGGCGTGTACGGCACCTGCCAGTTGCCTGCGGGACACACCAAAGCTGAGTGCGAGCACTGCGGCGGACCAATCCCAGGACGCCGCTTTCATCAAGAGATACGCGACGGCAAGGTGTGGGCGGAATGGTCCGGTCCGAGCGACGAACGGGCACCCATCGAGTTGCCAAAAAGCGACGAAAATGGCAACTCGATTTGCTCGCTCTGCGGAGGTCCAACCGAAGGTGCATCCTACTGCGGCGAGTGCTGGTCTAAGGGAGGCGACTGATGTACCAGTGGGTAGCCGGTGGCAAGGACTTGTGGAAGTTCGTCGGACGTAGCGGCGACCGCAAGGCTGCCTACCTAGAGGGACCGAACGAACTGAGCCTTGAGATTGACACCGACGACGTAGGAGAGGAAGTCGAGGAGGGCATCCAACTCTTGCTCAAGGTTCTCAACCAGAACTGGCCTCGCTGATGTACTGGATCTGTCCTGAATGCGGCCTCGCGTGCTCCTACATGGGCGACGTGTGCGTACACTGGTTGAACGCCTGCTACGAGAAGTTTAGACTCCTGTCCAGTCAGATCCTTGAGCCGACGAGCGATAATGAGGGACATGAACAAACAACAACGACGCGCCGAGCTTCTAATCAAACTCTGGATCGCAGAGCAAGCGAAGCTCGCGACCGCCAACTAGACGAGGAGCTTTACGGCCCCGAGATAGACGACCTCGAACTCGGAATGGAGTATTGGGGATGAGCACCGCGAAGAAGCGCAGCGGTGTGTTGGTCTTGCGGGAGCCGAAGAAGCCGAACGCGCCCAAGGGCACCTGTCGCTGGTGCGGGCGCAAACTGTCTGGACCTCGTATCAAGATTCGCCGCTACTGCCGCAAGAAGTACGAGGGCAGAGATTGCGTGGGAGAGTATGAGCGCAGTCGGGTCTACGATCCGCGCGTGGCGCTGCGACGTGTCGCACAGAGCGAAGGAAAGAGGCTGCTGCGCTGTGCCAACTGCAATCGGATCTGTGAGGAACTGTACCCGAAGGCCCACTACCCCAAGATGGTGTGGTGCAAGTGGCAGGCTGACCACAAGAAGCCACTCTTCCGGGGTGGTAAGCACGCCGTCACCAACCTCCAATGCCTCTGCGACGACTGCCACAAAACCAAGACCAAGCTCGAAGCTATACTCAAAGGCAAACGATGAAGTACGCTTCGTACAACTTGGACAACCTGCTCACGCCGCGTGGACTCTTCCACCGCTTTCTAGAGCACTGGCGACCGGATTCGCAGTGGTGGATCACCCGCCATGAGGGACTTGAGTGCTCCCCAAACAGTGCGCTGTGCGATGGGCGCTTCCGGGAGCTATGGTGGCTGCGAGGATTCCGCCGATGAGCGAGTTCGCCCGTGCATTCCGCGAAGAGCTTGCGAGCCGTGGGCTGCCCGACGAGCATGTGCGCTCCGCGCTCTTCCATGTGCTCACGCCGATGAGCAAACTGAGCTTCGAAGAGGAGGTACACGAATGTTGGGTCGCTGCCAAGAACGCATCATGCGATTCATCTGGTGGGTGGTGCTCCGTTGAGTAGATCGAAGGGACTCAACCTGTCGTCCAACGGCGACACCTGGGACTGGAAGTTCTGGTTCGACATCATGGACATGGACCCTCCGCATCCGATCCGGGAGATGGAGCACTGCCCGGTCGGTGATCGCGTGAAGATCGCCCGCATGCGCCGAGGCAAGTACGTGCTGCTCGACAACTTCCACAGCAACCAACGTGCCCACTACGAACGCCGCCGCTACAACTACCGGCGTGACCCTGGACATCGGGACACAAGTCTGGTATCCTGACCACATGGACACAAATCCACGCACTCCGATCAAGCCTGGTGGACCCACCGTTCGGCCCTCCGAGCACTACTTCCGCGACCGGACCGCCGAGGCCGACTGGAACAAGGTCTTCGACAAGAATCCTGCTGTCCTCGACTTCATCCTGCGTAGGCGTCCCGTCAAAATCCAGTATCGCAAGAGACTCCATCTCGAACTGAACAAGACCCGGCCCTCCCCAAACGGGAGCCTCGCCTTCGAGCTAGGAGCCAAGGTAGGCTGGTGGCCGTGCCTTCACGGTCCGTTCATCAGCATCCAACTCGGCTTCCGCCGCATCGACTTCTGGTACGGCACTCCTAGCTACTGGAAGGAGGGTACACCGCCGTCATGAGCCTACCGAGATTCCCCTTTCCACGTCAGAAGCCCAATCCTGCCCCGGAGGTCACAGCAAACCCGGAGCCGAAAGGCGGGCGCTTCAAGGTCACCATTACGCCGCACCTGCGCGGCCATAATCGCGAGTGGTGGGCGAAAGTCGATGACAACGGCGAGCAGGGGCCTACGACACCTACTACGACAAAGGTCAGGCCGAACGGAAGTCTCGTCAAGTCATCGAAGGCATCAAGTCGCGAGAATCGCATGAGAAGCAGGCAGGCGTCGAGTTCGAGGTAGACTGATGAGCTTCATCACTCTCTGGTGTGAGACTGAGGGCTGTCGCAACCACTTGCACTACGACTCCGAAGACTGCGCGCAATCCGAACCCACTCTTCCGCCCGCACCCGCCCAGCCCTGAATAGGCTAAGCGGCCCTCTTGAAAATGCTAGGTAGGATTTGGATCGGGTCTGTTCCGATCAAAAAGCTAACCATCCTTTAGCAACTCGGACGGTATCTATGCAAACCTACTCATAGCTAGCCATGCGTGCTGGCTAGTACATGTGTCCAGTGCGCTTGACATACACGCGCTGATGTGGTAGTCGGATGTGCTGTTAGTGCTTGACATCCTCGGCTAGATGTGATAGCGCTCTCTCCCTCGCGTGAGCAGGGCGCTGGGAGGGGTTGGTCGAGAGGAGAATCGACCCGGCGAGCGTACGCGCATGCAGGCCGGAGACTGGTACAGAAGCCGTCCGCGTAGTTGCAGCATGCCACTCGCTCGCTCGTAGGTTGCGCACGCTGTGCCGCCTGCTCTGCACGCTCTGCGCTGTAGTCGTAGGGCGCTCGCCATGCCAGCATGTCCGCCAGTCTGACATAGCCCTCCCATGCGCTCGTCACGCCTGCCTCTCGGCTGCTGCACAGTAGCTTGCAGCTATTGCGCTCAGCCCCGCCACTTGATAGGGGATCGGCACGCTTCCATCCGCTACGCTGTCGCCCGATCTGAGTGCATGCCTGCCGTCCACGCTCTCGACCGCGACCACGCTCAGCCCTCGACGCTTTGCCCGCCACACTGCGTCAGCGCATGATGTCGCCCGGACCACGGCCACGCTCGTCTGCGCTCCGCCGTGCGTCACGTTGTAGTCGCGCCAGGTCATCGGCCTGCGCCTTCGAGCACGATCAGCGCCACGCCTGCCACCATGAACGCCGCGAACGTGAGCACGGCCAGCGCCACGGCGAGCTTCTGCCACCGGCTCAGCGGCTCGGGGTGCGTGCTGTACGGGGCGATGCGCAACGGCTCTGTGCGGCCTCTCTCGGCCCTTCTGCGGCTCGCTCTGCGCTCTGCCTGTGCGAGCGCCAGGTCTGCGGGCTGCGAGCGCCCTGTGAGGCCCGCTGTGGCCTCGTCCATCCTGCGGTGCAGCTTGTCCCAGGCGGCTCGACGCTCGCCCGTCAGCACGCCGTGCTGCGCGAATGCGGCGGCGATGCAGTCGTCCAGGCTGCTCTGCTCGCCGTCTGCGTGCGCTGCTCTGTGCAGGTGGATAGCCTGCCGTGCCGCTAGGCCGTTGGCCGTGGTGATCTTGGTCGATGGTGTCATGGTCAAGTTTCCGGGTGCTAATCTTCGGGATCACAGATACGGTCTAGCAGTCGCTCACGTCGCTCGTAACGGTCTAGGATCACTCCGGGCATATAGGGGTGTGGACGGAACCACTCGCCATGCTCGCGTAGGTCACGAAACTGCCAGTGAAGCTCGGACTCACGCTGATATCCTCCGTGCTCTGTGCTCCGCACGACAAGCTCAAGCGGCGAGCTAGCCTGTAGAGTTGCAAGGCGATGATCGACATTGATTGAGTGACCAATCTTCACTAGACCGCCTGCTTTAGGTTGAATGTAATAGATCATGGTGTCGTTTCCGGTCTGTCACCTTCGTCACCTTGCCGCCTCGCGTGTAACTAGGTGCGAGGCGGCTCGGCGTCACTTTCAGGCGGCGACCTCCTGCGTGGCACTTTCGGCGGCGATGTCCGCGATCCATGAGAAGGCGTCGGCGTCCAGGCGGTTGATCGCTCGCGTGACCGCGACGTAGAACAGTCGAAGCTCGCTCACGCTCGGGAGGTCGGTCTGCTCTTCTGCGGGGCGGAAGTCGTTCGCGATCCGCACGCTGCTCCACTCGCGGCCCTTCGCCTTGTGTGCGGTCGTGACGATCAGGTCGGCGGTGCTCTCGTCCACGCTGTTGTGACAGACTTCGAGCACGGTGTCCACGCCGTAGTTGTCGATCAGCTTGACCATCACTCGCAGGTCTGCGCCCTCGTCTGTGGCGACGTAGGCTTGAAGCTGTCCCCAACAACCGAACGCCGCGAGGTCCGCGTGATAAGTGTCCTTGCGGCCTTCCTGTAGTTCGCGTGCGGCCTTGGCGAATGCCTCAATCTCGCGCGTCCCGCCGACGATAGCGACCTTGCGGCCTTCGGCCTGGTACTCCATTGCGGTCTGCACTACGGTCGCGTTCGTGCGGGCGATGATGCAGGAGGGATCACTCACTGTCTCGACGGCGCTGTCGATGCTGTCGGTGCCGCTGAGCGTGAGCGGTGAGCGAAGCAGGCCCAGGAACTTGTTCGCCTCGGTCGCGATGCTCGGGCCGAACCGGAAGCTCTGAGAGAGCTTCAAGTGATGCGGTGCCTTGAAGCCGCTAATCGCGTCCCGTGCTCCGCGCCACTCATAGATGGCTTGGCAGCGGTCCCCGACGACAATCTTCTGCACGTTGGTCTGTGCGTTGAACACGGCGGCGACGACAGGGTTTGTGTCCTGCGCCTCGTCCAGCATGATGAAGTCGAACCCGGTGAGCTTGGGATGAGACAGCGCCCATATCTTCACGTAGTGATCGTGGTTGAACTTGAGTTTGCCGGTGAAGCTATTCAGGTCGGTCCATGCGGCGCGAGCGTATGGGAGCACGATCCGCACAACGTGGTCGTGAGCGTTCTCACGGCCCTTGAGCGTGGGGACATGGTTCTCATTGATGTCCTCGTCGGCGCTGTAGCAGTAGCGGCGCACGGTGCCCATCACGGCGCTTGCAATCTCGAAGTCGCGGAGAGCGAATACTTCGTCGCCGCTGCTGTCGCCTATCTGCACCTGCTCGGGGATGCCGAGAGCTTCGGCGGTCTTGCGGCTGGTCACGCGAGGGCCGCTGAGCCGTCGCATCAACGCCTTCTCGCCGAGCCGATGCATACCTTTGTAGGCCAGAGAGTGAGCGGTGCGGCACTCGACGTTGCTCGGGAAGCTCGCCTCGGCGTCAAGCTGCACGCTCTTGTTGAAAGCGATGAAGAGTCCAGTGCGGTCGGTGCTTTCGCTCAGGAGTCGCAGGGTCGATGTCTTGCCGGTGCCTGCGCCTGCCTCGATGGTCATCGCCTCGCCCGTGGCGAAAGCGGTGAGGCATTCCTGCTGCTCGTGGATGGGGGTGAAGTTTGTCATGGTCGTTGCTCCTATCTTGTCGAGGGTCTTGACTGACAGGAAAAGTATCCCACATGCGGGCGCTAATGTCAAGCGCCTGCAAGGAAAATTGCGCTTCTGTGGGCGCTCCGCTAGCCAGCCGGTATTCCCGGAAACGGAGCGCCCACGGAAGATTGATGTTGTTGGTGTTTGTGTCCTTTCGATGTGGGTTGAGTAGGTTTGAGCCAGTTGCGGGGTCGATGCCCGCTCCGACGCTAACTCTGGCTCGGATCGCACGCGGCCAGGAAGCGGTCGCGGTCGAAGTTGGAGTTTGTGGCGTTCAGTGCGCGAGCCATGTCTTCGGCCATCAGCCTGCGGTGCTCGGGGTAGATGTCGCAGTCGCGGATGGTGGAGGCAATGAGGTTGAAGTGTTGGCGCGTGAGTGTCATGTGCTTGCCTTTCTCTGTTGCGTTGTGAGTAAAGCGTATCAGTTGCCGTGGTCGGTGTCAAACGATCTGGACGTTTGTTCTACCGTTCTTCTCCCACCGCTCGACAGCGCTCTTGATCTGCTTGACGTGGTAGGGGAGCGTGCGCTCGTACGCTTCACGGGCTGCGAGGCGCTTGGCCTGCCTGCGCCTGTAGAGTGCTCGCACCTTGCGCACGGTCCAGTAGATCGCGAAGCCCACGGCGAAGATGACACAGACAGCGACGATGAAACACAGAAGCGATCCATCCATGCCGTCCTTGCCGCCTTTGACCTTGAAGCCCTTTTCCATCTTCCCGGTCGCCGGGTTCATCTGCGGGATGGGGATGATGTCAGTGTCCACGCTCGCCCCGCTTGCAGCGCTTGCACAGTCGAGCGTCCAGGTCGGCGTTGCTCAGGAAGCCGAACGCCATGCCCTGCACGTCCACGCCACAGTAGGCCGGTCCGTGCGTGGTGTTGCGCTTGTCCGTGAACGTCACGCTGCGCATCAGGTGGACCGTGCGGCTGCCGATGGCACGGCTGCCCACCGGCTTGAAGTAGGCGGCGGAGACAGCGGTCCTCATGCCTCCGCCCTTTCCAGCTTGCACCGGGCGTCGATCATGCTGTACAGCGTGCCCGTGTCGATCACTGCTTCGCGACCGAACAGGGTGCCGATCAGGTTCCAGTCGTGCGTGCCGGGGACGGCGACAATGCGCAGATGGTCATCGTGCCTGAACACCTTCCAGCCGTAGCTCTCCCACCGGCCCACGGTCGGCGCTTTCTCGCTCGTCAGTCTGACAGCGCGGTAGTCGCGTCCACGGAAAGAGCGCTGGATCACAGCGCTGTCCGCAGAGCTTGAGGGAGTTGCCCGGTCGTAGCGCAGCATGTCGATGGGAAACTCGCCCGTGCCGCTGACTACGAAGATGTGGGTGACTGTCTTTGCCATAAGGGGAGGGTATCAAATAGGATAGCGTAAGTCAAGCAGACTGGACATTTGTACGAGTCTTTGCAAGCTGGCGCTCCACCATCGCGTTCCACTCCCCGCTTGTGGGCTGTGACATGCCTCGCTCGTCGCGCCATGCTCGGAGCTTCGCTTCAACGGCCTCGCGCTCGGTGGGTGTG
>Ga0187874_10003202_pt1 | contig 11684 bp, 11 predicted proteins | sample June2016WEW_16_1_3_FD_132993 | JGI IMG/M metagenome (GOLD analysis project Ga0187874, IMG submission 132993) | Peatland microbial communities from SPRUCE experiment site at the Marcell Experimental Forest, Minnesota, USA - June2016WEW_16_150 | ecosystem: Environmental > Terrestrial > Soil >... | reverse complement strand
CCTGCCACGGACGCGCCGTGAGATTCAATACCTGTTGTTCACATGGACCGGCACTTGTGCATTCTGCGGCTGCAAAGTTGGAGGCCCCAGAAGTCCATAGAAACTTAACGTTGTAGTACTAGCAACATAGAGGAGACTCCAATGCGAGGATTCTGTCTGGAAGTAAGTGGGCCGTATGCCTGTTTTACGCGGCCGGAGATGAAAGTCGAACGCGTCAGTTACGATGTCATTACACCATCTGCCGCAAGAGCAATCTTCGATTCAATTTTGTGGAAACCTGCAATCTTTTGGCAGATTAAACGCATTGAGGTGCTTGAACCAATAAAGTGGATATCTGTGCGGAGAAATGAGGTAGGAAAGATAGCATCCATTCGGGTGGCCTGTATTTTCGTTGATGATCAGAATACGCGCCAGCAGCGGGCGGGATTGTTCCTCCGAGATGTGAAATATCGTCTTCACGCTGAGTTTGTATTTCTTCCTCCCGATCGGCGAGTCAGGATCTACAATCCCATGCCTGAATACTTAATTGATCGCGACGAAACGGTTGATCTGCAGAAGATGGATGAACGAAAAGACGAAACGGAGGCGAAATACGCCGCCATGTTCGAACGCCGGGCGCGCAAAGGCCAATGCTTCAACCAGCCCTATCTCGGCTGCAGGGAGTTCTCTTGTACATTTCGACTAGTGGATCCACAGGCTAGTCCGGCCAGGACCATTGTGGAGACCCGAGACCTCGGATGGATGCTCTATGACATGGATTTTACCGACCCATCTAATCCCAAACCGCAGTTTTTCCATGCATTCATCAAAAATGGCGTTATCGATCTTCATAATGTGGAGGTGCGCTCATGATCCTACAGTCTTTGAAAGAGTATTATGATCGCAAAGCAGCTGATCCGGATTCCGATATGGCTCCATTGGGTTTCGAAAAGAAAGAATTTCCCTTTCTGATTGTTATTGATCCAAATGGATGCTTCTTAAAACTCGAGGATACTCGAGAACAGATAGGAAAGAAACTTGTTGGCAAGAAATACCTGGTTCCAAGATCCCAATTGAGATCTGGAAGCAGGAGTTTCCAAACAACCTTTCTACTGTGGGATCATTTTGGCTATTTGCTTCAGCATCCGGAAACCGACGAAAAATCAGCAAAACAACACGGAGCATGGATCAAAAAGCTGCAGTCATTGCCCGCGGAGCTTAAGGTTGATGAGGGAGTTTCGGCGATCCTGAAGTTTTATCACTCTCACGGGATCGGGGCAGTAAAATCGGCATCCAACTGGGCAGATTGTGCGGCACTCACCTCTTGCAATATGACCTTCAAACTTGTCGGCGATTTGGTTCCAGTGCCGTGTCGCTCGGCTGTTCGGGAATATATTAGGCGATTAGCATCTATGGGAGAAGAGGATGGAGATGCAGATCAAAACAGAATTATTAGTTGCTGTCTGGTGACTGGTGAGACGGCCGAGATTGTCCGAAAACACGGTCGAACTCCAATCAGCAAAGACACGAAATCCTTGGTCAGTTTCCAGAAGAATTCGGGCTATGATTCCTACAGAAAGGAGCAGGGGTACAATGCTCCCGTTGGAAAACCCGCGGAATTTGCCTACACCACTGCACTCAATTACTTGCTTTCCAAAGATTCACGTCAGCGAATGCAAGTTGGAGACGCTATTACTGTCTTTTGGTCGGCGAAAACAGTCGATAGCGGCTTCGAAGACTTTTTCGGCGATTTATGGAAGGATGATCCGGATAGAAATACGGAAGCAGTGCGGAGTCTGTTCAGATCACTGCAATCTGGAGTTTTTTCAACAGACTCCGATGGTGCTCAATTTTACGTCCTCGGTCTTTCTCCAAATGCGGCTCGTATCGCCATCCGTTTCTGGATTGTCAGAACAGTAGCTGAGATGGCTACGCAAATTCGGCAACACTTTCTCGACACCCGAATTGTCCATGGTCCAAGAGACATAGATACGATTTCACTTTCGCGCCTTCTCGTCTCAACCGCTGTGCAGAGCGAATCGAAGAACATTCCACCCAACATTGCCGGCGACACAATGCGATCCATACTTGAGGGTCTGCCCTATCCGAAAACTCTTCTGCAAGCGACAATTCGGCGCGTGAGGGCAGAGCAGTCTCGAAAACATAAGAATGGTGGCGTGACTTACGAACGCGCCGCACTGATTAAGGCATGCATCAACAGGGCAACACGATATCAGAATAAAAACATGGAGGAAGAATTGCACATGAGTCTCGACACAAGTAACAAGAACATCGGCTACAGGCTCGGGCGGTTGTTCGCTGCGCTCGAGCGAACACAGATCCGAGCATTCACCAGCGGAGGAGGGAAAGAACCAAACACTACTATCCGTGATCGTTACTACGGCGCCGCCTCTGGCACTCCAGTTACCGTATTCGCTACGCTGATACGGCTGAGCAAACATCATCTCGCAAAGATCGAGAACATTGGCGAAAAGGTAAATCTTGAGAAGCTGTTCACGGAGATAATGGAAGATATTAATGATTTTCCACCCCATCTTTGTTTGGCTGATCAAGGCCGCTTCGCAATCGGCTATTACCACCAGAGGCACGAATTCTTTCCCAATATGAGTTAATGAAACAACTAACGAAAGGCAAGTGACCATGAACGACCCCATCAAGAATCGATATGATTTTGTATTAATATTTGATGTAAAAGACGGTAATCCGAATGGTGATCCGGATGCGGGGAACCTACCACGCGTGGACGCTGAGACCGGCTGTGGCCTAGTAACCGACGTATGTCTCAAACGGAAAGTTCGTGACTATGTGATCCTGACTAAGTCCGCTCAGATTGGCTACGATGTTTGGGTAAAGGCAAAATCGCTGACGCTCAACGAAAATATTGAGCGGGCTTACGACGAGGGAGATGAGGTTAAAAAAGCCGTTGAAGCATGGAGAGCCTGGCAAAAAGACAAGAAGAAGAATCCCAAACCCGAACGGCATTATGAGGATGTTGCCAAGGACTGGATGTGCGGTCGCTTTTATGACATTCGGACTTTCGGTGCGGTTATGTCCACAAGCGACAAAGAAGATGGTGAGGCCGCTGAGGAGATGAGCAAGATTAAGAAGACGGCAGGACAAGTGCGCGGTCCCGTCCAGATAACCTTCGCGCGCTCCAATGATCCGATTGTTGCCATCGAACACTCAATATCCGTATGCGCTGCCCGGAAAGCTGATAAGCCGGTGGAAGCTCAAATCGGCATTCAGGGTCGCAAGACTACCGTGCCTTACGGACTGTATATTGCGCATGGCTTTGTCTCGGCGCATCTTGCCAACCAAACTAAATTCGGAGAGGACGACCTAAAGCTTTTATGGGAAGCCTTGGGGAGCATGTTCGAACATGACCGTTCGGCGGCACGCGGACTTATGGCCACGCAAAAGTTGTTTGTCTTCAAACATGATAGCCCGTTGGGAAATGCTCCGGCGCATGCACTTTTTGAAAGGGTCAAAATTACGCGTAACGATTCAACAAAACCCGCGCGAGCATTCTCGGATTATCAGGTTGTGTTGGATCCATCACCCTTGCCTCCAGGGGTTACAATGCCACCAGAGATGCAATTAGCATAGATAATGTTTAATGAAGACGAGCTTTTACAATTATCTGCAATCCAGCATCTTATATTCTGCGAGCGGCAGTGTGCGCTGATCCATATCGAACAGGTGTGGGCGGACAATGCGCTGACCGTTCAGGGCGAGCATATGCACGACAAGGTGCATGAGGACGGCGACAGGACGGAGTCGCGCGGGGATATCCGGGTCGCGCGAGGGCTTCCGCTAAGATCGTTGAGGCTTGGATTATCCGGCATTGCGGACGTTGTGGAATTTCATCTGGTAAACGAAGGCGGCATCCAGCTTGTCGATGTCCGAGGTTTGTGGCGTCCGTTCCCGGTGGAGTACAAACGCGGTCGGCCAAAGCGAGATCGTTGCGATGAGGTTCAAGTGTGCGCCCAGGCAATATGCCTGGAAGAAATGCTTGGCGTTGACATCCCTGAAGGCGCTCTGTTCTATGGTGCAACTCACCACCGGTTTGATGTGAGCTTCGACGCAGCGCTCCGGGCGGAGACCGAGCATGCGGCGTTGCGCCTGCATGAGCTCATTAGCAGCGGCAAAACCCCTTCGGCTGTTCGCGAGCCCAAGTGTGATCGGTGTTCATTAATGGAAATTTGCATGCCGGAGGTTGCTGCAAAAAGTCATTCGGCAAAATCATATCTTGACAGTGCCATAAAAAAATCACTTTCGGACGCTCCGCAAAAGCCCGGAGGCCCATGAAACAGCACCTGAATACTCTGTTTGTAACAACGCAGGGCGCCTACGTGCATTGTGAGGGAGAGGCGGCGCTTATCCGTGTCGAGGGAGAAACTCGCCTGCGAGTTCCGATTCACATGATTGGAGGAGTTGTTTGCTTCGGCCAGGTATCCTGTAGCCCGGCGTTCATGGGCCGTTGCGGTGAGCGCGGTGTAACAATTACTCATCTTACAGAGTACGGCCGCTTTCTCGCACGCATCGAAGGCCCGGTATCCGGCAATGTATTGCTGAGGAAGACGCAATACCGCAAGTCCGATGAGCCGACGAGCGCTTCCGAACTGGCGCGAACAATTGTCCGCGCCAAGGTTGCCAATTGCCGCACGGCGCTATTGCGGGCATTGCGCGATCATCCGGACATTCCGGGCGCCGCAGCGGTGGCTGAAGCCACGGAAAAGCTCTCCGGCACATTGGAGCGCCTCGAAAGGCCGCAGCCGCTTGACTCCGTCCGGGGGATTGAGGGGGAGTCGGCGCGTTATTACTTTGAGGTATTCGATCATTTGATACTGGCGCAGAAGGAAGATTTCTTTTTTAAATCGCGAAACAGGCGGCCGCCTCTGGACAATGTGAATTCGCTTTTGTCATTTGTTTATACCTTGCTGACACACGACGCGCGTTCCGCCTTGGAATCGGTTGGATTGGATCCGGCCGTCGGATTCCTGCATCGCGACCGGCCCGGCAGGCCCGGCTTGGCGCTTGATCTGGTAGAGGAATTCCGGCCTGTCCTTGGCGATCGTTTCATTTTATCTATGGTAAATAAACGCCAGTTGCGATCAAACGGTTTTCGCAAAAGTGAATCCGGCGCCGTTCTCATGGATGATGACACCCGAAAGGCAATCCTTACCTCCTATCAGGAAAGGAAACAGGAAACTATTGTTCATCCATTTCTGGGAGAGGAAACAACGGTGGGTTTGCTGCCGCATCTTCAAGCGCGATTATTGGCGAGTTTCCTTAGAGGTGATCTCGACGCATATCCACCTTTCGTTTGGCGTTGAGAATCGGTGCTGCTATTGATGCAGAGGAGGGGTAAACAAATCGCATGTTTGTCCTGGTCAGCTACGATGTGGCGACAACCACGCCTGAAGGCCGAAGGCGTCTGCGGAGAGTGGCAAGAACCTGTTTGGGCTACGGACAACGAGTTCAGCATTCAGTTTTCGAATGTGTTGTCGATCCCGAGCAATGGGCCCGTTTGAAGCACCGCTTGCTGGACGAATGTGATCCTGATGTGGACAGCCTCCGGTTTTACTATCTTGGCAGCAACTGGAAACACCGCGTTGAGCATCATGGGGCTAAACCATCCGTCGACCTGGAAGGGCCTTTGGTTATATGAAGCCCGATGGATTTGCATCGCGAATCCCGAGCACACAAGGAATTGCCGGGAATCTCGCGCTAACAATAAGTTGTTTGTTTTCGAGCACTTTTAGCGATCCAGCATGCCAATGTTTCGCATGTGTGCTTTCTTTTGTTCCCGCTCGCGCAGGCGGGCCTGCAAATAGCGGAAAAATCGCTGCTTAGGAGGATCGCAGTCGCCCCTCGCGCGGGGGCGTGGATTGAAACGACTCTTGACGATGTGAGTTTTTACTCCAATATCAGTCGCCCCTCGCGCGGGGGCGTGGATTGAAACACTCTAGCAAAAACGGCAAAAGCGAGTCAAGGAAAGTCGCCCCTCGCGCGGGGGCGTGGATTGAAACACCCAATCCGGACTACTTGCTTGCAATGACCGATAGTCGCCCCTCGCGCGGGGGCGTGGATTGAAACAAAGACAGCACGAGCTTGTTTTGCGTCTTATGGAAGTCGCCCCTCGCGCGGGGGCGTGGATTGAAACGTCCAGGCTCCGGTCGCTAAAGACGAAGCAAGGGGTCGCCCCTCGCGCGGGGGCGTGGATTGAAACGCCGAATCCGGACTACTTGCTTGCAATGACTGAGTCGCCCCTCGCGCGGGGGCGTGGATTGAAACCGTATGACGATTACAATTTAATCAAGTGGCACGAGTCGCCCCTCGCGCGGGGGCGTGGATTGAAACGACGAATTGAGCATGAAAAGAACAACCACGCCAAGTCGCCCCTCGCGCGGGGGCGTGGATTGAAACACATCTGCCGGATTGATCGTTTGGTTCGCATAAAGTCGCCCCTCGCGCGGGGGCGTGGATTGAAACGATACCTATGCCAATGGATTCGCGGCTCTCGTTGTCGCCCCTCGCGCGGGGGCGTGGATTGAAACCCCGTTATTGGGCAAGCAATTTGCCGGAAGAGAAGTCGCCCCTCGCGCGGGGGCGTGGATTGAAACCCGAGAAGGGCTTTGATACCGACGAATTGGATAAGTCGCCCCTCGCGCGGGGGCGTGGATTGAAACCCGCCCTCTGCCCGCTGAATTGCCAGCGCCATTGTCGCCCCTCGCGCGGGGGCGTGGATTGAAACCCGCCCTCTGCCCGCTGAATTGCCAGCGCCATTGTCGCCCCTCGCGCGGGGGCGTGGATTGAAACCGTAAGCGCCTGCATTTTCCCCATGGCGTCAATGTCGCCCCTCGCGCGGGGGCGTGGATTGAAACGACAGTAGAAGAGTTGGTGGACGAGTATAACCATTGTCGCCCCTCGCGCGGGGGCGTGGATTGAAACATTTGTATGCCCAAATGCCCAACGTAAAATTGGAGTCGCCCCTCGCGCGGGGGCGTGGATTGAAACGTCAAAACCGCATTAAGCACCTCGATGTAGTTATGGTCGCCCCTCGCGCGGGGGCGTGGATTGAAACCCGCTACCATCGGCTTTACCGGAGTCAACGTAAAGTCGCCCCTCGCGCGGGGGCGTGGATTGAAACAACAACCAATCCGCTCGGCATTCCGGAGCGCTGCTCGTCGCCCCTCGCGCGGGGGCGTGGATTGAAACCATTTTCCCTCCGAAATGCAGACACAATATCACTGTCGCCCCTCGCGCGGGGGCGTGGATTGAAACGTTTGATTGCTGCTGGTTGCAGAATGAGGAATCCAATTCGCAGGCGACCTACCTGCGGGCAAGCTGAGGTCGCCACATGATGCGCACTGCCAACGAATATGCTTGTGAAATGTTGTCGCAGCTACGTCAGGCTGTTCTGCGCAGGGAAGCCTCAACAGCATCCGGCACGGTGATTCGAACGAACCAATTTTTTGGGTACAGATAGTCCCCACCACTTTCGTCGACGATTCGCAGGTCGCCATCCTTCTCAGCTTCAGGGTCAGCGAGAACGCGATAGATTTTGTGCCGTTCTAGAGAAGCGGCATAGCCTTCATTTTTGAGGCAAACGACAAATTCAGATTCACTCTTTTTTGTTTCGCGCATAGGTTTTTCAGTCGAGGTATCTTTTCCTTTTAAATTCCTTCTTGCCGATGCCGTGGGCCTCATACCAGTGAATTTCGGCCCTCACGACGCGACCGCTTTTGAGGCGGATTCTGTCCTGTCCCTTCAACTTGCGCCATTTGCCACTGCCATATTGCTTCTCCAGGCGCGAGAGTTCCCGAATTTGCCTTCCAACGGCTATCGTCTCGACGCCTGTAATCTCTTCCAGTATATCAAAATCCGGCATGACGCACTCGCTCGGAATAGCCCTTTTATATCTCACCGTGGGCTTGGATTAGAACGTTTTTCTGAACTGTGCTTAAGCTTTTAATGGGTGTCAGACTCAGCGTGAGACCGAGAGGCTTTAGAATACGGTTAATCGTTGCCTGCGTAGGATTATGACGAGGATTGATGGCACGCAACAAGTTTGGTGCTTCCATGCCGATTCTCGCAGCGAATTCTCTGACGCCAATTGCACAAACGACCTTTCCAAGTGCCTGCTGAAGAGCGTTTTCTTCTTCGACAGCGGCCATTAGAAACTCTCGGTCTTTTTGCCAGGATTTAGAAATACTGCAAACGCTCAGGAGATGATTACTCAGGGGTCAAGTTGAATTCGCAGAGAACAGGGGTGAATGTTTTCTGATCGCTGCAATAAGGGCCTCGCCAGCACCGCTTTTGGCTACATACTGAACCGCACCGGCGTCGCGCATGGCCTGAGCTCTTTCGACCTCCTCAAACATCGACAAGCCTATGATGCGGATTTCTGGGAATTCGTTGTGAATTATGCGCGTCGCCTCAATACCATTGAGTTTAGCCATACTCATGTCCATGAGTATTATATCGGGCAGAACTTTACGAGCCAGCTCTATTGCTTCCAGGCCATCTGCGGCTTCGCCGACAATCTCAATATCCGGCTCTGCTCCGAGCATCGCTGCAAATCCTCGCCGAACAACTGCGTGATCATCGGCCAGCATCAACCGGATCTTCCGTGCCGGATCGCGATAGCCGGATATCAGGAGATCTGCTTCCGGCAACACAAGTGTTCCCCCAGCTCGCGGCTCAACCTTCTCGATCGGGGCAACCGGCACGGACAGAATAAGCCGGCTTCCTTGGCCAGGTGCGCTCTGAATCTGCAGCGTCCCCCCCATAAATCCTAAACGTTCGCGAATGGCGAAAAGCCCTAGCCCTCTTCCGTCCTCACCCGCAGCCGGCATTGCATTCGGATCGAACCCTGCTCCTTGATCGGATACAGCCACCTGCAAGTGATCGTCAACACGCCTCAAGCTGACCTCAGCAGAACCCGTTCGGGCATGCTTCACTACGTTGAACAATAGTTCGCGTACGGACTCAAACAGTAGGATCTTCAACTGCTCCGACAGGCACTCATAGTCCTCAACCGCCAGATCGACGAAAAGTCCATGCTTGTCGGCCATTCGCCGAGCCAGCCATTGCAGGCCAGCATTGAGTCCGGCTTCGTGCAGAATAGGAGGGCTTAGTTCAGCCGTGAGGTTGCGGGAGGCCAAAATGGATTCATCTAGTAAATCTTCCACTTCTTTCGTGGCCTTCTTAACAATATCATCTCCGCCTCTTCCTAGAAGTGTTAGCCGAAATTTGGCCGCGACCAGCAACTGTTGAAGATGATCATGGAGAACCTTGGCCAGACGGCTGCGTTCCCGCTGCTCCGCCAGGGTCAGTTCGCCTGTCAATGCTCGAAGCTGATCCGCACGCTGGGCGAGCTCAGCGGTCCTCTCAGTTACGCGTTGTTCTAGCTCGTCATTGACCCGGGATAGGGTTTCTTCCGCATGCTTGCGCTCGGAGATATCCGTTATGAAGGAATAATAGTATAGAGGCAGTTCCTGGCCGTCTTTGACCAAATGGACCAAGAGTTCGATGGGTACGCGCGTGCCATCCTTTCTAATATATTCCTTCTCGTAGCGCACGTGCTGCCCAGTAATGCGGAGTTCCTCAAGTCTGGCCTGCTCCATCGATCTCCATTGGAGCGGCGTCAACACATTGGCCCAGTCCATTTCTTCAAGCTCTTTCCGGCTGTAACCGGTGAGGCGCTCAAGGGCTGCATTCACATAGCCTAACTTCCCATCCGGATACCCGATCCCAAAGGGTTGTTCTGAATGCTCAAGCAGATCGGAAAGCAACCGATTTTGCTCTGCCGCCTTGCCGAGCTGTTCCTGCAGCCGCAGCGTTTCCAAAACGTGTCCGCATTGTGTGGAGAACCATTCGATAAGGCGAAACTGCACTGTCGTCCATTCATGTTTCTGCAGACTATAAACGGTAACAGCTCCGAAAAGTTCTCCGGCAACGTGCAGGGGGGAAGATAGTGCAGCCTTGAAAGGCTCAGAGCCGATAACCTGGAGAAGCTTCAGATCCGGACGAAGGGAAGCATCGTTCAAGCAGGCTGTCTTCCCCTCTTGCATAACCAATCCCGGGAAGGAGCCTTCAATTGGCCAAAGATTGAGCGTCTCACACGGTCCGGCTTGAGCGCGGATAAGCAACTTGTCTTCCTTCTTTTCGCAGATAACAACCGCTGAGGCAGGCGGACCAAAGATATCTTTTGCGGCGGCGCAGATATCCATTAGCACTGATTCCTCGCTGCTTTGCAATCGCGTTGCTTCCAGGAGTTTCCGGAGCATGTCCTCCCGGCCTTCCAGTTCGGTGTTGAGCAATTGAATCTCTTCGGATTGCGATTGCAGCTCCTCATTCTGTTGCGCCAATTCTTCGGACTGCTGGGAAAGCTCTTCGTTCTTCCCGGCTAGTTCTTCCGCTTCCTGTTGTTTGGCGAGACCGAAAGCCTCCGCCCAACGGGAACGGCGCAGGCGTTCGGCAACCGTGCATAGACTCAGATTAGTCACAGAAAAGATCACCAGTGCCACCACATCGCCGGGTGATTCAACCGCAAACCTTCCATATGGGGGAATAAAATAATAAATCGTCACCAACCCGGATAAAATTGTTGTTGCGATACCTGGACCGCCACCAGAGACCATCGCAACCAAGAGCACTGCCGGATAGAAAGTAAAAAACAGCGGCATGGGCCCCAGATTTAGCAGCCACATTCGCAGGATTGAAGCCAGGGCAACCATCGTTACCGCAAATAAATATCGGATGGCGATTCTCTGCCAGGTTGAAGCTTCTGCCGGCGGCCCAACAATTAAATCGCCCGATCGGCCGCTGTGCGTCAGGATAATCGCAGCAATTGCCAGCACCAGCAGCGACAGCGGGATCCCGCCGGCAATTGTCCACATTGTCCACCGGACCCTTAAGTCAGATGTATTCTGGTTTGATCGAAGCAGTTCTTGCTCGCGCCCCTGCATCTGAGCGACTAATTCACGAATGTCATCCATCAACTTCCTACCATGATCGCTGAGAATGATTCGCTTGGCTGCATCCAGCCCTGACTGGCGGCGAAGCTCGACCGTCTGCTTCAGTTCAGCCAACTTTGAACTGGTGAGAGTTCTTAGCTTGCCGACATTGGCTTGCTGTGCTGGATTGTCTTTTGTCAGTTCCGTCAGTTTGGCAAGCCGGGTCTCGATCTGAACTAGTGCTTGATCGTAGGGTTCGAGGTAACGATCTTCTCCCGTCAGAATAAATCCACGCTGCCCGGTTTCGGCATCTTTGAGTACTGACTGAATACCCTCCAGGTTCTCCATCACTTCATGCGTGTGAATCACCCGTTGGTTGCTTTTGATCAATCGCTGAGTATTGATGTATGAAGCGATACCCACCATGCCGAATACAACCAGAACTGCTGCAAAGCTGATTACGATTCTTGAGCTTCGGATCATCCGGATATCTCCAAACTTCTTTTAGGGCTTGGTAATGAATAAAGGTTACATTTTGCTGCTGGCCCCCAGGCCCGCTGGCTAGGCGCGAGCGACGAGCATGCCGGGTTGCATGTAAGGAGCGAGCAACAACGCCAGCGGGCCTGCGGGCCGCAGCCCAAGGGGGCGCGGCGGCGGGCGGGCATCTGCTTCGTTGCCGCTCCTCGACGATGACACCGCATCGCCTGCGTCGCGGCGCCT
>Ga0187874_10003197_pt1 | contig 11697 bp, 8 predicted proteins | sample June2016WEW_16_1_3_FD_132993 | JGI IMG/M metagenome (GOLD analysis project Ga0187874, IMG submission 132993) | Peatland microbial communities from SPRUCE experiment site at the Marcell Experimental Forest, Minnesota, USA - June2016WEW_16_150 | ecosystem: Environmental > Terrestrial > Soil >... | reverse complement strand
TGACAGTGAAATATGATGCCAACGGGAATTTGCTGTGGACCGAGCCGTACAGCGGGCAAGCTATCGTGGCCGACCCCGGCCAGAACATCTATATCACTGGCGCCTCAAATAACTTTACGACGATAAAGCTGAATCCAACAGGAAGCAACTTATGGTCACAGACGAGGACCTACCAAGGATTGCCGAATTTGTCACAGGCAATGGCGGTGGATTCGTCCAGTAATGTTTATGTCGCTGGAATGGAGGGCGTTACTGTGCCTCGGTTTAACGTTCAAACAGACATGTGGATGATAAAATATGACATGAACGGCCAACAGCTTTGGGAAGTGGATTCACCTGGCCCCGAAGAATATGATGTTCAGGTGGTTGGAGTTCTGCTTGGCTCATTCAATAACGTTTACATTGAAGCAAATTATATCGGCGCACCTTCATTGCCTTATGTTACATATGTATACAATAGCAATGGTGTAGGTGGAGCCATTGCTGATAATCCAACGGGGAGCATTGCCAGCGTGGCATGTGGAATTGCGCTCGACAGTCAAGGCAACCTCCTCTTAACAGGAGGATTTGCGTACACATACCCGGATCAATATAGCTATGCAACCTACAAGCTGGACACGAACGGAGGCTACGTATGGACAAACTTTTATCCGACGACTCCGGTGGGGAATGGCACGGCCACTTCCATTGCCGTTGATCAGGGCGACAATGCCTACGTGACGGGATTCTCCACGAATGCGACTACAGGCAACGATATTGTCACGATCAAGTATGACAGCAACGGCAATCAGCTTTGGGTGCGGCGGTATGACGGCCCCGGGCATGGGAATGACGCGGGCAACGCGATTGAGGTGGACAACGCCGGAAGCGTCTATGTGGCCGGGTATGAGACTGAGACAAACGGTTATACCGAAATGGTGCTCATCAAATACTCGCCGGTGACGATCCAACGCCGTTCGGACGGCACGATCCTTTTGCAGGCGCAAGGGTTGTCCGGCGAGAGCTTCGACGTGCAAGCCAGCACGAACTTGCAAACCTGGCAGGACCTCGGCAACGTCACGGCCGACACCAACGGCGTGGCGCAATACGACGACACGAACGCCCCCGCGTTCGACCGGCGCTTTTACCTTATAAGAGAATGAATAAGCGAATCAGTGAATCAGTGAATCAGTGAATCAATGAATCAATGAATGAAAGATTGGATTAGAGCGGTTTAAGAAATAGTGTAGCCGGTGTTCGGCGGAAAATGTGTTCGGCGAGGCGCCGAACACGGCGGGCGAGGGCGCCCGCACTCCCCAAAACCCCTACGCCTCAGCGGCTACAGTTTTCATGAAATTGCTCCAGCCGCAACCGCCGACGCCGGGGCGCTCATTCATTCAAAGGAAATTTTTTCAGGCCCGCAAACTGGCAGAAGATGCGCCACACGAACAACGGATTGTTCTTCAAATAGCGTTTCCAAAGACGGCGCGGCTCGCAGCCCAGCCGGAATAACCATTCCAGCCCGCAACGCTGCATCCAGCGCGGCGCCTGCCGCACCTTGCCCGCGTGAAAATCGAAGGCCGCCCCGACGCCAACCATCAGCGTCGCCTCCAGCTTCTGCAAATGCTCGGCCATGAACCGCTCTTGTTTTGGCGTGCTCAACCCGATCCACATCACGTCGGGCCGGGCCAGGCGGATGCTCTCTTTGAGGCTCTCCTCCTCGGCCGCGTTCAAGGGCCGAAACGGCGGCTCATGCGTTCCCACGACCTGCAACTTGGGAAACCGCTCCAACAGTCTTTGCCTCAATGCTGCCGCCGTCCCATTGGCGCCGCCGTAAAAGAAGTGCCGCCAACCCGTCTGTTCCGAAAGCTGCATCACCGCCAGCATCAGGTCCGGCCCATAAACGCGGTCCATCTGCCGTTGCCCTTGCCAGCGGCCCACCCAGACCAGCGGCATGCCGTCGGGCGTGCAAAGAAAAGCCCGGTTGAGGATTTGCCGAAACCCGGCGTCCGACTGCGCTTCGGACACGCCATGCACTCCGGTCACACAAATATAACCCTTCTCCCTTTTCTCCAAGGCCCGCGCGATCCGCTCGACCGCGATCTCCATGTTGATCGGGCTGACCGCGACTCCCAGAACATTGGCGGTGTTGGCCTCAATCATGGCAATGGATCGGTCTTCCGTTGAAATTTCCGTGAGACATACGTTTAAATCACCGCGTTTGTCCCCGCCGCGAAAAGCTGTCGTTCTTAAAAACTGGAGGATGGTGCATGCGTCACACAGCCAGGCCTCGCGAAATCCTCTTCAAATCCGTGAGCCATGCATCCACCAGGCGCAGTTCCTTGCCGGGAAATACTGCCTCCCGGACCAAGGCTTCGTAACAGCGCCTCAGGTTCGCGCCCGCCGCCTCTTTGCCGGGTTCCAGTTTCACGCCTTCCAGCACCGCGCAAATGCGGGCATTGTTGATGTATCCGGGCACTTCATCCTGAAAATCCCGCAGCAGGTTGTGCTCGTTCCGGTCTTGAATGACATCCGGGGCGTGAAAGGCCAGCGCGCCATCCATTTCCCAAAGGCAGCGTTGGGCCACAAAACTCCGCCAAATATCCGTCATGCGGAAGGTGCAAAAACTTGGCAGATACATCAGCGCGTACGCCTCGGGCCACCACCACGTGTTTTGGCTGTTAAACGGACACCACGCCCCGCGCCCCAACGCCAGGCTGGACCTGCTCTTGAACCGAACGTCGCGGGACAGCAGCAATCGCCAGACTGCATCCACATCAGGGTTGCCGTCGGCCAATCCCTGCTGGATCGGGCTGTTGGCCACCTTCGCGGGGGAACCGGCGCGCGGCTTCCAAGCCCGCGAGGCTTCCACCTCTTCCAACGGAAACCCGCGCGGCCAGACATGCTCGCTGCTGAAATGGCCATACACGTTGTGCCAACCCGAACCGCGCACCGGAATTGCCTTCACACTTCGGACGCGTGGTCTCCATCGGGCCGTCGGGGCGTTGTCGTCATCGGTCTCGTAAATGCAGGGCGCCTGGCGGCTCATTGCCAGGAGATAGCCCAGGTTCTTCCGCACGTAATGACCGACCGGAAGCAGGCGCGGCAGACGCAGCGGCATCTTCAATTGCTGCTCCAGCGTCACCAACTCCACCTCGCGAACCGGGTAAGCCGCCGGCCCCTTTTTGTCTCCCACCACGACCAATCGCCCCCCGCATCCGCCAACGACCCGCGCGAGCCTGCGCATGGCGGCCGTCGGCGCTTGAATGGTGGTGACGACCGCATAAAACTGGTTTTGATTCAATGGTTCCTCCATTTGATTCGTGCCGTGGCGCGTAGTTTCCACAGAATCCGAAATGCTTCGCGAATGCTGCTGCGCCCGATTCGATAATTCTCATTGTGATAGCGAATCGGCACCTCGTGCCAGCGCAAATCGTGCATCATGTGCCGAATTTCGGTTTGAAAGAAATTCGCCTTGCTCTCGACCCCTTGTCGCAGAACCACTTCCATGGCCTTGCGGTTGAAGCACTCGAATCCGCTGGTCATGTCGCTCATTTTCGATCCGAGAAAAAGCTTCGCCAAAACCGTGCCGCCCCGGCTGACGATGACCCGGCTCACCGGGCTGTCGTGCCTGCCTCCCGGCAGGTAACGGCTGCCCCCCACATAGTCAAAACCCTGCTCCATCGCCTCAATAAACTGCGGTATCTGTTCGGGCAAATGGCTGAATCCGCCGTCCATCTCCAAAATCCATTCGCAACCCTCGCCAAAGGCCGCGCGGTATCCTGCAAAATAGGCGTCCACCACGCACCGGTTCCCGGGCGACCATACTAACAGTACCCGCGGGTCCGCTGCCGCCCGCTCCGAGATGATCGCCTTCGTCCGATCCCTGCAAACGTTGTCCATCACGCAGTAGAGCCGGTCTTGCCCCTGTAAATGAAGCAGCACCGCGTCCACGAAGCGATTGATCGTGCCTTCTTCATTTGCCAAGGGCACTGTCACTCCAAGTTTGGGTCGCGGTCCGGGGCCGTTGCCAGGGTTCATTGCCTGGATATTCGAGACGCATCGTGGTGAACGCAAGAATAATTGGCACCCAGTCCGCAGAGACAGACTGTGGCACAGGGCGGGGCCAACAGAAACAGGGCACAAAAACTGAGGAAAGCCTCCACACTCCGGGCGAGGGAGAAGGCGCCTTAATCCCCGCTGTTTGACAAAACCATTGACGGCCCCCCTCTTAAACTGTTATTGGGTGTTCATGTCAACCGCGCAGAATAGTAGTCTCGGCTCAAATCGCCAATCCGGCTGGCTGGAACGGCCTCCGCGGTTGGACGGGCGCATGATCGTGGCCGCCGCGCTGTTCTCGTGCGTGGTGATGATCTGTCTGGCAGGGTATGGCGGTGTTGCCGTTAAAGCCTGGCGTTGGCTGGGTGTCGAATCTCGAAGTCCGGGGTTTGTGGACGCGCGGTCCATCACGGGCGCGTGGGAAAGCGTGCGGATGGGGCGGGACCCGCTTTATGACAACCCGGGAGACCCTTCCGGCACGATCCTCAATTACCCGCGGCTTTGGCTGCTCCCATCCCATTTGGGATTGGGAGTAAGGCATACCGTGATGCTGGCCTGCTGTGCAGTGGCCGCGTTCTGGCTGTCGGTGTTCTTGGTCATAGGCCGTCTGACACCGGGCGAGGGGTGGTTATACGCGCTGCTTTTGTGCTCGCCTGCGGCGATGCTGGCGGTGGAAAGGGGCAATTGTGATCTCATCATCTTCGCGCTTCTGGCGTGTGTTGTCTTATTGCTACCCTCTCGCCGTCCCATTGCATATGGCCTGCTTTTGCTGGCCGGGTTTCTTAAGTTATATCCCATATTCTCACTTTTGGTGGCATTGCGGGAGCGAAAACGACTGGCCTTCATCACTATCAGTCTCGTGGCCGTCATCTTTTTGGCCTACGTTCTTTTTACCCTTCCCGACATCCGTCAGATATCCAAGTCAACTCCTCGTCCGCCGTTTGCCGCCTATGGGTGTCTCACGTTCGCTTACAAGATCGAGGATTCACTTCGTTTTCGAGGCCAGCATCCTGGATATCTGCCCTGGATCTTTGCTCTCGGTCTTGGAATGACGGTCATCGTTTTGGCGTGGTCCGTCCTGTGCGGTTTGCGACGATGTCAGCCAACAACCGCCCCCACCCGGCAAATGGACGCCTTTCGCATCGGCGCCTCGGTTTACGCGGGCACTTTTCTGCTGGGAAGCAACTTCAATTATCGGTTCATCTTTCTATTGCTGACCGTCCCGCAGCTGCTCAACTGGATCAAGGATGGCCACGCGCCGAAACGGCTGGCAACCGGGGCTCTTTGGTGCGTCATTGCCGCGATGTGGACCAACTGGATTGCGCTTGCTGGCCAGCTTTTTCGAAGGTTGACCGTTCCATTCGCCGCGCTTTTCAGTTGGGCGCTTTTTGCCATGCTCGTGATGCTGCTTGTTGCGACGATTCCGGCTTGGATGTCGGAAATGATCAAAGGGAGGTTGCCAAACTGCGGCCAACGCGCTGCTGCGATCAATGCCGAGCCATGAAAGGCGATGTGCGACCGGTTCCGATGGACCGCGTTCTGAATATGAAATCAACACCGCCGGCGTCCCAGTCAACGTTCGGGCGCGTCGGCGCGTTTGTTTAATTCGCGCAATTCGACCTCGAATCCGCCGGACAGTATCGGAAACCGGCACCAGGTCTTTGGGTCCAGGTTCTCGTCGTCCAGGTGGAAGGACGGCGCGTAACGTTCCCGCTTCCATTGGTTGCGGCACCACAGCTTGAAAAAGCGGTTGATCCAAAAGACCAATTGCTTGGGCGTCTCTTGTGGATACTGCAACACGAGCACCTCAAAAACCTCCGCCGGCGAACGGCGGTCCCGAATCGCCGCCCGCTCGATCGCGTCCAGCACGTCGTAAGGCATCAAGTCCTCCTCATCGGTTTGTTTGCAACTGGCCGGCCGCAACTCGGCGGTGGGCGCCTGCTCATTGACCGCCGCCAAGGCGGGAATCGGATACAAACCGGCTAGCCCCTTGGTTTCCAGCCATCTGAGCCACTGCCGCAGCCAGGCCTTGTCGATCCCGGCCAGCGGACTGAGTCCGCCACTGGTGTCGCCATCCATTGTCGCGTAACCAACGGCGGCCTCCGAGCGGTTGCTGGTGGACAAAAGCAGCGCGTTCTTGAGATTGGCCACCAGCCAGATGCCGGGGGACCGCACCCGGGCCTGGATGTTTTGCAGCGGAATATCGTGATCCTGCCAATTGATGCGGATGCCCATGGCCGCCTCGACGATTTGCACGTAATCCCGCACCAGCGTGCCAATGCTCCATTGATAATGGCACGCCCCCAGCGCCTCCGCCACCGCGCGCGCGGCCTCGCGCGTGACCGCGCCGCTATTGTCGGCGCTTTGATACGCGGTGGTGAGCAGCCTGCCGGTCAGGGCCTTGACAGATTTCTCCCCGTCCAGCGAAGGCACGTAACCGAGCCGCCCGGCGAACTGCTCCGCCTCAAGCTCCTGCACGGCCAGCGCCACCATCAAATGCACCAGGCACGCCACCGACGCCGAATCGGCCCCGCCGCTGAGCGAAACCACAAAACCGTGCGAGCGCGACTTCCGCAGGTAATCGAAGAGCGCCAGCGCCTCGGCCCGGGCGAATTCCTCTTCCTTCACATCAGGGCCGGTCTCCCATTCCGGCGTTTCGATGTGCGGCGGTTCCAGGCGCGCTTTCGGAAAAACAAACGGCACGTGGATCCTGTTTTCATCCACACCGGTGATTTGAGGTTGGAAGCTGGCCGTCCGCGCCTGGCTCATCCGTATGGCTTCCACATCGACCACCGCGGTGGTCACTTGCATTTCCTGGAAACTAAAACGCGGCCCGGCCGCCGCCAGGTTCCCGCCCACCGCAATCAGGGCGCCGCCGTCGTAAATGGCCCGTCCGGCCTCGTTGCCCAGCAGGTTGGCATAGACATAACTGGCGCCGAAGGCGCGCGAACCCTCCAGGGCAAATCGCTTGCGCACCTCCAGCTTGCCAAAGGCGAAATGGCTCGCGCTGGGATTGAGGATGAAGTCCACCCCCTTGAGCGCCAGGGCCGCCCCGGGCCGGTTGGCCACCCAGGCATCTTCGCAAATCTCGAATCCGATCCGGATGTCCCCGCAACTGAACGACAAGTCCCCGATCGGATAACTCCGCCCGTCGATGCGCGCCTCGCTGCGCACTCCGGGTGGCCACGGTTTAAACCAGCGCGGCTCATAATGGATGCCGTCGCCCGCCAGGAATCGCTTGGCCACGAACCCGGCAATGACGCCGTCGGCCACCAGGCAGGCGCAGTTGAAAAGGCCGTTTTGATGCAGCACGGGCAATCCAAAGGAGACGACCATGCCGCGCGTCGCCGGCAACACCTCCTGTAGGCTGAGCCAGGCCATCCGCGCGGTGTTGGCCGAATGAAAAGCGTCTTCGCAACCGTAGCCGGTGAGGCACAGTTCGGGCAGGCACAAGAGGCTGACCCCTTCCTGGCGGGCCTGCGCCAAAGCCGCCAGAATGCGCCTCCGATTTCCCTCCCAATCCAAAGGCGTTTGGTTCAAGACCGCGGCGCCGACTTTAATCAGTTTCATAATCCGGGAACGACAAGCCTGCAGGCTCGTTCGCGAGAACTTCGTTCCCGAGGGCGCAAGGATACCGGGCCGCCCGGCGGGTTCAAAGGGTAAAGTTGCGGGACATTGGCGACCAAGTTGGGACGTCGCTTCGGTGGGAAAACTCACGCTTCCGGTTTGGGCGGCCCGCGTTTTCCGTCGAGGGTGGTCCGTTCTTTGTTGTAGTCATAGAACGGTTCGCGGAAGAGATAAAGGAGGCGGTGGGCCAACCCGGCGAGAGGGGAACGATAGCCCAGCCAGGCCAGAAAGGAGTTGTTGAAACAAAAGAGACCGGGCAGATCGGTCCACTGGCGGGTGAGATAAAACTGAACGCTTTTGAAGGCTTCCCAGTCCTGGTTAAGCGCGATTTCGGAAAAAGCGGTCCACCAGCCCTGGCGGCGGAAATACTGCAAGTAGTGGACGCTCCGTTCGTCAATTTGCATGATTTTGCAGCAAAGGCGGTCGGCGGCGACCAAATCGTTGGAGACCAGCAGCCAATTCAGATCAACGACGTCGCCGCGCATTGGGCCGGTGCCGTTCAAGCCAAAGCGGCCATCAATGATGGAGTGGGCCTTGGGGAGCCGGCGGTTGACTTCAAAGATGACTTCGGCAAAAAAGGGATGGAGTTTCAGCCGCTCGGCGGGGTTCTGGATGCAGCCCCATTGGTTTTTGATGGACATGGAGACGCGGGTGTTCATGTGGATCTTGGGCACAGGCATGGTGATGAAAGCGTCTATCTCATGCAGGAGCAGCTTGGGCATGGGGATGGAGAGTTTTCGGAGGCCGACCTTGATTTTCAGGATTTCGGGTTCGGTGTAGCTGATGTTGACGAGGCGGGCGCCGGTTTGCCGGGCCAATTCGTTCATTCCCATTTCCTCGAAAACGGCATCCATGGAGAAGGGGTTGTAGCCGCCGCTTTCGGCCTCGCCGATGATGACCTTGTATCCGTGCTGCAGCAGGCACTCGGTGGTGGCTTTGATGCACGCAAAGGAGGTCATGACCCCGGGCCGGTAGGTGGGGAAAGTGAAGTTTGGCTTGAGAAAAACGGTTGCGCCGGGGCGGACGGCATCGAAAAAGCCGACGCCAGCCAGGCCGGCCGCGACGGGTGCGGCATAACCATCGGCAAGTTTGCTGAGAAAGACTTTCGGTTTGGCGATCATAGTAAAGCATCAAATTAATTCGCGGGCTGGCGCATGCATTTGCCGTAAAGAGCCTCAATTTTGCGGATCATTTCTCCAACAGAAAAGCGTTCCATGACCCTGTTCGGTCCCGCTTGACCCAGCCGCTCACCGAGCTTGGGATCGTTCATCAGCAACTCGATCTTGTCCGCCAGCGCTTCCGGGTCCGCGGGCGGAACCAGAAAGCCGGTGACCCCATCCTGCACCACCTCGGGCGGACCGCCGATATTGGTGGCAATGACAGGAACCCTCATGGCCATCGCTTCCATTATCACGGCCCCCAACCCCTCAGGCTGGGCCGAAGCCAGCACCAATACATTCATGGCCGCGTAAGCCGGTCTGACATCATCCAACTCGCCCGTAAGAATGACCTGATCCTGCAAACCCGATTCGCGGATGAGATCCTCCAGGCTCTGCAAATGGCTTTTGTTGCCTGGGTGGGCCGTGCCAATGATGAGGACCTTCGGGCGGAGTCCTCTGGCTTTGAGGATGGCAGCGGCGCGGACCAGCACCTCCTGGCCTTTGTGGCGGAGTTTAATCCTGCCGACACACCCGACGATAAAATACGTTCCCAGTCCAAACCGGCGGCGGAAGTCCCGGCCCGCTTGAGCATCGCTTGATTGAAACTCATCCACGCAACAACCGTCATAAACAACGGTGATCTTTGAGGGGTCGGCGAACTGGCTGGCGACCGCTTGCGAAATGGCGACGACGGCATCCGAAGACCACAGGATATAACTGGAATAAGGCTTCCACAACTGCCGAAAGTCCTGAAATGATTCGCGGATATGCCACAAATGCGGCACCCCGGCCAGCTTCGCGGCCAATCCCGGAGAAACCATCGCGCCCGTATTTGTATGCACCAGATCAATCTTCCGCCGCCGGATCAGCCGCCACAGGAACAAAACCGACGCGGGGAATTCGAGGCAGAAAACGAGCATTCGCCGGAAGCGGAAAGCGCGGCGAGTGATGATGCTGAGCCTGGGATGGAACACGACCTCCACCCCCAAGGCTTCAATCCTCTGCCGCAGAGGGCCGTCCTCGGGCAGCAGAACCAGGGGAATGTAACGTGTGCGGTCCAATGCCTTCAGCAGCCGGATCAAACACTGGCTGGCGCCATAAATATCAGCGCTGTTGTTCACGTATAGAACGCGACGCTCCGTCATAGAGAGGAAACAATCATTGGAATCATTATTGATTAAAGGGACAGGCTTGCATAGGCTTAACCATTCAGTCGAGTGAATTTCAACCGGTGAACACGCTGGGAGCGGGCACCCGCAGCAAGAACAGCGACCGGCTTTTCTGCATCGTGCGCCACTGGCCCGCCGATGGTCGCTTGCGCGTGCCTGTGATGGCGCAAGTGCGTCGGGCGCATCTGCTCGGCGGCAGCGGCACGCCAACGGTCAAAACCGAGGCGACGGGCTTCACCCTGGACCTGGCCGGCATTGAGCCTCCGGACAAGAACGCCTCGGTGGTGGTCATTGAGGTCGAAGGCGGGATGAACATTGTGAACGCCACGTCCCCTGATGGAACCCACTGAATCCGTCTCCGTCTTCCGGCCTGGCAAATTGGGCGCCTTGCTTGCGATTTGAAAAAACTTCTGGCCAATTGAGCGGTTGTGTGAAATGCTGTGCGGCCCTGGCGGTGGGGCGTTGCGCGTTCCCTCGCCGGATCAGAAATGAGACCACGTCAACTTACAGTTCTATTGACCTTTGCCGCCGCGGTTTTCCTGGCCCTTTGCGCGGGGATTTCGGTTGCGACGGCAAACTATGGGCTTTTAATACTTTCGGCCGGCCTGACTATTGTGGCCACATTGGTGATCATGCCGGGGTACGTTCCTTTGTTCGCTTTCGGCCTTCTGGTGCCATTTTCGCTTCCCGTGCCGTTTATCTGGAATTTCCCATTCTTGTTTATAGCGCTGGGTATTTGCGCTTTGAAGTATTGGCTCCAACGCGGCCTGCAGCACAAGACACAGTCCATTCAATTCAAGGCCCTGGATTTTTCCATGCGTCTGTTTTTTGCCTGGGTTCTCGTGCGTTACTGCATGAAGCCGTCCCTCCCCAACTTGATGGGCTTCGGAAGGAATGTCACCGGATTCCGTTCCTGGCTTGGTTACGCCCTTTCATTCGGCGTGCTCATCTTCCTGGGTCGCTTCGTCGCCAACCGTGCGGGCCTCCTGAAGCTCATGCGGTGGCTGGCTTATGTTTCGATCTTCTTTATCCTTCTCTTCGTGGCTTCGACGCTCAGCAGGAGCATGGCTTTGGCAATCCTCTTCACGCGATTGGGGATGTACGTCGATCGTTTCGATAACGGCTTTTTGCGCTTTGTGGTGCTCCCGCAATTTGGTGTTATCCTGTTTTCTCTGGCGTTGCTTCCCAATCTGCTCAAGCTCAAACGCCTCGCCCGGTGGGCGCTCGTTATGCTCGGATTTTCCGCCATCTTCTTCGGGGGAAATCGCGGTACGTTTGGCGCGGCCTTGATCGTTGTTATCGCCATTCCTTTGCTTCGCCGGCAAATCCGGCTGGCCGCAGCCACCGCCGGAGTGGTCCTCGCCGTTGCCGTTGGCGGGTTTTTCGCGGGAACCATGTTAAGCCGACTCCCTCAGACCGGGATTTTCCGCCCGCTTGCTCTGCTCAGCCCGGCCTTATCGAGAGTCACCGGCGCCGACGCCAACCTGGAATGGCGCGAGGTCCGATGGCAGAGAGCGGTGGATGAAATCCGCGAGCACCCTCTCATTGGCATAGCTTATGGCGGGCTTGAAAATGTGTTCGAAACGGACTTCCAATCGGAGGATGAGAGTCTGGATATGAATCTTGTGACAGGCGGTGTTCATAATGGCTACCTGGCGGGCGCCCTGGCCCTAGGCATTCCGGCATCGCTTCTTTTCATTTAT
>Ga0187874_10003192_pt1 | contig 11704 bp, 5 predicted proteins | sample June2016WEW_16_1_3_FD_132993 | JGI IMG/M metagenome (GOLD analysis project Ga0187874, IMG submission 132993) | Peatland microbial communities from SPRUCE experiment site at the Marcell Experimental Forest, Minnesota, USA - June2016WEW_16_150 | ecosystem: Environmental > Terrestrial > Soil >... | reverse complement strand
CGCGTCCGGACGCGCTCGCAGAACGCCTTCCACCACCGGCATCACCCGCTGCAGCTCTTCTTCTGTGCTGACGATTGGCTTGGGCGTGCCGACAGCAAGCGTCTCTTCGCTGCCGACATGGGCCCCTGGCCGGGTTGATTCTCCCCCAATGTCCAGAATGTCGGCGCCTTCCTCCAGCAAGCACAGGGCGTGCTCCACTGCTTTCTCCGAGGCAAGAAAGCTCCCGCCGTCGTAGAACGAGTCGGGAGTAACGTTGACGACCCCCATGATGAGAGTCCTCTCGCCCAGTTCAAAGGAGCGGGAGCGCAGTTGCCAGCGGTAGCGAGGTCGCATTCCGCGATTGTAACTGGCAGCGAAAGCGCGGCCCGCGCAAGACGACCTCTTGGCGGAAAGATAGCGTCAAAACTCAACGAAAGTGGCTTGCCTGTCGATGCTATGATCGGGAGAGTAGTGTTATGTACCGGGTTCGTTATTTCGTCACACTGATCATCGGCGTTGCGCTGCTCACGCCTGCCGTTGCCGGCAATAACCAGAAGCCGCAATCTACCGGAAAGCTCACTCACGACATTCGGGCGATTCTCGACGATCCGGATAGCGCCCGCGGTTTCTGGGGAATCTATGCTGTCTCCCTTGACAGCGGCAAAACAATCTTCGCGCTGAACCAGGACAAGCTGTTTACCCCGGCGTCCAACGCTAAGCTTTTCACAACCGCTGCGGTTTTCGGCCTGATCGGCCCAGACTACCGCTTCAAGACCACAGTGGAAACCCTGGGCGTCTTGGACAAGTACGGGCGCTTGAACTCCGATCTTGTGCTGGTGGGGCGCGGCGATCCTAATCTTTCCGGTCGTGCGTTGCCATACAATATGCACACCGAGCGCAAGGCGCCGCCCATCCAGGTGCTGCAGGACCTGGCTGACCAGCTTGTGCAGCATGGCTTGAAGTACGTGGACGGCGACGTGGTGGCCGACGATTCCTATTTCGTCTGGGAGCGTTATGACGAGGGCTGGTCGCAGGATGACCTGGCGCGCGAGTGGGGCGCTCCGGTGTCGGCGCTCACCATCAACGACAACGTCATCTTCGTAAACATCATGCCGGCCGACCGGCCGGGCGAGCGCGCGTTCCTCAGCATCGCGCCTTTTCCGGAGTACTACAAGATCGACAACCGCGTGATGACCACGCCTTCGGGAAGCGGACCGCGCACGGTTTCCATCAACCGCGAGCCCGGTTCCAATCAGCTCACCTTCTGGGGCAACATTCCCCAGGACGATCCCGGCTTCGGCGAGGCGCTGGCCATCGACGATCCTGCCGACTTCAGCGCGCGACTGTTTCGCCAGTTGCTGGAAGAGCGTGGCGTGACAGTCTATGGTCGCTCGCGCACTCATCACACTGAGTTGGCTTCCACCCAGACTTTCAGTGTGACGTCCCTGGCATCGGGAGGCGGCGATGCGACGCGTCCGCCGAATCTCTCCCCTTTGGTATTGGCCAGCTATCAGTCGCAACCCATCACACAGGACCTGCGCGTGATTAACAAGGTCAGCCAGAATCTCCACGCCGAGTTGATGCTGCGCCTGCTGGGTAAGGAAAAAGGCACATCCGGATCGATCGAAGCCGGACTTGAGGTGGTGCGCGGCTTTCTGGTGAATGCCGGCATCAAAGCCGACCAGTTTGTTTTTTACGATGGCTCAGGATTGTCGCGCGAGGATTTAGTGACGCCGCAAGCCCTTGTGAGCTTGTTGCAATACTGCCGGCAGCAATCCTGGGGACAGGCGTACAGCGATACTCTGCCCATCGCCGCCATTGATGGCTCGCTGGCCGATCGTTTCCGCAATACGGCCGCCGCAGGGGTGGTCCACGCCAAGACCGGCTCGCTGGCCCACGTGTATTCGTTGGCGGGTTATGGCGCCACGCAGTCGGGCGACCACATCGCGTTCTCGGTAATGACGAACAACAACAACATGCCGACCAAGAAGGCGCTCGATACGATCGATCGTATCGTCGTGCGGCTGATGGAAGACAAAAAGTAAGCTCGATCCGGGACGAAAACCATCAGAACGAGAACAGCATTTGCAGGTCGATCCGTCGATTGGCGGAGCCGGACGAAAACGGCGCCGGGGCCAGCGCGTTCGAAGTACCGAAATACTGCGACCCGAGAACCCCGATGGGCGTCGCGTAATTCACGTTGTTAAGCAAGTTGCGCGCGCTGACGCTGAAGGTCAGATTGTATTTGTGGTTGGTTTCGTTGCCGAAGGTGAATGGACTGCCACCGCCGCCAGCCAGTCCTCGGCCACCAAGTCCACCGCCGCCACCGCCGCGACCACCGCCACCAGGACCGCCGCCCGTCGGCCCGCTTGAGGCGCCCTTTTCCAGCTTCGGTCCCAGTCCAAAGGTCTTGCTCAGCCGTAGATTTAGGGTGAACAGAGGCGGCCCAGCGCCATAGTTAATGGGCGTGATGGTTTGGCCGGGAAGCGGCACGGTGTTGAACGTGCCGTAGGGCGTCACGTAAATTTTGCCGCCCGGCCCCGGCGTGGAGGCCAGCGCAGGCCGATCGTTGAAAATCGAGTCGCCGTTCAGGTCCTGTCCAACGATGATGTCAAAGGGCGTACCGGAATTCGCAATAATGAACGGGCTCAGACGAAACGCATACGGTAGAGAAATCGTCCCGCCAACAAAGACGCGGTTGCGAACGTCGAAGGCGGCCCGGCCCCAGTCCTCCATCGGATCGTAGGAGTTCATCACGAATTGCGGAGAACCTCCGCCGCCCCCGCCGAAGGCACCACCAAAACCACCACCGCCGGCGACAACCGCTGCTCCCCCGCCCGAGCCGAGATCGCTATTGGCAAAGCCCAGCGCGTAAAAGCCAAAGAGCGATACTTTGTTACCAAGACTGTAACGCACGTTGGTGATCAACTGGTTCTGCTCGAAGGTTCCACCGGAGTTGTACTGGTAGATGTTGTCGTTATTGCCGAGCGGCGTGATGCCGCTACTCGGATACGTCCCGGGGAAAGGCGCGTTGGCATTGCGCAAGAACAGCTGATGAATTCCGCGTGAGTTCAGATAGGTCACCGAAACCGTGGCGCTCTTGGTGATTTGCCGCTCCACGCTGAACGCCGCTTCCATGGTGTAGGGCACGTGCAGGTTGTTCTGGACCTGATACGTCGTTGGCGAGTTGGTGGCGAGCATCGCCAACTGTGCCGGCGTGGGAATCAGCGGATAGAAGTTCGGGTTGGCGACCACGTACTGCTGCTGCGTGATGCCGTTGTAGCGCTCGGCCTGCAGAATGTAATCGTAGGAGAAGCGATCGTAGAAGATTCCATAGCCACCGCGCAGCACCGTCTTCGGCGCAGTTTTGCTGTGTCCCAGACCCCACGCCACGCTTACCCGTGGCGCCCAGTTGCCTTCGTAGGGAATACCGGTCTGCGTCTCGTAGCGCAGGCCGTAGCTGAGCGTGACGTTGGGACGGATCTTCCACTCGTCCTGCGCATAGAGGCCCACGTCAACCATCGACACGTCGGAGAGCGGTTGCCCCGCGACCAGCGTGAATTGACTAGCGCCGCCGCCCATCGCGCGAATCTCTGCCGGGGTCAAGCCCTGCTGCAATCCGTTAACCGTGATCTGGTAGGCGTTGATTGATGAAAAGTTATACGCGCCGTTGAACCCCGAGTCCTCGTTGCTGGAGAACAGCGTCCCGCGCAGCCTTCCGCCAAACTTGATGAAGTGCTTACCGTGCGCGATGGAGGTGAAATTCTGTAATTCGTAATGGTCCTGATTGCTGACCGTGGTGCCGGACGAGCTCCCGCCGCTGGTGAAGGCTCCTTGCACCACAAGCGAGGGGTCCAAACTCAGAGGCGTCTGATTGTCGCTGTCGCGGATGAACTGGAAGCGCGTCTCGTTCACGATGGTTGGGCTGATGATTTGGGTGTCGGTGATCTGCACCGTATTTTCAGTGCTATTGGAGTTGTAGCCTGTCGAAGCCAGCGAGAACTGCCCAATCCCTCCGTTGTCCTGCGTGTTTTGCGAGTACTGATAGCGGATCGTCAAGGTGTTTTTCGGGCTTAGTTGGAAATCGACGCGCGGGCTGATGTTGAGCCGCTTCGACGGGCTGGGCACTGCGGCACTGTAAGGAGTAATGATATTACCGGGACCCAGCACCTGCGCCACGATGACGCTCACGTTGTCGATATCGCGCTGCTGCACGGTGAAGAAGAATGACGCGTTCTTGTCGATGGGGCCGCTGACGTTGCCGTTGAAGATTTCCGAGTAGTAACCAGGCGTCGAGGTGATAAACGGATTCAGCGAATTGAACGCCGAGGAGTTGCCGTTCACCATGAATTGGCCGTGAAACTTGTCGGTCCCCGGCTTGGTGAGAATCTCGATTCTTCCATAGCCGAGCTTGTCGAACTCGGCGGAGAAGGGGTTCTGGTTGATGCGGATTTCGCGGATCGCCGACTTCGGCGGAAGCTGCCCGGCGGTGAAGCCGTCGACGTAGATCTGGCCGCCATTAGGCCCCGCAGAAGGTCCAGCCAGCGCTTCCAACTCCGATTGCAGCTCATCGGGATCGTCAGAGAGCGCGTCCAGATCTTTACCTTTAAGGACGATCGTTCCCGCGCTGTTTTCCGGACTCACGGCCACCGTAGGCGATTCCTCCTGCACTTCAACGTGTTGCTGCTCGACCGCGATCTGCAACTGGATGTCGAAGTCCTGGGTCTGTCCGGGATTAATCTGTACGTCCGCTTCCGTATCCAAAGCAAAGCCTTTGGCGACGGCGGTTACCGTGTAGGAGCCCGGTGCGAGTCCCCTGATTTCGTAAACTCCGTCGTGATTGCTCTGAACGGTCGCGGTCTTGCCATCTGCACCGGTGGCTGTGACCGTTGCCTGCGGAACGACGGCGCCGGAAGGATCGGTGATCTTGCCGCGCAAGATTCCCGATGAAGTCTGCGCGGAGACGAAGCCCAAGCCGATTGAAAACAACAAAAAGAAGATGGCACACGAACGCATTTGCAGTATTAGACCTTTTTGAAGACAGAACGGTATCGTTGCTGAATGTATTCCTTTACGGTGTGTCTCCCGTTCCCGCATTTGCGCTGGTGGAGAGATTCCAGGGGGACAGAATGGTGGTGGCCGCGGCGGGCGAGGCGGCAGTAAGGATCGGCTCAACGCCGCTGAGCAGAATAATCACTTGCGACGGCGAATCTGCCGCGCCTTCAGTGGCAACGATCATCAGCGCATCGCCTTTTTGCAATTGGCTCACAGTCACAGCCGGCATGCGATTCAGCATCTGCTGAAAGTCCGGCGGCCCTCCCTGCCTCGCACCACCGGGCGCAGAATCGCCGCCAGGCCGCGCTTCCCCACTTTGCGCTCGCGTCGGGGGTCCACCCGCAGCGGTTGCTCCCGCGCCAGACGGCGTCCCGCCCTTGAGCCGCATGGCGATGCGTTGCGCGAACATCGCCGGCAGCTGGTGCATCTGCGAGTCAGGCGCAATCTTCAGCGTCACTGGCCGCTTGTTCGCCAGATCGGTTACGGTGATGGTGTTGTTCGCGGCATCCGTGGAAATCACCGCGGCGGCAATGCTGCGGAACGTTCCGGAGACAATCTCCGCCGCCGCCATCTCCTTGCCATCTTCGCTCTTCCCGCCGCGAGCGCGAAGCTGATCGCCGGGCTTAATCTGGTCAAGCGTGCCCGGCTTGGCATCGTCAAACTTCACCGAATCGGGCGCGTAGCGGCGGATAATCGTGTCCTTCGAGACGTGCACCGCTAACGTGCTCGGCGCTCCCAATGTGCCGGTGGAGAGAGTGATGGTCGCCGTACTGGTATCGACCGCCTTCACAACGCCGCCCGTACCGTGCTTCTGCCACTCCTCGCGATCATGCTCCTGCTTTTCGGCGACGTCGGACTTTTTCATGACGACCGCGGACGTTGCGGTGATCGACTTGCCATCGTCGGAAGCCGTTCCACCGGCCAACATACGATCGCCGACCTGCACATCGGCCAACTGGATGGCTGTTGCGCTCTTCAGATCCGTTTGTCCCGGCGCCATGCGCACCAGTCGGGTCGTCGGCTGGATGTTGAGGCTGGTCTCGGTGCCGGCATCGGTCGTCAACGTCACGGTAATGCCGCTCACCGACTTCACCACTCCCACCACCCGAGTCTTCTTCGGCGCGCCCGCCTGCTGAGCCGCGTCAGCTTGTTGCCCCAAGGAAACACGCGGGGCCGCAATCAACGCGCCAAGAACGAACGCAAAGGCAGTCGCACCCAGGATCTTCGATCGTACTAAGCTACGCATTTGCACCTACTACTACCTAAACATATGGCAGTACGGGCCTGTGTTAAGAAAACATAAGTTTTGTAAACGCTACCTGTACCGATTGGCCAGTTGCTTGCGTAGCATTTTCGATGCGGCGCTCTGGTGGCCGATTGTCCCACTTTGGACAAACAAGTTGTAAAAGTTTTGTGTCGGCCCTCCTTGTCCTTTGTCTTCTCTTCTTCGGTCATATAAAGTGCAGGCGGGACTGGCACGGCATTCGGTCCCAATCCCAGGGTCATACCTAATCTGCAATTGTGGTGAGGAGATCAGAATGGTTACTCCAGAGCAGTCTAGAAGCGAAGCGTCGCGTTTCGGCCGCGGCGCCATCGCAGCCCTTACGGCCGTATTGCTGTTGACATTTGCTGCGCAGACAGCGGTAGCGCAGACCTACACCATCCTATACACCTTCCAGGGTGGAACCGACGGCGGCTTCCCAAACGCCGGCGTTTACCGTGATTCTTCCGGAAATCTCTACGGCATAACCAACACGGCGGGCAACCGCAACGATTGTAACGACTATGGCTGTGGAACTGTCTACAAGCTGACTCCGAGCGGCCAGCTCTCCGTTTTGCACACCTTTACCGGCGGCGCAGATGGGTGGCCCAACGCAACCTGGGGCTCCCTGATCCCGGACCCAGCCGGCAATTTGTACGGCGTGGCATCGATCGGCGGTCTCCGTGATAACGGCACCGTGTTCCAGGTAACTCCGTCAGGAGGGTTTACGGTGCGGCACACCTTTCCTTCTTCCAATAACGACGGCCTGGGCCCGCAGTTCAGCCTCCTGCGAGATGCGACCACGGGATTAATCTACGGCACGACGTTTAATGGTGGCGCCCACAACTTCGGCGCCGTTTTTGTCTTGTCGAACGCCGGAATTGGCGCCGACATTGTGGTGCACAGCTTCGATTTTAGCGATGGGGCGTTCCCGCAGGGAAGCGTTGCCTCCGACGGCCAGGGGAACCTCTACGGCACCGCCGGCCAGGGCGGCACAGACAATTGCGGCGTTGCCTTCAAGATGAGAACCATCGGCACGGGCTACACTGTGCTCCACAACTTCGCCTGCGCGCCCGACGGCTACTTTCCAGGATCGGTAGTGCTGGACGCGCAGGGCAACATGTACGGCGGCACGCAGGAGGGAGGCGACGCCGCCGCCTGCCCCGGTTTTGGCTGCGGCATCATCTTCAAAGTGACCCCCAGCGGGCAGGAGACCATCCTGCACACGTTCCGCGGCCCTGAGGGCGCGGTTCCGAATGAGCTGATGTGGGGCGCCGACGGCAATCTGTGGGGCACCACTGCCGGCGGAGGCACCCACGATCAAGGAACGATTTTCAAGATTACTACCGACGGGACCTACACCGACGTGTACAACTTCGAAGGCGGGTTGAACGGAGGGGTGCCTTACGCTGGGCTGACCCAGGATCCCGAAGGGAACTTTTACAGCACGGTGGGGGGAGGCATTATGGGATGCATCCAAAGTGGCTGCGGCATGATCTTCAAGTTCACTCCGCAGTAGATGCCTTATTCACCGATTAGCTATTGCCGGGGCGGCTTTTCGAGATCGCCCCGCGATTTTTTTGGCGCCGAAGAACCAGATGTAAGAAAGCCATCAGGGTGAGATGATCCACGGTGTCCTGGCCAATTTCTGGTTTCGGATCGCGGTCTGCGATCCCGGATGAAGGCTCCGGCCAGCCAAATAACGCCGTAGAATAACGAAACATCTTTCCCGTCATTTTCGTATCAGAGATTGCAGGCAGGCCGATGCAACTACAAATCGAAAACCTCTCCAAGCGCTATCCCAACGGAACGCAGGCGTTACAGGACGTCTCGCTGTCCATCCCACAAGGCATGTTTGGACTGCTTGGCCCCAACGGAGCCGGCAAGTCCACGCTGATGCGAACGCTGGCCACGTTGCAGGAAGCCGACAACGGCAGCGCGCGGCTGGACGGCATCGACGTGCTGCGGCAGAAGGACGAAGTCCGGAAGCTGCTCGGCTACCTGCCGCAAGAGTTCGGGCTGTATCCCAAGGTCACAGCGGAAAAACTGCTCACCCACTTTGCCGAGCTAAAGGGAATCGAGAACTCCACTGAGCGGCGCGACGTTGTGCATGCTCTGCTGCGGCAGACAAACCTGTGGGACCATCGCAGCAAGCCCCTAGGCAGCTACTCGGGCGGCATGAAGCAGCGCTTCGGCATTGCACAGGCGCTGCTGGGCAACCCTAGGCTCATCATCGTCGACGAGCCCACCGCCGGTCTCGATCCCGAGGAACGCGTCCGCTTCCACGACCTGCTCAGCGCTATCGGCGAGAATGTCGTGGTCATTCTCTCGACCCACATTGTCTCCGACGTGAGCGACCTGTGCCGCAACATGGCGATCATCCATCAGGGACGTGTGCAGGCCGCGGGCGATCCCACGACACTGGTCGGAGAACTCAACGGACGCGTCTGGAAGAAGGCGATCGCGCGCTCCGATGTGCCGGACTATCAGCAACGCTTCCGGGTCATCTCCATGCGGCTGTTCGCGGGCAGGACAATGCTGCACGTTTTGCAGGATGATCTTCCCGAGCCGGGCTTCGAGCCGGTGGTTCCAGACCTCGAGGACCTTTACTTCGCGACCATCCGCGGCTTTTCGGCGAACTAACCCATGCTGATTAACATTTTCTTCTTCGAGCTTCAACAGCGGCTGCGGCGCATCTCGACCTACGTTTACTTCGTTGTATTCGCGGTGCTGGGCTGCCTGTTCACCTTGTTGTCGGGCGGCGCTTTCGCCGGCGGCAGCGTGGAGTTTGGCACCGGTGGCAAGGTTCTGGTGGATTCGCCGTACGCGCTGAACTCCATCATCACCTCCATCTGTTTCTTCGGCATTGTCATCACCGCGGCGATTGCGGGACAAGCCACCTATCAGGACATCGACAGCAACTCCACGCCGTTCTTCTACACCGCGCCTATTACCAAGCTCGACTACCTGGGTGGGCGCTATCTCGCCGCGTTCGCGGTGCAAGTCCCGATTTTTGCGAGCGTAGGACTGGGAGCGTGGGTCGCCACACTCATGCCATGGATCGATAAGACTCGGCTCGGTCCGCAGATGGTCGCGGCTTATTTCCAGCCGTACATCATCAACGTTTGGCCGAACCTTTTGTTCCTGACGGCAATCTTCTTCGCGCTGGCTGCATTGTCACGAAAAATGTTGCCGGTGTACGTGGCCAGCGTGCTGGTGCTGATGGGCTATTTCGCCGTCGGTCAACTCTCCGGCACGGCACTGACGGTGAGCGTGCACGCGGCATTAGCCGATCCGCTGGGCGGCGCGGCCATCGATCACATCACGCGCTACTGGACGCCCTTCCAGCGCAACACGCAGCTCATCCCGCTGCAGGGAATCCTGCTGGCAAACCGCGCCTTGTGGCTGGGCGTGGGAGCAATCTTCCTGGCGTTTACGTATGCGAAATTTGCCTTCGCTTACCCTGCGGAAACAAGTAAGCGCCGGCAGACGGTCGAAGAGAAGGAAGCGCTTCGACCTGCCGATGTGTTGCCTATCGCACACCCCACCTTCTCCGCAGCTGCGTCTCTGCGCCATGTGCTGTCGCTGACCCGGATCCAATTCAAGGAAACCACCAAGAACGTTGTCTTCCTGGTGCTGATGCTGGCCGGTTTTCTGTTCTCGATCTTCACGGCTGCCGGGCTAAGCAATCCGCAGGCCTCCAGAACGTGGCCCGTGACCGCCCAGATGGTACTGATGGCGAACGCGGGCTTTATCATCATCGCCATTGCGATCATCATCTTCTGCTCCGGCGAACTGGTGTGGCGAGAGCGTGACGCGCAGCTTAATCAGGTGATGGATGCGCTGCCCTTGCAGCGATGGGTGCTGTTTTGCTCCAAGCTGTTCGCTCTGATGCTGGTGCAGGTGGTGGTGGTGCTGCTGATCCTTGCCGCCGGAATGGTCGTACAGATTGCCCAAGGCTATTACCACTTCGAACTCGGCCTGTACTTCCGCGAACTCTTTCTCAACCGGCTGATTGGGCTCTGGATTCTTTGTGTGCTGGCGATGTTCATTCAGACCATCGTCAACAACAAGTACCTTGGTCATTTTGTGATGGTGTTGTACATCATCGCGACGTTGGCGCTGCCGCCGGCCGGATTCCAGGATTTTCTCTACCGCTTCGGACAAACGCCGCAGGTCACCTATTCCGACATCAATGGCTATGGCCCTTACCTACAGCCGCTGGTCTGGTTCCGGATCTACTGGACGATTGCCGCGGTGCTGCTGGCGATCCTCACCAATTTGCTGTGGGTGCGCGGGACGGAAAGCAACTGGCGCGTGCGGATGAGTCTGGCCGCCGCCAGATTTTCGCGGGCGACGATGGCTGGCGCCACGGTCTGCGTTGTGCTGATGCTCGGCGTCGGCGGCTACATCTTCTACAACACGCACGTCCTCAATCCCTATCGCACCACGTCCAGCATCGACGAGGACCGCGCCCTGTATGAGAAGAAGTACCGGCAATACTGGTCGCTCCCGCAACCGCGCGTTACCGATGTGACGACGCAGATCGATATCTATCCTGAAAAGCGCTCGGTCTCCGCCCACGGCACGATGTGGCTCGAAAACAGGACGAATGTCGATATCGACCGGGTTGCTGTGACAGTTCAGCCAGTCGACCTTATTCCGCGGCCTGTGCCCCACATTCGGATCGACCGCCTCAGTTTCGCCGGCGGACAGACTGCGATTATCGAAGACCCGTCGCTCGGCTTTTATCTTTACAAGCTTCCCACGCCACTGCCGCCGCAAGGCCGCATTCAGCTTGATTTCGCTCTGCAGTACGACAATCCGGGATTCGAGAATTCGCAACCCAACACCGACATTGTGCGCAACGGAAGCTTCGTCAACGATCGCTATCTCCCCTACATCGGCTATGCGCCTGAGATCGAATTGACAGACGACAGCACGCGCCATAAGCATGGTCTGAAGAAGGTGCGCCGGCTGCCCAAGCTCGATGACGTGGCCGCGCGCCAATACAACGGCGTCAGCTTCGATGCTGACTGGATCAATCTGGACGTCACGCTCAGCACCAGTGAAGATCAGATCGCGATTGCTCCCGGATATCTGCAGAAGGAGTGGCTAGAAGACGGCCGGCGCTACTTCCATTACAAGATGGACGCGCCCATCCTGGATATCTACTCGATACAATCGGCGCGCTATGCCGTGCGTCGCGATCACTGGAACGGTGTCAACCTGGAGATCTATTACCAGCCGGGACACGAGTTCAACCTGGACGACATGATGCAGAGCATGAAGGAGACTCTGGACTACTGCACCGCGAACTTCAGCCCCTTCCAGTTCCATCAACTTCGCATCATCGAGTTTCCGGGTTACGGATCGTTTGCCGAGTCGTTCGCCAACACCATCCCGTTT
>Ga0187874_10003190_pt1 | contig 11715 bp, 8 predicted proteins | sample June2016WEW_16_1_3_FD_132993 | JGI IMG/M metagenome (GOLD analysis project Ga0187874, IMG submission 132993) | Peatland microbial communities from SPRUCE experiment site at the Marcell Experimental Forest, Minnesota, USA - June2016WEW_16_150 | ecosystem: Environmental > Terrestrial > Soil >... | reverse complement strand
TGGCCCAAGGGCGTCCAGCAAAGGCGGCATCCATTGTTCAGCGCATATCTCCGCAAGATACCTGTCTACATCCTGCTCGTGATGTTTCTCATGCCCTGCGTGTCAGCCCAGGAGATAAGCTCAATTCCTGAGAAGCTAACCATTCCGGAGGCAACGCCGGTCACTCTCCGCCTTGCTGAAAATGTCTCCTCCGCGCATGCCAAGGTTGGAGATCCACTGGATTTTGTGGTGGTGAAAGATGTGAGTGTCGGTGGCTTCACAGTTATCCCGGCTGGAACCATCGCCCGCGGCTCGGTCACCAGAGTGAGCGGCAAGCGCTTCCTGGGGATCGGGGGAAATGTAGCTTTCAAGCTCGATTCCGTTGATCTGGTCAATGGCGATCCGGTCGGGTTGCGCGCCCGGATGGATGTGAAAGGCCGCTCCCGCACCAAGCTGATGGCCGCAGCTATGATCGCCACCGGCGTGATCTTCCTGCCGGCTGCGCCGGTTTTCCTGCTCACACGCGGGCACGACAGCACGGTGGTGAAGACCACGGAAATCACAGCGCAGATCGACGGCAACGTCTCGCTGGCATACGCAGGACTGCTCTCATCGCAAGAAAATTCCTCCCAGCTCAGCGAGATGATGCAATACTTGCCGCCGCGTGTCTTCACCGGTGAAGGGAGAGAGGGCGACATGCTGAACCTGGTCTTCGTCGCCCAACCAGAAGACTTGCAGGCGGCCTTTGCGCGCGCCGACTGGGTGAAGACCGATAAATGGAAGCTCACATTCGTCTGGCACTTGATGCGGCACGGAACCAGCGACGCGCAGCTGCCGATGGCCAGGTTTTACCTTTTCGGAAGAGTGCAGGACTACTCGTATGCCTTGCCTGATCCCAACGCGATCATGTCACGGCGCCATCATCTGCGAATCTGGAAAACGGATTACACCATCGACGGAACACCCGTCTGGGCGGGCGCTGCCACGCACGATGTGGCGATTGAAATTGCCAAACGGGGACGGATCATTAACCACAGGGTCGATCCCGAGGTCGACGCTGAGCGCGATTTCATTGGCGCCAACCTGACGAAAACGGCGTCGGTTACACGGCAGGAATACGTGCAGGGCATTGAGCCAATTTTCGAGGCGAAAACCTCGGCCGGCGAGAGCTATCACTCCGACAGCAGAATTCTTCTCCTGGATCTCCAGCCGACCACCTCCGCCAAGACTGACGTACCCGCCGTAACGTCCGAAATGGTACAGGCGATTTCACTGCATATTGCAACCGCGCCGGACTCTTTCCACGGCAATCTGAGGGCGCGCCAGTGACGGCTTATATGGCCCTTTAGCACACTCAGCGAGCCCGAGGCGCAGAAAGTACGTTGAACAATCCAACACTTTTTCCTTGCTCAAGCAGTGAATGCAGGGGATGGATCAACATAGTTGACAGAGAGCACGAGGCCTCTCCACGCCTTCGGTTCCCGAACGGACGTTCGCTCACGTCGATGCGTGACTGGGGTCACTGACCCGATGTGCTGTTTGGACTAATAACTAGCAGCACGTTTGCAACTGCGGCACGCCAGGCCCAGCGGCTACCTTTGCTGACGCAAGTCGAACATTCCGAGTGTGGATTGTGGGAGTTTCCCTCACTTTCGTATGCGAAGACTCGCTGGCCGCCTATACTGCCATAAGCTCCCGCCTTCGCCATTGGTCTGCTCGCAGCACGATACCTCGATTACTGACGCTGTGCTTGTTATCGGCATCGTTTGTAGTCCAGTGCTCGGCAACCCAACCCACCAGCGATGACTGCCTGGCATGCCACAGCGACAAGTCCCTCAATACCAAACGCGCCGGACGCACCGTTTCGCTCTTCGTCGATCAGAAGAAATTCGCTGCCTCCATCCATGGGTCACTGCAGTGCACCAACTGCCACGCTGATCTTGACGGTAAGGACTTGCCGCACTCCACGCCCCTGGGAAAGGTTAACTGTGGCTCGTGCCATGGCGACGAGGCGGGACAGTACGCAAAATCGTTGCACGGCAAGGCAGTCGCTCGTGGCGATGCTCTAGCGCCGCGCTGCGTAACCTGCCATGGCAATCACGACATCCTGCCGGTGAAGGACCAGCGTTCCGCAGTTGCGCCGATGAAGGTGCCCTTTCTCTGTGGGCAGTGCCACCGCGAGGGCACGCCCGTCCAGACCAGTCGCAATATCTCCGAACATGAAATTCTGGAGAACTACTCCGAGAGCATCCACGGCGAGGGCTTGCTCAAGAAGGGTCTGATCGTGGCGGCCAACTGCGCCTCGTGCCACACGGCGCATTTCATCCTGCCCCACACCGATCCCAACTCATCCATCAACCGACGCAACATTGCGGCAACCTGTACCCAGTGCCACGCCAATATTGAACTGGTCCACCGCAAGACTATCCGCGGGGAACTTTGGGAAAAGCAAGCCAACACTCTTCCCGCCTGCGTCGATTGCCACCAGCCGCACAAGGTCCGAAACGTTTTCTACTCCCAAGGCATGGCCGATGCGGACTGCATGCGCTGCCATGGCGATGAGCGTCTCAGGTCAGCCGATGGCCGTTCCATGTTGGTGCGCGTCGCCGAAGTGGCAAGCTCCCGTCACGTGAAGGTAGCGTGCAGCCAGTGCCACTCGGAGGTGAACGCCTCAAAGGTGCGGCCCTGCGAAACCATCACCCATCCTGTTGATTGCACCGCCTGTCATGCAGAGGTCGGACAGCAATATCAGCGCAGTACGCACGGTCAAATGCACGCCAAGGGCGATCTTAACGCCCCCTTCTGCAAGGACTGCCACGGCGGGCACCACGTTCTAGGGATGCACAATCCGGAATCGCTCACCTTCCCAACCAACGTGCCCGATCTTTGTGCCAAGTGCCACCGCGAAGGCCAGAAGGCTGCCCTGCTCTACACCGGTATGGAGCGCGCAATTATTCCCCGATACAACGAGAGCATTCACGGCAAAGGTCTGCTGAAGAGCGGCCTCACGGTAACTGCAACCTGTACCAGTTGTCACACCGCCCATCGCGAACTCCCCGCCTCCGATCCGGAGTCCACGGTGAATCCGAAGAACCTGCCCGGAACCTGCGGTAACTGCCACCATGGCATCGAAGAGCAGTTTGTCCAAAGCATCCACTCTTCCGCCGTGACCAAGACAGATAAGCCGCTGCCGGTTTGCAATGACTGTCATACCGCGCATTCCATCCGCCGTACTGATCAGGACCGCTTCAAGCTCGACATCATGGACACCTGCGGGCGTTGCCACGCAGAAATTGCCAAGACGTACTTCGATACCTATCACGGCAAAGTTTCCAAACTCGGCTACACCAAAACCGCGAAGTGCTATGACTGCCACGGCGCTCACGACATACAGAAGGTCACGGATCCGCGCTCGCACCTGAGCCGCGCCAATGTGGTTGCGACCTGTCAGAAGTGTCACTCGGATGCGACCCGGCGCTTTGCCGGATATCTCACCCACGCTACCCACCACGATCCCAAGAAATTTCCGTTTCTGTTCTGGACCTTCTGGGGGATGACGGCGCTGCTGATCGGCACATTTACCGTGAGCGGGGTTCACACGCTGCTGTGGCTGCCGCGTGCGTTCCAGATGCGGCGCGAATTGCGCGCGGCTGAAGCCGCAGAAGCGGAAGCCGAACAGAGCTCTGGCAAGACAGCTACCGAATCGAAGGATGGCGACGATGCCCGATAGTAAACCGCAACTTGCCGTCAACGTGAACTACGCGGCGGGAGCAGTAATGGTACAAGAGGCGCCGCTCGCCGAGGTCTGGTCGAAAGCAACTCTGCCGGTTGACCGGCGCGAGTTTGTCCGCTTCCCTCACCTCTACCGCGTACTGCACGCGTGCATGATCGTCAGCTTCATCACCTTGGCGCTGACAGGTCTGTCATTGAAATTCTCCTATACACCCTGGGCGGCGAGGTTTTCGCGCCTTCTGGGCGGGTTTGAGACTGCGGGATATGTCCACCGCTTCGCGGCTATCGTCATGTTCGGTACCTTCACCGCACATGTGATCGGACTGTTTAAGCAAAAGCGCCGCGACAAGACGACTTGGAAATCGATACTGTTCGGGCCAAACACTCTACTGCCGACCAAGCAGGATATGCACGAATTCATAGCCACCATAAAGTGGTTTATCGGCCTGGGGCCGCGACCGAAGTACGGGCGTTGGACCTATTGGGAGAAATTCGATTACTTTGCCGTGTTCTGGGGGATTGTGGTCATCGGCTCCACAGGGCTCACGCTTTGGTTTCCTGTCTTCTTTACCCGGTTCTTGCCTGGCTCATTCATCAACGTGGCGACCATCATCCATAGCGACGAGGCCTTGCTGGCCACTGGATTCATCTTCACCGTGCATTTTTTCAATACCCATCTACGGCCGGAGAAGTTTCCCATGGACACCAGCATTTTCACCGGCCATATGCCTTTGGCTGAATTGAAGCGCGACAAACCTCGGGAGTATGCCGCACTGGTTGCTTCCGGAGAATTGGAACGGCACTTGGAAGAACCACAACCTGCCATTGTGGTCAAGACTATTCGTGTTTTTGCGTGGATTGCACTGGGCACCGGCTTCAGTGTCGTTCTCTGGATACTCTATGCGATGCTTTTTGCATACCGATAGAGACTTGCCAGTAGCGTGAATAGCCAATAGGGGAGAACGATACAATGAGGTCATAAATAGGTTAGCGAGGAACGAGCAGATAGCCAGGGTTGAATTGGGGTATCTCATGAACAAACGAATTATTAGTCTACTTGGTCTTAGTTTCTTAGCCCTGTGTATGAGCGCCTGCTCACAGGATAAGAATGTAGTAGCCGAGGAAGCTGCCAGCAACTGGTTGAAGATTGTGGACGCCGGCAATTATGCTCAGAGTTGGGACGACACAGGAACCGTACTCAAAACCAATATTGCAAGAGAGCAGTGGCAAGAACTGTTAACACGAAATCGTGCACCGTTGGGCACGCTGATCTCGAGACAGTTGACATCAGCCGAGTACACGACTCAACTTCCGGGAGCGCCGGATGGGCAGTATGTCGTCCTTCAGTATGCGAGCAACTTCGAGCATAAGAGCTCTGCAATCGAAACCGTTACGCCGGTGTTGGACAAGGATGGACAGTGGCGAGTGTGCCTGTATGTCGTCCGGTAAGTAAACTGTTCACTCATGTAGTCTGGAACCGTGTTGGCGACGGCGTTGGGTTCTGTTCGGGTTTATATCGCGAGGCACATGACAGGTTTCCTCGACATCCAGTAAACCATCGCCCTGTTACAGAGGGCTGTAACTAGCAACCTACCTCACCGTGACGATAGGAGATCCGTATTGGATCGTGGCTCCGCTTACTGATGAAATGGGGGAACGGCAAACAGTGAATATCAAAACTCCGCGAAGGCAGTTTGGTAACTACCGCCCTCCGTTTGTCCGAGTTGCGAGAACTATCTCTAGGTTTCCTCAGTCATTACTTTTCTTGAGTGCAGTGCACACCCACCTGTGACGGTAGTTGCTGCCATATAAGATTGTGCTGAAGTGCGCGCCCAGCTGGCATTTTCACGAAGTGACCCGACACCTCCCCATCCCGCCGGAGGCTCCCGAACGGACGTTCGCTCACATCGCTACGTGACCGGAATCACTGACGCAGCGGGCTGCTTGGACTGATAAATAGCAGCACGTTTGCAACCGGGGCGCGCCGAGCCCAGCGGTTCCCGTTGCTGACGCAAGTCAAACATGCCGAGAGTGGTTGTGGAAGTTCCTCTCACCGCCGTCCGCGAATGCCCGCCGGCCCTGGGTACCTTGAAAGAGGCATCGCCAGGAGTCTGGTTTCATCGCTGCACGGCAGGTTGTCGACTCCTTTTCACCACTGATCCACCCTGGCTGAACTCCTTCCGCCCTTCGCATGGCGGGTCTGCGTACCGCCGACCTTACCGAAGGTCGGTCCAAGTCCATATCGAACGCAAGCATAGACAAACAGCAGAAAACGAGAACAAAGCAGCATTAATTCAAGTCTGGTAGGGAGGCACTATATGGCAGCTCGACTTGCCGAAGAATGGTTCGCTATATGCGGAGGTTGCGAGGTCACCATCCTCGATATCGGTGAACCACTCCTCGACGTACTGAAGCAAATAGAGATCGTGCACATGCCAGTCCTGATGGACCATAAGCTCTATGGTCAGACTGGCGAGGGTACGGAGATGGAAATCCCCGCCGCGGATGTCGGACTTATATCGGGTGGAATCCGCAGCGAAGAACACAAGAAACTGGCGCAGGAGATGCGCAAGAAGTGCAAGATCCTGATCTCTCTGGGTTCTTGCGCCTGTTTTGGCGGCATACCCGCGCTCGCCAACCAATTCAGTACGCAAGAATTGCTGGAGAAGGTTTATCGCGACAGCGTCACCACCGAAAAGAACGGCATACCGAACGAACAGATCCCGGCGCTCACCGACCGGGTCTATGCAGTCCACGAGGTCGTGCCCGTGGATGCCTACTTGCCCGGGTGTCCAACCACGCCCGAGATGGTGACTGGAGCGCTGCTTGCTCTTCTGGAAGGCAAGCCCTTGCCCGCGCTGGCGACAAAGAGCGTTTGCGATGAATGTCCCACCAAACGCGAGAAGAAGGCTGTCTCCACGCTGAAGCGCCGCTTGGAAGCTCCGGACTTCGTGCCGGGAGCGCCGCTGAGCGAAATGCGCTGTCTGATGGAGCAAGGCATCCTGTGCCTGGGTCCGGCGACACGCGCCGGCTGCGGTGGCAGCGATGGTAACCCGCGCTGCATCCGCGCCTACATGCCATGTGAAGGTTGCTTTGGCCCGATTTCGGACAAAGCCAATCCCATGGTCGACATGATGGGCGCACTCTCCTCCATCGGCCTCGATCCCAAACAGATTCCAGACCGGGCCGCAACCTTCAACCGTTTTGCTGGCGCTGGCCGTTTGCGGCCGCTGCCCCGGAGGTGATCCATGTCAAAGACACTGGTCATTCAACCTGTCACCCGCATCGAGGGCCACGCCAAGATAACCATTCAGCTCAACGATGCCGGCAACGTGGATACCGCCCGGGTGAACGTCATTGAACTGCGCGGCTTCGAGAAATTCTGCCTGGGTCGTCCGGTAGAAGATCTGCCGCGCATCACACCGCGCATTTGCGGAGTGTGCCCGTGGTCGCATCACCTGGCCTCGGCCAAGGCTTGCGACGCGGTTTTTGGAGTCGAGCCGCCCCCGGCCGGCAAGAAGTTGCGCGAGCTGTGCAACAGCATTGCCTTCATGGAAGAGCACATCCTGCACTTCTACTTCCTGGCGGGTGCCGACTTCCTGCTGGGGCCGGATGCGCCTTATTCGGTCCGCAATGTCATCGGCGTGTTGCAGGCAGCTCCCGACATTGCCAGACAAGTGGTGAAGGTGCGCCATATGTGCGCCAAGATGCTGGAGGTCCTGGCGGGCAAGGCGATCCATCCCCAAGCTGCCGTCCCTGGCGGATTCAGCAAGCCATTGGCTCCTGCCGAGCGCGACCAATTGCGCAAGCAGGCCGATGAGGCGCTGGAACTCGCCAAGTTCTCCATTGCATTCGCCAAGGAAAACGTCTTCCCTAAATACCTCGACGTCGTGAAGTCGCTGGGAGTAATCACTACCGGTTTCATCGGCACCGTCAAGGAAAACGGCGCGCTCAATCTCTACGATGGGCATCTTCGCCTTATGACGCCCGCAGGCTCCTATCAGAACTTTCCGTATGATCGCTACACGGAGTTCATCTCCGAGCACATCGAACCTTGGAGCTACCTGAAGTTCCCCTACGCCAAACAGTGGGGCGAGGGTTTCTCCATGGATATCGACAATCCCAAGGGCGTGTATCGCGCCAACACGCTGGCACGCATCAACGTCTGCGATTTTATCGATACGCCGCTGGCTCAGGCCGAATTGGAAGAGTTTCGCGCGAAGTTCGGACGGCCCGCACAGCTCACGTTGCTCTATCACTGGGCGCGGCTGATCGAACTTCTCTACAACGCCGAAAACGCCATCCGGTTGTTGGACGATCCCGACATCATCAGCACGGAGACTCGGGTGAAGGTCACGCCGCGGGCAGCGCGAGGCGTAGGCGTTACTGAAGCGCCGCGCGGCACGCTTATTCACGACTACACCACCGATGCCGACGGCCTGATCACCAACGTCAACCTGATTGTGGGCACCACCCACAACAACGCTCCTATCAACATGTCGGTCACACAGGCCGCCAAGAGTTTGATCCATGACGGCGTGTACGACCAGGGAGTGCTGAACACAGTGGAAATGTCGATCCGTGCCTACGATCCATGCTTGTCCTGCGCCACCCATCGGCTGGACGGAAAGTTGTCGGTCAAGCTGGATATCTTTGACGCGGACGGCAAATTGCTGGACACGCTTGCCAACTAGGTTGAGCGGCGCTTCAGCGCCGCGTTCGCCGGCAATCAAATGGCTCGGCCTGCTGTGGTCATCGAAGATGACCACAGCAGGCCAGCTTGGTAAGGCCGATATCAACGCCAGCCTGAAGGCTGGCTCTACCGAAACAGACAGTAAGCGAAGTGACTTGCATGATCGCAATCGACCAAACCACGTGGGAAATCGATTCCTCCGATCTTCCCGAGTTCTGCCGGAAGCCGACACTGGTGCTCGGCTGCGGGAATATTCTGTTTGGCGATGACGGCTTCGGGTGCGCGGTAGTTGACTATGTCGAAACACACTACCGAGTGCCCGAAGAGGTCTGCTTGCTGGACGCAGGCACGGGCGTGCGCAAGCTGTTGTTCACTCTGTGCCTGAGCTCCGCGCGTCCGCAGCGGTTGCTCATCCTGGATGCGATCGATGCCGGACGAGGTCCTGGAGAGATATTCGAGATCGATCCTGCCGAGATTCCCCCAGTCAAACTCGACGATTTCTCGATGCATCAGTTGCCCACGTCCAACCTGCTGCGCGAGCTGCAGGAAAGCTGCGGAGTCGAAGTGCGGGTGCTGGCCTGCCAGACCGGACCACTGCCGGAAGAGATCTCTCAAGGTTTGTCGAAAGCCGTCAGCGGCGCCGTGCCGGAAGCGGCGGAATGGCTTGTCCACGAGTATTTCCTCCGCACGGCAGCGCCGCGAGGCGACGTTTGCCAAGCCAACGCGCAGAGGAGCTCAAATCTATGACCACAAATATCTCCCTCATCCATGATGGGAAAAAGTTCATGTGGGACGGACGCCTCTATCCCACCCGGAACGAAGCCTGCGCGGCGGGAGAGGCGTATCGCAACGACAAGTTTGAGATATGGGTGACCGAAGAAGAAGCACAATTTCTGGTCTACACGCGGAGACTAGTGAGCAACGTTGTGGTGACGACGCAATAACCGCTCTCTCCGCAAGCAGGTGATCTATGGCCGCAGCAGAAGCACTTCCAGTCTGTGATCCAACGTTGTTAGCCGACATCCGGCGGTATGGGAAGTTCGACCCCACGGGCTGCTATCAGTGCGGGAGTTGCACGCTGACCTGTGACCTGGTCGACGATTCCGCTACCTTCCCCCGCAAGAGCATTCGCTATGCCCTGCTGGGACTAAGGCAGCCGCTCGTCCAAAGTCTGGACCCCTGGGTCTGCCACGACTGCGGCGACTGCTCGGTTGCCTGCCCGCGTCAGGCGGAGCCCAGAATCTCCATGCTTACACTGCGGCGCTTTCTCAGCGCGCAATACGACTGGACAGGCATCGCTCCCAAGCTGCTCCAGTCTACGGCGTGGTACATCGGCTCGTTAGTCTTCGTCGCGGCACTCACCTTCCTGCTGATCCTTGGCTATCACTTGTGGTACGTGAAGATGCCGGTTGGGGGATTTGTCACCACACCGATGGGACTGAATCACATGTTCCCGCTCATCATCTACTACACGCTAACGGTGACCCTGCTTCCGCTGTTGCTATTGCTGTCGCGTGTCTTGCGCATCTGGCGGCTCACGATGAGTGCAGAGGAGCGGGCGAGCATCCCATTTTCCACCTACGTGGCTGAGTTCTGGACTTATGTCTACCAGTCGATGACTCATTCCCTGATGCGCAAGTGCCCAGACCGAGGGCGCTGGCTTGGCCATTGGGGACTGGCTTTGGGCACAGTGATGATGCTCACGATCAAGGTACTCGGCCTAAGGTGGTTTCAAACTGACAACCTTTATCCCTTCTACAACCCCCAGCGATGGCTCGGATACCTTGCGACGGGCCTCATCCTTTATGGCATGGGAGAAATTTTCTTAGGCCGGCTGCGGGCGCAGAAGGAGATCTACAAAGAAACGCGGTTTCCGGACCTTGCCTTTCCGGTGCTGCTTGTTTTGACCGTGCTCAGCGGTCTGGCGGCACACATCTTCCGCTATGCCGGCTTTGCGCTGACCTGTCACCTCATGTACGCCGTGCACATCATGATCGCCACGCCCATGCTGCTGGTGGAGATGTCGTTCGGGAAGTGGTCTCACATGGTCTACCGACCGCTGGCCCTGTTTTTCCTGGCGGTCAGGCAGAGAGCCGGGCGACAGGCGCCGGCAGAGGAGGTTGTTTCCCATGCCGTCTAAGGATTCCCAAACTCCTCCAGTGGGCGCAGCCCTGGTCGTAGGAGGCGGCATCGGAGGCATGCAAGCGGCCCTCGATCTCGCCAACGGCGGCATCAAGGTGTATTTGTCCGAGCGTGGCCCTGCCATTGGCGGGGTCATGGCGCAGCTCGACAAAACATTCCCCACCAACGATTGCGCAATGTGCACCATGGCGCCGCGTCTGGTCGAGATTGGCAGGCACAAGGACATCGATATTCTCACCTTGAGTGAGGTGGAACACGTCGATGGGCAGCCGGGGAATTTCACCGTCCGCATCAAGCAGCAACCACGCTTTGTGATCACGTCGAAATGCACGGGCTGCGGCGCCTGCACGACGGAGTGTCCAGTAACGTTATCGTCGGAGTTCGATCAGGGGCTGGGAGAGCGTAAGGCAATCTATCGCCCGTTCCCGCAAGCCGTCCCCAACATCTTCACCATTACGCGTCGCGGGAACCCACCCTGCGAGGCCGCATGCCCCATCCATCAAAGCGGACAAGGCTACGTGACTCTGATTGCGCAAGGTCGTTTCGACGAGGCGCTGCAGGTCATTCTGCGAGACAACCCGATTCCGTCGATCTGCGGCCGGATCTGCACGCATCCCTGCACTGCCGCCTGCACCCGCACTAGCGTGGACGATGCAGTTAACTTGCCGGCGTTGAAGCGCTTTATTACCGACCGCATTTCCGATTACAAGCTGCCGCAACCGACGGTGCCCGAACGTCAGGAGAAGATTGCCATTATCGGCTCTGGTCCCGCCGGCCTCCTCTGTGCCTATCATCTCCGGCAACACGGCTACGGTGCGACGATCTTCGAAGCGCTGCCGGTTGCGGGCGGGATGCTGGCAGTGGGTATTCCCTCGTTCCGGCTTCCACGACCTTTATTGAACGCTGAACTGGATCGGCTGCGGGCGCTGGGCATCGAGATTGTGCTGGACACGCCCGTGGGCAGTGGGGTCACGCTGGAGGAACTACGGAAGAGCTACGCTGCGGTATTCATCGCGATTGGGGCTCACGTCGAGCGGAGACTCGGCATTCCCGGCGAGAGCATGTCGGGTGTTACCGGTGGAATCGAGTTCCTGCGCCACGTCAACGTTGAGGGGCCGAGATTGCCCGGCCGCCGCGTGCTGGTGATTGGCGGCGGAAATTCCGCTCTC
>Ga0187874_10003188_pt1 | contig 11718 bp, 10 predicted proteins | sample June2016WEW_16_1_3_FD_132993 | JGI IMG/M metagenome (GOLD analysis project Ga0187874, IMG submission 132993) | Peatland microbial communities from SPRUCE experiment site at the Marcell Experimental Forest, Minnesota, USA - June2016WEW_16_150 | ecosystem: Environmental > Terrestrial > Soil >... | reverse complement strand
GCGCACGCGGCTCAATCCCTGGCTTGGGTTGCTCGCCTATGCCACCGCCCGCACACTCCCGGATTTCCGCGCCGTATCCTTCCGCTACCGGCTGCATCCGTGGTTCGACCGCTGGGTGCTTAAACAACTCGAGCCGGGAGACCACATCATTTCCAGCTACGGCCATACCAATGCATGTTTCCAATGGGTCCGGCAACACGGCGGTAAAACCTTTCTGGACGGCGGCAATTCGCACCCGGACAACTTCTGGAATATCATCACCGAGGAACATCGCCGCTGGAACTGCCCGTATCCGCCCCTTCCCCGCCATCATTATGAGCGGTCGGTGGCAATGATGGAACTCGTGGATTATGTGCTTTCGCCGAGTTCTTACGTGACAAAATCTTTTCTGGCGCGGGGCTTCAAACCGGAACAAATCCTCCGCAACGTTTATCCGGTGGATTTGTCCTGTTTTTCGCCGGCGCGCGAACCGCGCCCGGCGTCGCGGCCGCTGACCCTGATTTGTACCGGCAGTTTGTCCCTGCGCAAGGGAACGCCTTATCTATTGGAAGCCGTTCGTATTGTGCGGAGCAAAATCCCCGGCGCCCGGCTGTTGCTGACCCGGATCGTCGAGGACAGCATGCGGCCGATTTTGTCGAAGTACCGGGATTTGCCGATTGAATGGTCGCCGCCGTTGCCGCATGCGCAACTGGCGGAACGGCTGCGGAGCGCCGACATTTTCATCCTGCCTTCGCTGGAAGATGGCTTCGCCCGAACTGTGACAGAAGCGCTTGCTTGCGGGCTTCCGGCCATCACCACTCCAAATACGGGTGCGTGCGATCTGATTCAATCTGGAATTAATGGCGAGGTGGTGCCGATTCGCGACCCGCAGGCCATTGCTGATGCCGTATTGAAATGGGCGGACAAAATTCTCGCGCCGGACTGGCAGCCGCGCGTTTTGGTCAATGCGCAACGGTTGTCTTTTGAGCATTTTGAAAAAGCGTTCATCGAACAGTTGCGGGAGCTTGGCTTTTAAATTCAAGGCCCCGGCGCGGAATGATTTGCTCGAATTGCGGCCTGGCTTCCTCAATGTAGGTCTCCCGCTTATTCGCGGCATGGGCTGGACAACGCGAATACCAGATTTGACGCCAGTGCCGTTCATTCGAGGATTTTCACCAGTTCGATGCCCGCGACATTGTCGAAGGAGACGGGGCGGCTACCGAACAGCCGCGCGGGTGTGAGTGGCAAAATGCAGATGGGACGTAACCCGGCGGATTCCAGTCCGGCCAGCGCCGCCGCCCGGTCGTCCGTCTCGTAGCATGGATGATAAATGATGCCGGAAGTGTGACGTTGCACAAGCTTGTCCACCGGACTGGTGCTGTCGGCCGGCGAGATGATTTCCACCGCCGGATGCGCGACGTGCGTGCAGAGCTGGAAATGCACTTTCTGAAGACGGATTCGCCCAACTGGCAGCCAAACGCAGTGTTAAGTTTCCGCACTTCGTCCGGATGATGGATGGCCAAACTGAACTTTCACTTCAAAACTGAAAATATCTCTTTCATCTCGGCAAACGTGTTGGCGAACAAGAAAAGCGTCACAGCAAAGTAACAAAAAGTGATCACCACACCGGCGACGTGAATCCAGCGGTTTTCGTTGTAAGCCTTGAATCCGTCGCGGCCCAACCGCCTTTTAAGAAAGATGGTGTAATAATGAACCGTGGCAACGCCCAGTGCCTGCGCCAGTCCAAAAGCGGCGTAATTCCAACCCACACCATGCCAGATACCGATGAGCAAAAACGTCGCCAAGATAGCCAGCGCAATTGCATGATTAGAACGTGGAGGCCCCATCCAACGAACGAGCAGTTTCGAAAGCGGAGAGAACACAAAGTCGCGCATCCATATGGAAAGTGTGATGTGCCAGCGGTTCCAGAAGTCCTTCATGTTGCGCGCGGCGAAGGGATTGTTGAAGTTTTCGGTAACGGGAACGCCCATCAATCCCGCCGCGCCGATGGCCATGTCGCAAAAGCCGGAAAAGTTGAAGTAAAGGAAAAGGTAGTAGAACAAGACCGCCACCGGGAAATCCATCCATGGATGATAATGGGAATCCAGCAGCAGCCACTCATAGCACATCTGCCGGCATATAACCGCCAGCACGAGATATTTCACCAACCCGACCAGCGCCCGCAGCGCGGCGCGCCCCTGCGGAATTTCCGGCGGCGCGGCGTCAAATGCGCGGCGGTAATTGCTGTAGGGATTAATCGGCCCGACCGAAACCGTCGGCACAAAAAAACAAAACCCCAGATACTCCCAGAAGCCCGGCCGGGGAACCGCGCCGTTGCGGACTTCGATCACCAGATGGCTGCTGCGGAAGGCGAGATAGGAGATGCCGATGAAATAGAAACTGACCGAGTAGTGATGGACGTGCCCGCTCAACATTTTCCGCAACGCGCCGCTGAACTGCGCATAAAAAGTGGTCGGCACATAGCGGATGGCAATCAGGAAGAAAATCGGCGTGAAAAAGGCCAGCCACGGCTTCCAGCCGCCTTTTCCCGAAAAGAGCACCAGCGCCGCATACTGGCAGACCACCAGCGCCACATACGTCAGAAAAATCGGCCAGCGGACGGACGGGATGAAAAAACAGAAAAAAAACGCCAGGTTCAGCAGGGCAAACGCCGCCTCGCGCGGCACGCCCCGCCCGTGGCGGATGATCAAACGGCCGGCGAGAATGTAGCCGAGCACCAGAATGAGCGAGAGCAGCGGATCCATAACGGTCAGAAGCCTTGATAGACCGCGAGGTTGTCCGAGAGGAAACGCGGCGATGAAACCGCCAGCGCCAGCGCCACGAGCGCCAGCGCAATCACCGTGAGGTAAATGAGAATTTCAGAGATGGATTTACGGGGCATACAATTTCAACAAGGTCGGGGTGATGGCGCGGGTGAAATATTCCTGCCCGTTTTTGTTCAAGTGGTTGTGTAGGTAAAATAATTTGCAAACATCCTGATCGCTGATTCCATCTAGGAAACTGGCTGGTGGAATGCCCACCAAAATCACGCCGCCCGGAAGCACCTGTGGCCAGCACTCCCTTTCGGGAACGGCAAGGGCACGCATTTCTTCCACCTTCGGAATGTGCAGCCAGACCAGCTCGATGTCGTTGGCCCGGGCGAGCGCCGCCAGTTTTTTTGCAAAGTGAAGCTGCTCAGGCGGCGTGGACGGGCCGGTGAACTGAAACCGGGGGTTTTTCTCCGCAGAATAGATGCAGACCTCCGTCGGCGGAACATCGTGGCCGGGCGTGAATGCCTCAAAGTTGGGGCGCGTGTTGTTTTTGGTTTCATACCCCAATAAAACGGAAATCGATCCGAGGCGTTCGGCGGTGGCCGCGGCTTGGTAGGATCTGTCCCAATCATGCCGCGGCGGCGGCCATTTCACCGGGAGATTGGTGCGGATCAGGCTTAAGATGTTCCGCGGCATTCCACGCAGGGAGTCCGCATAATAGGCCGCCTGCCAGGCAAGCGGCAGGCCCGCCAGGTCTTCCCGGTTGTCGCCGAAACGAAACAAGCGCGGGATTGCTATGTGTGGAATCGGCCAGTCGGGGCTGTATTCTTCATGGATGACAATCATGTGAACCTTCCGGTTCGCGACCAGGTCCCGCGTGATGAAATACAGGGCGTCAAACCCGCACCAGTTCCAGCCCAGCGTGATCACGCCGGCCTTGCGTCCGAGTTTTTTGCTCAATTCCGCCTGAACGTAAGGCGTGTCGATCGCCGCCCAGATTTGCGAGGACCCGACGATGGCGATGTCCACGTCACCCTTCTCCTCGAAGATTTGCTGTTGGATGAACGGGTAACAACCCAGATTCAAGGACGCTGCGGAGTAGGTTTCTTCGCGCGGCGGCAGAAATTTTTTCCCGGCGAGCACGGGCGAGAGCAAGAGCAATAACAAGAGTAAGGCAAACGCCGCTGCCTGCTTCGTTGATGAAAACGCCGGGCGCATCACGGTTCCTGCTTACGTTTGATTATCAGATCCGCGAACTCCCCTATATTTCTGGCATTCTCAATCTCGCCCACGCGGAACCGAACGCCGAACGCCTTCTCCACCGCCACCATCAGGGAGATATTCGTGAGCGAATCCCATTCCGGCACGTCCTTCGCGCTGATGGCCAGCGTGAGCACGACCGGCTCAAGAAACACGGTGTCGAAAATGGTCTGCAACTGGGCGATGACTTCAGCCTGGTTCATAAGCGCGGCGCGTGATCCTGATCTTTGTCTGGATGGGCTGGAACTGTTCCACCCGCAGTTCAAACTCCCGTTTTGTTTCGGATTCGGAGGTCAAAGTAAAGCCCATCCGGCCGTAAAAATCACGCACCATTTCATTCTTGGCCGTCGGCAAATAAATTCCTTCCAGCCGCGTGCAATGGCGCGCTTTCGCCAGCCGCGCAAGTTCGTTCAACACCTCTTCTTCGACCTGCCGTTTCAACACGCGGCAACTCATCAGCCAGGTGTCAATCTTCATCGTCTCGCCGGATTTTTGGCCGATGACGACGGAGATCAGGCCGTGGTCGCCGAACCGGTCCTTGAGCCGCACGGAATAGCCGACGAAATTCGTGTCGTTCATCACTGCGATTACTTCGGCCTCGCTGCGGCGGTGCGTGGTGAGGTTGAACTGGTTGCTTTTGTTGATGAGCTGCGACAGGCGCGGCACGTCCACCGGCGTGAACTCGCTGATGACCGCCTCCATTTGCAGCGATTCGAGATACGACGACATGTCCGTGACCGATGCCTCGAGCGCCTTGCGCTGCGCCTCGGAACGATACTGGCTGGTGCGCCCGGTGTCCTCGGCGGTGATGCTACGCGGCTCGAACAACCGGCAGTCCGCCAGTTGCGCAACGTAGTCCGACGGGTCGGGGCCGAGCAAAATCGTCGTCACCTCCGGCACGAATTGCCGGACGATTTCAATCTCCGCCGGATTGTCATCCACGAACACAAAACTGTCGAGGCCGAGGTTCAACTCCAGCGCCATCGCGCGGATGTTTTCCGACTTCGGCTCCCAGTTCGCCTTAAAACAGATGATGTCCTCCATTTTCAAAACCATGTCGGGATGTTTCTCGAACGGTTCCGCCGCCTTGGCAAAATCATTTTTGCTGCACACGGCCAGCAGCACGCCGCGCTGTTTGAGCGAGGCGATGTATTTTTGGAATGCCTTGAACGCCTCTCCGCGCGGCGAGGTGTCGCCAAGCTCGATGCCTTGCAAACCGTCGTCCGCCACCACGCCGCCCCAGAGCGTGTTGTCCAAATCGAGAACGAGGACTTTTTTCGGTGCGCGCTTGAGCGAACCGATGAGATGCGCGACTTCGCGGGCCAACTCGACCATCAGCGCGGGTGAACATGGCTGCTTGCTCTCGAACCATGCGCGCTCGTCGCGCGCCGTGAGGCCACCGAGACGATAGGCGAGAAACGCCCAGTCGCAGATGTGCAGATAAGCGAGCGCGGCGAGGCCGAGTTCAAGGTTGACCCATTCGCGGAAGCTCCAGTCCGAGCCGAGCGTGCGCGAGCGGAACGCGCCGAGATCATGCCGCGCGGGCAGCATGAAATTGGCGGTGATGACTTCGGCGCGCGTTTTTTCGTTCACCTTGCGCGAGAGCTCCAACAGCGAATCCACGACGCGCTGTGCCTCGGCCTGCTGCAATTCTCGCGGATCGGTTAATTTGCCGGTGTAAGTGCAGCGCCGTTCCGCCGGCAGCATGAAAACGACGTGCGGCGCGAACGAGTACAGTTCGCTGTTCTCGTCCATGATTTCGGAAATGTAGTTGTCGTAATCGCCCAGCCAGAGTTCGACTGGAAAATTTTCAACCTCGCAAAAATGCTCGATGAGTTCGTGCAGCGGATAAAGGCTGTAGCCGCCAAGGATGGCGAGTCGGAGTTTTTCCTTGGGCTGCTTTGGCGGTGCCAATTTCCGCGCGTGGGCTTTTTTGCGCAGCACGGAGAGCGGAAACAACTCATCAAACCCCCGTGCGACGCGCGTGGCGGCTGCCAGGTGATTCCAAAATTCTGGATCATCTTTCAAAAGGAATGTCTTGAGTTCGTCTTGCTGCATAGTGCGGTCGGGGGTTGTCAAACCGGCCCGAAGGCCAACCCCCGTTCAAAACCGGTTTCCCGGCAATCTGTAATTTTCCGTTTATTATCACCACCGCCGGGGTGTAATAGGCCAAAAGTGTTTTCAACTCAAATCCTTTCATTCCATCCGCGCTTGCACCGGAGCAAAACGGACTGTCATAACCGGGCCATAGCCGACAACTTCCGCCATGACAGGGCAAGCATCTTTCGCAATGGCGGGGCAAGCGGCGCAATCAATTTCTGCAAGAACGTTTCAAGCCTCTGCCCTTGGCGGTGTGGCGCTGGTGCTTATCCCATATCTGATGTAGCACCTGCCCATCCCGGGTCGGATTACTGCTGCGACCGGAGACAGCCTTCAGGCCGGCGGGGTTGCCATTCTTCTGTTGCAAAGCATCCTTTCGCCACGGAGCGGGTTCTACCGTATGCTAAACTGGTCATGGGTTCGTTTCATCGGGGTTTTGTCGTATTCCCTCTACATTTGGCAACAACTCTTTTGCGCCCCACCGGAAATGTTCGGCCTGAAACCGGTTTGGTGGATGTCGTTTCCGTGGTGGTTGGTATCAGTGTTTGTGGTTGCGTCCATTTCGTATTATGGCTTCGAACGGTCGCTGCTCAAACTTCGCGCTCGTTTTCGGGAAACCTAGCCAGCTCATCTCATGATTTGCCCAAAATGCAGTGAAGAAATTTCCCGGCAGGGAACGGACCGGTTAATCGCACCAAAATTGTCTCCGTTTTATATCGAAGGTTCTGGCTCAGGCCCAATCGCCAAAACAGACAGGTCCCAAGGATGGAAATGCAGACGGCATCAATAATCAACCGGGCATTTTGGCCAATGCGGAGTTGTGGGCGTTCGAGCATTTCGAGCGCGAATTTCTTGAACAACTCCGCCATCTCAACCTCGCCGGGCCGGAATGAAACTGTCGCGCCATGCGGTGGGAGTGGATTATTTTGAAGGTAGGGACAGCGCGCTGCGCTGTCCGGACGCCGCAGCGCGGCGTCCCTACCAATGGAATTGACCCGACGCGCAAGGTAGTTAATAGGCTTGTTTTTACGGGTGAATTTGTAATAATTGCGCATCATGTCAAAAGATGTTCCTGGTTCAGCCCCCCTCCGCGTGGCCTTGGTGACTGGCAACTTGAACCTCGGCGGCGCGACCTCTTTGCTGCTCAATCTCACTGGAGAACTCAACCACCGGGGAATCCAAACGCTCGTTTTTAGCTTTGAAAAGGAAAACCCGCTTGCTTCCGACTTCAAGGCAGATGGAGTTAAGGTGGTTTTTGAGGATGAAGATAAGTCCATTTTTGAGGATCGCCTTTCGGCCTGCCTCAAATTGCTCGCGGAATTCAGGCCGTCATGCGTGGTGGCCTGGCTGGCTCCCCCTTCATTCGAAGTGCTTCGCTACGTTCCGCCCGGAATCCTCCGGGTTGGACTGGATGTGTCGGACAAGGCCAATATTTATCCGACCGATTACGCTCCATTCATGGACGTGCTGGTGGGGGTCTCCAAAAAGATTGCCGCAACCGCCCGTTCTCTGCCGGCCTTTGGCCGTGTTGATGTGCGTTGTATTCATTGCGGGGTTCCGATACCGGAACCCCGGCAGAGGATTCCAGATTCTTCCTCCCCGTTGCGGATCATCTTTCTTGGCCGTCTGTACCAGGATTCCAAAAGGGTCCGGTTGTTTCCAACCATCCTGCGGCATCTCTGCGAAAGCCAGATTCCGTTTTCCTGGACCATCGCGGGTGACGGGCCGGAGCTTGATTTTCTCAAGACGAACATGCAGACCAGCCGCCCGGATCAACAGGTTCATTTCACGGGCCCGTTGTCCAACTCCGAGATCTCAGCTTTGTTGTCCCGGCATGATGTCTTCCTTCTCGCTTCGGACTTCGAAGGACTGCCCATGAGCCTGCTTGAATCCATGGCGCAAGGCCTGGTGCCGGTGGTTTCCGACATTGAAAGCGGGATTCGTGAAGTGGTGGACTCCAATAATGGCATCCGCGTAGCCATTGATGACATCCCTGGCTACGCCAAGGCGATCATCCATCTCCATGAAAACAGGGATGCGCTGGCGGCCATGGGGCGAGCCGCGCACGACATTGTTTTGAAAGCCTATTCTGTCCGCGTCATGGCGGACCGGTGGCTGGACCTAGTCGCGAGCCATCAACCGGTTTCAGCAGAATGGCCCGGGAAATTCAATATCCGCCCCGCCCTGTCGCTCGAAGGACAAATCAAATTTCATCCTGCCTTCAGGCCGCCAAGACGGCTGGTAAAGACGATAGCCGGCTCACTCAAAAACAAAAACCGGAGTCATCCCACCCGCGCCGCATGAGAAATTCGCAAGTTATCCCGCCGGCCACGGAATTGGCCGCAACCTCACTGTGCGCGGCGGGGCCGGCAGCGAACACGGAATCTCCCCGCTCAACCACCGCGTGCCAAAACCAATATGCTACTGGATAATAAAAAAGTGCTTGTTACCGGCTCGGACGGGTTTATTGGCAGCCATCTGGTTGAACGATTAATCGAAGAGCATTGCCAGGTCAAAGCCTTTGTCTATTACAACTCGTTCAACTCATGGGGCTGGCTCGATTCCTTGTCCAGGAAAACTTTGGATCGCATTGAAATTTTTGCCGGCGACATTCGAGATCCCAATGGCGTCGAAACCGCCATGAAAGGCTGCGAGGTCGTGTTCCATCTGGCAGCGCTGATCGGCATTCCATTTTCCTATCATTCCCCGGATTCCTATGTTGACACAAACATCAAGGGGACCCTCAACGTGCTCCAGGCTGCTCGCAAGCACGGAATCTCGAAACTGCTCGTTACATCCACTTCCGAGGTATATGGCACGGCCCGTTATGTCCCCATTAATGAAGAACATCCCTATCAAGGCCAGTCCCCGTACAGTGCCACCAAGATCGGAGCCGATCGGCTCGCCGAATCCTATTACCGTTCCTTTGAGCTTCCCGTGGTTATTGTGCGCCCATTCAACACCTATGGACCGCGTCAGTCGGCGCGCGCGGTGATACCCACAATAATCACCCAACTATTAAGCGGGCTTGCCGAAATTAAACTGGGCAGACTCGAACCCACCAGAGACTTCAATTATGTGAAAGACACGGTAAATGGGTTTGTAGAGATTGCAAAATCCGACAAGACTGTTGGTCAGGAGATCAACATAGCGTCGGGAATCGAAATTTCGATAGGACAATTGGCGGGGGAGTTGATTGCCCAGGTGAATCGTGACGCGAAAATCGTTTGCGAACCGGCGCGCCTCAGGCCTGAGAAGTCCGAGGTTGAGCGATTGTTGGGTTGCAATCGCAAGCTTTTGTCCCTTACAGCATGGAAACCTCAATTTTCACTCGCCCAAGGGTTGGCGGAGACTATTGCCTGGCTAAGGGTGCCCGCCAACTTTGCCAGATACAAAACCAGTATTTACAACATTTAAACCAACAAGCCCCATGAGAGCAATTATTCTGGCTGGCGGAAAAGGCACTCGCCTGAAGCCATATACCATCAGCCTTCCCAAGCCGCTGGTGCCTATCGGCGGAGAAATGCCAATTCTGGAAATTGTGATCCGCCAACTGGCCAAGTGTGGATTTAAGCAGGTCACTTTGGCCGTCAATCATATGGCCAACATCATCCAGGCGTTCTTCGGAAACGGTTCGCGCTGGGGCCTCAAGATTGATTATTCGCTGGAAGAACGGCCGCTGAGCACCATCGGCCCGTTGACCCTTATCGATGATCTGCCGGAAAACTTTGTCGTCATGAACGGCGACGTGCTATGCAACCTGAACTACGCGCGATTTCTGAAACATCATACGAAACGTGGCAATGACATTACCGTCTCCACCTACACGCGCGAGGCCAAGATTGATTTCGGCGTGTTGAAGTACGACCGGAACAATAAACTGGTGGAGTTTTCAGAAAAGCCGGTTTACCGCTTCGACATCAGCATGGGCGTTTACTGCATGAACCGGCGGGTGATCGAAGAGCTGAAAAGAGGCAAGCCGTACGGGTTTGACAATCTCATGTTGGACAGCTTGAAAAACGGTCGCCGGGTGGAGGTCAAACCCTTCCATGGCTTTTGGCTGGATATCGGCCGCCCCGAGGACTTCGACAGCGCCAATGAAAACTATGACTCCATCAAGAAAACGCTCCGGCTATGACACCAAGGATACTTGTTACCGGGGCAGACGGCTTTACCGGGCGTCATCTCGTTGATTATTTAAGAAAAAACACCCGTCACCGGCTGTATTGCAGTTCTATTAATCCAAACCTGGCTGATATGCACTGCTGTGATCTTACCAGTTCCAGGGCGGCATACCGGTTATTGAAAGAAGTCAAGCCGGATCAAATTTACCACCTGGCCGGGAGTTTCACCCAAAAATATGAAGTTGATTATCCGGTCAATGTGACGTCCACACGGAACATCCTGGATGGGTTGCTTCGGCTTAAATTACAAACCCGCGTCCTGCTGGTTGGCAGTGCTGCCGAATATGGCGCGATACGTCCCGGGGACAATCCGGTGCGGGAAACCCAGCCTTTAAACCCATGGAGCGTGTATGGCCTGACCAAGGTGTTTCAAACCCACCTTATGTGTTATTATTGCTCCCTATACCAAATGGATATTGTGATGGCTCGCACCTTCAACCTGTCCGGGATTGGTCTCCCCCCCGCGCTGTTCGTCGGCAAATTATATGAACAAATCAAGGCTTACAAGGATGGAGACATATCAGTCATTCAAGTCGGCAATTTAGACAACTACCGGGATTATATACCGGTTGAGAAAGCGGTTGAGAAATACGTCAAGATTATGGACTGTGGCCTGAAAGGTAACATCTATCATGTTGCCAGTGGAAGACCCATTCAAATGCGGGCCTTATTGACCCGGATTTTGAAGGAGCAGCAGGTGCCGATGCATGCGGTGAGCAAGGCGCTTCTACAAATCAAGGTCGTTATGACGTGCCCACAATATACGCCGATACTTCAAAATTCGACGCGCTGGGCGGACGCGGCTGATGTTTGTTCAATCCATCGTGCTGGCACCGTTGAGGTGGCAATCGCACCAAAGAAAAAATTTATTCGTGGTTGATTTTCCCACCCCGGTTTTGCCACGCGCGTTGCAAACGCCGGGACAATCCCAACAGATCGTTCCAAAACAAACCGGTGAACAGCGCCAGCGCGACGATGGCGATGCCGCCTTCGGCGGCAATCAAATGCACCGCGGTCATTTTTTTCTGAAAAACCAGGAGGCCCAGCGGCAGGAGGGTGAAAAACAGAACCAAGCTCATCGAACTATCCTTGAACAATTTCCCGGGACTCAAGTTCAAGATTCGCGGAGCTTTCAGTGTGATATACCAGAAGGCGATGCCCATCAATCCATATAACGCTGTAAACGCAATGTAACCGGTCAGTCCAAACCACTTCGTCCCCGCAATCGCCACACCAAGGGATACAACCGTGTCCACTGAAACGATGGCGGCCAGGCCTCTCAGGCGTTTGGCCAGCACGAAATTGAAGCCCAGACAATGGTTCCACACCTGGACCATCACAAAGAGGGCGAAAAAGAAATCAAACAGCTTGCCCGCGTAAAGGTCCTGTTTGCCGAAGACGAACACAAACCAGCGGTTCATGGC
>Ga0187874_10003180_pt1 | contig 11752 bp, 9 predicted proteins | sample June2016WEW_16_1_3_FD_132993 | JGI IMG/M metagenome (GOLD analysis project Ga0187874, IMG submission 132993) | Peatland microbial communities from SPRUCE experiment site at the Marcell Experimental Forest, Minnesota, USA - June2016WEW_16_150 | ecosystem: Environmental > Terrestrial > Soil >... | reverse complement strand
GCAAGCCGCGCCTCCGTCCGGGTGCGGTTGTGTCAGATGGTGGCGATCCATGCTGGTGCCGTAGCCAATGATTTCTCCCAGAATCCCGGCGCCGCGCTTCCGGGCCGATTCATAGGTTTCGAGTGCAAATACAGCGGCGCCTTCGCCAAGGGCCAATCCGTCTCGATGCGCGTCAAAAGGCCGGCAACTCGTTGGCGACATGACTTGCAATGAGTCAAAGCCGGCGAATCCCATTTGGCTGAGGGCATCGTAACCGCCGGTCAATACACGGTCGGTTTGTCCATGCCGGATCAGTTCCCATGCTTGGCCAAGGGCGTTGGTTCCGGAAGCGCAGGCATTGGATACGATGGTGACCGGCCCGGCAAAACCAAGCCAGTCCGCCACCATGGTGGCCTGAGTCTGGGCCTGATAATGCAAAGCCCGCGTTGGCTGCATTTTTTGCCGGCAGGGCCTATCGACCGCTTGGCGGAAATAATCTTCCCCGAGCGTTATGCCGCCGGCAGTGGTGCCCAAAACCACGGGCAAATTATCGGAAGATTCCCAACCGGACCGCTGCCAGGCTTCCTGAGCCGCCAGCAGCAACAGGAGGCCGGCCCGATCCAACCGTTGTTGTTGCCGTTTGGTCAAGTGCATCGGCGGCAGCAGTGACGGCAAATCCACTTCCGCCGCGGTTTTAACCCGCTGGCGGCTGACATCGAAGAGGGTGACGGGACGGAATCCCGTTTTCCCGGAGCGGAACGCCGCGGCATTCTGTTTCCATCCCAGTCCCAGCGACGTGACAATTCCGGCGCCGGTGATCACCACGCGGGGCGGAGGGGATGGGAATGGCTTTCTTGGAAACAGCATAGTCGTTCAGAAATTACGCCGGCAAGGTTTGCGCGAGCCGGTAAACGCCTTGCCGGAAACCGAGGTTCATCGGGTAAAACAAATTCTTCCAGGAAGTGGTTCCCCACAGACGTTTGAAAATGGAGGGAATGGAATAGACCTCCTTGAACACACGAAAATACCCCTCCGCCAGTTGGTCGGCGTTCAGGGTCTTGGGTTTGAAAACCACATGGTTGGCATCGTAAAGCGACCAGTCGCGGGTCAGAATCCGATCTTCCTGGACCAGCCGTTTGTGCAGCCGTGTGCCGGGATAAGGCGTGAGAATGGAAAAGTAGGTCACTTCGATTTTTGCCTCCAAGACAAATTCAAGCGTGCGGTCGAAAACCCCCTCGTCATCGGTGTCAAAACCAAACACGAATGAGCCGTCAATGCCGATGCCGTGGTCGTGGATTTTTTGAACGATCTCGGAATACTGATTCGGGCGGTTCACGCGCTTGCCCATCGCGGCAATGGTTTCCGGGGAGAGTGATTCGAAGCCCATGAAGAGTCCCTTGCACCCGCTTTGCCGGCAAAGTCTCAGGATTTCCGGATCGCTGGCAATGTTGACCGAGGCTTGGCCAAACCAATTGAGCTTCAAATCGGCGATGCGGATCAAAAACTCCCGGGCGTAGGCGCGGTTGCTGATGATGTTGTCATCAATGAAAAACACGCAGTTTTTGAGCGAGAAAGCGCCCCGATTGAAAGGAGTCAGCCCCCGCAGTTCCGCCAGGACTTCCTCCTGCGGCCGGTTGCGATATGTGCCGCCAAAGGCGCTGGTCACGGCGCAAAATTCGCAGTCAATTGGGCAACCCCGGGTGGTTTCGACAAAATGAACCGGCAGATATTTTTTGTTTTCGTATAGCTTCCAGTTGGGCTGCGGCAGCCCCGCCAGCGCAGGCAGGCCGTCCCGATGAAAGTAGAGGGGCTTGAGCCGCTGGAGATCGAAATCCCGCAGCAATTCCGGCCACAGCCCTTCGGCTTCCCCCACTACCACACTATCGCAGTGAGCCTGGGCCTCTGCGGGCAGGCAGGAGACGTGCATCCCGCCCATCACCACCTTGATGCCGCGCCGCCGGAAATGATCGGCAATTTCATAGGCGCGCTGGACGGTGGTGGTCATCGCGGTGATGCCCACCAGATCGGCCTCCTCGTTCAGGCCCAACCGCTCGACCTTTTCGTCCACAATCGTGATCTGCCAGCCGGGTGCCGTCAGCGCCGCCACTTTCAGCAGGCCGAGGCACGGCATGCGAAAAAAGAATTTGTCGCCCATCAGGCTTTTCTTTGAGAGCGGGGAGATGAGCAACAATTTCTTCATGGCATTACTTTCCATTTCCGTTCACGCCCCGCGGCCAGAGGCGTTGAAGGGTTGAAAAATAGCTCCATAACGGGCCGACGGCGCCCTTTTTGCGCAACCGCTCGATCAGGCTTGTGTAGGCAGGCGCCGGGTCGCCCACAATCCAGTTGGGTGCCAGCCGGGCAAATTCCGTGAGCCGGGCAAAGACCCCGTCAACCGAAAGACCGGGCGCGAGATAATACGTGGGGCGGAGCAAATCGCTGTCCCGGCCGATGCAGCCTTCGGCCAAAGCCTGCTGACTCAGGGGCGTGCCCGGATATATCCGCATCCCCACCACCGCCATTATCACCGCGTTCTTGATCCGCAAGGACGCTTCGAACCCAAGCCGCAGGGTTTCCATGGTTTCGCCGGGGCCGCCGCTGATGAGGAAATGGCAGAAATCAATGTTTTCCCGGTTGGCCAGCTCGCTGGAATGCAGGATGTCGTCGAAGATGAACCCCTTTTGATAAGCCGCCAGAACCTCATTGCAGAAACTGTCCGAACCAAACTCAATGTGCGCCAGCCCGGCCCGCTTCATCAGCTTCATCAACTCCGGCGTCAGTCCTTGCGGGCGCAGAAAACAGCCCCAGGCCAGCTTCGCGTTGCGGCGCAGAACGGCCTCGCAGATTTCCGTGACGTGCTGTTTGGAAGAGTTGAAGACAGAATCCACAATGAAAGCATAGCGGGCGCCCAGCCTCTGCAGTTGCTCGAACTCGCCGGCCACGGCTTCAGCGCAGTGATGGCGGTGATGTTTGCCTTCAATGACCGGATAGGTGCAATAACAACAGTGGCAGGCGCATCCGCGCTGCGTCTGAAGGTTGAGCATTCCGCTCGCGCGCAGGTAGTATTCCGCGATGGAGGCCGGGCGGTCGGCTTCTTCCAACGTTGGCCCGCCCGGGCTGCCGGCCCGCGGGTTGAGGACAACATTCCCGTTTTCACGGTAAACCAGGCCGGGGACGCCGGAAAAGCTGTGTCCGTTGTTCAGGGCGGCGAGCAGGGAAACAAAACCCGCCTCGCCTTCGCCATAGATGCCATAATCCGCTCCGGACATTTCCAGCAACTGTCGGGGAAAAATGCTGAACCCGCTGCCGCCCACCACCACCGGGCACTTGATTTTCCGCCGCAGGGTTTGACCCAGCCAGGAGAGGTTGTCAAAAAAGGTTTCCCGTTTGCGGATGATGACATCGTCAATGTTGCGGACGGAAATGCCGACGACATCGGGTTGGTAACGGGCTAAAACAGCCTCGAGGCTTTCCCCGCCGGCCAGACTGTCGGCCCAGAGGGTGCGGTGGCCGGCCCGGCGCAGGGCGGAGTTCAAATAGGCCAGCCCCAGCGGAAACACCGGGTCGGGCGTGGTGCAGCGATTGTTGCTGATCAGGAGAACATTGCCGCCCATGAGAATCCTGCCTCCACCATCGCGCGGACAAACACTCGCCGGCCGAAAAGTTCTCTGGCGCCACAGGCCGCCTGTTCATGAAAGGCGGTTTGGTCTGCCCCGGAGGCGGTCAAATCCATCGCTGTTGGGAAATAACCCATGCGCGCCAATGGTAGCCAGCGAAGCGTCCGCGTTGCAAGCGCAACGGGCATTTCTCTTGGGTTTTCCCCGGTCGTCCGTTAGGCTGATGTTGTGGATCGGCTTGAAAATCACGTCGCCGTTATTCCTTGTTTGAACGAGGCGCAAACCATCGCTTTATTGGTTCACTCGGTTCGCCGCCACATCCCCAACGTGGTGGTCGTGGACGACGGTTCAAGAGACAACACCGCCAAACTGGCGACCGAGGCCGGCGCCTGGGTTGTTTCCCATCCCCAAAATTTGGGGAAGGGCGCGGCCGTGACAACGGGTTTGACCACGGCGATGCGGACAGGATTCGACCGGGCCTTGCTCATGGACGGCGACGGACAGCACCAACCTGGCGACATTCCCGCGTTTGTCCAGAAGGCGGAAGCGACCCAGGCTGCCTTGGTGATCGGCAACCGCATGCATGAGGCCCTGTCCATTCCCTGGTTGCGCCGGCGGGTCAACCGTTGGATGAGCCGGCAAATTTCGCGCCGGGCCGGAAAATATTTGCCCGACACCCAGTGCGGCTTCCGTCTTGTGGATTTGAGAATCTGGGCGGCGTTGCCCTGCCACGCCCGTCGTTTCGAAATTGAATCGGAGATGCTGATCACCTTTCTTGACGCCGGTTGCCGTGTTGAGTTTGTTCCGATCCAGGTCATTGGCCGGGCCGCGCACAGTCACATAAATCCGTTGACCGATACGTGGCGATGGTGCAAGTGGTGGCGCAGTCTGCCCGCCGGCAGAAGGATTTTGGATTCATTTTCTTCTCGCCGCGGCCTGGAGAGCAACAGTTTCAAATTGCATGAACCCCATCCCCGGCAGATCCAATCCAGCGAGTAGTTGCTCCCGTCGTATGCGGACCTGGGGCATCAAGCTGATCTGGCTGGTGCTGGCCGGCATTTTGCTTGGTTGTTGTTACAAGGAGGCTGTCCCCAGACTTTATCGCCCCGAAACCAAAGCCGGATTCTGGCTGGGCACCGTTCATGGCTTTTTGATGCCCGTGGCGCTGCCCAATCTGCTGGCGGGAGAGGACGTGCCGATCTTTGCCGCCAATAACACGGGCCGCAATTACAAGCTCGGTTATATCGCGGGCATCAATCTTTGCGGCTTGATTTTCTTTGGCATGGCCTTCCGTCCCAAAAAGGAGGAGAATCCCGCGCCGAATGGATCATCACCTCAATATATCCAGCCTCGGAAAACTTCGATCACGTCCACCCGGCCGCCCGCCCAGTAATGATTGCGCGGAAATTGAAAAGTCTGTTCCGCGCGGCGATAAATCAACTGTGTTGGCTGGCCAGGCTGATTGGGATCATAAGCGGCAAAGAGGATCTCCGTTTCAGTTTCCTGATGGCCAAACAACACGACCCCATGATTGATCGTCAACCGGGGAAAGCGCACCAGGTGGACAATGGGAATGGCTCTCCGGCCAAAAGATTCGAGCAACTGCCCCGAGACGTTTTTTTGATTCCGCCGCGAAATCGGAAAGACCATCCGCCAATGGCTGCGCAATGCGTAGGACTGCCACGCCCCCCCGCACTCCGCTTTGACCAGCGTTTCCTCAGCCCGGCTGAAGGCGCGCAAGCCATCGTAGCCCGGGAAGACGATCTTGTCTGGTTCCCTGCTGGGTTGCCGGGGGCTGCGGCTAACCACTTGCCGGATGAGCCGGCGATACGAATCCGCCGCGACCGGAGGTTGATGGCCCTCAAACCGGGCGTGGTAAAAGAACTGGCGCGCGCTTCGAACCATGACGAAACAACGATGGGCGAATTGCGGCGGGGGATTATTCTTCAGCGTCGTCATGGAACCGGTGGCCGAATCGAGCCGGTATTCCCAGACCAGTTCGTTGGCGAACGAAAAAGTGTCCCGTTCAAAATCAAACTGTCGCGCTGGCTCGGCGGGCGGTAAAAACATGCTTGCGCCGCAAGGTAGCCTTGCGATACGAAACTGTAAATGCTTTACGAGCGCTGGCGGCAGATCGTCCGGGAACGAAGCGGGCAATGCGCCTTGCGTGACCTTTCTTCGGACCGTCAGTGGACTTTTGCCGAAATAGCGCGGCTTGTGGAAGGCACGCCCGCAGCCTCCCGGAAGGTAATTTTTCCCCGCGGCCACGACGCCGGGTTCGTATTTGCCGTCTTGCAGGCGTGGCGTTCCAATTCCGTCGTCTGTCCCATGGAGGCCGACCAAACAACCGCGCAAGTGATGGGCCTGCCACCGGCACACTGCCTCCATCTCAAAACCACCTCCGCCACGACGGGCGCTCCCCGCTTCGTCGCCTTTACGCCGGAACAACTGGCGGCGGACGCGGAAAATATCGTGTCCACAATGGGATTGCGTCCGGATTGGCCCAACGTGGCTGCCATCTCCCTGGCGCATTCTTACGGCTTCTCCAATCTGGTTTTGCCGCTCCTGTTGCATGGCATTCCACTGTTTATCGCGCCATCGCCTTTGCCGGAAATCTTTCGCCAAGCGATAAAACGCGCGATAGTTTCGGATCTGACCCTGCCAGCCGTGCCGGCCTTGTGGCGGGCCTGGCATGCCGCCGGGGTCATCCCGGCCCAGGTTCGCCTGGCCATATCTGCGGGAGCTCCCTTGCCGCTGGCGTTGGAAACGCATGTTTTTTCCGCCACTGGAATCAAGATCCATAATTTTTACGGCTCTTCCGAATGCGGCGGCATCGCCTATGATGCAACTCCGGTTCCCCGCACGGAGGAAAGCTGCACCGGGAAGCCGATGCGAAATGTTGATTTGCAGATTGGAGACGCCGGCTGCCTTGAAGTGCGCGGCAAGGCGGTTGGAGAAACTTACTGGCCAACGCCGTCCAGTGTTTTGAAGGCGGGCTGTTTTCAGACAAGTGACCTGGCCGAGATCATCAACGGCGAGGTTTATCTTCGTGGCCGGCTCGCCGACCAGATCAATGTGGCTGGCCGGAAGGTATCCCCTGCCGCCATCGAACGAGCGTTGCTGGAGCACGACCAGGTTGCCGACTGCCTGGCCTTCGGCGTGCCCAGTGCCGATGCGGACCGCGCTGAAGTAATCGTGGCCTGCATCGTGGCAAAGTCACCTCTCACAGGAGAAGAGTTGAAGCAATTTTTGTTGAGAAAAATTCCGGCCTGGCAAATTCCGCGCGAATGGTGGTTTGTGGATTCGCTGGACTGCAACCACCTCGGCAAAATTTCCCGCGCGCAATGGCGGCAGGATTTTCTCAAACGGAAGGAATCGGTCAGTTCCCATTCTGATCAGAAAGGCATTCTGCCGTGAATTGTTTATTTAGGCTCGGAACCGCCCAAGGTCAGCCCGGCGGTCAATACTAAACGGTCCCGGACGTGGATTTGCGCCCGGGCCTGAACCAAGCCGGCCAGCCGGCCAACGATAAGGGCTTGGACCCTCATCGTTTCGCCCGGACACAATGTCCCAAGGATTTTCACCGCGCTCAAGGCAGCCAGTTTCAATTTTCCCAAGGGGGGGATGGACGGATCGCTCTGGGCGACGATTCCCGCGAGTTGTGCCGCGGCTTCAACAAGGAGAACACCAGGGAAAATCGGATCGCCGGGAAAGTGCCCTCGAAGAAACGGTTCGTCGCCGCGCACCCGGTATTCGCCAACGCCTTCCTTGCCGGGCGTCAGGCTGATCAGCCGGTCAATAAAACGGAACTCCGGGCCGTGAGGCAACGTCTGCAACGCGGTTTCGAGCATGTCGGCAGGAGGGTTCATTGCCGGAGCGGTTCTACGACGGTGAAATTCGTATCGAACTTGGATTCAAACAGGCTCGCCTTGAGAGGCGGGTTAATGATCCCGTTGGTAAACTCGTTGCGCATGATTGAGCCATCACTGAATCTTAATTCGGTCGAAGCGGGCGAAAAATCGTTGGTGTGAACCGTGACTGAGATTTCACTCATGAACTTGCGGGCGGCCTGGCTCCTGGGCTGCAGGTTCACCTGAACAATGGCGTTGGTCTGGATGACCGACAGCAACCGGAAGTGTGAATCCAACTCCGCCCGGTTGCGCGGGAAACTGGCGTCCAACAAGGCCAGCGCATCGCGCCAGGGGCCGGATTGATTGCCGTTGAGCGGATATTTTTCCACCCGCTTGAGCCTCGGATAAATGATGAATAATTGGTCCGGCTGCCGCAGCGCAATGGTCTGCGCCGGTTGTCCCAATTCCCAACGGAACCGGTTCGGCATGGCCACCCAGACTTTGCCGGTGGAAACCAGCGGTTGCGAAAGTGTTTTCAGAGCGCGGGTCTCGACAACATCCGCCGACCAGGTGAGGAGGTTCGTCTGGGCGGCAATCCACTGGTCTAAAAGCTTGTCGGATTGGGCTCCTGCGGTCATGGCAACCAAGCTGAACGCGAGGCAAAACCAGGCAACTGGGAAACTGGGTTGAGGTTTCATGGGGTCGGTCGAACACCGGAAGAATTCCCTGCGGACGGCTCCGGCCAGATGGGAACAAAATGAAACCATTGGTCGGCATGTTGTTGAATTCCCGGTTCAAATGCACGCATGATTTCCTGCGTGAGCTTGCCGCGCCCCTCTCGATTGCCCAACGACTGGCGGTCGTATTCAAATTCGGCCAGCAGACGGGCTTCATATCCCTGGTTGGTCCGCACGATGGTCACGCCCACGAGGGCGCAACCGGTTGCCCGGGCGACTTCCGATACCGCCAACGAGGCTTGAAAGGGCCGCCCAAACAGCGTGACCGTTACCGACTTAACGCTCGGCGGCCGGTCAATCAACAGCGCGACGGTGGCGCCGTCCTGCAATCGCTTGAGTATCTCCACAAAGGCAAACGGTTCGTCGCCCACCACAATGGTCTCGATTCCCCAGCGCGCTCGCGACTGGCGGCGCATTTCAGTGAATCCTTGGCCGGGTTCGGCTTGCGTGACGGTGATGAGCTTGACTCCGCGTTGCACCAGCAGCGGTCCCCCAATTTCCCAGTTGCCCAAATGCGGAGTAATCAGCAGCACGCCGCGCCCGCGCTGCCGGGCCTTTTCATAGATGGCCCAGTCGGAATCTTTTGTGAGCCATGTGTTCACTCCGATGCCGCCTTCATAACGCCACAGGTCCTTCATCTTGATGGCGAACTGACGGAAAAGCTGGTGAGCCGCCTTTTCCGCCGCCCTCTGATTGTAATTCAACACGGGGAGCAGATTGTGAATCACGACCTCCCTCCTTCGGGTGTGAAGGCGGTAATAAATCTCCGCCACCCACAAGCAAGTTTGCTCCAGCGCTGCGCCGGGCAAAATCCTCACGACCCTCAAACCCAACCGCCACACTGCGGCCGAATAAAATCTTGAGGGAGCAGCCGGATGGCTCGTGGAGTCTGGTTGCTTTTTCCTTTGCAGACAACTCCACCATGCCGGAAGCAGACCGACGGCAATCAACATATTGGCGGCGATACCGGCCGCACAGACCTTGCCCAAGCTGGCCATGCCCGCGTTGCCTGACCACGCCAAAGACCCAAACCCGGCAATCGCCGTTCCGCCGCACAGCAGCAGGGCGCGTCCAATGGAACGACGAACCGCTCCGAGGTCGCCGCCGTGCCGCCGCAAAGCCAGTTGCATGAAAATGCTGTAGTCCACACCCGTGCCCAATACCAGGGGCACAGCCATCAGGTTGAGCAGATTCCACGACCAGCCTGCCAAAGACATCGTGACCAGCAGGCAAAGACTGCTCAACAGCAAGACCCCCAGCCCCAGCAGCACTTCCGCCAGCCGGCGAAAAGTCAGCCACAACGAACCCAGGACCAGCGCAATCATCGGTGTCACCACCAGCCACAAACGGCTCTGCACACGCTCAAGTGTGACGCCTCCCAGCAATCCCCAACTGGACAGCAAAACATTTTTCTCCTCCAACTGCCTGGAAAGTTCAGCCAGCGCGCCCGCGGAGGCTCCATGGCTTGCCGGATAGACCAAACCCATGACAAACCACTCATTGCCGGAACGGGCGACAAATCTTTTTAACAACCACCGGCTCATGTCGTTTGTCGGCCAAAACACCTCCCGGCAACCGCCCGCCCGCGTCCATGTTTGCAGCAACTCATCGGTTAGGAACAGCGCGTTGGTTTCGAAGCCTTCCCGCACGGCGGCGGCGCGCAACGCCGGACCTTGGACTCCGAGAGCGGCGGCGGCGGCACGGTTGGCCTGCTGATATTCCACCCGCGGCCACATCACTGTCGGCAGCAAATACCCGCTGATGGTCCGGTTTGAAACCGCCCGCTGCAAAAGGCCCTCGGTCCGCGAAAGGATTTCAAACACTTCCCGCTCCTGATGGCCGGAAATGATCACCCAAAGCGGATCCTGGGGAATGCCGATGGCCGCCGTCATTTCCTCCAATGCGGCTTCGGCTTCGCTGTGCTGCGGCTTAAGCGCGTTGGCCGATCTGTCCAGCGGAGGAAGATGAAACGATAAAGCCAGGCTGGCACAAGCCGCCAGAACGAGGGTGACGATCACCGCCCGGCGGCTGTAGGAATGATCGGCATGGCTGCCTGCCACAAGGGTGTTTTCACGGGGCGGCATCAGATAAGACCACCAGGGCTGACGAGGCTGATTTGCGCCGGACTTCCAGCGCGCCGGAAAAAGCGGCGGCAGATAAACCAGCACCATGACCAAAGCGGCCAGCGCAACGCCGATGGCCACCAGCGTGCCCAGTTGGGCCAGTCCCGGCAGCCCGCCTAAATTCAGAACCAGAAAGGCGCTGATGGTGGTGATGGCAGCCCAAAGAATGCTGGGGGAGATGGCGCGCCGGATCTCCGAAATGCTCAGTTGCGGGTGGGACAACGCTTCCTGATAATGGACCACGGCATAGTCCACCGCCAACCCCAGCAGCACGGCGGCAAACCCCAGGCTGATGACGCTGATCGTTCCCAAAATGAGGCTTCCCACCGCCACGGTCGCAATCAGAATCACAGCCAGCAACGCCAACAGCCACAGCATGGGCAGCCAGCGCCGATGCATGAGCCAGAACAGCGCCGCAATGATCAGCGCCGTGCCAGTGACGGAACCGCTTAAATCGCGCCGCATGCTTCCGGATATTTCCGTCACAAATGCCGGCCGCCCTGTATAACGCACGGCCACACCCGCCCAATCGGTCTGATTTGACCTGACATCCGCGACCGTTTTCCGGAGCGCTTGCAGCCAGGCCGAGTTGGCGGTGTAAGTGGTCAGGTCAGGCCGCGCCGCCACATACAAAACGCGAAGTGTGCCATCCGCCGAGGCAAACATTCTTTGTCCTTGTTCAGCCGAAGCTCCGCTGAAATTTGTCAGCACGGGCACACTCATCAAATTGTAGGGATCAAATGACCGCACGGCGATGTCCATCGGAGAGAGCGATGTGGCGAGGACTTCCCGGGTTTCGGCCAGCACGGAGTGAAGGCGGCCGGCGGACAACCGATTGGTCAGCTCGCCAAAAATCAAGGGAGGCTGGTTGAACCACAGATAGCCCACAATTTCCGCCGCCTGCGACGCATTTTCCATCCACGGCGGCTGCCAGGAGACGGCGGCGACCAGATTGGATTCCCCGCGCAGACGGGTTGCCAGAACTTCAGCCAGACGTTCAGCCCTGTCGGCATCCGCGGCCCGCAGCGTGATGATCAGTTCGCGCGCGTTGGCGAAGTGCTGTTGATAAATTTTCAAACCCCGCACCGCCGCCTCATCCGGCGGCAACAAGTCAAGGACCTCCGTGTCAATTCGAAGCCGGCTCAAACCGAATGCCAATGGCACGAACAACAACAGCCACCCCAAGCGGTTCCACCGGCCTTTCATGGCTCGAGGTACCCTTCCAGGGTTTCGCCTGATTTGGTGTTTTCCAACTTCCAGCCGCCGTCCGGCTTCCGGGAAAAATGCAAATCGTCCGGCAGGGATTCGCCAGCCAAAGCCGCGCGCAGGCAGAGCCAGAGAAAGCGGGGCGGAGGATTGCCTTTTCCGGCAAAACTCATTTGCCTGGGTGGAAACTCAACGAGCCAATGGGTTGAGCTGGTTTGCGCCAGCACGAGCGGAATCGG
>Ga0187874_10003173_pt1 | contig 11767 bp, 8 predicted proteins | sample June2016WEW_16_1_3_FD_132993 | JGI IMG/M metagenome (GOLD analysis project Ga0187874, IMG submission 132993) | Peatland microbial communities from SPRUCE experiment site at the Marcell Experimental Forest, Minnesota, USA - June2016WEW_16_150 | ecosystem: Environmental > Terrestrial > Soil >... | reverse complement strand
GTCCGGGGTGACGCTCGACTGCCAGTTGTGGATGTCGAAGATGTCCAGGGGGACGCCGTTCTGATTCACGACCGTATTCTGGAGTCCAGGATTGGGCAGAAGCTCGTACACCCCCGGAAAAGTCCGGGCCAGTTTGCGCAATTCCTTTTGGCCGCCGAAGAGCACGGTTTCACCGCGAATCATCGACTCAACCGCGTCCACTGATCCGAGGTGAGGCGTGGCGATGAAGACCACGCGGTTGACGGGAAGGGGAGTGCCGGGCATGGCGCTTCTCCAGGCGGCCACGAACTGCCGAAAGACCAGCCCGCCCATGCTGTGGCAGGCGAAGTCAAACGCCCTGTCCCAATTGGCGGGTGCGAGCGACTTGAGATTTTTCTTCTGGAGCGCCAGGACATAATTCACCAGCTTTTTCGCGCTGCGGACCATGGAATAGCGCCAATCGTAGGGAAATACATACACGGGCACGTCCCGGCCCCGCAGTGACTGAACGAAAGAGTCGTACGCGACCCCGAGGAGCTGCGAGGCCCGGTTCACCACGATTTCGGCCTCATCGACTTCGCCGTTCGATTCAAGGGCCAGGCTGTCAAAATCCGGCGCCACGACGCCAGCTTCCCAGGTGGACCACGTGGTCGCCGGCGGCAGCTCGTAAATGTTTTCAAGGCCCGTCCCTTTGATTCCAGGTATTACGATGCAGGGATGGTTTGGATTGGGCATAGAATCCTCCGGTGGTTGTTGTGCGTTGGCGAAAAGCCCGCAGTCAGAAGGGCACTGATCGTGGCTGCCCCCTCACTCCACTGCTAAGCAACTGTGATCGTAAACGCCTGCGACTTTGTATTCGAGGTGGCGTCAGTCAATTGAACAGTGAAGGTCAAGGTGCCCGCGGCCGTGGGCGTACCGCTGATCTGTCCGCTCGAATCAAGATTCAATCCTGGAGGCAACTGACCGCCGGTACGCTCCCACTTGTATGGTAGGGATCCGCCAGAAGCCGCTAAGGGTTGAGCATACTTCTCACCGACTTTGGCCTGAGGAAGAGTGGCTGCCGTTGTTATACTCAAAGTTGCTCCCGGCGTGGGCTGGGACGCTGCGGACTTCGCCTGTACCTTTTGCTCAAGCTGCGACAAGATTCCTGTAAACGCACGCTCTGAGAATCCCAGTACGAACGCAAGAGCGAGCGCCATCGGACTCGAAGTGTTGCACCAGTCAACTTTGAGCGCAGAGCCGAGGATGTTGAACTCGGTACCGAGGATCACCAGTAGAATGCCGGCCCATCCCATGAGGGCGCCGACAACCGGACTCAAAAAGAGGGTAGTCCAGGATGCGCCATAATCTGTTGGCACATCCTCGCGGAAGAGGGTGCGGGTAAGGCGGCTCAGCAGTCCGCCCGCGGCGCCCAGAAGGAACAGCTCCCCGTGCCCAAGCACGGCGTCCAGCGAAACAATCAGCAACAAGCCGCACCCGACCAGGTATATCGTCTTATTGTGCCAACTGATCATCGTGGAGAAGTTGGTGTCGGTGCGGTCGTAGAGGAGACCCAGCGCCTCATAGAGGAGTGCCTTCCAGCGTCCTATCGGCACGGCGGGTTCGGCAGCCAAGGCTTGCCGGATGCTGTCCGCCAGCGCGGCGGCCGGCGGCCTGAAGTGGGCACAGATTTCTGCCAGGATAGGCTTCCACGGGTCGACTGTGGCTGGTGGATTGGCGAGAGTAGTTCTAATCTTCGCTGCCAAGGCCGCAACGGCGCGGGGATCGAGAAGGCCACTCGCTTGCTGCAATAACGGTGTGAGGGTGTCAGCCGCAGGCTGGGCCGCCTTCAACGCTTCGTCGATCTGATCCGCCAGCTTCGCGGCCGCCGTAAGCTCGAGAGCAGCGGCCGCATCTTGCAGAATTGTCTGGCAATCCGCAACCGTAGCAGACGATTTCGGATCAAGCGCCCGGCACACCCTGTCGCTCAGGCCTGTATCTAATCGAGGTAGAAAGGCCAAGACTTGCGTCAGGATCGGCCTGCACTTGTCCACTGGAAGCGCAGGTGTGGCCACCAAAGCTTCGTGAATCCTCTCAGCCAACGCCACAGCGGGCGGAGTGCCCGCTTGGCGTAGGTCGGATTCGGCGCGTTCCAGCGCGGCGCGGACACTATCGGCGGGAAGAATAGAAACCAATTGCTCCTCAGCCTCGTGGACATAGTTCCAAGCGGCGATCTCCTGCCCGCGATTCCAGAAAAGACAATCAGCTAGCGTGCCCCGCAAATGTTGGTTCGTGTCGGTGACTACATCAGAAGCATTGGAGAGCAGCTTTTCTATCGATGCAACGCCTGGCTTCGTTGTGTCGGAAAGGGAATCAACCCGCGCTCTTACGGATTCGATAGCCGCCAGCGCCAACCTGCGCGTTGGTACTGCGAGCATGTTCCAACGGACGAGAATGAGGATCGCAAGGAAACCTAAAACGACCATCAGCAAGGGGATTTTTGACGTAAACCAATCTATTTTTGGGAAAACTGGTCCGGTGATGGGGCAGCTCGCTGTTCCCTCGCCCGTAAGCAAAATCACCCCTGAGCCAGAGGTGACTTTGTTGGCAGTCGCGGGTGCGGGGTTAGTGGTCGGCGGTGGAATGTTCGGAGCCGGAGTGGCATTGTTCGGCGGTACGGCCTTAGCCACAGCCGTAATTGTGAGCGAGGAGGTTATCCTCTGCATGTGCTTCGGAGCGAATGTAACAGTTAAGGCGCATGACGCCGACGGCTCAAGGTCGCAGCCAGGCGGAAAAACTACAAAGTTACCATCCGTCGGACTCGTGATGGTAATGTTAACTGACGCGTCGGGCTTGGCAGTTAACGTCACGGTCTGCACCCCGCTGGTCGTGCCCGTCATTTGTTTGCCGAAGTCCAGTACCGCAGGGACGGCTTTCAGACTCAGGCTATTAGCCAAACCCTGCAGCGATTCCGAATTGCCCGGTGCTGGCTTGGAAGCGTTTTGACCTTCATCCCGCACAGAGGAGCCTACCGAAAGCTTTCTCACTTGGTAAATTAGGTAGGCGCACGTTGCAAGCACCAGAAGCAGGACCGCAACATTGATGAGCGTCTGTGTGGATTTGCCGCTATTAGGGATTGCCTGTTTGGATTTGTCGTCCATAAGCCCTCCAGCATCTAGTCGTAGCCTCGGTCAGTTCTACTTGAATTGGCCGAGGGTTGAGCGTAGGCGAACAGTTGGCGGCAGGAAAGCAATCACGGTGGCTGCACGCTTTCTCGTACTGCCACTCAGCTTTTTCGTCCTACCTCGCTAGTCACCGCGATCATCTTAGGGTCCCCCGAAGTGGCACGGCAACAAGCTTCGTCCTTCATATGCGAGAGCGTTTCGACAGTGGGTTTTTCCCTCGGCAAAAAGCCCACGGCCAGAAAAACGCTGACCGTGGCTACCCTTGGCCAAACAATTCCGAGAGGAAGCGATGTCCCCCGCCCTCAATAGGGTGAATGCCTTTATCACCAATCCCCTCCTCCGCGCCGTCATCGGCCAGGCCATCTCCGGCTTCCGGTTCCGGTGGCTCATGGACACTGGCAAGATTCTCCTCTGCGACCTCTCCAAAGGCGCGCTGGGCGAGGACGCGAGTGCGGTTCTCGGCTCGCTGATCACGACAAAACTCTACCTTGCCGCTCTCTCGTGCCAGGACGTCCGCGAATCACAGCATCGGCCCTTCGTTGTGTACGCGGATGAGGTGCAGAACTTTATTGACGGCGTCCAGTTCGCCACGATCCTCTCTGAGGCGAGAAAATACGCCCTCAGTCTCACAATCGCGACGCAGGTCATCACTCAATTGCCCAGGGAGTCTATTGACGCGGTTTTTGCGAACTGCGCCACGGTCATCACCTTCCGCGTCGGTGGCGATGACGCAGAGACCCTCAAGCGCGAATTCTCGACCGTTATCCCGGCGTCGGAGCTACAGGACCTGTCCGATTTTAGGACTTGCGTGCGCACCATGAGCGCCGGACCAGGCCGACCGCCGATTCCTTACGGCCCGGTCTCGGTAAAGACGTTCCCTACCTTCCAATGCCAAGGCACTGAAAACGACAAGGCGCGGGTTATCGAGGCAAGCCTTCGCCCCTACAGCCGCCCGCGCGCCGAGGTGGAAGCAGAGATCGAAAAGTTTCTTGCTGCTTAGAATCTGGTACCAGTTTTTCTAACATTCGCCGTGGTACAAAACTCGCCGGTCACGTCAAACAGCGAGCGCAGCAATCTTCGTGCCAATTTGTACCGCAGTAGTAATGTCGTTCATTATAGTCGCAATACCAGCTAGGGCTGTGACGTCTGCCTCAAGAGCTGTCTGCGCGGCGTTCATTTCTGTGACCAGAGCCTGTACTCGCGGGTCATCGTCATGGAGAATCTTGCTGATAGCCGTCCAATAGTTACTTCGAGCAGTTACAAATTGCGTCGCAAAGCCTGCCTTCTGTGAGTCCGGATATCTAGCTTTCAACTGATCATAGTTAGCATTCAGATAAAGGTAGTTGTCTTCAAGAGCTTGCAAGGCTGGGCCCATATGCTTCAGTTCCTCCGTCTATATATTCGAGAGTTTGTGACATCGCCGTTCCCCTAGTCACGAGCTAAGGTGTTTTTGAGGCGCTTGCCTTCTTTCCGGTTATTACTGCTGTAAGTTCCGCATCCTCCTTCAGCAGTGACTTATAAATTGCTTGGGTTTTCTGCACATACGACGTTATCTGATCAGCAGCCTGTTGGTTTATTTCGTCTTTCGCAACGTCCGCATACCAACCTTTTGGTGATCCCATTTTTGGAGCAAAGCCGAATGGCTGCAGAGCCGGCAAGATTACTGGGCTAAGCTCAACCTGATCTTGGTCAACCAGATCTTTCGCAAGACGTTCAGCCAATTGGATGCGCGCCGTGGCTAGCGCCTCATACCTTGGGCTTTCAGTGGTATACAGCTGGTCCAAACCCTCGACACACTTCTGAATAGCCTTTGCACCATTTTTGAGTTCTCGTGTTTGAATGAAATCGGTAAGAATTGTCGCGGCCTCTGACATCGCAGTTGGAATCGCAGCACCAGCGGCCGTTTCCGTAGCAGCAGCCCCTGTTTTCGAAGAAGCAGGAAGCACTTTGAGAGTTTTCAAATCTGTTTGCAGCTCTGTCCCTAGCTTTGAGGCTGCAGTGGAAGCAGCGGTCGGCGACGTCGACCCTGCCAAGGTTCCATATGTCGACGCGAGGGCTGAGAGAGACTGGGCCAGTCCCGCCCTTTTTGAGATTTCGCTCTTAATGTCATTTAATGTCGCACGGTCACTATCGCCAAAAGCGTTTTGATTCACCCTAAAATCCAACTCTGACAGTTCAATTGTTTCAGTTATCTGAGCAGCCAAATCGCTGTAATAGTTGGCCAGATCTGAAGAAGTGCTGCCGAGATCCTTGGCGACACCGGAAGCCTCAGTTGAAGTCTTGCAGGAGGCCAGCAGAATAACGAGTCCTAGGATTGCGAGCGGCACGACCCAAGACCTCAAGAACTTTCCTCGTGGAAACGCGAGCGTCGGCTTGCTTAGAAAACACATTATCTTCTCTCCCCGATCATCAGTATCGTATTTTGTCGTTGATGAACATCCGTTTGCACGAAGGTGTACGCCATTGTCAAACCAATTTTTGCCTAAATTAAGCTAGTTTCGTCGTCGTCGTTTTTGCTTTCTTTTTGCCTTTTCTCCGCCCGCCGTGGCGGCCAGCGGAGTGCGGACGGCTCGAGCTGGTCCTGTCTAGCCGATTTCGGCTGCGCGTAGGTGTCACGTGTCCCCCGGCAGGCCAGACGGCCTTGGCCGAAACAGTAGTCCGCTGCGTAATTAACCGGGGTCTTGCCCTCGTGAAATAGGCGCAGGGCTTCTCTATTCGTTACTCAAATCAGTCGCAATGGCGAACAAGTTGTACCTGAACGCGACTATTAGATGCTCAGTCAATACGCTTGTCAACACTTTTTTAGTAATTTTTACTATTTGACTTATGCCAGAATATGACAACTAATGCGACGCAACGCAGGAACACACATGACATGCGTCACATACTGTCCCCTTGATTGCGACAGGGAATTGCCGCTACAGGCTTTTCACTGACAGACAGAATGGCAAATGATCGGTATAGGAGGGCGGTCGCCTGGCCGGGGTCACGAGCAAGTTGGTGGTTCGTCCGGAAGTTACTCGCTCACGCGGCGGCTTCGGCGTAAGCACTGGCTCGGTTCAGCCGTTCGATCGAAGCTTGATCCAATTCGAGCTTGGTGGCGCCGATCAGATCGTTCAGTTGTTCCAGGGTCGTGGCGCTGGCGATGGGGGCGCTAATTCCAGGTCTTGCCATCAGCCAAGCCAGCGAAATTTTCGCGGGCGTTGAATGGAGCGCCTGAGCCACTTCATCCAGAGCGCGGAGGATTCGGAATCCCCGGTCATTGAGATACTTTTTTACGAACTGGCCCCGTTTGCTCCCGGCCAGATCAGCTTCTGACCGATACTTGCCCGTCAGGAACCCGCTCGCCAGGGAAAAATAGGGGATCACGCCCAGTCCGTTTGCGCGGCAAACCGCCTCCAGTTTGGTTTCGTAGTCAACGCGATCGTAGAGGTTGTAATTGGGCTGGAGGCTCTGGTAGCTGGGGAATCCGTATTGTTGGCTGACCAGCAAGGCTTCACTGAGGCGCTCGGCCGGGTAGTTGGAAGCGCCGATGGCCCGCACTTTCCCTTGCTTCACCAATTGCGCATAGGCTTCCAAGGTTTCGGTTAAGGGAGTCTCCGCATCATCCGTGTGCGACTGGTACAAATCGATATATTCGGTCTGAAGGCGTTTGAGAGACTCTTCCGCGGCGCGCAAGATATAAGCCTTGGAAAGCCCCTTCTGACCGGGCCCCATTTCCACTCCCACTTTGGTGGCAATGACCACCTGGTGGCGCTGGCCGCGGCTTTTGAGCCAATTGCCCAAAATGCTCTCGGACTCGCCACCCTTATTACCCGGCGCCCACTTGGAGTACACGTCGGCGGTGTCAATAAAATTGAACCCGGCCGACACAAAAGCATCGAGCAGGAGGAAGGAGGTGGGCTCATCCACCGTCCACCCAAAAACATTTCCTCCCAAAGCGAGTGGAGACACTTCCAGTCCGGAATTACCCAGTTTGTGCATTTTCATGGTTTCCTCCTTCAATTGTTGGATGCTTTCGAATCGAAAAAAAGATGCGGCGGATCGAGGGCTGGTGCGATCTGGCCGAGACCTCAGCCGCCATCGCTTAGAAGAAGGATAAACCAAGCATCTCGCAACTTCGAAGATTTTGCAGGTAGGGCCGAACTGCGTTCGGCCATGTGGCCAGCGCGGCTGGCCCCTAAACGGGGGGGAGAAATCCGGCCAAGCAGATCTCGAACCGTTCCTGGTGAACGCTGGGATCGCTCTTGATGATGACGTCCTTTCCTCGCGTTCTCATCGGCTGGGTAGGGCACGCGATCAATGGTCAGCCCGCACTGGCTCTCCCGTTGGGTGGCATCCAGGCCACAGAGATGTAGCGCAACGCTCGCCTTCTAGCGTTGCGGCTCTTCCATCGCGACGCGCTTTGGGCGGCGCGGAAATGGCCCGCGCTGCTGCAAAGGCCGCAGGGCTTGAGAGCGAGCCCTGCGCTACAGCGACTTACCAAATTCACGGGCACGGAGATGGAGCGGGCCTAAAGCAACGGACGCCGCAACCCAGGCATGCGATCCATCTCCCGCCATGCCGTGCGGAGGCAATAGTGAAGCGAACCGGCGAGCGCTGGCGAGCGCGAAAAACCGCGGACCCACAAGACAGGTCCCCGCTACGCTTGCCGCATGGAATTGGGCGCGGCAGATGCGGCTCCGAGCAGCCCTCACGGGCCGATAGCGTTCCCCAACCCCCACACGCTCTCGCGCCTAAGTCGTCATGGTGTAGAGCGGATTAAAATCGGAGCCCACTTGGCGGCCGGCAATCCAGCGCAAGACATAAACCGCCCTCGGGTCGGTCAACCCTTTTGTGAACTTATTCGGCACGACTTCGAGAAAGAAGTGCGCCAGAAGGTCTTTGTAGTAGTCGATGTCGGGTTCCACGACCACGCAATCAACTGATGACCCGTCCGGTCTCTGAAGGGTCTTCGCATTGCCCTGGTGGAAGGTCAACTGTACATTGGTCACGTCGAACTGGGTCTGCTTGTAGCTGAGAGTCGCACCTGGATGGAAAATGCCAGGGTCCTTTTCTTCAGAGAACCCCCCGACCTCGGCGGCCTTCACCACGTCACCGACAAGGGCCTCATCCACGTAGGCAAAAAACCTGTCTTGCGCCATAACAAATTGCGGATCATCCCAGATCGGCTGCCAGAAGTAGTCGAGCGGGTTCTCGCCGCTGGGCAAGGTGATCTGCGCCATGGCGGTGAGCAGGTTCAGCACACAGGCCAGCACCAATCCTTCCTGCTGATCCTTGAGATTGTTGTACCGGGTCTCCGCGTCATTGACGCCTGTAGAAAGAATCTGGGCGAAGCGAGGGCGAACGCTATTTAACGTTTGCCAACTCGCGCCGCTAAAATTCAAGTGACCGTCCTTGGGAATCAGCATCAAATCCACGGCCGCTGGCTTCGCCGGATCGATATGCACTGGCTTCCAGGCTGCCCCTTGATACCCGTTCGCAGACATAATCACCGTGTAGTTGTCAAAGAGGTTGTCGAAAAACATCAACCCCTTGACGAGCTCCGCGGAGCCGGTTCCGGTGATGTCGTTCTCGTGCCACTCGCTCGGCGAGCGGCCATCGAATATTTTTGCCGACCACTGCACCGTGGCCGGAAGCGGCTGCCGCGTCCCGTCCACGAGGTTGATGAGAATGCTTCCAGTAGGTGTGGCACCCATAGTTTGCTCCTATTCTCGGCGTTTTGGCAGGCACGCCGGGCCTGCGGTCTTGGTGTTATTCGCCCTTCAAGCGCGGAGACCTGGGAAGGTCTGCGCCAGCCGGCATACCAGGAACGGGTGACGCAGCCGCGACACGCCGCGAGAATACAGCACCATCGGCGAGATCACCAGTCTTGAGTCGGATGCGACCGTTTTTCATCGAACGGCGAACGCCGGTTTAAAGTAACCAGCCGTCTGACGCCAGGAGATAGGGGCAGATTTGATTCCCCTCACCGCTCCCTTCGCCAGTGGCCTGGCAGAGATACTTTGGCCCGCGAAAGCCTCGCCAGGTAGTCGTTCGCAACTCTTTCGACATTGTCCGAATCTAGCGTATTCGTAAGTGACGCCAACTGATGAATCAAAAGGTGTTGCGGGGGCGTAGGCTGGCCAGCGAGGTCGTTATATTTTTTCTTAAGAGAAAGAAAGTGTGCTGCAGCGATGCCGCTTTCCTCATCCTGCGTGTACGTCGGGTCTGCACCCAAAAGCTTGACTGCTTGTTGGTAGATTGCAAAAGCAGCAGCCCACGCCTTCTGCTTATCGGCATCGCTCGTTGGCGTTACCAATGCGTCCAAGGCTTGCTCAGCAGCCAAAAAGATACTTGCCCATTGTGTAGATGGATCCTCACCTCGGAGGGAATCGAACGAGACCTGGAACATGGCGTAAGTATTCGACAGAGGCTGCCCGTCGTACTTTAAACCGTCCCCGTCGATGGTGAGCTTGCTGGGATCCAGGTCATCGAGCGAGGTGTCATCTTCTGACTCTCTGTAAATAAGTATGATGGTGCCCTGCACAACGCAGTAGTCCCGGATGGGGTTATCTGATGCGCTTGTGCTTAACCGGCCGGCATAGTCACCTTGCAAGCTATTCATTGGGTCAGTGCTTGTCAGGAGTTTCTTTACGACATTTGCAATCGCTAGCGCCTGGGAAACGGCCGGTGGGGCAAGTTGCAAAGTGCCTTTGAGTTCGCCCGAATTCAAGATGTCAAGCGCTCCACTTAAATTGTCGTGTTTTACCGCACTGATTGTTACCGCCATGTCGATGGAGTCGCAATCTGTTGGCAGCTTCAGCGCGATCAGACGACCACTCCCGAAATAATAAGGTTTTCCAACGCCAATCTGCCGAACCTCTTCGATCGACGCGCATGACACGGCATTCGATGCAGATTGGTGGGTAACCTGGGTTGAGAGACAGACCTTATCACTTCCGCCGAAGATCTGTTGCCAGAGATTTCCCTCTGAACGATAGTGCGCACCTCTCAGGTTTATTGTTACGTACCCCTTGCCTTTCAAGATTTGGGAGCTCTTCGGATCCATGCCGGTGTTCGGAATGAAATAGATTCGCGTACCGAAGCCGCCGCTGGACGTGTTATTAGGCATATGCATCCTCCGAGTGAAATTTAGCCAAACTACAAACCATACACCCAGCGTAATAACTGGGGGTCTTGCCCTCGCGGTGAAATAGGCGCAGGGCTTTTCTATTCGTTACTCAAATCAGTTGTAATGGCGACCAAGTTGTACCTGAACGCCACCATTGAACACGCAGTCAATAGGCTTGTCAATACTTTCTTTAGTCAACTTTTATTAGTCCATATCTTACTTTTTGACCTATGTCATAATTTGATAAATATTCTGACGAGACGCAGGAAATCGGGGGGTACAGCCCGTCAGAGTTCGATGGTATGATTAAGCAATGCCACTTCTTCAGGCTCGTGGCATCCACTTGCCTTCTCGGGTCGCCCGTCCATCGATGGGCACACCCAGCCAGGGGTCAACAGTTCTCGCAAGGCTTCCAGCCTGAGGACAGTTCCCGCCGCCAGGAAGCTGTGAAAAAAATCGAAAACGGGCGATTGCGCGTACTCTAAACCGTTGAAAATGAAGGGGTGGCAGTTGGCGATTTTCAATTTTTTCACAGCTTCCAGGCTAGGGGATGCAGACGGAGGGGTTTCTTCCTAGGAAGGGGCCGAGTCACAGCCGGTAGCTTTGGCTGGGGCATCGTCGCGTACAGAACAGGGGGGATTGCCATGATCATCGGCACTTATTCGATCATCTACAGCAAGAGTCCGGAGCTCGACCGCGCTTTCCTGCGTGACGTGCTCAAGCTGCCGCATATCGATCTCGGCGGCGGATGGCTGATCTTCGGATTGCCGCCGGCGGAAGTTGCGCTGCATCCGTCCAGCAAGAATGACGTGCACGAGTTCTACCTGATGTGTGACGACGTGGAAGCACTCATCGGGGAGATGAAGAAACGAAGCATTCCTTGCGACCCGGTACAGAACCAGGTGTGGGGGTTGCTCACGCACGTTACGTTGCCGGGTGGTGGGAAACTCGGCATCTATGAGCCGCGACACGCACGACCGAAGGCGATGGGCGCGAAGAGCAGGCCGAAGAAGCTTGCAAAACGGGCGGCTAAGAAGCGTCGAGCCACACCCAAATGGAAAAGGCCACCTAACAACCGGTTGCAGCGAACCAGTGTCGCGTCCCACTCAATTCTTTACGATCGACCCTGAATGGGCACTGGCCAACGACCCCCTCACCCCCTGTCCCCTCTCCCCCAAAGGGGAGGGGGGGCAGGCGAATCGCTAATGACATGTCATCCTGAGCGCAGCGAAGGATCTGCTTTTCTTCGTGCCGCGCGATGAAGTTGGCGCCTGGTGCTAGAGGGGACCTGCGCATCCAAATCATGCCCGTTCAATACGTCGGGTCGAGAACCTTATGTTGCTTCCGGTCATCTAATATCTTAGGATAAAAGTGTTCTCCGAGCCCGGGGTGCTAAAGGCACAACACAAGCCTATGCCCTGCGGGCCGTCAGGGTGACTTGAGAAATCGAGCCGCCTCCCGTGTTTGGAAAGGAGAACAGAACCTACTCCAAACGCGGGTAGGTTTTTTT
>Ga0187874_10003166_pt1 | contig 11786 bp, 12 predicted proteins | sample June2016WEW_16_1_3_FD_132993 | JGI IMG/M metagenome (GOLD analysis project Ga0187874, IMG submission 132993) | Peatland microbial communities from SPRUCE experiment site at the Marcell Experimental Forest, Minnesota, USA - June2016WEW_16_150 | ecosystem: Environmental > Terrestrial > Soil >... | reverse complement strand
CGACCCCGACGTGATGGACACCTGGGCCACGTCGTCGCTCAGCCCCCACATCGCCGGGCACTGGGCCGACCGACCCGACCTGTTCGACCGGATCTTCCCGATGGACCTGCGCCCCCAGGCGCACGAGATCATCCGGACGTGGCTGTTCTCGTCGGTGGTGCGCAGCGAGCTCGAGCACCATTGCGTGCCCTGGAGACACGTCGCGATCTCCGGGTGGATCCTCGACCCGGATCACAAGAAGATCTCGAAGTCGAAGGGCAACGTCGTCGTGCCGAGCGACTCGCTCGACGCCCACGGGACCGACGCGGTCCGCTACTGGGCGGCGTCCGCCCGCCTCGGCGTCGACACCACCTTCGACGACCAGCAGATGCGCATCGGCCGCCGGCTCGCGATCAAGATCCTCAACGCGACGAAGTTCATCCTGCAGCGCCTCTCTGACGATTCTGGCGACGCGTCAGCCGACGTCTCAGTACCGCCGAGCCATCCCCTCGACCTCGCGATGCTCGGACTCCTCGCCGCGGTCGTCGCCGAGGCCACCGAGGCCTTCGAGAACTACGAGCACGCCCGGGCGCTCGAGCGGATCGAACACTTCTTCTGGACCTTCTGTGACGACTACCTCGAGCTCGTCAAGGGACGCGCCTACGGCACGGGGCCGACCGCCGATTCGGCCCGCCGGGCCCTCCTCCTCGCCCTTGACACGCAACTGCGCCTGTTCGCCCCGTTCCTGCCGTTCGCGACCGAGGAGGCATGGTCGTGGAGCCACGCGGGATCCGTCCACGCCGCGTCCTGGCCGACGCCGGCCGAGCTTCCCACCGGGGGCTCCGGGTCCGACGGCCGACTGCTCGACGACGTCGGCACGGTCCTCGGAGCGGTCCGCCGAGCGAAGACCGCGGCGAAACGCTCGATGCGGGCGCGCTGTGCGCATGTCGTCGTCACCGCGCCGTCCGCGACTCTCGACCTCGTCCGCCTCGCGGTGGACGACCTCGTTGCCGCCGGGGTAATCGACGACCTCGAGCTCCGGACAGGAGATGGCGAGATCGACGTCTCGGTGGAGCTCGCCCCAGCGGACGACGACAACGCCCGGTGATCCGCCTGACCCAGGGCGGAACACGTCCCCGCCCGGCGCCGTTAGGTTCGGGCTCGGTCTTGTGATGGACAACGCATCGCCGCTCAAGACGGCGCCGTCGGGCCCGGTGAACCCTTAGTGACCGCGGCACGCCGTGCGACCGCTCCCCGTCCCTCCGGGGACGACGGCGCCGTCGTCCGCACGGTCGACCTCACGAAGGTCTACGCCGGGACCGATTTCCGCGCCGTCGACGAGCTGAACCTTTCGATCGACAAGGGCGAGATCTTCGGCCTGCTCGGCCCCAACGGGGCCGGCAAGACGACGACCGCGGGGATGCTCACGACCCGGGTCATCCCGACGTCGGGCAGGGCCTTCGTCGCGGGCATCGACGTCGTGCGGCACCCCTCGCCCACCAAGCAGCTGATCGGCGTCGTCTCGCAGACGAACTCGCTCGACCGCCAACTGAGCGTCTGGGAGAACCTGTACTTCCACGGTCGTCTATTCGGCATCGGCGCGGCGCAGTCCCGCCGGGTCGCCGACGAGCTCCTCGAGCAGTTCCAGCTCACGAAGTGGGCGAAGGCGTCCGTCTACGCGCTGTCCGGCGGGATGGCGCAGCGGCTGATGGTTGCCCGCTCGATCTTCCACCGGCCGGCGGTGCTTTTCATGGACGAGCCCACCGCCGGGCTCGACCCCCAGAGCCGACTCGCGCTCTGGGATCTGCTGCGGCAGCTGAACGCGGACGGTCAGACGATCCTGCTCACCACGCACTACATGGAAGAGGCGGACCGGCTGTGCGGCCGGGTAGCGATCATGGACCACGGCAGGGTCCTCGCCCTCGACACGCCGGCGAACCTCAAGCAAACCGTCGGCGCGGACACGATCGTCACGGTGAAGACGACGGGAGACCCGGAAGCACTCGGACGCGCGCTCGAGAACGAAATTACCGGCGTCACCCGCACGCGGCGCACCGAGGACGGCCTCGAGCTCCACGTGCGGGGCGGGACCCGCCTCGTCGCCCGGGTCGCCACCGCCGCCGAGGCGGCGGGCTTCGCCGTCGCCGATCTCGCCGTCACCGAGCCGAGCCTCGAGACGGTCTTCATCAACCTCACCGGAAGGGAGCTGAGGGAGCAATGACCGCCGACGCTTCGCTGGTCTCGGGCCACGCCCCGGTCGCCACCCAGCCGCGCCGGACCACGCTCGCCGCGAGCTGGGTCGCTCTGCAGGCACTCCTGCTGCGGGACCTCACGGTGCTGCGCAAGAACATCTTCGAGTTCACGATCCGCACGCTCGTCCAGCCGTTCCTTTTGTGCTTCGTCTTCCTTTACGTGTTCCCGAAGATCGGCCAGTCCGTCGGCGGCGCGCATGGGACGGGCGGTGAGGCCTCGTTCGCGACGGTGCTCGTTCCGGGCGTCGTCGGGATCTCGATCATGTTCCAGGGCGTGCAGTCGGTCGCGCTGCAGCTCTCCCAGGAGTTCGGGTTCACCCGCGAGATCGAGGACCGCGTCCAGGCGCCCTGCCCGATCTGGCTCGTCGCCATCGCCAAGGTGCTGTCGGGGGCAATCCAGGGGATGATTTCGGCCGCCATCGTCCTGCCGATCGCCTCGCTCGTCCACGCCGCGGGGGTGGAGGCACAGATCGACCTGCACTGGTGGATCATCCTCACGCTCGTGCCGATCTCGTGCGCGACGATGGCCTCGCTCGGGCTCGTGCTGGGCACGAGCTTCGAACCGCGCAACATCGGGCTGATGTTCGGGTTCGTCATCCTGCCGGTCACGTTCCTCGGCGGGACCTACTACCCGTGGACGCGGCTCGCACCGGTGAAGCTCGGCGCCTGGCACTGGCTGCAGACGGTCGTGCTCGTCAACCCGCTCATCTACGTGAACGAGGGGATGCGGGCCGCCTTCACGGCTTCGGCGCACCTCCACCTCTATGTCGTCTACCCGGCGCTCCTCGGCTTCTGCGCCATCTTCCTGTCGCTCGGCCTGCACAACTTCCGCCGCCGGGTGCTGTCGTAGAACGCCCCGGCGATCGCCTGGCCCCGGTCGTTTGGCCCGGCGAGCAGGTCCCGCAGGCCAGAGACCTAGCAGTGGTGCTCGGCGTGAACCCGAACACCGAGCTCCGAGCCTTGCGCACCCTTCGTGACGAGGGACTGCTCGACGTGGGCCGGGGGCGGGCGAGCCGGGCCGCGGGGACTTCGGAACGGAGCGAGGTCATCGACATGGTGAGAGACCTCATCCAGCTCGGTCGCCGAAACGGTTTCCGCCGCGACGACCTCGTGGCGCTCCTGGAAAGCATGCGCGGTCAGGAGAAGAGATGATGAAACTGCTGGATTGCCATCGTCCAGTGGAAGGGACAGGCGCACCGGTGGAAAAGGAGGAATTGATTCGCGAGGCGAAACGACGCGAGCGACGACGGCACCTCGCCGTGGCCGTCGCGGTGCTGCTCATAGCTGGAGGCACGGCCGCCGTTGTCGGCATCGTCGGTGACGGGGGCGGTGACAAACGCACGACCACGAGCACGCCGTTGGACCGACCCGCGGGGACGGGAGGCCCGGTGGCGCGGGTCCTCCGCATCGTCCGTCCGGTGACCGCTTCGGGGACGGGGGCCGTGTCCCACGGACTGGCGATCGAGGAGGACCGCACGTACGTGACGACGTTTTATGAGGCTGCGGGCCCTGGCACCACCCGGTTGAGCATCATCGAGGCGGACGGCTCGCTCGGCGCTCACGTCGACGTCATCGACGACACCATCGGACCGGCGGTCGACGATCACGCGGTGTGGGTGGTGACGACCAGCGGTGCCTCGGCCGCTATACAACCCGGGGCGGGCAGGCTTCTACGATTTGAACCCGACTCGTTGCATCCCTCCGGCAGCGTTGCGGTCGGCGATAAAGCGACGGCGGTTGCTGCCGGACTAGGTGCGGTCTGGGTCGCCGTCAGGGACGAACTCCTGGACATCAACCCGTCCTCGATGCGCGTCGTGGCGCGGCGCTCCTTCGCTGGCCCGATCAATGCCCTCGCCGTCGGATCCGGATCCCTTTGGGTCCTCGACATTTCACCTGGCCAGAATCCGATGACGAGCGTCATCCTTCGCCTCGATCCGCACACGTTGCGAAAGACCGCGAGCGTCCCTCTTTCGTCCGCCAACGTCTATTACCTCGTCGCCGGACCCCACCAGATCTGGACCGCGTACGGGTTCCCGCGGGCGCACGTCGTCGCCGTGGACTCGTTGACCGGCAAGCTGCTTTTCAACCGCCTGTCGTTCTTGGTACAAGAAGGAGTCTCGGGCATATCTTCTGACGGTCACGACGACCTCTGGTACGTGACGACGGGCGCACGAGTCGGACGTCTCGGTTCGACGGGCCTGTCGTCGGGAACGCCGGTAACCCTCTCCGAACGGACGGGGGTGGGGCTATTTCCCAATCTGCAACCCCAGGCGATGGCAGCCTCCCTCACTGAAGTTGATGTGGCCCTCGGAAACCGGGTGGTGGAACTGCAACCACTGGTTCAACACGCGCGATGACATCTGGTCCCGCCAGCAGACCGAGTTCCGGGGTATCCCAATGAGATGCGCTGCGAGCCGGCGGTTGGGGGCAGTCTGAGTAGAAGTCCCACCGAACGTCATGGGACGCGACACTGGTGCCCGAACTGCCGTTCTGGACGGGTCGCAGGTCAACGCAGAGACCTGCCGACCGGATCGGGCCTTGGGTGCCACTCCAGTGCCGATAGACGCCGCGGGCACGGTCCTCCACCGCGAGGGCCGGCGTGAGCGAGAAACATGGGTACGATGCTCCATCTGCCGGGGGCGGATGAGGGGTTGAGTGACAGGGGGGACGAGCATGAGCGACAACGCCACATTTGTCGAAGGGCTTTACGGGTCATTCGCCCAAGGCGACATCCCTGCGGTGCTCGCCGCGATGGATCCCCAGATCGAGTGGAACGAGGCCGAACACCAGACGTTCTGGACCGGTAAGCCTTTCGTCGGTCCGGACGCCGTTGTGAAGGGAGTCTTCGCCCGTATCGGGGAAGTCTTTGGCGATACCTTCCGGATCGAGATCGGCCGGTTGCTCGACTGTGGGTCGACTGTAGTGATGGAGGGCCGTTACAAGGGCGTCGTCCAGGCGACAGGCAAGCACCTCGACGCGCAGGTAACCCACCATTGGAACCTCGCTCACGGCAAGCTCGTAAAGTTCCAGCAGTACACGGACACCTGGCAATGGTTGGAGGCCACTGGCGAGACACCGGTGGGCTGACTCCAACCCTCTCTGGCACCGCACCGGGCGACTACATCGCCAAACCACGCCGGCCGATGTTCAGCGCGACAGTCGACTTGCAGATTGCGGGTCGAACTGAGCTTCCGGGCTTTGGTGCGCCTTCCAGGGAGCGTCCGACACAGACAGGAAACGCGACCGTTAGGGTCGCGGCATCGGGCTCGGCCCCGCCGTCGACCCAGGACCCCGAAGGAGAAACCATGGCAACCATCATCGGCTACCACAGTGTGAAGGACACGGACCACTGGCTCACCTCGCCGAAGCGCGAAGAAGTCTTCGGGCCCCTGGGTGTCACCAACATTCGGACGTTCGTCGACCCGCAGAACCGCACTCGGGTGGCGGTGCTCATGGACGTCGCCGACATGGACGTGCTCATGGGGGCGATGCAATCCGAGGGAATGGCCGAGGCGATGGAGCATGACGGCGTGTTGCCAGAAACCCTCGTCATCCTCGTCGAGGCTTAGTTCCCGATCTCTGTTTCGGCAAGCGCAGAACGCCAAGGCGCTGGACGCGCGCGATCGCGCTTGAGTCAGCCTTCCGCGCTTTGACGAGTGCCCCAGAACGCTCGACAGCTGGTGTGGTTGAAGGTCGCCTCGATGTGCCGTTCTGCCGCACTGATACGGCAATCAGTGACGCCCTCACCGTAGTTCGTCGGCTCGCATTCTCGGGCAGTTGACGGAAGCGGTGTCGACGTGAAAGTGCGTTTAGGGATCCTGCCGGACCAACTTGCTCGCCCTTGCGGCGTCGATCCATCCGAGTTCGCGAGACACGCCGGTCATGCGAGCGTCGCATTCACCTATGAGCGTTACGGGAACCCGTTTCCGGAGATCGACGAAGAGGCGGCGGACACGTTGGAACGAGTACGGCTTGTCGCAGGAGGCTCACTAACCCTCTGCAGATTCTGATTCATCTTCCGGCTCAATAGGAAGGAGGGCCAAAATCGTTCTTGCTTGTCGACGAGTACGCAGCACGATAACCCAGCATGCGAGCGACAAAACGACAACGGCCAGGGCCATGCCGCAGCTTTCGATAAGCGCCGCCCAGCTTTGTCCGGGGAACGGCCCTGACTGCTCAATCACGGTCCCAACGACGGTCGTGATCGCGCCTGCAGCGGTGGCTGCGGCCAGAACCAACGCGCTCGTGGCAAGAAACCGGGATCGCAAGAGCCTCGCGACCGATTCAGTCGGATCGATCTCACCCGCTGGCAGATCGCCGTCTGAAGTGGCAAAGAACTCGAGATCGTCGCACCAGCCGCTCGCCTCGTTCCATGAGAGAGCGGCGGATCCGAGAAGTGCAGCCGCGAGGATCGGTTCAGCCCAGTTCGTGGCGTCTAGCAGCGTTTGGTCGACGCCGAAGCCTTGATTGGCGAGCGCAAGTACGACCGCTCCGACAGTGTCACCGAGTGCGAAAAGAGCCACTGCCGTGACGATTGCCGCAGAGACGATTTCCAATGGGGTCCACGGCGCCCCGCGAAGTCGCGCAGCGACCGCCGCGGCAATTCGCTCTGCTGGCGAAAGAACCAACGGAAAGCCGGAAGTACCTTCGGCCCCCGTGTCGTCTGGCATCGGCTTCATTGTTACTCAGAACTCCACCCGACCGAGTTCTCGGTGCTGCTCTTGGCGTCTGCCGTTCGCCGAATCAGACTTTGAGGCGTAAGTGAGGCGCGAGGCGGTCGCGTCTTTCGCCAGTGTTCCTCGGGCGTGCTCGCTGACCTGGTCGGACGATTCACAGCAACATCACGCAAGAGCGTTCACCAGGCAGCACATCTGATGCACAAGAGTCAGCCGATCGGGTTTGGTGAGTGTCCCGAAACGCGCGCTCGAGGCAGCGCCGCCGGATATCCCTCGTGTGCCGTACTGCCGCATCGATCCGACGATATGGGACACCTAGGCTGCCTGCGCTCCGAGTGAATGTTCAGGGACACTGATCTAAGGCGACGCTCGAGACTTCCGGTCGATCGCGGATAGTGGAGACTCGGCGGAAAGCGTAAGTTGGACTCACTGGAAGCGATCAGTGGGTGTGTGCACATGAGGCGCCTGGTTGTCCCGGTTGCCGTCGTGCTGGTCGCGGTAACGGCGGGAGTGCTTTCCCAGCCCGCGGCAAGTGGTCAATCCGCCCTCCGGTCGCTCGCCGTTACGGCGACGACTATCCCGAGCAAGAGCCTCGGCCTCCTTCCCGCATCGCCCCAACTGTCGACACGGATCGTCCTTTCGCGAACCCACGTGGTTGCGGGCTCGCTGATCAAAGGTTTCGTTGTCGTGACCAATCGAGGGAAACCAATCAAGCTCTGGGACCACAGTGGATCCCTCAAATGCAGGCCCGGCTATGCGGTGGTGCTCACGAACGATCGAATTCCGCCCGACATCGCGTGGTATCTCGACTGTGTGCCGCGGCCGCTGCTCATTCCTTCGGGCGTCACTCGCCTGCCGGTCTGGGTCATGACGACGTACCTGCAGTGCTGGAACACCACAGCTGAGAAATTTGTACCGAAGTGCCTACCGGGTCATCGGACGCCACCGCTGCCCGCGGGCCAGTACAAGGCGGTTCTCGTCGGCATGAGGCTTCGCCTCCCCGCTGCCAAAGCCGTATCGGTGACCCTCACGGCCGGCGCCGGCACCGCCTCGACAGCAGCGGCCTCGTCGCGCGGCTCCGGTGGTCTCTTCGGGCACGTCACGGGTCGCCTCGTGCGAGTCGGCGGGTTTCCGCAACTGAACAGCGCCCGGGAGACGGTGGGCATCCCAGGCCGGGTCGTGCTTCTTCTCGTCGGAACGAGCGGCTCGTTCGCCTTCGAAACGGGACCGAACGGAGGGTTCGATGTGCCCGTGCCCGCGGGCTTCACCTATCGGGTGACGGGTTACAGCCCGAAAGTGCTGACTGGTGACCATGAGGAACTCTGCGCGGCGGGCCACCGGGTGAAAGTGCCGAGCCGAGCGGGGTCGAATGGGTCGATCGTGGTGCGCGGCCTAGAAGTGCTCTGTCAGATCAGTTAGTTGTCGCGTCGGCTGATGATCGCACGAAGCCGCGCGACAGACTGCACCTGGGAGTTGTTGCGCTCGTATCCGGCGATCGGAAGTTAGTGGACCGTTCGGTTCGGGAGTGCGCGAAATGGGACGTTTTCGATGCGGCCCTACCGATTGAATGCGCTTGGTAGGTGCCCTCTGCGGGCCACTTCGACGGTGAAACCTCGCACATCAGGCACTTTGACCTCCGCGTCACCGAACCTGGTCTACCGAACTACACCTCCGCCCGAACCGGCTGGTGCTACTGGAAACGCTTGGCCGTGACAGGCGTGACCCAAACGCCCCCGCAGTGTGTGTGCCCCAAGTTCGTACCGTAGGGCGCGATCTGCGCAGATTTGTGCACGGTGATCGTTCGAATGTCCTGCGGCGGCGTGATTTTCAAGGCGGCCGACTCCGGGCAGGTCACGTTCGCGTATCCGGAGAAGCTCGTATACAAGATGCCGAAGTACGCCGTCTTACCCGACGCGAGAACGACCGTCTTTTCTTGAATATCGAAGTACCCTGCACCCTTCTCGTCGGAAGTTGACAGGTTCTGTCCGGACTTGGTGAGCATCTCGACGCGCGGGTACCCGTAGAGCGAACATGTCTTGGCGGACCGGTTCGTGAAACCGAACTCGACAGCGACGGTTCCCATGGCCCCCGTGCCTCTCCCAACCCAGATCCGGAGTGAAGCGGTCGCGCACCGCGGCACGCTCGCCGCGGTTGCCGCTCGTGCCAGTGCCGCCGGTGAGACGGTGGCAGCGATCCCCATCGATGGTACGAACGCCACGGCACAGGCGATCATGGTCATGGCAGCTAGACGCCTGAAGGTAAGCGTGGGCACGTTCACGATGCGCCCCTTCGCAACCATACGAACCCTACATAATCACGATTTCGGCCGCGCCGGTTGACGGGAACACCGCGTCCGGTTCGACGTTCCGCACTTTGACGAGTGCCCGAGAACGCTCGACAGCTGGTGGGGTTGAGGGTCTCCTCAATGTACCGCTCTGCCGCACCTACCTGACGGTCTTGGTCACTTTAGATCCTTGGATCTCCTGAGCGTTAGGGGACGCGCGCTCGGCGCGGCGTCTCGCGCACCCGGGGTTGTTGGACGCCGATCAGGGAGGGCCGTCTAGAACTTCACGCACACTCTTGGTCGCCAGTACACCTCGACCGCGACGAGGACATCGGTCACTTTCGGCGTTGCAGGCGACATCAGCAAGTTGAACGTCAATCGGGTGAACGAAGGTTTGGGGCGACAATACGGGGAGAAGGGCAAACTTGCGTCGATGACGTTGCCAAGATAGAAGCCGGTCGCGTTGGGTGCCAGGTCTACTCCCGGTGTCTCTTCTTGCAACAAACCGGGCGGCGCGTCCCGCTCGAAGTACGAGGCCGCTTCGTTGATCCCCTCAGGGACACGCCAGAACCGCGCCGAGTAAGCAATGCCATCTTCCTGGATCCCGTAGAAGTCGAGTAGACGGTTCCATCTTGCGTTCTGGACCGCGTAGAAGTCGAGATCCGCAGCGCGTTGGGAGCCGATCTCCGCGAATGTCATGGGCTCGGATCCGACCGGAAGTCGGACCTCCTGGAGCACACCGATGGCAGTCCTGGAAGCTGCGGCCTTCGTGTGCGCGGCGAGGTCCAGGGTTGATCTCGTATCTGATCTCACGGGTGGCCTCGTGCCTGACCTCACGATGGCCGCGATGGCGATGGCGATGCCGATTGCCGCCAACACGGCCGCTGCCACCGACGCGACGCGACGCATCACTCGGAATCTCGCGCCAAGCAGGGGAGGCGTCAAGCCGCGCTGTTCGGACAGATGATCTCCGGGCAAGAGCGGCTGGGGTGCGGTCGAAGCGCTAGAGAGTCGGCGATTTGCATCCGCGGAACTGTCCCAGAATGTTCTGCCGGCCGGGTGCCTCAGGGTCGCCCGAAGGTGGCTGACTGGGGCAGGAAACCCGGTAAGCACGAAGGAGCCCGAGTCCGCTAGACCCCGCTGGAATCCGAACCGCCGAGAATGGCAATCGAGCTGCGCGGCAAGGGGCGACTTCCCTCGGGTGCGTCGCTGCGCCAATCGTCATCGCGGACGTTCGTCCGGCGTGGTGCCGTCGGGCCATTCGGGGGATGCGACGGGAATCCGCATGCGCCACTCTCGCCCACCTCACTGTTGACGAGGCTCGTCCCAACCGCGGCAAGACTCGTTGGCGCGTGGCGGTGGGGACTGCTTCGATGGCGCGGTGACCGACATTCGGACATCGCGCCTGCAGCTGCACGCGATCGATGTTGCAGAGGGAAAACGCATCGTCGCGCGACGTGCGGGACCCGCCGATTCTTGGGCGGAGGATTTCCCCTTCGAGGGCGACGTTGGCGCTGTGGGGAGCTTCCTTCGCGCGACGGCCGCGCGTGGAGAGCAACGGCCGTTCGGTTATTACCGGATCACCCGCCTGGCCGACGGGCGGGCAATCGGGGGGATTGGTTTCAAGGGACCGCCAGACGGCGGATGCGTCGAGATCGGCTACGGCCTGACTCCTTTGGCCCGCGGCCACGGCTACGCCGCAGAGGCGGTCATCGCCTTGCTGGCCCTGGCCGCCGACCACGGAGCGTCCAGGGTTGTCGCCGACACGACTCCGGACAACATCGCTTCGCAACGGACCCTCGTCCGGGCCGGATTCCACCTCGTGGGCACCGATGGCGAGCTCCACCACTACGAGGCGCTTCTCGACATCGGGCATCGAGCCGGGTAGGTCGGGCTAGACGACTCAGCCCGAGCGGTTGGTGGCGTCGGCGCGCAAGCGGAGCCGGGAGCGAACGGCGGTTGGCGCCTCAGAGGTTCCGAGGTCAACGGGCTGCATTACCGAAACGCGCCATTAGCGCGTGAGCTCGCTATCGGCGGCGCCCGCCAGGAGCTCACAGGCCCGCCAGCAGTACCAGGCGGCGACCGACCGGTACGGACGGAAGGCGTCGCCGAGCGGTTCAAGCTCGCGCTCGGTCGGCGCCGGGACCCGCCAGGCGAGCCCGTAGCCCCGGCGCACGCCGAAGTCCCCAACCGGCCACACGTCGATGCGCCGCAGCTGGAACATGAGGAACATCTGTGCCGTCCACCGGCCGATCCCGCGCACCATCGACAGGTGCGCCACGATGTCCTCGTCGTCGGCCCGGGCGAGGTGGCGCGGATCGAGGTCGACCGTCCCGTCGAGCACCTTCGTCGCGAGGTCGCGCAGCGATTCGGTCTTGTTGCGAGACAGCCCGACGGCCCGCAGGTCGTCGTCGGACAGACCGAGCAGGGCCGCCGGGTCATCCGGATCGCCCATCGCCGCGATGAGCCGACCGTGGATCGCGGCGGCCGCCGCACCGGCGAGTTGCTGGTAGAGCACCGAGCGCGTCAGCGCCGCGAACGCAGTGTCGCTCGGCGGCCGGAAGACCGGCGGCCCCGCGGCCTCGATCAACGCGG
>Ga0187874_10003162_pt1 | contig 11803 bp, 9 predicted proteins | sample June2016WEW_16_1_3_FD_132993 | JGI IMG/M metagenome (GOLD analysis project Ga0187874, IMG submission 132993) | Peatland microbial communities from SPRUCE experiment site at the Marcell Experimental Forest, Minnesota, USA - June2016WEW_16_150 | ecosystem: Environmental > Terrestrial > Soil >... | reverse complement strand
TCATGGCCAGGATGCGGCGCAGGCTCATGCGGCTCTCCCCGGTTTGGATTCACGCGCGGCGGTCAGGGCGACGAAGACGTCCTCGAGGCTGGGTGGAATCTGCTCCAGCCGGCCGACGCGGACTTGCCCGGCCTCCAGGGCCGCGCGGATTCCGGGCATGGCAGCCTGGGCGTCGGCGACGACGGCATGCAGACTGCTTCCAAAGACCGCCGCGTCAAGCACGCCCGGCGCCTGGCGCAGCGCTTCGAGTCCCGGCCCCAGCGGTTCGCATTCCACCAGCAGGAGCTGGCGTTTCATGGATCGAGTCTTCAGTTCTGTGGGCGTGCCCATGGCCACAATGCGCCCCCGATCGATCAGCACCAGGCGATTGCAGTATTCCGCCTCGTCCATATAATGTGTCGTGACGAACACCGTGACGCCCTCGCCCACCATCTGTTGGATCAATTCCCAGAACTGGCGGCGCGAGACGGGATCGACGCCCGAAGTCGGCTCGTCAAGAAAGACGATGGGGGGGCGATGCAGCACCGCGCACCCCAGCGCCAACCGCTGTTTCCAGCCCACGGCCAGGGCGCGCGTGAGGGTTTGCTCGCGGCCTTCGAGTCCCGCCATGTGCAGCGCCCACGCCAAACGTTCCGGAAGAACTTTGGTGGGAACACTGTACAACCCGGCAAAAAAGCGCAGATTCTCAATAACTTTCAAATCGTTGTAGAGGGAAAATTTCTGCGACATGTAGCCAATCTGCTGGCGCACTGCTTCAGGCTCCTTGGCGACGTCAACCCCCGCCACCCGCGCGCGCCCGGAAGTGAGCCGGAGCAGGCCGCAGAGAATTCGGATAGTCGTGGATTTGCCCGCGCCGTTGGGGCCGAGGAAGCCGAAGATCTCGCCACGGTGCGCCTGGAAGCTGATGCTGTCCACCGCCACAAAGGTTCCAAAGCGCTTGGTCAGGTTTTCGACCACCACGGATGGCTCGCTTCCATTCATAAAGGTCTCGTTGCCCCCGCAGCTTCTGGCGCGCTCTCGACGGCCGATACAAACAAGTCCTCAATGGTCGCCGCTACGGGCTGGATGGAATCGTAAATGACGCCGGCCGAATCCAGCCGCCCGCGCAAGTCCGGCAGCCGGCGAGCGGCTTCGTCCACAAACAGGTGGACGCGGTCGCCCACCAGCAACGCACTGCGCACGCCGGGGGCGCCCGCGAGGGCCGCGCGCACCTGCCCCGGCTGCGCCGCGTGCACCGCCAGAATCTCGCCGGGAAATCTCTTCTTCAGCTCCTCCGGCCGATCACAGAAAAGCATCCGCCCGCGATAGAGGAGCCCCACCCGATGGCAGCGCTCCGCTTCGTCGAGGTACGACGTGGAGGTGAGAATCGCCACGCCCTCGGCCAACAGTGAATAGAGAATGCGCCAGAAATCCCGCCGTGACACGGGATCGACTCCGTTGGTCGGCTCGTCGAGGAGGATCACTTTCGGCGTATGAATCAGCGCACAGACCAAGCCAAGCTTTTGCTTCATCCCGCCGGAAAGGTTCCCCGCCAGGCGGCGGCGGAAATCGCTCAAACCCGCGGCCGCCAGCAATTCCTGGGAGCGTTGCACACGCTGCTTGCGGCGCACTCCGAATAGGTCTGCATAAAACTGGATGTTTTCGTCGACCGTCAAGTCTTCGTAAAGTCCGAATCGCTGCGACATGTAGCTCAGGAGCGACCTGCCGCCTTCCGGGTCGCGCACGACGTCGCAGCCGGCAACTTTCGCTGACCCCGAATCCGCGCTCATCACCCCCGCCAGCATGCGCAGCGTGGTGGTTTTACCGGCGCCGTCCGGCCCGACCAAACCAAAAATTTCTCCCGCATAAACTTCAAAGCTGAGGCCATCCACGGCGCGCACTTCACCGAAGTGCTTACTCAGCGAGGAAACGATGATGGCAGGAGGGGTGCTCATGGCGCACTCACTTTTGTAGCGGCGAGTTTACCTCGCCAGATGGCGGCATAAAACCGCCTCTACGTCGAACTGTGCTCATACTGTTCGCTACTTCAGATGGCGGCATAAAGCCGCCTCTACGTCGAACTGTGCTCATACTGTTCGCTACTTCAGATGGCGGCATAAAGCCGCCTCTACGTCGTACCGTTCGCTAATTCAGTTTGATAATGGTGTCTGCGGGCATTCCGGGCTTCAGCTCTCGGTTGGGATTCTCCACGTCCACTTTGACCCGGTAAACCAGCGTGACACGCTCTTTCTCCGTCTGCACGCTCTTGGGAGTGAATTCCGCCTCCGAAGAGATGAAAGAAATCCGGCCGTGATAAATCCTGTCCGGGTAAGTGTCGGTGCGCACATCAACCACCTGCCCCCAGTGCACTTTGCCGAGATCCGTCTCAGGCACATACACCCGGACCCACAGATGGTCCAGGTCGGCGAGGGTCACGATGGGCGTGCCGGGTGAGACGACCTCTCCTAACTCCGCCTGCCGCACCAGCACCACTCCGTTGAAGGGCGCGCGCAGCACCGTATAGGTCAGCCGGATGCGGGACATTTGCAGGTTCTGGTCTGCTTGGTGAACATTGGAGTGCTCGACGGCCAGTTCTTCCTTGCGCGTTCCTTCCACGAGTTCGTTGTAGATTTGCTGCGCACGATCATAAGTAGCCTGTGCGCGGGTGACGTTGGTGGCGGCCAAGTCGCGCGTCTGTCCCGGGATTTCGTCCTTTTCGTAAAGCGCCTGGTAACGCGCATAATCCTTCTTCTTCTGCTCGAGGTCAGCCTGAGCGTCGAGCACCGCGAGCTTGGCGGCCTCGATGTCTTGTGTCCGGCTGCCCGCCAGACCGAGGGCGAGTTGCCGGTCGCGCACGCCAATAGCGGATTCGTCCTCGGCTACCTGTTGCCGGTAGTCATCGCTATCGAGGCGGGCCAGCAAGCCGCCGGATTTCAGGGTCATACCTTCCTCCACGGGCAAAGCGATGATGCGGCCGGTCACCTTGAAGCTGACCAGACTCTCGTGCGCTTCAATGTTGCCGGAGAGCTTGAGCACGTTTTCCACGGCGGGCTTGCGGAACCACTGGGGATGGAAGTAAACCACTGCGCCGCCAATCGCCAATAGCAGCAGGAGCGGAATCACGCGTTTCATAGCTTTTTACCTCTTCCTATAAACTTCACCCCGCGGCCGGCTCAGGGCTCGCCGAGGTACGTTTGGTAAATCTTTTCAGTTCCACCCAGCGAGCGCACGAGGGCCATGACGGCGTCGGCGTGCCGTGCCAGGGCCATGATGCGGTCATCCTGCGCGCTTGCCAGGCTGGCCTGCGCGGTCACCACCTCGATGTTGTCCGTCACCCCATTGCGGAAACGGTCTTGCGCCAAGCTCAACTCGCGTTCTGCCAGGTGGAGGGCTGCCTCGGTGACGGTCACTTGATTCTCGGTGGATTCCAGGTCCAGCACCGCCTTGCGCAGTTCCTGCTCGATCTCGCGGTTGAGGTCGTCAATCTGCGCGTTCAGGCGTTTCAACTGGCTTTGCAGTTCTATTTTTTCTCCCGCGCGGTCCCGGTCAAATAAGGTGACCGTAAGCGTTCCCTGAATCTCGCCGGTTCCCGCCATGGAGCCGAACTCGCGCCCGATCGCCCCATAATCGCCGTTAACCGACAGGGTGGGGAGATAGCGCGCCCGCGAGGCCTTGAGCTGCTCGACGAGTGACTCTCGCTGCTTGAAAAGAGCGGCGTAGTCGGATCGCGCCTCGAGGGCGGTGTGAAGCGCTTGGTCTGCGTCGGCTGATTCCACGTGATGGAATTTCAAGGGCTCGGCCAGGTCCAGCGGGGCGCCGGGGCTCAGTCCGAGGAAGTGGGCAAGGATGAGCAGGGAAGTCTGATAAGTGTTGCGCGCCACCAGCAGGTTCTGCTGGTCCCGCGCCAGTTGCACCTGCGCGCGAACCTCGTCCACAGCGGTTGCCAGTCCCTGGGCGTGTTGGTCGCGCGCCAATTTCTCCAGGGTTTCGGAAGTCGTCACGCGAGATTCCGCCGCTTCTACCTCCGCCGCGGAAGCCTGGGCGTCAAGATAAAGCCCTGCGGCTTGGCGGATCACCAAATCGCGCGCGTCCTGGTAATCGAGCTTGGCGGCCTCCTCTTGTTTTTCGCTGGCCTTCCAGTTGTGGTAGGAGTGGCGGTCAATCAAGGATTGGCTCGCCGAGAGGCGGAAATCATAGTGCGCGAACGGTCCGACGACGCTAGGAACCTCGGGAAAGGAAATCCCCATGGCGCCCAAATCGATATTCTCGCGGTTGGCTAACGCGTTCCCGTTGACGTGCGGTAGCAAGGAAGCCCGCCGCCGAGCGCGCGTGCCTTCCAATTCCTCCACTTGCGTACTCGCCACGCGCACGCTGAGGTTCTGCTTCAGCGCCAGACCAATCGCCTCCCGCAGCGTCAGCAGCCGGGGAGCGGCCTGTTGCGCATCTACGGCCGCTCCGCCCGCAAACGACAACGCCACAAACAATGTGACCCACCTTGCTCTCGACCGCATGAACTTTCTCCTTTGCCGCGCCGCCTCGATTACCTCGCGGCTTTCAATCCGGTTGCTTCCGCAGGCTGTCCAATACGAACTCCAGGTGCGCCTTACTGTAGGCGTCAAGGTCGAGACGGTGCCGCTCCCCGTGAAGCAATCTCCACACGATAGCCAGAACTCCCGGCGCCGCCAGAAGCTGGGGGAATTCCACGGCCGCGGTTTTCCGGAATTCGCCTGAGGTGATCCCATGCATGAGCGCCCGGCGCACCGCTCTCATTCCCGGGGCAATAATCTCGCGATGGTAGATCTCGGCAAGTTGGGGAAACCTGCCGCTTTCGGCGATCAGGAGGCGCACGATGGAGCGAACCTTTTCATTTCGCACCACCTGGCCATACATGCGCGACAGCAGCTCCCGCAGCAACTGCTCCCCCGTTCCCTGGAAGCTTCCCGCCATGGCATCAAATTTCTTTTGCACCAGGCCTCGCACCACCGCGCGGAAGAGCTGCTCCTTGTCCCGGAAATAGAGATAGATCGTCCCCTTGGCGATTCCGCCCTGCCGGGCGACTTCGTCCATTCGGGTGGCCTCGTACCCATGCGCAGCGAAGACTTTGAAGGCGGCCCCCAGGATTTCCTCCTGGCGATGCAGCTTCTGCTCCCGCCGGCGCGGGGAGGATTTGGCTGCCTTTACTCGCCTGGAATTCATCGTCCTCATCGTTCTCTCCATAAACTGACTGACCAGTCAGTCATTGTTCATCGACGGTAAGATAGCCGTAATGAAACGTATTGTCAACTCTTTTTTAGCGGGCTCTATTTGTTCGAACGCTCAATAAGGGCGGGGTATGGTTATTCCCCCCGTGGTGGGAGGACAGGTTGAAACCCTCATTCCCGTCGCGCGAACGCAGTGGCCTGGGTCCGCGCGACGGAGGCATCCGCTACTCCTTCGGTGCGGCTGCGGTTGGCGCAGAGTGACCACACCCCGCGCGCATGCCAGCTCGGAACTTGTCCCGTTCCTCCGGGGTCATTTGTTCCCAGCGCTGAATCATGCGCATCCGCCAGTCCCCCCCGAAGCCGTGGCGGCCATGGAAGCCGCCGAAGAGGATTTTGCTCAGCACCAGGAGGCCCAAAGATTGCCAGAAGCCGATGGCATGCAGCCCGAAGATAACCGGCATCAGCCGGTTCCAGAGCTCCATGACCACGAAGCTGAATACCGCTGCCGCCAACACAACGAACAACAGGAATTTCAAACCTCGCAAAAGCCAATGCCTTTTCATTGTCTTTACCCTCACGCTTTCTTGAATTCTTCGTAAATGGCCCGCAAGCGCCGCCGCAAGTGGAGCACCGCGTAGTGCTTGCGGGAGAGCAAGGTGTTCACGCTCAGCCCGGTGGCCGCGGCCAGGTCGTTGAAGCTCCGGCCCTCGAGTTCGTGAGCGGCAAACACCTCGCGCTGTTCTTCCGGAAGCTCGTCCAAAGCCGCGTCAAGTTCTTCCAGCAGTACCTCACGCGCGTAGGCCGCCTCGGGACCTGCGTCGGGCGAAGGGAGAAGGTCTTCCAACAAGAGTTGCTCTCCGTCCTCCGTCTGCTTCACTGTGTTGTCCCGCAATGGCTCGGCCCTTCGCTTACGGAAAAGGTCGGTTATGCGATTCCGGGCGACCCGGAACAGCCAGGCGCCCACTTGCTCGACGGGCCTCATCAGCCGATAAGCCTGCACGAGTTCATAGAAGACTTCTTGCAGGATGTCCTCTGCGTCACTCTCGTCGACAACTTGCTTCCGGATGAAATTGCGAAGCCGGGATTGTTCCCGCGCAATTGCCGCCGAGATGCGGTCGTTTTGGTCCTCGGTCATCGGCTCGATGCTGAGCGCGTCCATCATCCACTTCTGTAGACGGATCAGCGATACCGATATTTTATTGAATTTTCTCTTGAAGATTATTTTTTGTGCGTCAAATTGCCGTCCCGGAGCTGTTTTCTTTATCGCCGCCGGGAAGCGGACTGCCCATGAGATCCTTGACAAAACCAACAAGCTCAGACCCCTGCCACCATGAAATCGTCCTTTTCACACCGGATTCAGATTTAACTGTAGATTGACCGTCCCGTAACCTGGGCTTGACAGTCCCTGACTAGAATCGCCCCTTTCAAACTCGAAAGGGGTTCGAAAGAACCTAAGGAGGTACTACCATGAAGTGTGGTAAGTCAGGGCGAAAGTGTCTTCCCATTTTGGTAGCAATTACTTTTATTATCGGCCTATGCGTTCAGGCGCTGGGCCAGTCAACCTATGGAGTGCTCGTCGGAACCGTTACTGACACTAGCGGTTCTGTAGTCCCGAACGCAGGAGTCGAAGCCCGTAACCAGGGCACAGACGCGACGAGCACAACTCATACCGACAGCGAAGGCGACTACCGCTTGGTGAACATGGATCCCGGCAGCTACACGATCACTGTTTCCGCACAGAGCTTCGCGCTGGAAAAGAACGAGAATGTCGTTCTGCCGGCGCGCGAAACCGTTCGCGCGGATTTCAAACTGCAAGTTCAGAGCGTGAGCCAGCAAGTCGTGGTTACCTCCCGCCAAGAGGTGGTCAGCGAAGACCTGACGCAGGCCAGTTCGATGTCGGGCAGGGAAATCGACTCGCTAGCCCTCAACTTCCGTGCCACCAATGCTCCCAGCCCGATCGGCACTGCGGCGCTGACGGGGCCCGGAGTCAACGAAGACCCGGGCGGTAACCTGACCTTCTCCGGCCAGTTGCCGACGGCGACGTCGTTCACTCTCGATGGCACTTCGATACAGTTGGTCCGTTATGGTGGCCCGACTCGCGACCTGTTTCCCTCCGTCGAGGGTATCGCGGAATTCCGCGTGAACACCGCCGGCAACAGCGCGGAATTTGCGCAGCCCACTGACCTGACCGTGGTCACCAAAAGCGGCAGCAATCAATTGCACGGCAGCGGCTTCTGGTTCCTGCAGCGCAAGAGTTGGAACGCCATGGACCCGATCGCCGACTACAACCCGTCGCTGAACGCGAACACCCTCGGCGGCTCGATCGGCGGTCCGATCATCAAAGATCACACCTTCTTCTACTTCGACTATGAAGGTGTGCGTTTGGACCAGAATTCCCTGATCGCAACCCAGACCGTCCCGACGGCATGGGCCAGCGGAGACTTCTCCGGGGTTCCGGGCCTGACCCTGACGAACCCGCTCACCGGGCAAGTCATCTCCGGCAACCAGATCACCAGCATCGACCCGAGGGCTGCCCAGATCCTCCCGCTGTTTTTCCCCACACCCACCAACAGCAGCTCGAACATTGACTCGACCGGCAACAATTTGATCACGACCATGCCGGGCAAGTACTCAGTGAATGGCTACGACGGGCGCCTCGATCATGTCTTCAATGCCAACCACCGCATCTTTGGCCGCGTCACGCAGAAGAGCATCACCAGCAGCGGTACGGACGGCACGGCCGCAACCGGCGCGCTGGGATCCACGGGTGACACCAGCTACAATCCCCTCATGGGGACGTTCACAACCACCACGGACGCCACCAACCTGGCTGTCTCCTACAATTGGGTCATCCGGCCGAACCTCCTGAACGAACTGCGGGGCGGGTGGACGCGTGCGAACTTCAATTACAGCTACCCGCAGGCATTGCAGGGAAACTCCATCATCTCGCAACTGGGCATCACCGGCCTGCCCGGGTCGCCCAAGAACGGGCTGGGCGGCGTACCGGTTTTCTACGTCGGGAACCTGCTCGGCGGCGCCACGAACCAATATGGGCACCCGCGCGTAGAAGGGAACGGCGTCTTCGAATTGGGCGACAACCTGAGCTGGCTCCACAATCGTTGGACCTCGAAGTTCGGCTTCGATTTCCGGCGCCTGAACTACCGGGACAACATCACCTTCAACCTCGGCGACGAATACGGGGACTACCACATCACCGGCGCGTACACCTGTTCCGGGGCGGAGGTTCAGACTTACCCGGACGCCTGTGCGGTGGCGCAATTGCTCCAAGGCGATGTGGATTACGGATTGCAAGCGCAGAACGGCCCCGACGGCAAACCCTATGGATACCACTACGACGGCTTCGCCCAGACGGAGTGGAAGGTGCGGCCCAATCTGACCTTGACCGCAGGCCTCCGCTACGAGATCAACCCTCCTTTCCAGGATGCGACCAACCAGCTCGGCAACTTCAATTACCAGGTTCCGGGTGGCCAACTGGTCGTGGATCCGAACGAGAATATCAATCCGCTATGGAAGGAAGCTGTAGGCAACACTCCTTTTGTGCTCGGCAGCTCGGTCGGCCTGGGTCCTGGGCTGCGTTACACCTATTGGAAAAACATCCAACCGCGCTTGGGTTTCGCTTGGAGCCCGTCATCGAGTCATGACACCGTGGTGCGCGCTTCCGCTGGAGTGTACTCGGTACCGGTCCTCGGAGCGGTGCTCTACTCGTTGCTGGGTATCGACACCAGTTACTACGGGGTCTATGCCCCCACCAGTACCACTCCCATATTGAACTTCAGCAACATTTTCTCCGGGATGCCGGGCGTTTCTTCTTTCCCGGGCTACCGCCGGGCCAACCAGTGGAATCTGAAGGATCCGCGGGTCTACCAGTGGAATGCGACGTTTGACCGAAACATCGGCTTCCAGACGTTGCTACGGCTCAGCTACGTGGGCTCGCACACCGTGGACCTGATCTATAGCCCGGACCTGAACCAGGTGGCGCCGAATACGGCGTCCTACACCGATCCGAGCACCGGCAAGACCGTCTACGGATACGCTGCTCTGACGGCCACCCCCGCGTTGCGCCAGCAGAACCTGAAGTTCCCCAACTTCACCGAGGTTCTGACTCGCAACAACGCACCGAGCGACAAGTATGACGCGTTCGTCGTGGAATTGAACCGGCGCTTCGCGCACGGGCTGAGCTTCTCCAACAGCTACACCCTGGCTTGGAATAAGACCAATGCGTTGGGCACGGCTCCGAATTCGGCCATTCCCACCGGCGGACAAGGCGACAACGGTGGCAACGTCAACAACATTTACGACATCACGTCCGACACCGGAAACGCGTTCTACGATCCGCGCAACAGCTTCATCAGTACGTTGGTGTACGAGCTACCGTTCGGTCGGGGCAAGACCTACCTCAGCAGCGCCAGCCGCGGCGCCGACCTGGTGGCGGGGGGATGGAACGTCACCGGAATCGTCCTGCTCCACTCGGGCCTCTGGATGACTCCCTATTATCCGAGTAGCGTATATGACGCTTCAGGTACGGACCCCTCAGAGCGCTCGGTGAGTCAACAGCGCCCGGACTGCTCCGCCGGAGCGAGCGGTTACCTTTCAAACCCTACCACTGCGGCGTTCTTCAACGTGTCGCCGTACACCGTACCAGCCCATCCCGTGGATGCCAGCGGTGCGGCCGAGCCCATCGGACGCTTCGGCAACTGCGGCGTGGGGACCCTGGAAGGACCGGGGACTGCAACCTTCTCGATGTCGGCGGGCAAGACGTTCCACTTGAACGAGCGCTTCGGTCTCAGGTACGAGGCGCAGTTCTCCAATTTATTCAACCTTGCCAATTGGGGCTTGCCGAATATGAACATCACCAGCAAATTCGGGCTCATCTCCAGCAGCCAAGAAGTGGCACAGGCTGGACCTCGAACCATCCAGATGTCGCTTCGCTTCCAGTTCTAGCGCATGGTAGGATTACATATGGCGCCGGCGGACCTACGTCCGCCGGCCCCACTTTGGACGCTTGCGGAGATTCATCGCGGATGGAAAAGCAAAAACTCCTCTTTACGCCAGGTCCGCTCTCGACCAGCGAAACCGTCAAACAGGCCATGCTGCGGGACTTGGGCTCACGGGACACGGAATTTCTTGAAGTAGTGCGGAAAATCCGCCGCCGTTTGCTGGAGTTAGGGAACGTTGCCGACGGCTCTTATGAGGCCGTTCTGATGCAGGGCTCCGGCACCTTCGCGATCGAGTCCGTCATCTCCTCGGTGCTGCCACGTGAGGGCAAGCTCCTGGTTCTGGTCAACGGTGCCTACGGACACCGCATGGCGAAGATCGCGCGCACCTTGGGCATTGCAACCGAAACCCTTGTCTTCCCCGAGTGGCGTCCGGTCGATCCTGCCGAAGCCCGCCAGGCTCTCGCGCACGATCGGACTATCACGCACGTCGGAACCATCCACTGCGAGACCTCCACTGGGATCATGAATCCGGCGCGAGAAATTGGGGGTGTGGTGAAGGAGCAGGGCCGCGCGTTCATCGTGGACGCGATGAGCAGCTTTGCAGGAATGCCTATGGGGGTGGGAAGCTGGGGAATCGACTTCCTCGTTTCCTCGGCTAACAAGTGTGTCCAGGGTGTGCCGGGATTCGCTTTTGCGCTGGCTCGTCGGGAGCTGCTGTTGGAAGCCGAAGACCGGGCGCGCAGCGTGAGCCTGGATCTCGTGGCGCAGTGGAAAGGGTTGGAAGGCGACGGACAGTTCCGTTTCACGCCTCCTACGCATGTCCTCCTGGCCTTCTGGCAGGCGCTCGAAGAGTTGGACCGGGAAGGAGGAATTGGCGGACGTGCCGCTCGATATGCTGCGAACCAGAGGGTCTTGGTCGAAGGCATGAAAGAGTTGGGCTTTGACGCGTATCTTGCGCCAGAGCACCAAAGTCACATCATCACGTCATTCCGTTATCCCAAACATCCGAACTTCGATTTCAGCCGGTTCTATCAGCACCTTAGTCAAAGGGGCTTTGTGATTTACCCCGGGAAGGTCAGCGACGCAGACTGTTTTCGGATTGGCACCATCGGCCACATCTTCCCCGAAGATTTGAAGGCGCTCGTCGCTGCAGTTCGGCAGACGCTCATTGATATGCAGATCGATTCGGCGAAATCGGCACATGCAGTGGGCCCGGATCAGCATCTGGCGACCGAAGCTTTGAGTGCTTCCCCTCAATGAAGCGCTCCGAGAGAGGCAAAACCCACCCTATGAAAGTCGCCGTCGTAGGTGCGGGAATGACTTTGTAATTCGGCTTGGCTGAACAGGCGATCGCGCATATGGGAGTGTGAAATGAATGACTTCAGTCAAACGCATAAGAGATACAGCGGCAAGCTGCAAGCTGCCATTCTTGACTGGGCCGGCACCACTGTCGACTACGGAAGTTTTTCGCCTATCCGGGCCATGCAGCAGGTGTTTCGACAAAGAGGCATAGCTGTCTCCGATGGCGAAGTCCGCCGCGACATGGGCCTGCTGAAAAAGGACCACATCCGCTCACTGCTTCGTAGTCCGCGTGTCGCGGAAGCGTGGCGGCAACATTCCGGCCGGCAGGCAACGGAATCCGACGTCGAGGAGTTATACCGCGAC
>Ga0187874_10003161_pt1 | contig 11805 bp, 12 predicted proteins | sample June2016WEW_16_1_3_FD_132993 | JGI IMG/M metagenome (GOLD analysis project Ga0187874, IMG submission 132993) | Peatland microbial communities from SPRUCE experiment site at the Marcell Experimental Forest, Minnesota, USA - June2016WEW_16_150 | ecosystem: Environmental > Terrestrial > Soil >... | reverse complement strand
CAGTGAGTATAGCAAAAACTACCCTGTGTTTCTTGCGAGATTGCATGATGATACCCAGCATCCCCACTACGAGAAGGGCTGTTCCAGCTATCAGAGTGAAAAAGAAGAAAGAATTAAGGTTTGACCAATCAAGATGCATGTCACCTAGTAATTTCTGTACTGTCAGAAGTTCAGACGACCATGTTTGCTCCCAATAAAAGACCATGAAGAAGATGGCTAAAAGAATAAACCCCAAAATTGCAAAGAACCCAAAGAGCAATTTGGAATACTTTATCACCAATTATCCCTTTAGTTCAAGGCTGTCATTAAACAGTTGATATAAAACTTCTGAATCAATCGTAAGTTAGTTGTAGACGAAACTTGGAACCAATATCAGAGAATATGCTCTAAATATGCTTAATCTTCTGTTATGACTCAAATATGCGATAAATATTATCGCTGTCCTACTCAAACCAAGAAATAAATGTTTTAAAAACAGAGAGAAACGCCCAGAAGTATAGTGCTTGTTTACAGCTGACTGGAAGGGCACCGTTACTTGATGAGACGCCCTTTTGCAATTTTCTCGTCAAAAGCCTTACGCTTTTCCCCTTGGAAACCTTGAAAGCATATGGAATAGTATATCTTTGTGCGCTGACGGTTAGTATGTTGGATCGGTCGTAACCATGGGTTTGGGGAAGGGAACAAGTAAAGTTCCAAGTAGCCGAATTAAGTGTCTGACTAAAGATGCAAAGCAAATGGTTAATGGGCCTTACTATTGCCCGAAATGCCGGAAGGAACTATTGCAGATTCTGGCGGACTTGAAAAACAAGAAGGTGTATGCCAGCTGCAAATGCGGGTTGGAGTGGCCGCTGATTTACGCGCCTGTTTTTCAGCCGATAGATTACTACAACAAGTTCAGGGATGCTTGGAAAAAGCAGAGCTACGGTATAATCAAACAAAAATAGCGTGTCGTTGCATCGATTAAACTGCAGAAGTCTGTGTGGGAGGCAGCGATGCCGAAAAACAGTTAACTAATAAGTGAGATGCTCCGTAAAATTATTGGGAAATCGGTATTGAGCGAAGAAAAAGTTGAATTCACCCGCAAGCTTCTCATTCTGGGTAACCTTGCGCTTCTTGCATGGGTTTTCCTAGCGTTCTTTAGCGTGCTCTTTTACACTATAATCTACAGTTGGCTCTACATAATATTGGACGCCGTGGTGATCTATGCCATTCAGCGTAGGCTCGGGTGCAGTAGCTGCTACAGATGCAAAACTTGTACGAGTGGCTTCGGAAGGTTGGCAGGGGCATTCTTCGGGAAAGGATTCATTAAGAAAGAAAGCGTCGGAAATCGAATTGGGCTAGTAGGATTCGTTTATTTCCTGTTGCTTCCGCTTCCCGCGGCCCTTTTGCTCTGGTCAATGCTGCAGGCCTTTACTGTTCTGAAAGTTTTGGTCCTCGTTTGCGTGTTGGCAGTAGGTGCCTATAGCTTGACGACTTGGTATACGCGTTCAACAGTTCCCAGCTGAAGGGCATTTGGGAATAGTTTTAAAAACAGATGGTAGGTTCATGTAACGGCTGTTGATAAATGAATGAGTAGATCCCCGCTTCGTCGCAAACCGATGAGTCTCTTGATTATCTTTGCCTTCGCGTTTCTTGCCCTTTCCCCAGTCCTTCGGCCCTTCGCAATGGTTAGCGCTCAAACTCAAAGCGAATATTACAGCAGAGATTTCAGTTGGAACTACGGCGGCGAAACTTGGACTTGGAACCTAACAATCCCTATGGCTTTATGTCAAGCGTATGTTGCGGTTCCTGACTCGGTACGGTCCCATATTCAACTTTCAGGCTTCGGGTACTTTACAACCACGGAAGATCCTTATTTGCAAAGCTTGGCGGTGAAGATAAACGACACTGCAGCGCAGCAAGGGTATAGTTCAATTCAGGAAGCGAATTTTGCCTTGGCTTTTGTACAAAGCATACCTTACGCGACTGACTTGAATAGTACCGGTTACGCAGATTATCCGAGGTTCCCTGTTGAAACATTATACGATAATGTTGGTGACTGCAAGACTCACTCTATTCTTTTTGCGACATTGACGCTTTTGCTGGGATTCGATGCGGTGTTCATTAATCCCCCAGACCATTTAGCGGTGGGGGTGCTGGGAAATAACCTTGGAGGCACCTACTGGACGTACAATGACCAGAACTACTATTACTGTGAAACAACCGGCGAAGGATTCACAGTCGGGCAATTACCAACACAATTTAACGGAGTAGGAGCCTACGTCTACCCAATAGACACAACTCAACAGTACGTCGTAAATTACCAGTCTTTATCACTCACTGCGCCTAACCCGTCCTATGCGCCATACACCCCTAACACTCCAGAAACAACACCTGCCGTGGCACCAAACGAAACAATGCAGCCATTACCTTCCGTCGCTGGACCAACAATCCAACCGGTTGAACCCATATCTCTAAACTTGATTTCAGACAACCCCATACTATTCGTATTCATAATAGTCGCAATCGCTATCTCCATAGCCGCGGTTATTAAACCTCTAAAACTCGGGTCCAAAATGGTTCCTCAACAAACTATTTCTCCTCAAACAAGCAGCCCGAAGCCGGAACAAGCAAATCTAAACTTGAACAAATTTTGCGTTTACTGCGGATCAAGCAACAAATCGTTCGCCGTGTACTGCGAGAATTGCGGTAAAAAAATAGCTGAAGCTTAGGCGCGTTTTTACTGTTTTTGCAAGTTGTTAGTTTTCTCATTCTTTGAGAGCACATCAAAAATTTCCTGCACGAATCGGTCGATTCCTTTGTAAGCGTATATGGCTACTGCGATTTCCAAAACTATGATGAGTGAAAGGAAGACTGTAAGTGCTTTGGTTAGGTTAACGAAAGTTTGAGCTACTGAGACATCTACGTGACCGTTAACGGAGGCTAACCAACTCCAAAAAGAAGCTCTACCCGTATTCATGAACGTGGTTAAGTCAAGAGCCATCCACAAACACAGCGCGACTAAAACAGCAGCTAAGGCGCAGCCGATAATGGTTAGGTTTTTCCAATCTGGGCTCAAGCGGGAGGAGGAGGCCACTTGCGTTCCAGAATTTACAGGGACAAAAGTTACGTCCACGGTTTTTTTGGCTGTGGTGGGTGACATTCCCCAAAGCGACCCTTGCTTAACGACGAGGTGTGTGGAGGGGTTTTCCGAAACTATTTTGGCGCCTTTCTGAACGAGGGCGTCTTTCATGTCTGCAAATGCCTTATCGTTTTCCAAGTTGAAGATCCGTTTAAGCAATCAAAGCACCATTAGGGTTGGGAATTAGTTGCTTCTTTGAAACCTAAAAAGCTTGTTCTAATGTCGGGGTCGAGCCTTAAAACCCCTGATCTGCCTGCGTGCCGCAGCTCGTTGCCGCTCCAAATTTTTAATTCTAGCGTAGAGCTTTGATACTTTGGTTTTAGAAGGCACTCTAGACTTTGGGAGATGAACGGGCACAGGGGTAAATGGTTTATTTATCTCAAGTTTCCGCTGCTTGGATTTCTTGAATTGAATGTTGAGCACTTTCTTGAATACAGCGTATCCTTCTTTCAGGTTTACTTCCTGAACCTCCCACCCAGCGTCTAACCAAGCCTTAGCATGTGCGCTAGATGACCAGTTGCTCCACCATGTTGCATCCCTATAGGCGCTCATTGGAAGGTTGCTACCGATTAAGCCATCTATTCTTGCAAAGGACAGCTTCACCAAGCCCGTGAAAGCGGCTCTAAACTTCAAGTGGCGCTCAAGCCCCTCGTACTTAGAGACGGAACGCGGCGAAACAATACGCCTTGCACAATGCAGGCAAAGCATCGCGGTTGGGTCGCCTGTGGAAACGTCAGGAACCATGCAGTCGCGGCAGTACAGTTTCTGACAGCGCTGACACTTACGCATGTAAACTACTCTCAGAACTCTGCCGCAGATTCCGCATTCATCCTTCAAGCGAATCAACCCATCATTAAGCGAAAGAAAAGTCGCTTAAAGAATACTTGTTTTTTAGCCATATTAATTTTCAGATGCTTCTGCACTATTTCTGCTTGGAGGAACCTGTCCTTTGTTTCTTTTAGCCAACTGCCCCAAGTTACGTATAGTGCCTCTAATCTCTTCCCATACTTGCCTGATGAGTTGTCTCGCTTGCTTGTCGATAGCTAACAAAAAGACTACGTATAGGCCAAAGCCTGCCGCCGCTTTGGCTATTGTTGAAAGCAGCGTTGTCGTGGTTGGAAGCAGAAACAGAATGACAGCCATCAAAGCGGAAGCTAAAACATATTTGCCCATGCTTACCCAAGCCACGGGTATGCCGATTGAACGACGCATAAACGAATATAATATCGTGAAGGTTGAAACTTGAGCCACGATGAGTATAGCTACAACGTACAATGTAGCCTGCACTGAACCGGCAACTGGAAGATTCGTCAAAGCGAGGTACGTAAGTATAATCGCAATTGTTGCCTGGAGGTACGGAAGCACGAATACTACAAAGATTTTGCTTTTGATAAGGCCGAGAAGCGAGATTTTGCCTTCAGCATCGAAGGCTTCTACGCCCATAACGCAGTTTGAGTAAAATGAAGTGACCAAACCGAATAAGGTGTAGATTGATAACCCAATGAGAACAGGCCAAGCGACCCCGTAAGCGATGTTTAGAACAGTCAGAAACGAATATGACATGGCCATCGTTATTGCGGCCAAAGGAATACCCAGCATCATCACTGTCCTGAAAGATGTGCCAACTTGCTCTTTTGAACAGCTTTGAGCCAACAATCTAGGATACAACGCAATAGACAAGGAAATTGAATAACTTATTATTACAGTGAAGCTGGAGGCAGCTTGATAATAAGCTCTGGTGTCAGGTCCGCCGTAAAAGAAAAGCAAGATAAAGACGAAAGATGAAAGCTGATTACCACCAGCGTTTATGGCAATAACTGTTGAACCCTTGAACCATTCTTTGACGTAGCTCCAGTTTATTTTTTCTTTGAAATCATCAACTAAAAGCCAAACGTAATAGCCTACTTGAGCAAAACAAGAGAGAACTAACGCAAGTATCGCGCCTAGGAACAACTGCCGGAAGCCTAAAATCAAAATCAAAGCCACACCGACCTTCACTATTTCCTCAATCAGCAAGCCGTACCCCAGTGTCTGAGGTTTCTTAGGTTGCAAAATTGCTTCAAAAACGGTAATCATGTAAAAAGTCCCGATGTAGAGACCCGCGATCAAAAAAATCGGCAAGTACACCATTGTTCCGATCTTTGGCGCAATCACAAATGTGTAAAATAAATAAATAAATGGAAAATAGGCTGCCATAAAAATCAAAGATGAAACCAGTTGCGCCACGGTGCTTGTTTTAATTGTTCCCGGTCTGCCTCTTGCCACGAATCTGGTTGCCCAAAAAGGGAACACTCCACTGAAAAGAGTGAAGTAAGCGATATAATCGAAGATGTTGGTCCAAACGCCGTACTGATCTGTATTCATGTTTCGCGTAAGCAAGAGAGTGAAAATCAACCCAGTAACTACGCTGAAAATTTGAACCGCGAATATTACGTATCCGCTGTAATGAAACCTAATGTCTTTAGTGCTCAAAGGCTGCTATCCTGCTTGCCGAATTAAATTTATACTGAATTATTAAAACATCTAGATATATAATTCCCCAAAACACTTCCAAAAAAGACCTTGGAAAAGCGAAAATGAAAAAAATTGGCGGGGTTTAAGCTTACCCTTTAACTACTGCAATCGGGACAAGCCTTGCAACCTTCGTTGCAATCCCAACTTTGTCGCTGACGTCGGCTACGACATCCACGTTCTTGTATGCTGGATCGGCCTCTTCAGCTAAAACTGAAGTACTTGCAGCACGAACTACGATTCCACGTTTCTCTAAACCTGATTTTATGTCTCCGCCCCAATACTGCCTTTTTGCCGCCGACCTACTCATCATCCTTCCGGCGCCATGTGCAGTTGAACCGAAAGTTAAATCCATGGCCTTCTGCGAACCCACTAGAACCCATGAGCTTGTGCCCATGCTTCCTGGGATAAAGACTGGTTGCCCTTCGCTGCGGTAGTCTGAGGGAACGTCAGGGTGCCCCGCTGGGAAGGCGCGTGTAGCTCCTTTGCGGTGAACCCAAACTTTCTTTTCTGCGCCGTCTATGTTGTGCGTCTCTACTTTTGCAATGTTGTGTGCTACATCGTAAACAAGTTTCAACCCGAATTTTTCTGGTGATTCACGGAAGACCTGCTGAAAGCTTTGGCGGACCCAATGCATGATTGCATGCCGATTGCAGAAAGCGTAGTTGACAGCGCAAGCCATTGCCTGCACGTAATCTTGGGCTTCGCTGCTGCTTCCAGGGGCGCAGGCTAATTCGCGGTCAGGCAAAGCGATTTTGTATTTTGCTACTGCATGCTCCATTACTCTGAGGTAGTCGGAGCACACTTGGTGGCCGTACCCTCTTGACCCACAGTGAATCATTACTGTAACTTGTCCTTCATGTGTAATTCCGAAAGCTTTTGCTGTCTTTGGATTGAGTATTTTGTCTACTTTTTGAATTTCTAAGAAGTGGTTGCCTGAACCTAATGTGCCGATCTGTGTTAAACCTCGGCTCTTTGCTGTTTGGGACACTTTATCGGGGTTTGCGTTGGGCATGCGGCCACTCTCTTCACAATGGTCTGCATCTTCAGGCCAGCCAAAGCCCCGTTTGACAAGCCATTGAACCCCTTCAACCGCTAGGTGGTCCAATTCGCTGCTGGATATTGAAAGGTCTTTTCGGCGGCTTCCAAGCCCAGAAGGAACGTTGCGGAAAATAGTTTCAGCTAAAGGCGCTAATTTGGGTCGAATCTCATTTTCATTTAGCGTTGTCGCCAAGAGGCGCACGCCACAGTTAATGTCGTACCCGACGCCGCCGGGGCTGATGACGCCGTTTTCGTAGTCGGTTGCTGCGACTCCACCTATTGGGAAGCCGTAGCCTTCATGCCCATCGGGCAGAGTTACTGCGTATTTGTAGATTCCAGGAAGCTGAGTTACGTTTGAGCACTGCCAAAGGGTTCTGTCAGTCTTCATTTTCTCTAAAAGCGCTTCGTTAGCAAAAACGATGCCGGGAACACGCATCCCAGGCTTGTATTTTGGAATGCGCCAAGAGTAATCATTTATTTTTTCCAGCGGAATTTGTTCTAGTGGCCTTCTGCTTTCCGATTCACGCAAAATCTTTCACCAGAGTCAAAAAAGGAATTGCTGAAATAAAACAGTTGTGACTAAAAGTTGTCCATCGCAGGGACAGTCCACAGTGTTAGCAACAATTTTAAACAATGTTGCATCATCATTAACTTTTGAGCTGATTGGAGGTTGAAACGGATGGCTGAAATAACTGACGAGTTCATGAAGGAAATGATTGCTAAAATGAGGCATTACTGCATAGTAATCCTAAAAGACGGACCGAACTGCAACAAAGGGAACGCCAAAAAAATCGTTTGGGAACACGGGCGAAGAAACTTCGCCCTTCGAAGGGACAGCATACTACCGATTGTTTTCCCAGTTTCTGACGAAAGCGATGTTTCAGGCATCGCAGTTTTTAATGCGTCACTTAACGAGACGAAAAAGATTATGGATGAAGACCCAGGGGTCAAGGCGGGCATTTTCGTTTACGAGGTTCATCCTTGCCGGGGCTTTCCAGGCGACTGCTTACCCTGAACCATGCAATTGCTAATCTTGCAGTGTTTTTGCGTAATCAACAAATCCCTGAACTGTGTTTCCAAGAGCTGTCACGGAGTAAATTGGGTGCGCACTTAAGTAGCCAACGAGTCGAGTCATGACTTTGTCTTCCCGAATTATCCTCTCGCATATCTGCCCAAAGCTTTGTTTTTCTTTCACGCCTTCTTCCGCGATCTTTCCCCAGAGCTGAAGCTGCGCCTTGTAATCTTTTAGCCGCTGAACGCCGTCGGAGGCTTTGCCGAAGTGACTGTAGTATAGGGCTGCTGGTTTGAGGCTGATTAGTTTATCTAAAGAAGCCAACGCCACATCCAGGCGGAAAGGCGGAGGTGTCGTGGGTATTACAACGTCGAACTCTGGAAAGTAGGTGCCAGCTGCATCCCCTGGAAACACGCCGCCATTTAAGGTTTCGAAGAAGCTAAGATTATGTGAGGCATGACCAAGCGTCTCAAGAACCCGTAGTTTAGCGTCGCCGCCTAAATCAAAATAGCCCTCAGAAACGGGTATTATACGTTCTTTGGGGACGGGTTCTGGTTTGCCGAAGATTTCGCTTACAAACCCCAAAACTGACTGTGCGGACTCCCAAAGCCGTTGGGGATCAACTAGGTGGGGTATGCCTCTTGGGTGAACAATTACTTTTGCGTTGGGAAGAAACTTTAGCAACGTACCAGCCCCGCCGCCGTGATCCAAATGAACATGGGTAATCGCGACATATTCAACATCTTCAAACTTTACATTCAGCTCTTTTAGTCCCTCTATAAGTCTATGTACTGAAGAGGTGGGTCCAGACTCGACAAGGATGACTTTTTCGCCTTTCAAAACGTAGCTGCAGATGAGATTTTTGAATCCGCCGGTTTCCAACTCAATTTGGTACAGTTTCTTCCCAATTATTTGAGTACGCAAATTTTCACCTTGCCAAGTTTGATAGGCGCTGTCATTGACTAAACGTTTCCGTAATAGCCAAAGGGGGCACGTAAAACTTAATATTTGCATATTCCCTCTATGCAAGCGGCTAAAAGGGGGCAAAAAATTAATTGAAAGCTGTCATGTTTGGAGCGCCAGGCGCTGGGAAAGGCACCTATGCAAGTAGGCTTCAAAAAAAACTTGGCGTTGAAACTATCGCGACAGGTGACATTTTTCGTGAATTAATCAAAAATGACTCGGAACTAGGCAGAAAAGTCAGGGGTTACGTGGAAAAAGGGCTATTGGTTCCAGACGAGATTGTGACAGGAGTCTTAAAGGAACGGTTAAGCAAAATTCCAGTGGGGAAGGGCTTCATTTTGGATGGCTTCCCGCGTACCCTTGAGCAGGCTAAAGCACTTGAAGCAGTAGCTAAAATTGACGTTATACTGATGCTAGACGTACCTGATTGGCTTATCATAGAACGCCTATCAAGCCGTAGGATTTGTCGTAACTGTGGAACTGTTTACAATATTCGCTTCTTGAAGCCTAAGGTTGAAGGCGTCTGTGACAAATGCGTAGGTCCGCTTTATCAGCGTTCAGACGATAATCCTGAGGTCATAAAGAAAAGGTTGCAGGTCTATAAAGAACAGGCAAAACCGCTGTTGGAGTACTTTGAGAAGAAAAAAGTGCCCTTCGTAGTTTCCAAAACTACTAGTCTTGATCAGCCGCCAGAGCCAGTTGTTGACAAGATGATTGAAGAACTAAAAAAACGAAAGTTTGCCTAAATATCCAAAATGAACTCTAAAACGGCGCTGTCTTTTTCTCTGATTATCATCATTCGATGGTAAGTTACAGCTTTAACGCCGACTTTTTGCGGGTGCTTCTGAGCATCAAATTTTTCCCCCCAAACTTTCGCCTTAAATTTGAAGTTTTCCTCCGTTTCCTTCCAATCGGTTATTTCAAATTTTGAGTAAAGCATTCCTTCGGTTTCGAACTTTACAAGCAAGGCTTCAAGCCAACTGTAAAGCAAAGCGTACTGATCTTCAGCTTCCGCACTCAGGTTTTCCTGCTTGGTCTGAGCGATTTTGTCGGTGTCAGTCATTACCTCAAACATCGCAAGCGCGGAGTTTGCGTAGGCTTCCTCCATTGTTTTTCCGTAGGCTCGAATGTAAACGTCCGCGGTGTGTTCTAAAAACTCAAATTTTCCAGCAAATTTATCGGTTGCATCCATTGTTCAGCGTCACTATATTAATCAATGAAGCTGAAGAACTAAAAACACTTTCGCTGAATGCAACTGAGGTCACTTTTCGAGTTCAACGAAACTTGTTATGCTCGCTTTAATCAGGTTAATGCAAACTTTCTCAAACACTTTTTCTTGCCGAGCTTTCGCTGCTTCCTCAGGATTGGACAAATCGTATTTGATCAAATCTCTGCAATAGACTGTGCCATGCTGCCTCTCAAATTGCCTATACAGCTTGTTTGCGTTAGCATTAGCCTTTGATTGTTTTTCAGCGGCTGCCTCGTTGGACCCAAACTTGATTCCTCCTGCCATGAGGCTGCCGGATAGGGCGCCGCAAAGAGATTCCGCACGGTCCTATGCCCGCCGCCGAATCTAGCTGCGATTTTTGGGACAAGCTCGTTTTTAGATTCGGGTTCGATTTGTTCATAAAGTGTTGATAAAACGGTTTGAGCGCAGTTTTATCCACTTTGGAAGTTTTTGATGCCTTTTTCAATTGCAATCTGATTTGGTGGTGACAAATCTTTTCAGCTTCTTTAGAAGTATCGTGATGTTCTTTGTATGGCGGCAACGGTGAGTTTAGCTGAGTTTTCAACGTCTTTTACGGATAGCATGCCTACTGGACTGTGAATGTACCGTGTCGGTATCGATACGTTGCCACTTGGGATTCCTTGTCTCGTCAAGGAAATTCGTGCCGCGTCCGTTGAACCCATTAATCCTGTTTCAATCTGAAAGGGAATTTTTTCTTCCTCTGCCGAATCCAAAAGCCAACGCAGAACCTTCGGGTGAGTAATCAAACCGGAATCTGAAATTGTAACCGATGGACCTTTACCCATCTTAACACTCGTGTCATATTCTCTTACGCCTGGTACGTCGCCAGCTATGGTTACGTCAAGCGCTATTGCCACATCAGGGTCAATCTTAAAGGCTGCCGCACCGGCGCCACGCAAACCTACTTCTTCCTGAACCGTTCCCACAGCGTAGATCGTGTAATCGGTTTTTTCAATTAGTTTTAAGGTTTCAATCATTGCCGCGCAACCTGCCCGGTTATCAAAAGCTTTGCCTACAACAACTCCCCTCCCTAAAGGTAAATATTTGATGTCAAAACCTACAGGGTCCCCGATCGCAACACCCATAGCTAAAGCATCTTCGCGATTTTCTGCTCCCACATCAATGAAAAGCTCGTCTGAAGTGATGATTTTTTTGCGTTCTTCCTCTTTTTGGATGTGGGGCGGTTTTGACCCGATTATGCCTGGGAAAGAGGCTTTTTTTGAAAAAACTGTGACCATCTGTGCCGGTAAGATGCGGTCGTCTATTCCGCCCATCTTAGCAAACTGCAAAAAGCCGTCTTTGGTAATCGTCTTTATCATTAACCCGATTTCATCCATATGAGCTGCAAGCATTATTTTGGTCGACTTTTCTTTGCCTTTTTTGATGGCTATGACGTTCTCAAGTTTATCCACAATTATTTCATCTACGTAAGGAGTCATGAGTCTAATCATCAACTCTCGGACCTCGCTTTCTCTGCCCGTCACACCGCAGGCGTTTGAAAGCTTCTCTAGATTTTCATTTATCGACAAACACGTAACCCTCGTTCAAAGCTTATTTGACTACTCCTTTGAAGGCTAAGTTATTAAAAAATTACGGTTCACAGCATGATAAAGGTCGGTTCCTAAAAACAAAAATGTCTATTTTGTGATTTCAATATCTTTGCTTTAATGTTAAGGTTAGACTTATTTTTCAACTTTGAACGTGCCTTCTTACTCTCTTATTTACTAATCTTTAAAACCACTTAGGTGTAAGAATCAGTTCAAAGCGCTTTCAAGAATCAAGAATATGACAACTTTTAAATGCTAACAAGGCATAAAATTCCTACTACTAAAGGGGTAAGTTCAAATTGGCAGAACAGCAACAACAACCGACTCCGAGAAAGATTGGAATTTTCAAGTGTGGAAATAT
>Ga0187874_10003157_pt1 | contig 11818 bp, 14 predicted proteins | sample June2016WEW_16_1_3_FD_132993 | JGI IMG/M metagenome (GOLD analysis project Ga0187874, IMG submission 132993) | Peatland microbial communities from SPRUCE experiment site at the Marcell Experimental Forest, Minnesota, USA - June2016WEW_16_150 | ecosystem: Environmental > Terrestrial > Soil >... | reverse complement strand
GCTTTCGCTACGCTTCAGCCCCGGACACATCGCATCTCCAACCCCGAACCCGGTCCAGTAAGCTTCCGCAGCCGGGCCAGAGTTAACTTCCGCAAGTGGGCCAAAATAAGTTGCCAAACCGAGCGCGTTACCCCGGCGATGGAAGCGGGGATTTCGGATCACGTGTGGAGCTTGGACGAAATGTGCGGTTTGCTGCCGAAAGCAGAATCAGCCGCGAAGCGAATTGACAGGGAAATTCTCCTGAAGGCCATTGGCGAAAAGGCGAGTTAGTTGTATAACGAGCGTTGAAAAATTCAACCCGCCGAGAGGCGGGTTTTGTATTGGAGCAGCAATGATTGACAGGGTCTTGCGAGTATTTCAGTCACGAATCGAAGCGATGATTACAAACCGAATCGTTACCTTCTATAAGCACCTGGTTGAGCATGGCGCGATTCGTGCTTTACCGAATAATGGACCGCCAGCGAGCTAACCGCCCTCTCTTATGTTGCATCCGTTTGGCGCATACGCATTTGTGTAACGGGCGAGCAGGTCATCTTCCTCGGCTTTTCGATCTGCTTTAACAGCGTTAAGGTGGGCGTGAACATGTGTCGCGCCCTTCTCGGCAATACATCGCGCTTGGTGGTGGTTATCGCAGCATCGGTCGGAAAGGCAGCCTTCCCCGATATAAATTGGAAACCATTTACCTTCGGCATTCTTTGCTGTGTAGATGTAATTGCCGTCCTGATTCGGGCTGAAGTTGGGAGGGTTGGGATGAATGTGGTAGGTGTAGTTCGTGCCAGACGCTCCGGTCCAGACACAAGTTGGGAGGGTAGCCGGGGTTGCCAAATAACACCTCCTGATGAGAATGGCCGAATTGTGCTACTCGGGTTCCAGTTCGTCAAGCAGTGCTTTCGACAGAGCAAATTGCCTGTGGATTTCAAACTGACCCAATACTGCGAGCGGTGAACGCTTTTTGCGAGAGTGGGGCGTCGATGCAGATGAGCTACGCCGATCACGCAGAAGTTTTGCGCGCCGCTGCCTCGATTGGACAGAGCGAAGGGACCATCTGGCGGGCGCCGTCGGAGCAGCTATCTGCCAAAAACTGATGGAATTCCGTTGGCTTACGCGAGACCAACGAAGCCGTGCCGTCCACGTATCGCGAATCGGTGAACGCGAGTTGACCCGCCTCTTCAGGATGTGAGGAGCAACCTTCCTTACCACTTGCCGTAAATTGTCTTGACGTTCGTGAAAAAGTCCTTGGCCGTCGGCCCAATGGAAAAAGCACCCTGGCCGGAATCCTTGCGCCCGCCGAAGGGGACATGCGCCTGGCTGGCAGTACCATGATTAACATGGATCATGCCAGCTTGTATGCGTCGCATACACCTAGAAGCCACGTCGAAGCGCGAGGTAAAGACCGAAGCGGCAAGACCGTAACGCGTGCCGTTGGCAACGGAGATTGCTTCGTCGACATCCCGCACGCGAATCACTGGCAACACTGGGCCGAATATCTCTTCCTTCGCCAGCGCCGAGCTGGCCGGAACCTGATCAAAGAGTGTCGGGCTAAAGTAGTAGCCGTCCTGGTCTGGTTGCCTTCCTAGAGCTTTGCCTCCGTACAATAACTTACAGCCCGATTCGACTCCCTTTGCTACGTACCTCTCCACAGTGTCGAACTGCGACCTGTTAACAAGAGGGCCCATCGTCGTAGTCTCCAGCATACCGTCGCCGACCTGAATCTTTTTGACATAGGAGAGGATCTTGGCGACAAGTGCATCGGCCTGCTCTTCGGTAACGATGACGCGGCTTAGGGCCGTGCACCGCTGGCCGCTACAGAGGAAAGCGGCCGACACGATTTCGCGCGCGGCCTCATCCAGGTCCGCGTAGTCGATCACGATCGCAGGGTTTTTGCCTCCCAGTTCAAGTTGCACGCTGGCCAAGTGACGCGCCGCGGCCTCGTACAGGGGCACGCCCACATCCGTAGAGCCCGTGAAACTAATCCCGCGAACGCGGCGGTCTGCAACGAGAACACTGCCGACTCGAGCTCCCGGACCCATGACAAGATTAACGACTCCTGGGGGCACTCCGGCTTCCTCGAGCAGCCGCGTGACAAAGACAGCCGACCATGGGGTAAGAGATGCCGGCTTGAAAACCACCGTGTTGCCGAAGGCAAGCGCGGGAGCAATTTTTCGCACCGGCGTCACTACGGGAAAATTCCATGGACAGATCGCCGCCACTACTCCGAGCGGTTCGAGCACCGTATAGGCAGAGAATCCGGGGCGTTCCGACGGGAAGCTTTGGCCACAGATCCGGCTGGCTTCTCCTGCCATGTAGCGGGCTTCCACTGCCGCGCGACCCACTTCGCCGGTAGATTCGCACAAAGCCTTGCCTTGCTCCCGGGTGATAATCTTCGCCAACTCGGTCTTGGAAGCCTCCAGCAACTGTGCGAACCGGAACAGCAGAGCTCCACGTTGCGGCCCTGGCGTATCGGCCCAAGCGGAGGCAGCGGTCTCGGCTGCCTCGATCGCGAGATCGACATCGCGCTCAGCGGAGCTCGGGAAGTTGCCCAAAGACTCCAACGGGCGGGCCGGATTGGTTCTCGCATAGTACTCGCCGCTTTGGGGAGCGACCCACTTCCCATTGATAAAATTTGCGTGTGTTTCCGTTATGGCTCTGGCTGTCGACATCGCCCCTCCTATAAGAGCTTCCGCAACATCTGTTCGAGATCGCTGGCAACGGTCCTTCGCGGGTTGACCGGAATATTCCCGCTCTTCATGGCTTCTTCGACCACCGGCTTGATATGGTCTTCGCACAAGCCATAAGCTGACATGGAAGTCGGAATTCCTATGTCGCGAGCCAGGGCGCGAACGGATTCCACGGAGTGTCGCGCCGCCTCGAGTCGGCTCAGGTTATCGACCGGTTCTCCCATTGCCTCGGCAACGTCGACAAAACGATCCGGCGCAGCCAGGTAGTTGAATTCCATGGCCATTGGCAGAAGCATGGCCAGGATGACCCCGTGCGGCACGTGCAAATTCCAGCTTCCCAGCGGCATGGCCAAGGCGTGGGCCAGCCCTAAACGGGTGGGGTTCATAGCAATTCCCGCCATCGTACTGGCAAGCATCATTCCGTAACGAGCTTCGCGATTTCGTCCGCTCAGCACCGCGGTTCTCAGATGCTTTCCGATCAGCCTGACCGCCTCCAGTGCGAGTGCGCCTGAAATCGGCTGGCACACGGTGTTGGTGTAGCACTCGATGGCATGAGCGAGAGCATCCATGCCAGTGGAAGCGGTTAACTGGGCAGGCAGGTCGATGGTCAACTCAGGATCACACAGTGCCACCGCTGGATAGATCAGGAAGCCGCCGATCGCCACTTTGAGGCCCTTCGTGTCATCAGTGAACACCGACCACAGCGTTACTTCGCTGCCGGTGCCGGCGGTGGTTGGTATCGCGATGGTGGGCAACGGCTTATTGCGCAGCTTGTTTAGGCCGACGTAATCCAGACACGAGCCCGGATTGGTGGCTAGCGCCGCCACTGCTTTCGCCGTATCGAGCGAACTGCCTCCACCGATGCCAATCACGACGCCAGCCCCGGATTGCTTCAGCTCCGCGGTGGTGCAGTCGATCAGTTGCGATCCGGAATCAGGCTTAACTCGATCGCAGACATCGACCTGAATTCCACTAGTCTGCAACAGTGTCACTACCTTGTCGAGAATGCCGGCGGCGCGCAGGCCTGGGTCGGTCACAAGAAATGCTTTCTGTGCGCCGAACGAATTCACTCGCGCTGGCAGGGCTTGTAAAACGCCGGGCCCAAAGTGAATGTCCGTTGGAACAGGGAAGAAATTAAAGGTCTGCTCGGGATTTAGGTTCATAGGATTGCCTCGTAGTACGGGAGCCCAACCGGGTCAGGTTCTGTGCGTTACCGATTGTAGATGGGGACTGGCCCGCGGAACGCCTGCCAGACCTCATCGCAAGCCCTGATGGTCTCCGGGCTAAGCGGACCTTCTTCACATGACTTGAGGTTTTCCTCCAGTTGCTCCATGCGCGACGCGCCCAAGATCATTCCGTCGACCTCGGTGTGGTGCAACATCCAGTTGAAGGCCAGACTGGGCAAGCTACGTCCGGCGCCAGCCGCAATCTTCTTCAACTGCTCCACGGCATTGAAGGTCTGCTCATGCCAGTAACGCTCTTGGTATAGCGTTATTCCCCAGAATGACGAATCAAACCGGCCGCCCGGAGTGACCGTTTTCAGATCGTGTTTGCCGGAAAGCAAGCCACCCGCCAGCGGATTGTAAGCAATGGTCGAGACCCCGAGGCGTTTGGACATCGGCAGGAATTCCTGTTCTATGCCCCGGGCCACCAGGCTATACATCGGCTGAGCAATGACCGGAGCCTGATAGCGATTCTTTTCGGCAATCCAGTGCATCTCGCAGACCTGCCAGCTAGCATAGTTGGAAGTCGCCATGTAACGAACCTTCCCCTGGCAGATAAGAGCGTTCATCGCCTCCAGGGACTCCTCTATGGGAACGTTGGTATCCGGCTCGTGCAGGTAGTAGATGTCGAGGTAATCCGTCTGGAGCCGCCGCAGGCTATCTTCAACGGCGCGGAAGATGGCACGTTTCGAGAGCCCGGCATCGTCAGGCCCGTCGCCCATCTTGTGATGGACCTTGGTGCCCAAAACCACGTCTTTACGCTTGCCGCGAAGCGCATTTCCCAGCAAGCTCTCCGCTGCTCCGTGCTGATATGCGTTGGCGCTATCGAAGAAATTGATTCCAGCTTCAATGCAACGCTCGACCATACGAATGGCAGTAGCCTGATCGACTGGTCTGCCGAAGGTCATCGTGCCGAGACCGATGCGGGATACCCGCAGATCGGTCCGGTTCAGTTGACAGTAGTCCATATCAATGCCTTTCCCTAAGCAGTGAGGACAATAGTCCCATCTGGCTGAAGGAAAACCCGCGAGATACCTTTAAGTAGGAAGGCAACCAAGCGATCAGTCCCATGTCATGGATAATCGGCAGCAATATTACACCATGACGCCGGCTGGAGAAAAACAATTTGGCGTTGACCCGGAAGCCTGCTGCCTTTTTGTGTAATGGGCCCACATTGCCGAGGACGACGGACAATTCATCTGCTATTAATCCCAACTGTAGTGCTTGCCCCGTTTGTCACTCCAGTTGTCAATGCCGTGCTCCCGAATACACCTGTGGTTGTGTGCCAGAGAGGAATGCGCTCTAAAGAGCGGTGCTAGGAGCTCGCAACTGGAGGCACTTGCACAATCCCAGCAACCGGCAATGCCCTTGTCCAAGACGCATTTCCTTATCCGGCAGGGAGAAGTGTTGGCTTCATCTCTACAGGTTACGCATGCCAAATCTTTGGCACTTTTCAGCACACGGCGGAAAGCAGGATACTCGGCAAACTGCGGATTCGTTGATGCCTTGTAGGCGGCATACTGATCAAATTTCAGGGCTGTCAGCCATTGCTCCATGTCCGCAATCAACCGAAAAAACTCGCTTTTCGATCGATTGCAATCAAAACAGTACAAGCCGCAATAAGCGGTATAGTTTGTTGCCTCTGCCATGGGCTCACCTCGAATAGCTACAGGACTACAGTTCTATCACCAAGTAAACGACGACTTCCTCCAAGACGGGCAGTTGGCGCACATCCGTCCAGAAGAAAAGATCGTTAACCGGCTTATTTTCAAACGCTTAGCTTTCAATCTTAAAATTACAAGAGCATGGGAAGTGGTGAGGTCCGGGGATGCCGGGGAAACGGCGTTTGCGACGGCACTGTTATGAACAGCGCTATTCCGATATTTGCTGAAACTCATTGCCGCGCGGTTAGACCAGCAGTATTATGTCAGCCCAATATCTCAAACCGCTGAGGGAATGAGCATAGTCTGGACACCGACGAGTGGGCGGCTGCCACAGGAGGCGGCCTATCTCTTGGAAATGGGGCTATACCGCTGCAGGCCGTTACCGCAGCCACGTTGAGCGGCACTGCAATCTGCGGTCTGAGCGACGAACTGGGGAGCCTCGAACCGAGAAGAGTTGCCGACTTCATCTGCGTGGCGGGAAATCCTGCAGAAGTTATCGCGGGTCTTGAGCGCGTCACATGGGTCATGAAAAGCGGCCGGATCATGAAGGCCGTGGAGCGGGAAAGCGCGTAGTTGAATTGTGTTGGGAAAATGGACACCCATACGAAATAGAGGAGAGAAGAAGATGAGAGAATTGAAGAGAAAACCGTGGGTCTATCTTTTGTCGGCGGCGCTCTTGTTCGGCATGGTGTTTACGGCTGTGCCGTCTCAGGCAGACCCCCCCTTGCAAATGAGGATCTCACTGGTCAACCTGCCCGGAGACATCCTCGTCGACGGCGCCGAGTGGATGGGGAAAAAGATTACGGAATACAGCAACGGTTCCATCGTTCCCAAGGTTTATCATTCGGGCGTGCTCTCCGGGACGAATGGGGCGGCCGAAATCGAAATGACCCAGCAGGGAACAATCCAGCTGGAAATCACGAGCTCTGCCTATCTGGACAACATGGTGCCGCAGACCTCCGTTGTCAGCCTTCCTTTTATGTTCAAGAGTCTCGACCAAGAAATCGCCTTTGCCGACGCCAAGCCACCCATTCTCGATGAAATCGGCAAGCGGCTTGAGACAAAAAACCTCAAGGTAATTGCATGGTGGCCGCGAGGATTCCGGCAATTAACCAACAGCAAACAGCCGGTACGCAACCTTCAAGACCTCAAGGACATGAGGATACGCGTCCAGACCAGCAAGATTTATACAGATGTCATGAATGCGCTGGGGGCAAAGCCGGTGCCCATGGCTGTCGGCGAGGTCTATAACGCATTGCAGCTCAAGACGATCGATGGTCAGGAAAACGCCGAGACTGTCATCTTCGCTAACAAATATATGGAGGTGCAAAAATACCTCTCGATCTGGGATTACGCCACCGACTTTGAGGTGGTCATGGTCAATCTGCCCTGGTGGAACAAACTGACCCCACAACAACGCTCAGTCCTGGAAAGAGTGGCTAAGGAGTCGGTTCAGTTCGAAGCTGGCTTGGTCAAGAAAGACGTCAAGGAGAGACGTGAGTTTCTGACGACTAAGGGCGGCATGCAGATGAACGTTGTGGACGCACAGGCCAGGGAAGCCATGAAAAAGGCGGTGGAACCCGTCTGGCAGACTTACACCAGAATCTACGGCCAGAAATTCGTGGATGACTTTAAGGCTGCGGTGAATAAGTACTAGCATAGGTGTAAGAACGCGCCGGATGATCATGCAAACTGAAGAGCGGTTCGCCCTGATGCCTAGAAGGGCGAGCCCTTTTTTATAAAGTCCCACTGTCCTTACAAAGGGAGAATCTACCTCCGTCCGAACTGTGTTCGAGAACAGGTGTGGAACGCTATGGAGAAGCAACAGGTTGACTCAAAACGACGGGGATTCTGGTATGTGGTCACAGATCAGCTGGAGCAAATCCTTCTCCTGCTTCTCGGCGTGTTCTTGTTGCTAGACATTCTGACGGGGATTGTGTACCGTCACGTCCACTTCGACACGGTTTTCGCCGAGGAGCTCGGGAAATATCTTTTCATCTGGTTCTGCTGCATCGGAATTGCCGCAGCGGCTAAAGATAACCAACACATTAGGGTCGATTTCTTTGCCAATAAACTTCCTCTGAATCCGAAAATTATATGGCTGAGCAGTCAAGTGCTCTTCCTTTGCTTCGCGGCGTTTTTCTTTTATGTCGGGCTAAATCTGACCTTGATGCACCACAGCATGGGCACTTCCGCGCCTGGTTTTGATTTCCCCATGTTTGTGTTTATAGCCGCCGTGCCCTTCGGCTACGGTCTGACCTGCATTCGCTTGGTCCAGGATATAGTCTACCGGCTGCGCCACTGGGATGAAAAACTTCCCGCATCCGGCGATTCAGCTAAAGGTGCCGCATGAACGCGACCTATTTGACGGTCATTCTTTTCGCGTTCTTCATTTTTATTGGGGTGCCGATTTCCGCGAGCATGTTCCTGGGGATGATGGTTTCCGTCTTCGCCTTTGATACTTATCCGCTCGCGACCATGGCCACCCTGTTTTACCGTTCTTTGGACAACTATATACTGGTGGCCATCCCCCTGTTCATGCTGGCCGGCTTCGCCATGACCTACGGCGGCATGTCACGCAGGATATTCGATTTTTCCGAATCCCTAGTGGGTTTTCTGCCGGGATCCTTAGGGTCCGTGAACATCGTGACCAGTTTGATATTTGGCGGCATGTCAGGATCTTCGGCGGCCGATGTGGGAGCTCTGGGGGCGATCTTCATCGGTGCAATGACAAAGGGTGGCTACCCCTTAACCTACGCTACTGCGGTTACAGTGGCCGCATCGACCATGGCTGTCATCGTTCCTCCAAGTCTTCTTCTAATCATCTACGCCACCGTCGCGGGACTCTCCGTGGGGACGCAACTGATGGCAGGACTGTTGCCGGGGTTTCTGGTCGCTATTGTGTTGATTACCTATAACACCGTCCTTGGCGTTAAGAACAAATGGAAAAACACGCTGCCCTTTAGCTTCTCCAACATCTTGCACACGGCGAAATTCGGCTTTGTGGCATTGGTCACGCCGGTGATCATCATGGGCGGCATCATAACCGGGTATTTCACTCCGACGGAAGCATCCGCTGTGGCGCTTCTCTATGCCATTTTGGTAGGAGCTCTGTTGCTCAGGGAGTTGGACGGGAAGAAATTTTACAATTTGTTTTACCATGGCGGGCGCACCTGCGGCATTGTGGCCCTGGAACTGTCGGCTGCATTGCTGTTCTCGAACTTAATGACCATTGACGGCATTCCCCACGCTGTTGCGCAGTTCATGCACGGCCTTACCAGCAGTTCCTTCCTGATCATGTTGCTCATCAATCTGGTGCTGCTGCTGGCAGGCTGCTTCCTGAACCCCGGGTTTACCATAATAGTGATGACGCCGTTGCTCCTGCCCTTGGCCCAGAGCGTAGGTTACAGCCCCATTCATTTCGGCGTGATTATGGCTACGAATCTGGCGATCGGACTGCTTGCCCCCCCTGTGGGGATATGCCTCTACCTCGGCTCCGTCGTATCGGGGCTCAAGGTGGAAACCCTCATCAGGGCGCTTGCTCCCTTCTACGTGTTGCTGCTTGCCTGCCTGTTAGCCATCATCTGCTTGCCCTCTCTGAGCTTGAGCCTGAGCGGGGCGAAATAGGTGTCGCACAGATGGGCCTTCTGTTGGTTCATGAGTCAACCAACGCCCGCATTCAGGGCAGCGGCTCGTGCCCTCGCGCCGCTATTCTGCGCGACCTTCCGTGGGCATTCTGATGGATAAAAGCAGGTCACGTGCCCGCTTTTCGCGGACCGGTGTGCACGGCCTACAGTTGCACTGGCAACCCTCGTACGAACTCCTCAATTTCTTTGCGTGTACCCAAGGAAGGCTGTGCCCCACGTCGAGTGACGGAGAACGCGGCGGCTGCACTGGCAAAATGCAAGCCTTCTAACATCGGACGTCCCTCGGAAAGTGCAAAAGTTAAGGCACCTATATAAGCATCGCCCGCGGCAGTCGTATCAACAGCGTTCACCTTTAGAGCTTCTATGCAGCAGCTTTCCTCCTGGCTACAGCATACGGCGCCTTTGCTTCCCAGCGTAATCACCACCCAACCCACCCCTGCGTTCACAAACTCCTTTGCGGCCAGAATCGCATCCTGCTCGCTTTCTATCATTCGATCAGTCATCGTGCTCGCTTCAGTCTCGTTGGGAATCAATATGTCAACCATCGATAACATCTCCCTTGAGACCGGACGGGCAGGAGCTGGATTGACGACTATCACCCACCCTTGCAGATGAGCAGCACGGATTGCATATTCCACCGTTTGCTTGGGCAGCTCGTGTTGCAGTATCAGAATTCCCGGCTCTCCAACTCCTGACAAGGCTGCATCTACCTGCGCTCTACCACAGCTATTGTTTGCCCCAGGTACGACGACGATTGTGTTCATTCCTGCAGCATCAACTGTAATTAGGGCGATCCCAGTTGATTCGCCATGTCGCTCAATATATTGAGTGTGGACCGCGTTACTCTGCAGGCTCGCCAAGAGCTCATCGCCAAAACTGTCGTTACCAACACAACCTGCCATGTATACCTTCGCGCCCAACTTTGCTGCCGCCGTTGCCTGGTTGCCCCCTTTTCCGCCGGGAAAGGTCATAAACTTGTCGCCGAGTATCGTTTCTCCCTTGGCAGGTAGACGTTCGGAAACAGCAACAAGATCCATATTGAGGCTTCCGATCACTAGTATTGGCTTCCCGGGTTTTCCCAACACGCTTCCTCCACTCGTTCCAGAGTTAAAACCGCCCGGCCGGCGACCCACATGTACATTTCGATTAAGCAAATTTCGCTCTGCTACAGAAAGTCTCAACTATCTGCTGTAACTTTTCTGGTCTCTTCAAATCATCGGAACTGCTACACTCCCCGCGCAAATTCTTTTTCCATCTGGCGCAGTTTGTCGACCCGCCGTCTGCAATCCTCATCAGTACTGAATTCCGCTTGCAAGAACCTTTCGATCAAGTCGGACACCAGCCATTCCCCAACAATTTTGGCCCCCACACAAACTACATTCACATCATCATGCTCCACGCATTGATGAGCAGTATGTACGTCGTGGCACACCGACGCTCTAATACCTGGCATCTTATTGGCTGCGATGCTTGCCCCGACACCAGTACCGCAAACCAGAATAGCCCTGTCAGCTTTTTTCTCGATGACATCTTTACACACTCTTCGAGTTATATCGGGAAAGTCAACTGGCGTAAGATCGTGACATCCGTGATCTGTGACCTCATGCCCCAAAGCTTTAACGGTCTCGATCACGCGTGCCTTCAATGGAAATCCGGCATGGTCTCCACCCACAGCAATTTTCATTGTTATGCCATCCTTTTGTAACCTAAGGTTCAAGCTAACCCACAGCGATTCTCTCATCCAGTCATAACTGGAGACTCTCGGTTGTGGTGTGACTTTTAGTATAACCCGCAGCCGCATCGAACGGTGGGAAAGGAAGAACCACGCTGCGTTCTCCAATGCGGCTGTACCACGGTCTTTGCTACCGTCCAGCGTCCGCCGGAAATTCCAGGTAACTGTGTTGCACGATCGAAGGTACTTTACTAGCAACTAGCGGCGGGCGAATCCTGCCACTAATCTAATCATAGCTATCGTCGGTGCCGTGGAGCTGGATGATTTCCTTTGTTTTCTGCTGTTCTCCGGAGCCAATGGTTTTGGTATTCCAATTGGCGGAGGCCAGCTGGCTCGGTCATAATTGACATCTGCACAGGAGGGCCTGGATTATGATGCTGCTCACTCAGACACCGGAAATTCGCATGACTGAAGTATTTACCCGAATGCCAGAGAAATTCAGGCGCAAGGGTGAACTGACCTCCTGGGCGCGCGCGAATCGACTGGGTGTGTCCGGCGACTCGTTTCTCGAAGGCCCCGTATTCGACGAGGCGGGCAATCTCTTCGTCACCGACATTGAGTGCGGCCGCATTTTCCGTATTGATCCGCAAGGCAACTGGGAGCTGGTGGTCGAATACGACGGCGAGCCCACCGGCAGGCGCAGCACCATTCCGCTTCCCAACGTCATGTCGTCGACATGCCCCGCCGCCTCGACCTTGCGCGAGATAAAGTGAATGTGAAGGGCGTTGGTCTGTCCACTTTCGGGTTGAATGGCCGGCGTGTATTTGGTGATGAAGACGCCGGGATGATGTTCAGAATAGAAGCCGATCATATCGAGTTGCTCGCCCTTGATAACATAGTTGGCTTTCGACTTGGCGTACAACTCTTGGGTGAT
>Ga0187874_10003150_pt1 | contig 11837 bp, 10 predicted proteins | sample June2016WEW_16_1_3_FD_132993 | JGI IMG/M metagenome (GOLD analysis project Ga0187874, IMG submission 132993) | Peatland microbial communities from SPRUCE experiment site at the Marcell Experimental Forest, Minnesota, USA - June2016WEW_16_150 | ecosystem: Environmental > Terrestrial > Soil >... | reverse complement strand
TACCTTCCGCCATCGTGCGGCTTGGATCGTTCTTCCGTATCTGGGCGGTCTGCTGATCGGCATCGACCAACCTGTATTTCTTGCTGTCAATCGCCTCAGGAGCAATCGTATGGACGGTACTATTAGTCTCTGCCAGATTCTCCAGCTTGGTTCCGCTCAAACAGTCATCCGCGTCTTGGTTGCTCAAATTCAGCGCGATGGTTTGGTTTCCCAGGTTAACGATTCCCCCGGCGCCGTTGTTGTACGTGCTTAGAAAAACGTTATAGATAGCAATCTGTTCGGGCGTCAGGGGGGACTTGCTGACTGTAACTTTGCTGGCATCGGACGCTGCCGCGCAAGACGCCGCGAGCAAGAGCACGAGTCCGCCTAGGATTGTCTTCACTAAGAATCTCCTTTCCGAGCCTGTTTGCAGGGTTACACCACATTACGGCCGTAGCGCCTCAAGCGATAGAAACAGTGAATTCCAACAATCAGCGGGCCGAGCAGCATCCAGTCCATAAACAGTTGCTCAGGATCGAAGTTGCGGATCGTCATGACCCCATACGCTACCAGGACCGGAACATCCACCAGAATTCCGGCGCAGCCAAACAGAATCGCAATGCGCTTAAGCCGTGGTCTTCGACACAGCCCGGCTGGCCCCAGCAGCACCCCTGTCCATAGACCCAGAAATCCCATGGTAGTCGCGATCGCAATTGCGATAAACGGGAAGAAAACCCTAAGCACGCTCACGGGATATCTCATAACATCGGAGCGATACGAGACACCGAGCGAGAAAAACCACACTACCGAGGCGAGCGCAAAAACAGTTCCAGGAAGGGCGCCGACAACGGCCTCAATCACCCACAGCACTTGATGGAGCCGGGTCCGGTTCATCGACCTCCTGTTCGACGCTGAAACGCCGTCCAGCCGCGATTGGCAAGTCTTTACACTTCCCTTGGGAAATCAGGCTCGACGGCCATCTCTTGGGGATTGCTGGGAACCGCCTCGTAAACCCGCGCTTCACGGAATATGCGGAACAACTCGCCGTCGATCTCGCCATTTGCGGCCGCGGTGGCCAGAATATCCAGCGCCTGCTCCGGAGTTGCCGCCTTCTTGTAAGGGCGGTCGCACGCTGTAATTCCGTCGTATACGTCGCATATGGCGATCATGCGCGCTTGCAGCGGAATCTCCGCCGCCGCGACTTGGCGCGGGTACCCTTGTCCGTTGAGCTTTTCGTGGTGGGCGCGCGCGATCTGCGGCACGTTGCGCAGGTCTTTTGTCCAGGGAATCTGGCTTAGATAATGATACGTGTGCTCCACGTGGGCCTCGATCTGCCGCCTCTCGTCATCATCCAGCGACCCCTTGCGAATCGACAGCAGACGCACCTCGTCTCTCGTCAGCAACGGCTGGCACTGCCCTTCGGCGTCCTTGTAGGAGTGCGCCGCAATCTGCTCCAACCGCTCGAAGCTTCCTTCCGGCAGCAGGCTCGGAATGTTCGCCTTCTCAATCGTCTCGCGGAAGGACGCAAGCTCGCCGAGTTGCCGCGCGAGCTCCGCATCGAAACGGTCTTGCTCCCGCAGATACGACTCGGGGCCGTGCTGCAGCATGAAGCTCAGCCTGTCCCGCAGTAGCTCCGTCTCGGTGGCGCAGGCCGCCAGTTGGAAGCGCTGCCGTACCAGTTCCGGTTGCAGCGGATACAGCTTTTGGGCTTTCACCAGGACGTCCTCGCGCACCCCGACTTTGCCAAAATCGTGCAACAACGATGCGTAACGCACTTCGCGCATCTGCTCGGGTGTGAAGTGCAACAAGCCTGCCCGCTCGCATGCCTCGGCGAGCCCCAGTGTGAGGTTTGCCACGCGGAAAGAATGTCCGCAGGTAGTCGGGTCGCGCGTTTCGATCGCGATGACCGATGCGCGCAGAAATCCCTCGAAGAGCCGCTTGATATCTTCTACCAGGCGGTTGTTCTCCAACGCCACGGCTGCCTGACTGGCGAGCGATGTCGCCAGTTCCTGATGCTGCTGTGTAAAGGCCGTCACCTCCGCATCGACCGCCGCTTGCGTGCTCAGCTTGACTGCCGGGTCACGCTTGCAATTGATGAGCTGAACCAGACCCAGCATCTCGTCTTTCTGATTGCGCAGCGGCACCGCCAGAATTGATTTGGTACGGTATCCCGAGGCTTCGTCGAAGTTGCGGTTGATCGAGTACGGCACGCCCCGCGGCAGTTTGTATGCGTCTGTCAGGTTCACTGTCCCGCCGGTCAGCGCGACGTAGCCGGCGATGGACTGGGGGTTGATTTCCATCGTGCTTTCGCGGAAGTGGATTGCCACGCTGTCATTCTGCGCCAATACAAAGCGCAGCCGGCGTTCTCCATCCGTATCCTCGACCAGGTACAGCGATCCCGCATCAGCCCGCGTAATTTGCCGCGATTTGGTCAGAATCATCTCGAGCAGCTTATGCGTGTCGTGTTCCGCCGAGAGCGCGGTGCCGATGCGGTTCAATTCGTCGATCTGCCAATCGGCTTCGTCCAAGCGCTGGTCGGAATACTGCCGCATTCCACTGACGCGAATATCGCTGAACGCATTTTCCACCATGCGCTCCACCAGCGGCGGCGGGGTATGCACCGGCAGGTAAGCGTAGACCGCCCTGTCCAGCCCCGCGTCACGGAAGCGCTCATCACTAAGCGCGATGACGCGCAGGCGCTCATCTCCACGCCAACGGGTCCAATGCTCGTGCAGGGTGCGCTCGCAGGAGCTTAGCAGCACCGCACCTTTCTTGTGGTGTGAAGTCCCGCTTCGCCAGGCCGCGCAGGTGAAGTTGAGAATGCCCTTGATCGCCTTGCGCGCCGCCACATCGCCAGAAAAATAAAGCACCACGGGTAGTGGCCGCGGGCGGGTGGCGGTTGTAGTCATAGACTCTCCTCGCGATTGGGAGCATCCTGTTTGGCGAATATAGCGCATTCGCGGCCGAAAACAAACCGCTATCCTCGACGTTGCGGTGAGCACGATCTCTGCCACCTCCGTGATGGCGCCAAGCCGCTCGTGAACTCTGGTTTTCGTTTGCAGATGCGGCTTTTGCACTGACTGAGGTCACTTGAAATCATGGCGCACAGCCGTACCGCCATTCATCGCGAACCGGACTTGGCTTTTCTGCGCTAACTGAGAACGCGATAGATAAAGCTGTCCAAAAACTGCTCACGAGCAGTACAATTCGGCGATTCAGAGCCGAAAAGGAGATTCCGAATGAAACGTCTGGTTACGGTTGCGACCACTTTGCTTGCGCTGGTTATAGCCTTGGCTGGGTCTACACTGGCGCAAAGCTCATCAGTCCCCGAGATTCCGTACCGTTCAGTGCCCGATTTTCTGAAGTTACCGCCCAACATGTATCTCGGCGAGGTTTCCGGAGTCGCCGTCAATTCCAAAGGACATGTCTTTGTATTTCATCGTGGCAACACGTCGGGGCCCGCTTATTCTGGCCGCCGGCGCGCAACTGCTGGAGTTTGGCCCTGACGGCAAATTCATCCGCGAAATCGGCCATAACCTCTACGCCTGGTCATTTGCGCATGACGTTAAGGTAGATCGAAATGACAACGTATGGGTTACCGACAAGGGCTCGGACATGATTATCAAGTTTAATCCGGAAGGCCGCGTGGTGATGGTTTTCGGACGCAAGCAGGAAGCATCCGATGAAGGGACCGAGCCGCTTAAGCACCCTAAGCCTCCCTTGCCGCCAATTGACGGCTTGTTCAGACAAGTGACCGACGTGACGTGGGATTCGGCTGGCAATACCTATATCAGCGATGGCTACATCAATTCACGCATAGCCAAAGTCGACAAAGACGGCAACTGGATCAAGTCATGGGGAGAGCCCGGCAATCAGCCCGGACAACTGAATACACCTCATAGCATTGCTTCCGATGCGCAGAACAACATCTATGTCGCGGACCGCGGCAATGGGCGTATTCAGGTGTTCGATACCGAAGGCAAATTCCTCCGCCAGATCCACATCGATGTTCCTTTTCCTCCGGACACTCGCCCCGTGATTGGGAACAAGCCCGCTCCCGACGTGAAAGGAACTTTTGCGCCCGGCTCACCGTGGGCGGTTTGCATCACGCCTCCGCCGAATCAGGTGTTGTATGCGTCCGACGCGTATCCGGGGCGAATCTACAAGCTCTCCCTGGACGGGAAGGTGCTCGGCGTGCTCGGGCAATCAGGAAGACAGCTTAAACAGTTCGGATGGGTTCACGAAATCGCGTGTCCGTCTGAAAATGAACTCTATGTCGGGGAATTGCTGAACTGGCGAGTACAGAAGTTGATCCTCGAGCCAAACGGATCGAAATCGAAATAGTTGTGCGGCCCATCGCTCGGTGCGAGTCGAGGTTGGTGAATGCAGATCCTTCGACTCGCGACCACCAGGCGGCTGCGGAAAAACAGTTTCAGGCGGGGTGGGCCTACGGGCTCTTGCACAGTACCTTAGCGTGCCAACGTCACATAGCGGCTGGCTCGTTCTGCCCCAACGCACGCCGCGGGTTTGCCCCTTGTACAATTGCAGAGAAGAATGTGATCGCTAATTCGAGTGCTCTTGGTGAGTCCGGTCGTATGGCCACCAGCAATAGAACCGCTCTCAGGGAAAGGTGAATATGGAATATAAAACCCTCGGCAACACCGGTCTGCTCGTGTCAACCCTCTGCCTCGGCACCATGACCTTCAACACGGGCGAAGGCTTCTGGAAGGCCATCGGCTCCGTCGACCAGGCGGGAGCCGACGAGCTCATTAAAGCCTCCATCGAAGCCGGCATCAACTTCTTTGACACGGCTGACGTCTACTCTGAAGGCGAAAGCGAAAGGACACTCGGTCAGTCCCTTAAGAACCTGAAGATCGCCCGTAAGGACGTCGTCCTCGCCACCAAGGTCTTCAGCCGCGTCGGCCCCGGCCCCAACGACGTGGGCGCCTCCCGCGGACACATTATGGATGCCATCGAAGCCAGCCTCCGCCGTCTCCAGACTGACTATATCGATCTCTACCAGATCCACGGCAACGACTCGGTTACACCCATCGAGGAGACCCTCCGTGCCCTCGATAACCTCGTCAATCAGGGCAAGGTCCGCTACATCGGCTGCTCCAACTGGCAGGCCTGGAAGATAGCGAAATCGCTGGGCATCTCCGAGTTCAAGAATCTTGCTCGCTTCGATACCCTGCAGGCCTACTACTCCATCGCCGGTCGCGACCTGGAACGTGAGATCGTCCCTCTCCTCGAAGCCGACAAGACCGGGCTACTTGTTTGGAGCCCACTTGCCGGTGGCCTGCTCTCCGGTAAGTTCAGCCGCGAAAACCAAAAACCTGAAGGCTCGCGCCGCTCTGAGTTCGACTTTCCTTTAGTTGATAGAGAGCGCACCTGGAAGATTCTCGACGCCATGGCTCCGATAGCGAAGGCCCACCACTGTAGCGCTGCCCGCATCTCACTCGCATGGCTGCTAACTAAGCCCGTCGTCACCTCCGTCATCATCGGAGCGAAACGTCTCGACCAGCTTCAGGACAACCTCGCCGCTGTAGACGTCAAGCTCACTGAAGACGAAATGAAGCGACTCGACGAGGTGAGCGCTCTGCCGCCCGAGTACCCGGGATGGATGCTTCCGCGCCAAGGCGCCAGCCGTCTGCAACCGGTTTCCCCGCTGGTAACCAAGAAAAAAGGCTAGGGGATGACGCCCGTTTGAGGGAGTGAATACGCCATAATGCGAGGGCAGTAATCGAGAGGGTGCGGGAATAGGATATCTATCCGGCGAGGAATCAAGACGCCGAATTCGCCGGCACGGTGTCGTTCTTATCCGTTCCCGCCCGTGCACTGGCGAGCTGCCGCTTCACCCGGAACTCCAAAGAATCGGGGGCCAGTAACTCCGCGCGCCAATACCACTCGGCGCTTTCGGCATACCGCGCCATGCGAAACGCACGCTGCCCGATCTCGGCGATTGCCGCGGCTCCAAAGATGCGCTTATCGTAAGACACTGGAGTAATCAACGCATCCGCATCGATCGATCCCAGCTTCTCGAAAATCTGTATTGCTTCTACATATCGCTCGCTTGCCGTGAAGACTTTGGCCTTGAGCCATTGCAGCAGCCAGTTGCCGGGCTGCAGTGCCAGCGCCTGGTCAATGAATGGCATCGCGTCCTGCTGCCGGGTGAAAAGCAGCTTCGCCAGCTCGATATAGCACAGGCAGTCCTCTGCCTCCCGTTCGCTCTTGGACTCCGTTAGTTCTATCCCCGTACGCCACGACGCCTCGGCATCCGCCAGCCGTCCGAGATCGCGATAGACAGTGCCAAGGTGCCACCGAAGATAAAGTCTGGCAGGATCGTTCTTGATCTCTTTCAGTAATAGATGGAGGTTCCTCTGGAGCTTGTGTGTCTGGTCGCCGTCATAGCCCAGGTGGTCGATCGTCAGGAGCGAAGATCCAATGCGCCGTCCGGCTTCTTCGACCATGCGCATCACCGATGGAAGCATGGTCTCGTGCATCACACCTTCAAAACGAATGCGGTCATCGCGCCCCGTGCCGATAAGAATCTGCAGCAGGTCCGGCGGATACTCGACCACGTCGACATCCAGCCAGAGAACCCAGTCATGATCCTCCCAGGAGCTTGGGCTTGTGCCGCACGGCGTGAAATGGCTGACCGAGGAGCAGCCAGGCGATCAGGAACGTGTCCTTATCGCCATAGAGAATCTCGTAGAACGCGTCCGAGTGCTGGTTAATCCAGTGCGCCAGGGAAAGCGCGCGCCGGCATCGCGACTTATCCAACACCATCTGACCCGATTCCAACGACGCCCCCTCGTAGTAAGGAAGTCCGCTGATCGCCCAAATGGGGTTCGTCCGCGAGAGCCGGACTATATCCGGCCAAAATATTGCGCCGGTCTCCTGAAATTCAGGCCGCTCGAAAAGGCAGCTCGGGTCTTTGACCGGCACATTGTCGGCGTCCAGGAAGAGTACTTCGCTGAAGCGGGAATGCATGAGCGCATAAGACTTCAGCTCCCACCCGCCCAGGCATTGCACCTGGTGACGCTTTGCGACTTCGAGCGCATCGATCGCCTGAGCTCCGAGATCTTCCAGCAGACTGCGCATCGCCGGGCCCATTTCATCCGGCCCTAAATGCCACACTTCGATGGGCAGCGTGCAACCCAGCTTGCCGCGCAGCAGGGCAATGCAAACCCAGGCGCAGGTGAACAAGCGTGCGCCGCCGGCACAGATAACGATGCCTCGCCCTTCGAAACGGCCGGCAGGGAACTGCGAATCCGCAGCCGCGGCGGCGGCCAGCGCCGATTTCAGCTCTGCCAATTTTGTGGACACGGCGACCTCTCCGCTCTTTCGGGCAGAACCTGTAATCCCAGCCCCTCATGGGTGCGCATCTCAGGTTGCGGTTTGGCTATGGAGGAGAGCACCGGGAAAACAGGCTTCGACCCGCAAGCTGAATGGATGAATTGCAAGGGGCTGAAGTTTGCTGCACGATGGCAATATGTGTGTCTAGTGACACTTGTTGCATCGGCCAGTCGCGTGCAGTTGCCGCCGGATTGGGTATGCTCGCGCTTGGGACGCGCCCTATCGATCCGGCACTACCGCGCCCCCGTCCATCTTGGGAATCCCAAAGTGACCGCTCAGGCGCAGCAGGTCGAGCGGCGTAATTGATCCCGAGACCGAAACGAAGTTCAGATCCTTCGCCCCAACAAACAGCACCGCAATATCGCGGATCGACGCATGGTCCAGGCGAACCCACAAATCGGTCGTCAGTCCCCCATCGTTCTTGCGCTTGTTCACCAGGTGTTGCCAGCCCGCCTCGCGATATTGGCGGAAGATCGAATCCATGATCGCCGGATCGTACGAAACCACGTCCGGGAAGCGGAAGCTGTGCACCGAAACTCCGTTCACTCCCGCAATCACCCTCCGCAGAGCCTCGTCAGCTTTATCCAGCTTGGAAGCCAGCACCAGCGTCGAGTGGTCCAGCGTAAACTCCGTCCGCGACGAGGCATTCTGCCCCAGCGCCGCAATCCCCTCCGGAACCCACAGTCGCGGCTGATTTGGCGGAGCTGCCGGAGCCTGACTTGGCGGTGCGGCCGGAGCCGGCAGAGCAGCCGAAGGCTTGCTCGGCGGCGGAGCCTGTGTTTGATCCTGTGCCACCGCGCTCATCACCATAGCGCAGGCAATCAATGCCGAAAACAGAATGCGGGAGAGCCTCATCGTTTTTACCTCACAGAATGTGCTCACGCTTGGCCGCCAGCCACAGCCGTGGATTGAATTCTATAACCCGCGGCCTCCAAGTATGTTCTCCCGGAACCACGACCGAAGGAGAGTACCGGCTGCTGAGGCGCGCGCGAGGCATTACAATTCATCCAGGAATGAATGTGAAGGACCCGGAGGTTACGCAATGAAGGCTGTCCTTGTTCCAGAATTTGGCGGTCCCGAAGTTCTAACTCTCAAAGAAATCCCCACACCAAGTCCCGCCGCCGGACAGGTCCTCGTACGAATCCACGCCGCGGGCGTGAACCCGTATGACACCTATATGCGCAACGGTACTTATGCAATCAAGCCGCCATTGCCGTACACTCCCGGCTCCGATGGCGCCGGGGTCGTGGAAGCTGTTGGCGAAGGCGTGAACCGGGTGAAGCCGGGCGATCGGGTATATGTCGCGAAGACTCTGACCGGCGCATATGCGGAATTTGCGCTGACCCTGGAGAGCCAGGTTCATCCGCTTCCAGCCAAAATTACATACGCCCAGGGAGCGGGCGTCTGGGTGCCGTATGGCACCGCTTACCACGCGTTGTATCAGTGCGCGCGAGCTCGTGCCGGCGAAACCCTGCTGATCCACGGCGCCAGCGGCGGTGTGGGCATCGCGAGTGTTCAGATCGCGCGCGCCATGGGAATGATCGTACTGGGGACGGCCGGCACGAAGAAAGGCCTCGAACTGGTCAAACGCGAAGGCGCGCACCACGTCTTCGATCACACCCAGCCGGGTTACCTGGAGCAGATTCTGAAAGTGACCAGCGGGCAGGGTGTCGACCTCATCCTGGAAATGCTCGCCAACGTGAACCTCGCCAAAGACCTGAAGCTGCTCGCTTTTCAAGGCCGCGTTGTGGTCATTGGCAGCCGCGGCGACGTCACCATCACGCCGCGCGACCTCATGACGCGCCGTGCCTCGATTCACTCCTTTACGTTGTGGGGCATCACCGAAGCCGAAGATAAGGAGATTCACGCTGGGATCGTCGCCGGCCTGGAGGACGGCACGCTGCGGCCTATCGTCGGGAAAGAACTGCCGCTCGCCGAGGCTGCCCGCGCCCACAAAGAAGTCATGGAGCCCGGTGCTTTCGGCAAAATCGTTTTAGTTCCATAAGGGTTTAGCTGGCCATACCTCCAGCTCCTCTCGTACCAGTTGAACTCTCATGCCCACTGGTGCCAGGGCCGAAGCTTGGCCTGCAAATAGCCTGACGAATCGCTGTAAGCTATTGATTTAAAAGCAAATCATGGTTTTGGCGAAGAACCGCCGGCTGGGCTAGCCCAATATTGGGCTTGCCAAAAAGCCGATCTAGCGATAAAAACACACATACACCCCCTGAGGAGGAGGCTTTCTTGGGCCAGTTTGACGGCCATTCCGTTGCCGCGAGAGCGGAGCTTTTGCCATCATCGGCACGAACGCTCTGGGACTCAGGGATTCGCTACAAACTCCTGCTCGACGTCAACAATGCCATCATCAACCAGACCACCCGCGAAGACCTTTTCCACGCCTTAGCCAGGGAAATTCGCAAGATCGTGGCCTACGACCGCTTCAGCATCAACATTTACGACTCCGCGTCGAAGATGTTGCGGTGGTTCGCCAGCGCCGAGGGCGTCTCCGTCAAGAGCATGGATGACAGTCCGCGCTCGCTCGAAGAGGGGCCGGTGGCGCGCGCGGTCATTGTTTCCCGCCAGCCGGTGATTATCCCTGATATGTCGGCATACACGCACTGGCACACCATCAGGTTGATGAAGGCCGCCGGTCTGGGTGCGACCATGGCATTCCCGTTGATCGTGCGCAGCGATGTGCTCGGCTCGCTGCACTTTTCCTTCCGGGAAACGCCTGAAAACCTGGAGGAGCTCAAGGAGTTTCTGGTCGAGCTTTCCGGCCAAGTGGCGGTGGCGGTCGATAACATGCTGGCCCATACCAAACTGGTGGAGGTGAATGCCAGTCTCCAGCAGCAAAAAGATTACCTGCTGAAACATGCGGACACTCGCTATCGCCCCGCCGACTTTTTCTACTGCAGCCCGGCGATGCGCAAGATCATGCGCGAGATCGAAGTCATCGCCGACAGCGACGCAAGCGTGCTCCTGACGGGGGAAACCGGCACCGGGAAGGACTACATCGCCCGCTTCATTCATCACCTGAGCTCCAGGCGCAATGCGTTATTCGTGAAGGTGAACTGCCCGTCGCTGGCGGCGACGCTTTTTGAAAGTGAGTTGTTCGGCCACACCAAAGGGGCCTTCACCGGAGCGGACGCCAAGCGCGTGGGACGCTTCGAAATGGCGGCCGGCGGCACGGTTTTTCTGGATGAGATAGCCGAGCTGCCGCCGCAGCTCCAGGCCAAGCTGCTGCATGTGTTGCAGGACCGGCGCTTCGAGCGTGTCGGCGACAGCCACCCCATCGAGGCGAATTTCAGAGTTATCGCGGCTACCAACAGCGACCTGAAAAAGGCCCTCAACGAAAAGAACTTCCGTCCCGACCTGTTCTATCGTCTCAACGCCATCTCGTTCCATATCCCCCCATTGCGCGAGCGCTCGGAGGAGATCGAGCCGTTGGTGCACCGGCTGACCGAAGCCGAAGCGCTGGCTACGCATCGGGTACCACCGGTGTTCACCGCCGAGGCCATCGCGGCCCTCAAGCAACACTCCTGGCCCGGAAACGTCAGGGAGCTGCGCAACGTCATGAACCGGTTGGTAATTGTTTACAGCGGCAAGCAGGTGACCAGGCACGACATAGAACCACTGCTCGATATCGGCCAAGTCGAGGTTCAGCAGACGCCCACGGTCCTCGCCGACGTGGAACGCACTCACCTGATTAAGGTACTCACGATGAGCAGGGGCGTTGTCGGCGGCCGAAAGGGAGCCGCGGCGGTCTTGAATCTCCCCAAGTCAACCTTACAGTACAAACTCCGCAAGCACGGCCTGAACCCACAGGACTACCGCTAGAGAAGCGTCCGGGAGGTTCGCGCATCACTGCCCCAGCTTCGCTGGAACGGGCCACCCGACGTGAAACGCGGAAAGCAGGAGCGGTAAACCGCACTGCTGTAAAACGGTCAACAGCAATGTTATTCAGTAATCTTGAAACCCTCACGCGTCCGTTTGTCCTCACGTTCGCGACGAGTGCGCATCAGTATTCCGCCGGCAGCAGCAATCATTAAACCTGCCGCTGGTAAGAAAATAAACGCGTGAGCAAACATCCAATCACCTCAGTTTAGTACGCTTCAACCAACACTGATTAAGATGCACTTTTGGCATCGACGGTTTTTCAGCGTTCATAATTTAAACCCAACTGGAGCAGAAATGTTTCGATCGGATGACACTCACGAGGTGTGTCTGGTCTGGGGACAACGTTACGATTCAAAAAGAAACTACCCCAGGTCAGCGCCGAACTGTCAAAGGAGCTTTCGCTATAGGCTGCGCGGCCAGCCAGGCTGCGCGGATTGTCTCAAAGGAGTTCATTGGCGGCGCGGGACCTGGGGCACCCGCGCGAGTGGGCCGGTGACCCAGATCTCTCATCAAACCCGGACGATTCCGGACGGTGCCCCGGGTTCCGGACGGTGCCCCACATCTGCCGTAGTTGGCAGATGTGGGATTTCCCTCGGCACGGTGCC
>Ga0187874_10003148_pt1 | contig 11842 bp, 6 predicted proteins | sample June2016WEW_16_1_3_FD_132993 | JGI IMG/M metagenome (GOLD analysis project Ga0187874, IMG submission 132993) | Peatland microbial communities from SPRUCE experiment site at the Marcell Experimental Forest, Minnesota, USA - June2016WEW_16_150 | ecosystem: Environmental > Terrestrial > Soil >... | reverse complement strand
GAATATACATGACGGAAATCATCGCATGGTTTTAGCCAAAGTAGGAGAGCGCATATTGACTCCATCTGAGAACAAAGAATATGAACGTACGCACCCCGATGCACGCAAGCGACCTATGCAGGCAGAAGTGTACGACGGTGGTGGAGATGTGAAAAAACCTACCCACCTTGCCGACGCATATTTGGCAGATGCAGCAGCACCCGTGCAAGATAGTCCACTGATGAATCAAGAAGCATTTGACTGCGGTGGTATGGTGTATGACAAAGGCGGAGACGTTCCTGCACCTGCACAAGATGATTCTTTGTGGGGAAAAATAAAGAACCGTGCTGCAGAGATTTATAGTCAGGAAAAATCGGCTGTGTCTAGGTACATCCCTACGGTACAAGAACCTATGGGTGGCATAGCTGCGAATCAACAGAACATTGATCAGTATAAAGCAGCCGAGCAGCCCCAGAAGATGCAGCAGCCTTACTCTGCTGCCCCGTCTGACCGAGTGAACCCCAAGGCTAAGTATGGGGATCGTCCCGGCGAGAAGCGTCCTGAACAGATGGCACCCCTCTATGACGATGGCGGCACAGTACAACCAGAGAAGAACGACCAAGAAAAAGCAGCCGATGATGCCGCAGCGAAAGATGCGGCTATGCGGCAGGCTACACAAGAGGTGCACATGGAAGAAGCACCCATCAGTCACGGAACTATGGGTGACCGTGAAGACGCTCGGGCTCTCCGTCCCCCCGTACGTATGCAGTACGATACAGAGAATCCCGTGGATGAATCCAAGGGCGTAGCAGACAACTCTAGTATGAGCGAGGCTCACATGAGTATACGTAATGCTCCTCTGGAAAAACCACAGATGAATATGAAGAACACTCCAGCATTGCAGCCAGAGATTATGGAACGAGAGGCAAGCACAATCAATACTCCACGTCCAGAAAGAATGAACTATACACCGCAGTCTGAAGGCCTTGCTGCTGGTCCTGTCAAAGAAGACATCGACCAAGCAGCAGCCCAAGGTGATGTAGCCAGCGCAGATTACGCTACTCCTAAAGCTCCGTCTCCAGAGAAGCAGATAGTGCTCAAGGATCAGATGGATGCAATGAAGAGCGGCGATCTTGTAAAGTTGGGAATGTCTAACATCAATCTGCGCATGCTTGAAGGCCGGGATAAAGAACATCCCGAGAGCGTTCAGCCCGCACTGCCTACACCCACTGCCCCTACAGCTCGGGAGAACATTGTAAATCAAAAGGCAGAACTTAAGAATAAGATGATCAACGCTCCTACTGAGCAAGAGCGTTTCCAAGCCGAAAAAGATTTGGCTGAGCTTAACCGTAGGACTCCTTGGGGTTCCGAAGGGAACCACCCAGGCATGCTGGGTAAAATAGGGCACGTTATGTCCCGCGTAGGGCAAGCAGCGCTTATGCCCACGGCACCATACCTTGCGCCAGCAATACCCGGCTCCCAGGCCAACATAGCAGCACAAGAAGCCCGAGGAGAACAAGGAGTTGAGCAGGCACAGAAAAAACAACAGCAAGCGGCTGTCACTAAAGAAGCTGAGCAGCAACCTGCACTGCGTGAAGAAGCACAGAAACTGACAGCACAGAAAATGGAGAATACTCTGAGGACTGCTGGTTTCAAGACTGATCCGGCTACTGGAGAGCATGTGCCCCTGACTTACGAGGAGATGTCCCCAGTACAACAGGCTGCATATGATCAGAAAGAGAGCATACAGACTCTCAACGAGGCCAAAGGGCATGAACAAGAGGCTAAGGCAATTCTTGAAAAATATAAGGCTGACCCCAATAATGCTCAAAACAAAATAGCAATGGCCAAATTGCAAGAAGAAGCAAAGCGTACGAGTATCGCGGCAGGAAAATTGGGATTAGACAAGACGCGATTCTTGGCAGATTATTATGGCCTTGGAGCAGATGGACAACCTATCCCCGGAGCGCAATTGACTCCTGAGGGCAAGCCCATCGGCCCGAAGATGACACCAAAAGGCACGGCTGGACAGCCTACAGCAAATCAGAAAATGAAGGCTGACTTGGCCGAGAACGTGATACACAACGTAGATGAAGCCACTAAACTGATTAGGAATAATCCAGATTTGTTTGGAAAAGTATCCGGTCGGTTTACCTCAGTTGCACAGATGATGGGGTCCAATGATAAGGCTATAGCCAAACTTGGTCTTATCTTGCACAACACCGCTCTCGCTACGAACGGTATTCACGGTTTGCGTTCAGCACAAGCTATAGAGGGCACAGAAAAAGCTCTTCTTAACAAATTTAAGAATTCACCAGAAGCGACTATAGCAGCGTTGAAGGAAAACAGGCGTAGTGTAGGGGACTTCATGAAGGACGGCGGAAAAGCACCAATAGTCGATCCTGATCTAGTTCCACATGGGGCCAGTGACGAAGTGCTCGACAAGGCTGGAAATGTCATCGGCCACATCGTAAACAAGAAGTATGTAGCTCTACCCAAAGAATAGAGGAAACATGGCAGACCAAATAGAAGGACTTCCTGAGGGTGCAGTTGTACGCCCGTTGCAGGCCCAAGAAGAAACTGCGCCCCCGCAATCTGTTGGTGAAAAGTCTAGTATCGAAGGTCTGCCTGAGGGGGCCACAGTTAGGCCCCTATCTACACCCTCTACGATGGGGGGAGCGGGCGGTTCTTGGGAAGAACCGAGCACAGCATCTAAAGTTTGGGAAAAAGCTACTACGCCCTTGCTGTCTCAGCCTCTTATAGAGAAGCGCGCGACCGAATATTCGACCGCTGCTCCTACACTGTCGGAATCAGAACACCCATACAGAACTGCTGCCAAGAAATTCGGTGCAGGCGTTGTGGGTAGCACAGAGAAGATGGCTCGTGATTTCTCATCTCCTTTGGGCGTGGCTACAATGGCTGCAGGACCGATTGTGGAAGGAGCAGCAGAAGCTGTGCCTGCCCTTAAAGGTTTGGCAGAAGCTAGTCCCTACATAAAACCTGCCATGAAATACGGGCAGCGTGCTATGGGTACCCTATTTGGTGCACAGGGAGCTGTTGAGGCAGGCAAAGGTGTAAAGCAAGCGTATGAAGAAGGTGGCTTTACTCCTGAGACTGCTGAGCAAACCTTAGGCGGTGCAGGCATTGCTGCTATGGGTGGCGCAGGGGCACTAGAAGGTACAAAGATCGGACAGGAGCGAGCAGGTAAAGTTATGTCCGCCCCTGTGCGCGGTGCAGCTAAAGCTGCAACAATAGCACAACCTGTTATACCCACACTTACAGGTTCAGTTCTTGGAGGACTTGCAGGAGAGGCTGCTGGACACCCAATGTTGGGTATGATGGCTGGAGGTGCCGTAGGTAGAAAACTAATCCCCAAAGACCTTGGAGAAAGTTTCTTAGAAAAAGGTCGAACTCTCGGACTAAATGACAAAGAGGCAAAAATTGCACATCTACAGGAGCGCTACAACAAAGCCTTAAAAGATGCAAAGGCTCCAGCAGATGAGTATGCAGCACATGAACCTGGGCGTCAACGTGGTATACCTGCTCCTGAAGATGTAATGAAGGCACACGAGAAAGCACAGACTGCCTTACAAGCTGCAAAGGCACATTTAGATGCTGCTAAAGAGGACTATGAAGACAGCAAAGGAGTGCCCCCTTCCACAGGGCCTATTGAACTCTCTCCCGAGCAGAAGCTTGCACAAGACACACGCCAAGCGCCTAGCCCGACCGATGAAGACATCAAAGTTCGCCAAGAGCGGTTGATGGGAGATATTGAGAAGCGTGTTGGCATAGAGCCGGAGGTCCCTGCTGCGCCTAAACCTGAGCCTCCCCCGATTATGACGGCTGGTGCGCCCGAGCGTGCCCCGAGCATGAAGGGCTTGAAGGTTGATGAGGCTACGGGCAAGGTGATTGATACCACCGCTACCGAAGATGCGGCTCGTGAAGCCCTGGGCGCGGAAGCCCCAGGCCGCAAGGTACCCGCGACCGAAGGTGTCGCTATGCGTCCTCCGTTCGCTAAAGCACCAGCTGAGGAGTCCCCGCTAGCTAAGTACGCACCTGAGGAGATTGCCAAGAGAGAAGCAGTAAAGGCTGAGGCTCCCAAGGAAGCCCCCAAGCCTGCCGAGGTGCCTGCAGTAGAAGCACCGAAGGCCGAGGCTCCCAAAGAAGCCCCTGAGCGTTCCCCAGAAGACGTAGGGAAAGCCGAGAAGGTAGTTTATCAACTACCCAATCAAGAACTGCAAAATCTAGGCAATCGCTTTGGTATTTCTACGAAGACCGAAGACTATGACTTCAGCAAGCGCGAAGCTACTCGTGAGGGCGGCTCCAAACACGCAGTTGACCGCGATAGGTTCCACAAAGATTTGATGGCGAGACTACCAACTGCCCTAGTGGACAAACTTGTTGACGCAGAAGCCGCGTGGGACAAAGCGAATCCACAGACGTTCGACGAACCGTCCAGAAGCAGCAAGTTCTGGGCAGACCGTTCCAAAGAAATCGTCAAGGACGCCCTAACTAAATATCAAGATGATCTAGCAGCCAAAGGTGCCGCTGGGGGTTCTGGGGCACCCGACGAAGGCATAGGCGGCTTGGAAAGGTGGCAAGGTAAAAACCCCCTTGATAAAGCCACTGTGAAGCCTACGGCTGATAAGGTTAACCTACCTGCGGACACAGGCAAGGAACAACCATTTGAGGCAGGAAATCAAACGTGGGAAGATCAGCTGCGTGAAGCACGCAAGACGGTCAACCAGAGCAAGATGAGTCCTGAGGATCGCGCCAAAGTTCAAGAAGCGCTCGCTAAGCAAGGTGCCACTGGGGGTGCCCCGTACGATGTACGTACCCAAGTAGGTGCACATAACTCCAATGGGGGTTCTACATTCCATCCAGAACACGGCGACCTAAACGGTAAGCCATTCTTTGCTGTAGGTGGAGAACCTGAGTTTCGCGCTCCTGAACTTAAGATGACTACGAAGGGTGGAGAACTCACCGAAGCACAGATCAAAGAATTCACTGAACGTCCCGCCGTCAAAGAAGCATTGGCTAAGCATCCCGACGCAAGCATAGGCACATGGCACGACAAAGAAGCAGATCAAACTGTGACTGAGTTAGTCAAGACTCCCGCAAATCGTGATGAAGCGCTTAAAATGGGCGTCAAAAATGACCAGAAAGCCATCTACGACTTGAAGGAAGGCAAAGAAGTACCTACGGGCGGCACAGGGGAACCTAAGGGTGGAAACATAACCCTGCATCATTGGTCCGATGTAGATGGATTGAAGGAAACCGACCCCGATAAGTTTGGCACAGGTAAAGCCGGTGCTGAGAAGGCTCGGGCTAAGGAAGAAGGCTTCCTGCCACGCACGTATTTCGCTGACGCAGAATATAAGGAATCTGCCATACAGGGACAGAAGAATCATTACACGGCTGAGGTTGATCCCGAGAAATACTATGACATCGCGAAAGACCCAGATGGTATCTGGCAGAAAGCACTGAAAGACGGTGGCGCAACGGCTGCTGAGAAGGCTGTGCATGACGCAGGATACCATGGGTACTTCCACGATGGAGGCTATGTTTCTTTTGAGAAAGTACCTGTCAAACCTTATCTGGGAGAGCTGGCTGAGAAGCACGGTACTCCTGAGGAAAAGGCAGGGATCACCAAGTCTAAGGCGCAGACTGAGAAGTTTGTATCGCAGATGGAGAAGATTCCAGAGGTCCACGAGTACGTGGATATAGCTCTGGCTGGTGAAGGTGCACGCAAGTGGTACCAGAGAAGTGCCCAGGCTTTCGAAGCTATGTCTTCAGAGGCTCCAGAGTACTTCAAGGAAGAGGGAGACAAGGACAAGTTCATCAACCTGCTTGCTGCCAGTTCACCTAGGCAGCCGGTAGCGATGAATCTGCGGGAAACGCTGCGTACGTGGAAAGCCTACGTTGACGCAGGGCGACCCGAGGGGGATACACTGAAGTCTCTGCTGGATGAGAACTTGTCACCAGCGGTCTCCAAGACACCCAACGCTCTGAAGGCACTCACTGGTCAAGAAATGTGGCCGGACATCACCAAGAACAAAAACTTCAAAGTTCCCAGCTTTGCTAGGAACCTGAGGGGCTGGCTTGGGGCTGTAACCAACGATGGTTGGATGTCACTATTCGCGGGCTTAGACCCACGAGAGATTTCCAGTGCCCACTCTTATCACCCACTATCTATTGCCACGCGCGCTGCCGCCGAAGAACTTGGTTGGGAGCCCGCTGAAGCACAGGCAGCAATCTGGTCATTCACCCAAGCTCTTACTGAGCGCGGCGAGGAATTGCCCGAAGAGGTTCGTAAGCACTCTGAAGATTTTGTCGATCTTCTAGCGCACGATCCATACACTAGAGAATTACTCGCAGATTTAGGAGTGACACATGCCAACCTCGACGCAAAGCTCGCAGCCATCGGAGAAAAGCCAGAAGTCTCCGGCAGAGAAACGCCAACTACTGCTCGCAGTGTTGAGCGGCTTAAAGAACGCATCGAAACAGCCAGAGGCAAGGGAACAATCCCCCCTCCAAAGTCAGCCCAGGGAGAACTCGGTTTCCGAGAAGCCCCAGCCCAGGGAAATAGGGCCAGAGTCGAGGATGAGGACACCAGCTTCAACACAGCCAAGCTCGAAAATGAGGTAGCTGAGAAGCCTAAGGGTTCCCCCAAGCACACGTACGAGTATAAGCGGGATGCCGACAGCCACCAAGTCACCGTTAGAGACAAGGATGGAAAATCGGTAGCCCTAATAGAGGCTCGTGCTGCAGATGACAATCCGAACAAATGGACTGTCAAAACCAGCGCATCAGCCGAGAAGGGCGAAGGGCTCAAGGGCTACACACGTCTTATGGACGCTGCACAGTCCCAAGCCGAACGCTCAGGGAAACCCGTGACAGTTCAAGGCGATACTGAGATGTCTTCAGCAGCCGTGCGTACTTGGGTTAACCTCGGAAGAGATTACGACGTTGCGTGGCACCGAGACAATCGTCCTTCAATCACGTTTCGTCCAAGCAAGATGAAGTACTAACCTGACAGCCTCTATGTTTTGGAAAAGGAGGCTGCAACAACCGCAAAGGTAATAAGTACGTAGATTATCGCAACAACAGTCTGAAGGAGACCGTTCGAATCGGTCGGAAGGAATAAACAATGCCAAATTACATACTCAGCCCTTTCAAACCAATGCCAAAATTACTGGTGCCTGGGGTACCCGAATACGTTTGGGGGTCTTGGAATGACCGTGTAGGCCCTACGCAGGGCATAGTTCTACAGAGCTTGTCCATCGGCACTACTGCTGAACTCATCATAAAGATCATCTCTGGAAATGTCCCGGTCGTGGGTTCACTCATTACTGTGGTAGGCGTAAGCGCCAGCTCCAATTTCAACGTGACCAATGTTGTGATTACGGCTGTGTCCGCTGCGAATAACCCCGACAATGGTGTGTATGCTATAGCATATACTATCACTTCCACCTTTACCCCCATTCAGGCCGATGCGGGTCAGATAATTGTCCCACAGCCAGAAATCGGTGAAACCGTATCTAGTACGGGGGCATCATCCCCTGTAGCCGTAGGTGCTTGGTTTCCTAGCGGGAAGTCCCTCAGCGTGACCTTAACGCTTGGTACAGGTATATCGGGCGTTACTGCCGTACTGCAAGGTGCAAACCGTGACTATGATTCTGAGTACAATACCATCGCAACGATTGGTACAGGTCTTGGCGTTGGTACTACGGATTGGCAAAGTGGACAAGGAGACACCGCTACAGGCACGCTTGCTGCAGGTTCAGTCAACTTCCCTAACTTCCGATTCTACCGCTTAAACCTCACAGCCGTCACAGGCTCTGGCAACGTTATTGCGAAGATCATGGACTAAGACTGAGGGTACCCTTAGCGGTCGTACCCTGCTTAGGTTATTGTGCTGTGCAGTCGTTAGGCTATCGTGTGCCCACACAGTGGGGTGCTGTAAAGATTGAGAAGGGGCAGGGCTCGTCACAACTACGGACTGCCCCAACTCATAGGGGCAGGGCTCGTCACAACTACGGACTGCCCCAACCACTGGGCTTAGCCCAACTAAGGAAGAGAAGGAGACTCAGGATATGCCTAGTATTGAAGAGCTACTGAAAGAACGTACGCAGCAGATCGAGAAAGACCAAGCTGAAGCTCAGGAAACCCACAGACGAAAGATGGCTGAGCTTCGGGAACAAGAAGAGAAAGCCCGTGCACAGCGTGCGGAAGAACAGCGCGTTGCCAACGAGCGTGCTGAGAAGCGCAAGCGTGATGAGCAGGAATCTCAGGCAGCCCAGCGACGTGAAGAGATCAGGCTTCGAGCTGAGCAGGAAGCTGAGGTTAACCTACGCTTACAGGCGGCTGAAGAAGCGGCTAAGCAAGCGGAAGAGTTGGAACGTCGGCGCATCGAACTAGAGCGTATGGCGGAGAAGGCCGAGCAAGAGAAAAGGGATGCCGAGATGTTGCTGGCACCCAAGGTAGACACAGAGCGCATCATGCCGAATCCGCTTGCGCGCTTTTTACAGCAGGAACCACAATAAATTTTGACATCTCAGACCTTGATCAGTCTGAGCCAGAGCCTCGTTGCCCGTAAGCGGCGGGGCTCAACCTACTTACGGAGGAACAATGAACACCAAGAAAAAAGAACACTGTAAACATGGCCATCTCAGAAGCCCTGAGAATGTAGATGCTACTGGGCACTGTAGAATGTGTGTCAGAGAGTCGTCTAGAAAGTACCGTAAGAATTGGCCCGATAAGAGGAAGGCCACTTGCAGAGTATATAGAGAAACACACTTTGAAGATCGTACGGCATACAACAAGGCATGGAGCAAGGCCAACCCCGAGAAGAGAAGAGCATCAGCACGAGCAAGATACAAAAAGGACCCAGAAAAAGCGTTAGCCAAAGTCAGAGCTTTTCAAAATGCCCATCCCAAAATAATGCGTGCACTCAATCGTAAACGTAGGGCACGGAAATTGAGTGCAGAGGGTACTTTTACTACGTTGCAGTTTATAAAACTGTGCAACTTGTATGGCAACCGTTGCCTATGCTGCCGTCGTACTGAGAAGAGACTGTCAAAGTTGGGTCTGATGCTCGCACCCGACCATGTGGTGCCTTTGTCCAAAGGTGGCTCCAACGATATTGGTAATATACAACCTCTTTGCCACGGGCGTAAACGTGGAAGTAGAGGCGGTTGCAACAACATCAAAGGTTCTAATTCTATAGATTACAGAGGAAATTATGAGTGAAATTTGGCCGGGTGGAGATCATCAGTACTCGAATAATCTGGGATTAGCTCTCTGGGGTGCAGACCCTGTAGTGATTGAAAATTTTCTGACCATAGACGCTGCTTTTGGCTCCATCAGTTCAGCCATTGACATCAATGGTGTAGCTGTGCCTAATCCTAATTTCGTGGATTCAGCCTCGGTCACGTTCACAGTTGTTGGCAGCAACGTGCACGCTACGGCTGCTGGGGGTGGCAGTTCTGTAGATGTCAACGGCAACCCTATTGCTAATCCTAATTTCAATGGAACCACACCCGCTGCACCTGCTGGCAATACCAATGTCACATTCCAGGTTTCAGGTGGAAGTGTATCTGCGTACGTACCTAGCATCCCACAGCTTGCAGTCACTAAAGCAGCCGTTACTTCAAACTTCTTGACTAGCTACACCTCTACAACGGGGGTATTCACTGCATCTCAGCCCACGTTCTCAGACTTGTCTGCACACCCGACTACGCTTTCAGGATATGGTATTACTGATGCCTTGCCGTCTAGCACACAACTCGCGGTTACAAAAGCAGCTGTCACTTCAAACTTCTTAACCAGTTACACCTCCACATCAGGAGCATTTACTGCGGCACAGCCAACCTTTACAGACCTAGCAGCCCACCCCACAACCTTGGCAGGCTACGGAATTACCGATGCTAATAAATGGGCATCCCTCACAGGCGACCTCACGGAAACTCAGGTTATCCCTTGGGACGGCGCTACACCCGGTACTAAGACTACAGGTATCTCCCGTATAGCAGACGGTACGCTTGCAATAGGCAACGGGTCTGCTGGGGATTACTCGGGAAGCCTGAAACTGATCGATCTGATTCTCTCTGGTACCAAGAATACGACTATTGCCAGTGGTGCAACAGGTGCAGATTGGACTCTTACTCTTCCTACTACGCAGGGTACCAACCTATACGTACTTCAAACAGATGGAAGCGGCAACACCAGTTGGGTAGCACAAACGCCAAGTGGGGCAGGCGTATATCTGCCTCTCGCGGGCGGCACAATGACCGGAGTATTGACCCTTGAAGCGTCTGCAGCAGGTTTGAAAGACGCTACAGGTTCAGCAGGTGTAAACGGCAATGTGCTGACAATCAACGGCTCGGGTTACCCTGTGTGGGCAGCTCCGGCTGCTGCTGCTTGGGCTTCTCTTACGGGAGACCTTACAGAGACCCAAGTCATACCATTTGACGGCGGCACCCCCGGCACGAAAGACACGATTATCAGCCGCTCCGCTCCGGGTACGGTTGCCATTGGTACCACGGGGACTGCTGGGGATTACTCGGGAAGCCTGACGTTACAGTCAGAAAACATCATAGGTACGGGCACATCCACTACCAACGGGATGCTTGTACTTAGTAATCCTACGGCTACTGCCATTGGTACTTTACAGCAAATAAAAGTTGCCTCTTCAACAAGCATCTTGATTTTTGCCGAAAACTATTACTACAACGGTTCATCATTAGTACGTACTGATACTTCAAAGGGTGGCGTTCGTTTCCAGATGAATGCCACTAGTACAAATTCGGGAAACGTATACACAATCACGATAGGAGATACGAGCGGAAACGACAACGTCGCTATCCAACAACAGCTAAACGGCAGCGCCAAAGCTGTAACACAGTTTATAGCCCCCATTATTAGCACGGGGGTCTTGGGTTTCGATAGCGGTTCAGCAGCCGACACCGGCATCTCCCGCACTGCCGTAGGCGTGCTCGCTATCGGTAATGGGTCTAATGGGAATGCAAGCGGACAAATCGCTTGCGCCGTTCTCCGTAACACCGGCTTCACGGTTGCGAACTTACCCAGCACAGCGGCGGCGGGCAAGGTTGAAGGTGCAACGGCATACGCCACAAACGGTCTGAAGCCTACTGAAACAACTGGCAACGGTACGGGAGTGCCTGTGTTCTACAGCGCAGCCGGACCCGCTGGTGCTGGTTGGTATTCCTATCCGGGTCTTGCATTAGTTGCATCATAAGGAGATTTATGCCATTACACGCACTAGGTCAATTCGTGCATGAGGGAGTTGTGTCCCTCATGCTAGCGGTAGTCGGAGGAATCGCCATGTGGCCATACAGGAAAGTCAAAGCAGCGTACGTGGAACTGATGGAAGCTGTGCAATCTACAAAAGATGAACTGACAACGCAGCGCTCAAACTGTCTCACGACACTGCAGGTCCAAGGGGATGCACAGGTAAAACTGCTCACCAAAGTGGCAGACACCCTCGACAGCATACACCTTGAAACCAAGGCACAGACAGGCTTTATCCAGGGCCTAGCCAGCCCCCGTAGGGTTGCCGCAGCCCGCAAAAAGTAGGGGCTTGACAAAACGCCGAAACTGTAGTACACTGTTCTTGTTTAGGAATAGCAAACCTGAACCCAACCTGTTGTACATTTGAGGCCATTGAATGCCAAAGATCCAACTTTCGGCACTGGAGCTGGGGTTGTTGTCATCTGCCCTGGACTTTGCCATGAAACTTGAAGAGGGGGAATCGCTTACACGGGATGCCCTGAAGCGCGCGCTGTCTTGCGGGAGCGATACCGCGATGCGCCTGAAGCAACACATTGAAGATGAGGGGATG